>ENA-UOJP01001852-UOJP01001852.1-human-gut-metagenome-genome-assembly--contig:-C102-NODE-1852-length-21053-cov-34.362844_pt1 | contig 21053 bp, 20 predicted proteins | sample MGYA00242353_ERZ723900 | MGnify/ENA metagenome assembly ERZ723900
CATTAACTTATCATAGAAGATCTCAATTTACAGACTTTTTTTCATACTCTCTTTACTGATATTCTCACATGCTGATTTCTCCTCTAAGTTCCATCCATACAATCTACCATTTCTTATAATTCATCAGTTATCTTCATCACCTCCGTCAATCGTTACATATTCCCAATTAAGGACTTCCAGATCCAATGCATCAAAATCATAGTCATAACAATGCTTACCGATGGTTACTTCTGTGTTTACAAAGCTAGTATGGATACAGGAGATAGGACAGTGGGACGTTTTGTTAGTGGGAGAGTGTACTGAAATGATTTTTTCGTCCATATCCACGAAAAAAAGGAGGCCGCGCTTTGCAAGCCCCCTCGGAAAAACACATATAATAATTATATTAGTTTGATATCAGTGACAACCCTCAAATATTTCATCCGGAGTCCTGTTGTCTTGCGCAATCGTATCGGCATATTTTTTTACAACTTCAGACAGGTAGGCCAATGTCTTATCTTCCCTGTCTTCATACCAATATTCATCGCTGTCAGAATTGTTTTTATCCATAGGTATCAACGGGATCTTGTCAACCACTTTTTGCAATCTGTCTTCGATTTCTTTTTGGCTGGGAAAGCACCTGTATTTCCATACGCGTTTTTTGCCTTTATAGGTACAGTTTTCGCTATACAGCAACATGTAGCCTTTATGCTCATCATCGGTGATTTGCCTTCCATTTACCCGTGATACATTTCCTCTGGTATCCCCGATGGTAATAGAACGATAGCCGCTGTCATCTGTTACGCTGATTTCATCAAAGAAATCATCCGTCTCGGTTAATCCAAGCGCTGGCCCGATCTTCTCGGTTTTCCACCAGCTGTTTTCCCTTGAGACATCCTTTCCCATAATTTTTATCAATCGTGCCAATTTTCTGATTCCTATATACATATCGTGTCCTCCTGCGGTTACCTGACTAACGTAAATCCATAGTGACAGAATCCAGTCTCATCTGACAGGAAATTCGCCACTTCATCATCTGTCATGCCTTCTGGAATATTCATTTCACTTGGCAATGCCTTTAGTAGTTCCGGGTTACCGTCCGTATCCCATTTAATATTGATCGCTTTCATGTTCTCACTCTTGTCTTTCTCTCATAGATTCCTGTATTCATCTGCTGCAAAATGAAGTCTACTTAACATTCAGGGAAACCATAAAGATCAAGCTCATCTTCAGAAAACCCAATCTCCAGAAGCTCTGATTTGGCATTCTCCAATTCGCAGCAGTCATTAACGAACCAATCTACCGTTGCCTGCAGAAGTTTTTCTTCTCGGCTTTCTTTCTCCGGATTTTTAATGCTGATGGAATCAAACGCCCTTACCGTCATTGCTGAGAATCCGTTGAGAAACAGCCCTTCGCAAATATTATCCGCAACAGTCTTTGCCATTGGAAGAGCTTCTTTTCCATCCTCCCAGATCGCCGTGCGTTTTTCTGCCAGTCCCGTTACGAACTTTAATTTGTTGCCATCAGCTACCATAACATAATATTTACTCTTAATCATTTTCTTCTCCTTTTTTTGAATTTCAGTATTTTTTGTTGCACTTACTTTTTGTTTAACAATTTCTCGATTTCAGAAGAATCAAGAACAGCGTCAGAGCCACAGGTTTCATCTTTTACATTTTCATCCCATTCTTCCGAATAAGTATCAATACCGTTAGCTTTATCACCCAGAGCGTAAAGCCCCATGGCTAAAGCCATGGGGAGCATCTGTAAACCAGATTTCTTACTTTATGTTTGCTGGCTTCAAAGAAATCGAGTATCCTTTGCCATCAATCCATGAGAAAGAGCTAATTTCAGCGTTCATGAATTCGAGCACCTGGTCATTATACCAATTTCCCTTGCGCATATCGCAGGCACTACCAGCCAATGGCTTTGCAATTATGATTTTGTCATCATCCTTTATCAATCCATTTGCTATCAAATCCTTTAGTGTCATAGTTTTTTTACCTCCTTAACTCCAATGGCTTATATTTTTTTTGCATGTATAGTATGGAAACAGGAAACCGTTTTGCAGGGCTGTTTTGTTGGTGGGAGAGTGGCGGGTAAGGGTCTTCCCTCTCACTGACAAAAAAGGAGGCCGCACTTTGCAGCCCCCTGGAGGTACGACTTAAATAAGCTGTGCCTGTGCATCCATGCCATCCAGTCTTTTATTCGGAGTATCCGTTGCAAGCATAAGCCTTCTTGCATCCTTATCATATCGATATACCTGATTGGATAATCTGTCTTCCAAGGCAACCTGTTCCATGTTGATTTCGCTTACCATTTCCGCAAGCTCATAAGGGTCGCCAACGCTTGTAGAAACTGCGATGCACTCATGCACGGACGAAGGCAGAATATAGAGGTCTGTTTCAAGATTCATAGCCAGCTTATGGAGAATGTCTTCATAGAGCATAGAACCCGCTCCATTAATTCCCCTGTCATTACTGATTATCCACATCATATCCTCCGGTATCGCACTGATCATCATGTCTACAACATAAGTTTGCCTTTCTTTAACTTGTCTCTCCAAATGAAAATAGCATCCTATCTATTAATCAATGTTACTTCTTCTGGTTTTCTTCGATATTCCCCTACTAAAGAATTAACACGAAGTAATCCGTTAGAAGATATAAAATTTATCATACCTCTGCATTTAATTCCCATAACAGAGAACTCTACCTCATCATTGATTTTATATTTATTTTCCATCATTACGCCTCCAATTTACTAATTAATACCAAAATCTATCTTAGTTCCAGTATTCCAAAATGAAAAATAAAGTTCGTTTTTTTAAAAAAGCAGGTTTTCGAAATTTGGCCGCCAATCGCGATTAAATCTTATTTGTCAGCACGGTCCTCCTTCTGCTCCGTGAAAGGCACCAGCCGGATAGAGCCAATCCCCTGTTACATACATATCAGTCGGTAGGAAATCTCCAGTAATCAGACTGTGCAGTGCCCCTTTATCTCCATGGTAAACACAGGATTTCGAATTCCCGACGAAAGAATCAAGATCGCATTTATTATCCAGGGTAAAGCCAAGAATTTTTTCATCTCGCTTCAGAAACTCATAGTCTTCGGGATAGAGTTCTTTTATTCCGGCAAATAATTTCGGTGTTGAGAAAATACACATTGCGCATGAGCACCTATTCCAGCCTGCCCTGTAGCAAGGATGAGGGTTAACCTTGTGCCTTTTTAACACTTCCCACACGTCTTTTTCCGAGTAGTCAATAACCGGGCGCCATTGGTGAACTGTTCTTTTTGCAAGTTTCTCCGCATTGGTTCTATGTATTTCCATTTCGTTATACTTGGATCGTCCAGCAGATTCCCCGCGCCGTTCGCCTGAAACAACCAGTATTTTTGTGTTCCTGCTGGTCTTATCCAGGTTCGCCGTAACGCTATCCTGCACGGTAGCTTTCAAATTTCCGCTGCACCAGCGGCCCTGATGCGTTCCGCCCTTAGCAGGGAACTTCAGGCGCTTTCCACCTATCTTTTCAAGTTCTCCAAGCTGGCTCAGGTTGCTCATAACAGAGTCTGCAACCATAATTTTCAGGTATGCGCTGCACCAGCGGCGGCTCAAATCTCCTGTTTTTGCTGGGAACTTCATCCTGTAACCGTACTCTTTGAGCTTTTCTTCCATTTCCTTTGTGGAGTTCTCTTTCAGCTCCTGGCATTGTATGTATTTTCTGGATAGCTTGCATTGGCATATTTCCCCGGTGTCCGGGTCCATCCACTCAACCGGCTCGCTTGCTCCGATTCTGTAAAGCTCTCCGAAAAATCCGTTTACCCGCCATGATAGCCTCAGCGGTACCTGCTCGGCTTCCGCAAACGCTTTTACATAATTTTTCGTGCAGCGCCAGTCCATTCTACGGAACGGGTGTCCTCCGTCTATATCGTGGTGCCATAGCTCAATTTTCTCTTTTGGCACACCCAGCTCAATGAGTTTGTAGTAACATGCTATACTGTCCTTCCCTCCGGACAGTAGGATTGCAATCAGGTCATATTCCTCTAATGGAAGCAATTCCGAAAGGAATATTTTCCTCATGTGCTCCGAATCATCCCTACCCCTAATCCGTGGAGTAAGTCTGACGCCCATTCCGTATATCGGAGTATCTTCCTTGCCGTAAATAACCGGCGTCTCTTTCCTACATTCCGAGTCCTTAATGAAACCATTTTCATATAAAGAATCCATGTGTTTTCCTCCTTAACTCAAATAACTTGTTTCTGTTACACGATCAGTATGGAAATGAGAGACAGAGAGATTGGCGTAATTTATCAGCAGAAGAGTTGCAGACAGGGATTTTCCGCCCGTATCTAATAAAAGCGAGGCCGCGTTTTGCGGCCCCTGGAGGTACGATATAAGAATAAGGAATTGGGCAGAGAGTATACATTCTCTGCCTGAATTTGTGCCAAATCATCCATACTTTCTGAAGAAAACCTGAGGAGGTATCTTATGGATCCGACAAAAGAGGAAGAACGGCTCATTGAGTATATGACAAACTACCTGCTTGCATTAGGCGCCTTGCAAGGCATTCAAGCAGAAAACATCGCCACTTGGGTACGCCCGCAAAGTCTAATTCTCTTACCACCTAGAGCGTAAAGGCCCTGGCTATAGCCATGGAGAGCATCAGTATAATAAGGATATTCATGAAGCAACGCTTCCTAAAACTTTGATACTGGGAGTGCTTTAGAAAAATGTTATCCGCACGATATTTTATCTTTGGAGAAATTGACATACTTCTCAAAAAAGGAGAAATGCGGATGCAGGATAATACATTTATTTTGGATGCCAAAATCAATCTGGAAAAAAGACCGGAAAAGGGGTATGCGTACATATACATATACAGCAGGGACGATCTTTTTTTGTATGTCGGACAAACAATCCAACCAATTCTTCAAAGATACCATCAGCATTTGAATGATAATTCCGGAGCGCATTATGCGAACCAGATCCACTGCTTTCAAATCGATGAGCGGTATGCCAATTATGCAGAAGGGTATTTAGCGCGGCGTTTGCAAGGAATATCGCAAGGGAACGTTCCATCAGTAGAGAACAACGAATGGGTTCCAGAAGAGGTGAAAGCATATTTCAGATCAATGGGAACCAAATTTTCTCAGTATAAAGGCCGAAGTGGATATTTGAGAACCGACAGATATCCAATATCTACGTTCGCAATGGAAGGAGATGGGGAGTATGAACATCTCCTAAGGTTCCATGCAATCGTGGAAAGTAATCTTATATGGAAAAATTTCGTCAAAAAAAATGAGACGGATTATGGTACCGACATTTATATGCTGCCACTGATATACGACCAAAATGGAAGAAAAATCGATTGTCAGTTGTTTTTCAAGCATTCCGGGGAATATCGGCCGATTATGTTTTTTGTTTGCACATCTGCAGGTGACATCAAAGAAATAGCAAAACTACGTTCGAATTTTCCTATATATTGCTTGCTTGAGGTTGTTTATTATAACAGATATTCGGCCAATATCGAGCGCATTTCAAAATGCGCGGGAGCTGGAATTGCAGTAGTGGAGGGGGATCATATGCGGATTGTAAAAAGATACCTAAGGCCGTATGGAAGAAAAAATATTAAATGCAAAGATATCATGCACTTTATCGTTAAGACACCTTATAAAGCGCGGAAAACACCGTATGGATATTATCAGGTGGCGTAAAAAGGTTATACAAGTATTTCCAAATAAATATTATAAGATTTGGAGGAAATGGCAATAGGAACGAATACAAAAGATCGGGGATTCAGGTAAACCTCAGCAACGACTTAATGTTCCACCTGATCTTCGCTATTATCAGGCAAGGTTGGATGCTGATGGATTAAGACGAGGGGAAAAGTACGGAAAACTTGCAAAAAGCTTTATTATTTTCATCTGCATGGACGATCCGTACAATAAGGGGCTTTCCAAGTACACAATTGAGCCCACATGCAAAGAAATCGATATCCCGGTAAAGTCCGGAATGCAATGGATCGTTCTGAATGCATCCGGAGATGGGAACGGAGTAACGAAAGAGGTGCAGGAATTTCTTGCATACGCAAAAGACAGCTGCCCGGAAAATGCTGCCAATGCATTCTTAAGGGAGATCGGCAGCGCAATGGAAAGTATCCTGACCGGGGAATGGAGGGACGCAATGATCACGTACGAAGAGAAAATGCAATGGATGAGAGAGGATCTTCTCGAAGAAGGACGCGAAAAAGGTCGTGCAGAAGGTCGTGCAGAAGGTCGTGCAGAAGCCCTGAAAGAAGCTTTACAGGCTTCGCAAAAAACCGCGCGAAATCTCCATGACAGGGGTATGTCAGTAGAAGACATTGCAAATGCAATGACTATTAACGCAGACATTGTCCAGGACTGGATAAACGGAGAAGCATAGATCTAATGCAAATCATCTGTAACAGGAAAGAAGCTCTCTTGATGGGGGCTTCTTTTTTTGAGAGAATATATATAATCAGCCATTCGAATGGCGCGTATATTCACGGATAGCGTTTTTTACCACCTAGAGCGTAAAGCCCCTGGCTTTAGCCATGGGGAGCATCAGCAGTATCCTTACACTCTGGAAAAATGCTTATCCGCAAAGCAGCACTATACAAACGCATTACGCCTGGCATTATTTGCCCGGCCGGCAGGGAGATTGACAAGAGCCCTACTGCATCCCATACACATAAAAAATCCCTTATCCGCAAAAAACGTGAAGAAGGGGGATATCGAACGAATGTATGAAGCATATTCCATGCATTCCTCAATATCTGATTCTGCAGGCAGAGTTGGCAAATAAACCAACCCTGTTTTTCTTCGGTATCAAAAAAAAATCACTCGTTTCCCTAAAGCTGTTACCTAATACGTGTATTTTGTTCACTCATTTCGTACTTTCTATTTACTCCGTGATACTGCCCATAATGCGCTGGACAGTATCGCAGGCGTCGTCAAAGGAAATATCCCTTGCGTAGTCAAAATCACGCTGATACTTTTTCCAGAATCCCAAAAGCTGTTTGCTCGCGCGTATCTCCTCGATAATTTCCGGGTAGTATTCCAGCACTTTGCGGCTGCCGCGCTTGTCCGTTGTTCTTTCCAAAGCTTGCAGCAGCGTCTTTGCATTGCACTCTGCGCTGCGCAGGGCGTACAGAATATGTATGTCGTAAAAATCTCTTGGGCGGGTATTTGCAATACTGCGGGACAGCACCGTTTCGATTTTCTCCGCTAACACCGTTTCAAGGTTATAGGCAAGGATGCTGATTGTGCGGTCATCGAATAACAGAGAAAGGGTATATTCAATTTCACCTGGCGTGATAATATCCCCGGTAGTCACATCCACAGTCAAGGGTACACTGATCGGTGGGTAGTTCGCTTTCAACGCAACGCGGATGCCTGGATAATCGTCACCCTCGCGTATGTCTGAAATGTCCGCCAGCTCAAATCGTACATCGTCGGCAATTTCAACGGCGCAGATTTCTCCGAAAATCTCACGGATAGATTCATGCGTCAGTGTAAAGCCTTTGATTGTGGTATCTAAATCCATTGTTGCTCTTGTGTCCAAACCGACGATTGCGGAAATGAGAAACCCGCCTTTCAGAATGAAATTGTGCTTGTACTTTGACAGGGAAATTCGTTCGAGCAGTCTTTCCAGCATGTAGTTCTGCATGACGAGCTGGGCAGAGATATTTTTCTCCGCAGCTTTCTTCTTGATAAACGCTTTTAGTTGCATAGGATTCTTGGTAATCATAGTAGTATCTCCATATAGCGCAGCACTTTTGGCTTCACGCGAAGCTGCTCTGCGTACTGCATCAGTTTGTGTATGTTTTTTTCTTTGGAAGCCGCATATTTCTTCATTGCCGCGCCCACGATCTGAATATCGCTACCACTGCCGCGAAGGATGTCGCACAGCGTTCTTTCAAGGTCATAGACGCGGATCGGATTACCACAGGGAGATTGCATCTCGATCATACCAAACGAATAGTTCTTCGGCACAACACGCTTTACAATGATGCTTTCCTGTTTCAATGATGGCGAATTGTAGCCTTTGGGAAATGTCATGATGTACTGAGCCGGGGTACGGTCAGAATGGCCCAATAGATACAGAGCGGTATCGTGGGAGTATATCCCGCGCCCGTATTTGCATTGCAACAGGTAAAAATCATCTTCCCATGCGCTGCTACGCACATACAGGCCGCGCCCGAAACGGTAAAGCTCCCCGTCCTCTACAAGCTCCTGTAAAATGCTGCGGTGCAGCCCTATGGCTGTCACCTGTTCTGCGGTAATTGTTCCGTCCGGCGACGCTTCCAATAGTTCTTTGATTTTTTCTTTTTTGGTCATAGCTACCACCTCACTATCGACTACTACACATTATATTATATGTAAATAATGTGTTATTGTCAAGAAAGGAACATTCACACATCATATTGTTTGCAAATAATATGTGGCTGTCAGCGCAACTACTACATAGAGCGTAAAGCCCCTGGCTTTAGCCATGGGGAGCATCAGACTCTGGAAAAATGCTTATCCGCAAAGTAGCACTATACAAACGCATTACGCCTGGTATTATTTGCCCGGCCGGCAGGGAGATTGACAAGAGCCCTACTGCATCCCATACACATAAAAAATCCCTTATCCGCAAAAAACGTGAAGAAGGGGATATCGAACGAATGTATGAAGCATATTACGAGGCAGCCCACGTTTGGGGCGCGAGAGACTATTATTTGAAGTTTTGGTGAGGACGGCGAAAGCCTCCAAATAAGAGGTTTTCGTTAAAAAATTACATTTTTTGCAAAAAAGACCTGATGAATGCCAAAAAGTGTTATATAATATCCTTATCAGAACTTGTCTGAAAGGAGACGAAAATTATGAGAAAGAAAAACGTGAAGAGAGCTTTCGCTCTTATGTTGACAATGGCAATGATGTTGAGTACATCTATTCCGGCAATGGCCGAAGGATGGCAGAAAAACGAAACGGGCTGGTGGTACGGCACAAACGCAGACAATTCCAGCTGGCACGCCAATGGATGGCAGTGGATCGACGGCAACAAGGATGGAGTAGCCGAATGCTATTATTTTGACAGCAATGGATATCTGCTGGTAGGCACGACCACTCCTGACGGGTATTCAGTCAACGCGGATGGCGCCTGGACAGAGAATGGTGTCGTACAGACAAAATCATTCGGAACCAGCAGTACAATTTCTGATTCTACCGTCGCAGCTGGCTTTGTGCAGGATGCAGGTGGAATCAAATATAAGAAGGAAGATGGAACCTTTGTTGTAGATACTCCTTACTTGATTGATGATGATGGTGACGGGGTGTACAATATCTTCAGTTTCAATGAAAATGGATACTTGTATCGTAAAACATCAGCAGACACATTTTCCAACAAATTTGGTATTTATGATGAAAAGGGCCGCCTGCTTCAAAGCTATTATAAAATTTACGAATTGAGGGAAAATATCATGGGACCGTATGAAGTCGTTATCAGGAATGGAGGATGGTACTGCATCAATGGCAGCCTCCCCATGGATAATGCCGGTTGCGGCTTTGTCACAGGTGATTATGCCTGGGATGCTTATGGTGTAATGGGGCGGATTGACTATCATGCACTGGGAATTGACGTTGGCGTCCACAATTATTAAGTGAATCCATAGATTCAGTATAAGAGGATCGGAATACCGGTCCTCTTTTTTTCTTTGATGGAGCAAAAAATTTTCAAAAGATTAGCCATACTATAGATAACACGAATCAGTAGGAAGGAGAAAGGAATGCGTAAATATAAAAAGAAGAGAGCAGCAGCTTTGATGCTTGCTTCTGTTCTCACATGCTCCAATATATTCAGTTCTGTCTCTTATGCTCAGGATGGATGGACGGAATCTCAGTTTTTGGACAATCCCGTTTATGCGGTATTAAGGGATTTTACCTTTAGCAATACGGCGAATGGGATGGCAGAGACAGCAGGGGTCGTCCCAACCGGCCTGGGCCTTGAGCTTACATTTACTCACCGGAAAACGTTAGCGGAGCCATTCGGATATGGAAAATGGTGGCTATCCAATGAACGTGGGCAGGCAGCGACCAATGCCCTTGTCCCATTGGCGTCCGACATGAGCAAAAAGGTTGCCATCGACTTTTCCAAGATCGCGAACCATTATACCTCCTGTATTGAAGAGCACAATGGAAACAACCCGGGAACGGGGATTACAGGAAATGATACGCTGCCTTATGTAAACGTGTATTCCGGACAGTTTTTTGCCCATGAGGCTTATATCCCGACCGATAATCCCGCAGACTACCCGGCGTATATCAAAAATACCAGCTCTGATATTCAGACAAAAAAGTTTTATCTTCTGCTCATGAGCATCCTCCATTCTTATGATGAGGCATCGGCCGGTGACTTAAAGGATGATTTCAATCTGACGGAATACAGTGCAGTCTGCTTTTCTTTTACGAGAGCCCTGGAGAATGGAAGGTTTACAAGCGTACCCAGCTCTTATGATTCAGACTGGAGCATCGTGGCCGCGGAAGAGAGAGGGATATTCAGCACCGAGTATAACCCAAATGCCAATAATGATAACCTGTATGAAAAAGCTTTTGGTTCCGGAAGCGGCGCCGTTCAAGCATGGTTTAAACGATGCTGGGAAGACGCCCTGTTCATGTCGCAGTTTACCTACACGATTGCAGATGGCGCATCTGCGAATGGATCTTCCATCGACGTCATTATCCCATTGACGCAGGCCACGGAACCGGGAGAAGACGGAAGGTATCACCGGGTCTGGGATTACTCTCAACAGACCAACACTACAGTGCTTGGGAAGAACCAGTCTATGAAGCTGAAGACATCCGGGCCTTCGGGAATCAAAGTAGAGAACCAGAATGGGAAACTGGATCTTTCTGCCGCGACTGCTGAGGAACTCTCTGACGAAAACCTGGCACAGATGATCTTTGTGTTAGATAGTGGAAACGGAAAGGAACAGAACATCCAGCCGGCCGGCCTGGTTGCAGGACGGAACGCTGTCGTTAATACGAACGGAACCGCATTGAAGTCAACTGGCCAGCTGAGGTTTGCTTCATTCTCTATGCCGGTTTCCCTGCGTCCTGGGACCGGAGTTGTGCAGCCGCCATCCGGAGGCGGTGGCGGAGGAAGCACCCCATCTGCCGGCGCAGAGGTTATCCGGTATAAGCATACCGAACAATTCACTGCAGATTACACGGTCAACTTAAGGAAGTTCGACTCGGAAACGGGGCAGCCGCTGGAAGGATCCCATTGGGACATTCTGGAGGCATTCCCGGATTATCAGTCCCAGCTGGATGCGACCATGCTGGAAGGGGCTGAAAACTGGGCGAATGATTCCGGTACCCAGTTCATAAAATGGGACGGATGGGACCAGGGAAATGGGAACCCTGACGGAGGGACCCCTGACCCTTGCGCCTTAGATGATGACGTCACCAATTCGGAAGGTATCTTGACATATGGCGGAAGCGGCGATGTCGCCCATACAGATACCAAAAACTATACCTATATTAAGGGATTCTGCGGCGGCCATCCGGAAAAGCCAGAGCCGGAAGAGGATGAGGAAACCGGGGAAATCTTAAACCAGGATGAGATTGATGCGTGGGAAGAAGAAGTTGAGACGTGTACGGAGCTGGTCGCAGAAGGCGGCTTCTTCTGCGCAACAGCAGAAAATGGATACGAAAACGGGGAAGATTCATCCGGAGAAGAGTCCAAAAAGGAAATGGAAGATGACCGGGATCTGTATTACGAACAGTTCATCAGCCTGGTTTATAAATACTCCGCGGTTGAGACGCAGGCAAGGCCGGGATATATTATCCACGATGTACATACGGATGATATCCCAATCGAAGAAAAGACTGTAACATCCTCCCAGCTGAAAGACTACAATTCATCCTGCGGAGGCAGCGTGACAAGCCTCCCGCACCAGGCATCGCAGGGAGGGAGCTCTTCGGGGAGCATTGGCGATGCAGGCGAGGTGGATACATTCTCCCTCCGCAGGTTATCCTCTGCTGAAATGGATGCAGACGATAACGGTGGCTTGGACCGGCTGACACTGGCACAGGCAGCAGAAGGGCTTACGGCAAATGATACAGCTACCCCATCCGATGCCGAGACAGAAAGCGAGCAATCTGTGGATGCTGCTGTATTGGCTGTGCCAGGCGAAAACAGGGGGATTAACACCGCAACTCCGTCTGAGATTTCTTACTCTTTAAGCGAAGGAAATGAAGAAGAGGGAGAGGAGAATCGTTATCTTGCTTTCCTGCGGGACTTAAAAGAGCAGATGGGAAATGATGAATACGGAGAGTACGGACAGCAAGGGCAGTCAGATGAGGAGGAAGAGATACCTGACCTCACGCTTCTGGATGATACAAATACATTCGGCATCAATGCACGGACAAAAGGAGTTGCAACGATTGCCACTTCCTCTGCCCCGGAAAAGGTTAACACTTCTACGGAATCTGATGCTCAGCGCGATATTATGATGGAAGAAAAGCAGGGCTGGCTCTCGAATCTTTATGAGGAAATCAAGGATCTGGCAATCCAGTTCTATGATATGCTTCATGGGGCAGTAGCCTATATGGCCCGGGGTGCCCGTTCTATGATGAGTTTCTTCTCAGTAAACGATAACAGCAGGGCATCCGGGAATTCCCATCCGGTAAGGGATTCCGTTACATGGACCATGGACGGCCCGGGAAATTATATTCAGCCACTGAAGAATGATATCGTAGATCATACCTTCACAGTGTTTGACCATAGAACCGAAGGTGAGATCCATATCAATAAAAGGGACCTGGCTCTCCAAGATAAGGAAGGCGGCTCCTTTGATTCCTATTCTATCGAGAATGCCGACGGTACCCTGGAAGGAGCTGTGTATGGTCTGTTCGCGGCAGATGACATCATTCATCCGGATGGGAAAACCGGAACCGTCTATCAGGCAGATGACCTTGTCGCCGTTGCATCCACTGACCGGAATGGCGACGCATCCTTTATGGTATTTACAGAAGCCCCGGGATCCACATATGATTATGAAACCGGGAAAATATCAAAGCGGACAGATAGCCCGTTCAATGGACCTGAGAATCTGCACAAACCCCAGGACGAGGGTGATGCAGCCGCAGAGGACAATGAATCTTACATCGGGCATGATTCGCAGAATAATGAGGTACAGCTTATTGATTCAGAGGCCGGAAACAGCATGGGATATTATAAGCATTCCTCGAATCAGGATGGGATTGAAGGCCTGGAAGGCGGTTATGAGACATATCCGATTCTGAACAATGAAGAAAATAATGGAAACTGCTGGATAGGGCGGCCGCTTATTGCTGCTGATACTGGAACCCAGTATTATGTCAAGGAACTTACCCGATCCGAAGGGTATGAATTATCCGTATCTGGTAAAACAAATTATATATCGAACGGGAAAGACAGTTGGCAGGTAAATGGAAGCAGCATGCAGGTAAAAATCGGGACACCTACATATAGCGGTTCAACGCAGTCCATAGATACCACAATAAAAGGAATTGATGTGGACAGGGATGTCATCCTAAAGATAAAAACCGGAGAAGGGGCCTCCTTTGCATCTGTCTACAAAACAACAGAGCAATATGAAGCAACCGAAGTGGTTGTTACTCCTGTAGAGGTACCAGTGATCGGTACCGCGGGGGATGATATTCTCTTAAACAGCAAAAAAGTTGAAGCGTCTATCGGTATGACGGTGACTGTAAATGGTACAGATTATAGAGTGACCCAGGTATCAGAACCAGATCAGCCGCTTATGGGTGCAGTCCCGGCAAATAAATCCATACGTGGGGTTGTGGAAAAACCCACGCTTGGTACAAGCTCTTATAATGAATTCATGAATGCTTTCAACGCAGAGCTTTCATCAATCGGTTATAAGGTTCCATCTTCCGAAGCACCATGGATCCGGATTGAACTTGATGGGAACAATGATACAGACTGGATCGGTGCAGTTGACAGCGCGATGAGAGACCAAGGGATTTTGTTCTTTAACCGTGCCAGGATTACGGATATCATCACAGAATCCGGAAAAACATATGCGATCCTCCGCTATGACCATGCAACAAAAGATGTAGTGGATACCTGTATATATAATACGGAAAGGAATTCTCTGTTTGTAAAGTATGATACAGGACATGGATACTTTGTATACGCGGAAATACCAGTTTTTTCGGATATGGTTGTTTCCTATGCTGCGAATGATACAGGATTTGTTACATCGGCCTCATTAAAGAAGGCGTCTGTAAATTGCGCAACAAGTTATCCATCCGCCTTGCCTGCAAACTTCAGTTTTATTGTAGAACCAGCAAAAACGTATTGGGTATACGACGGAACCATGCAAAGGTTCAATAATGATGGAACCCTGATGACCACAACAGAATTCCAGCAGACGGAGCAGACATTAACCAAAACAAGAGAAGTAGAGGTCTTGACTGCCATTCCGTCCGTCTTTGAAGGTGGTTATTATACGGTTACGATTCCAAGAGCGATGTTTGATTCTGGAGAACCGGTATCATTGAGGATTTACGCAAAAGATGGAAGTGGATATCTTGCGTCTGTCAATATTTCTTCTACAACTGTAACTTGGGCTCCGACAGATGCAGGCGAAGACTCTTATATCCAAAAATTCACACTGACATATCCGGGCCAAAATACGATATACGATACGGACGGAACGGAAGCAGAACCAAGAACGGTAAATGAAAGAAGCTTAAGACAGAAAATCAAGATTGAAAAGGATATCCAGACACTTCCGGAGACCAAGGATGTATGGTACTGCTTAAACTGCGGTTACGAAAACGCTGACGGGGATGGCTCCTGCCATTTCTGTGGCAGGGACCGAAGCACAGAAGAGACGAAGCATATCGATTATGCCCATGATACCTATGCAGCCGTTCATGCGGATAACATTTCAGCCGAGCGGGACGGCGGTTTCTATGAGACAGCGAAAGACTGGCTTGCAAAACTTTTGGGCGGCACATCGGAAAATGAAGAGCCGGAGAGCATCGGTAATTTCCGTTTCAAGGCTTACCTAAAGTCCAACTTAGAGAGGCTTTACCGGGATGAAAACGGCAACATTGTCTGGATGGACAGAAACGGCAACACCATGACACCGCAGTACATGGATACGAACGGTGACGGGAATTATGATACCTTTACCTGGAAGTATGATGCTGCTTATGGCGGCAAGACTGTTGACTTCCCGGAGAAGGATATCCTGGCAGAGGACGGAAGCCTTGCATCCTCCAATGTCCAGAAGATCTACACGGAGGTTGAACACCGGGCCGGTTCCATGACGACTTCTGCGAGGGCAAACAACGTATGGGATACCTACGCAGACCCGCAGACAGGCGCAAGGGCTAATGCCGGTGAGATCGAAGGCTATACCACCTCGGAGCGGGAAGTAAGGGCAGAAGGAAATGCGGTAAAGGAAAATGCAGCGCTTTACAGCTACGACGGGATCCTTGTCGACCGTGACCGGAGCGATTACTTACAGGATACCCCAAACAGTGGCTACACAAGGATCCTCGAAACCAGACGGACCGGGATCGAAGACGGTACGGGACTCATCAATATTGAGTCATACAATTATGATAAATTCTTTGATGCCATTGACACAGCCAATACGGATCTCTGGGATAACGACATGCATTCCACTTACACCGGGGACCGCATGGAAAACTATCCGGGACAGCACTGGTTTGAAACCTTCTACGAGAAATACCAGAAGGATGATACCGACCCGGACCACACCATGGCGGATACGGATGGCGCAGATGCAGATGGTACGGCCGGCGGCGATAAGGATACTTCCTTCAAGCCGTTCCGCTGGATCCGGGAGCATGTCTTTGGTTACCGGGATGGATATGAGAAATACCCGGCTGATAATAATGGCGTGAATACGGAAAACCGGATCAATACTTCCGAATTCGCAAGGGCCAATGCACAGGCTTCCGATGCCGTCCGGCAGTTTGCCGTGAAGTGGTACCTGGAGGATGAGGCAGCCAAGCTGATGGTTGATAATGGGCTGGGCGAGAACATCGCAAAACAGAGCGGTACCATCGGTTACGATGAAGCGGTATATGACCAGGCGCTCTTTGAGGCAATCGCGAAAGCCTACAACTACCTGCGGCCGTTCTATTATTACGACCTGGATACCATTTACAGCGTGGAGTGGGATTCCGCTGCAGACGGAGGCGCGGATAAGGATTACACAACCCTTTCCACAGACCTACGGACAGATGAGAGATATTATAATGTATCCAGCTACCTGCCTTACGGTGTCTATGTGGTAGTAGAGCAGCAGCCTTCCAGGAGGGATAAGGATGTCAACGACTGGGAGAACCGCAGCTTCAGCATCGAGAAGCCGAAGGAAGTTATCATCCCTTCCGTATATGATGCAGCCCAAAGCAATAACACCACGGATAACTATGACACCCATTATAACTTCGATGCAGATGGGCTCCTGACAGACCAGGCAAAGGCATCCAATTACCTGATCCGGTTTGGCGAGGAGAACTCTGCGAATACCACAAACCAGGATAACCGGGAATTCATTATCCGCGCCCATGGTTACTATGGTGATTTCGAGGTCTACAAATATGGCCTCGACATTGACAGCCTCCAGGGTACTGTATCGGCGGATAACGGAACCTATTCTTACGGCGGCTGGGATGTGGCCCAGGAAACATACGACCCGTTAAAGGACTACTACGAGACGGACCATCGGGGAGAAAAGGGCGTTGCCCAGATAGGGAAAGAAAACGGAGGAAACGATGCAAGCCAGTACCACGGATCAGATCCTGGCATCGCGCAGAACCCCAACGGGGCAGATACCGCCAACACCGAGACCTATGACAGCGATACCTTAAGAAGGCGCTTCTTCTACGCATCCATCGCAGAAGACGACGGCATTGCAGATAAGGTACTCTTTAAGGACGGGGCCGTGGATGACAACAATGCATCGGGTATGTCCTGGCATGACAATGTAAGGTCCACGACCGGAGAACTGACAGCCTATGATGGCAAATACTCCGCAGCGTTAGTGCCGTGGACGGTTACGGAACCGACCGACCTCCACGTCTACAGTTCCAATGACTTTACCGGTTATGCGGATGTCAACGAACGGAACACGTTCTTTACAACCACGCTCCGGATCAATAAGGTGGATTCCGAGACAGGAGAGTATATCCTTCATGACGATGCGATCTTCGGCCTGTATGCGGCATCCCGGTACAACTCTTTCGATGAGATCGAGCAGGATGCAGAGCTGATTGACGACCCGGACGAAAAGGCACGGTTCCTGATGCAGTTTAAGCCCGGAGATGCAAAGTTTTACCTGCAGGATACCATGATCACAGGAAGCAGGGAATTCCTGGAAGCCATGGGAGCGACCGAACTGCAGCCGTACCGGAGGAGGACAACGCTTGTGGAATCCCAGACGGATCCCGGACATTTATATGTAGGCGTTGTAAAGAAAGGCACGCCGGTGTGTCTGGAGTCAGAGCGTATCGACTTATCCGACAGCTTCGGCGAAAAGACCGGCCAGATGACCGTCTGGAGCACGAAAGCGGATATCCGGATGGATGACGCAGATACACAGACCAGGCTGGAGTACGGGGACCAGAATGTGGGATACTTTAAGACAAGCCAGCCGATCGGCGCAGGCGTATACGTCTTAGCCGAGATCAAGGCCCCGGATGGCTACGCACGGAGCAAGCCTGTGGCCATTGAAGTGTACAGCGATGAGACCAGTTATTATGTGGATGGCGACATGTACGCGAAGGTGGCGGCAGTCCGGTATGAGGCGAACCTTCTGGACGAATATCCTTACAAGTAATATTGTGTAGTTCTTGAAAAGAGCGCAGGTGGCGGATACGCTGCCTGCGTTTCTTAGCAATACGAATTTTTTGGACACTTTCTGTCAGCTCATTTCCATACTTTCCATGTAAAAACAAAAGCCATCTGAGTGAGATATCAGACACAAGGATTACTCTTGTTTTTACCTGAGGCATTGCCTCTGCCACATTTGCGGAGGTTGCCAACGGGGCACCTCCGACTTTGCTAAGAAAGGAGGTGCAGGATGAGCAAACTGAAAGGAAAGGAAAGAAAAACAAGCAGCAAAAGCAAACCAGACCAGGCAGAAAAGCTTCTGGAGGAATGGAACGATGTCTTTGCGGATATCATCAATGTGCTGGTCTTCCATGGGAAACGGTATGTCAAAGAGGAGAACCTGATGGATGGGCCGACAGCCAGCCAGTATAAGACTGCAGAAGGGCCATACAACGAGAAGAACCGGGATATCTGCAAGGAAGACGTCCGGAATGGGGTCTGCTATGCAATCTGGGGTCTGGAAAACCAGACGGAAATCAACGAAGTGATGCCGGTCCGTTGTATGGGCTATGACTATGCAACATATGACCGCATCGTAAAGAAGAAAAAGGAAAAAAATAAACAAAAAAAGATCAAGGTGGAATACACGCGGGAACTGCTTGCCGGGCAGACATTATGTCCGGTGGTAACGCTCGTATTGTATTTCGGTACGGAAAAATGGGATGCTCCCAAAACTTTGTGGGACCTGGTCAAGGTGCCGGAAGAACTGAAGGAGTATATACCCAATTACCGTATAAACCTGGTTGAGGTAGCATTTCTGGATGACGAAACGATCCAGAAATTCTCAAGCGATTTCCGGGTAATTGCGGAGTATTTCAAAGCAAAAAGGCTTGGAAAAGAAGCAGAAATCATGTATAATGAAAAAAAGAAATGGGATCATGTAGCGGAAATGATGGAATTCCTCCACACATTTACCAATGATACCAGATACCGGGATTTCAAATCCGTGATGGTCGAGGAATCCCAGAAAGGAGAAGTCAGTATGTGTACTTTGTTGGACGCATTCGAAAAGAAGGGCATCGAAAAGGGCATCGAGCAGGGTATCGAAAAGGGTATCGAGCAAGGTATCAAAAAGGGTATCGAGCAGGGTATCGAAAAGGGTATCGAGCAGGGCATCGAGCAAGGTCGATATTTGTCCGTGGAATCCCTGGCTAGAAAATGCAAAATGCCGATCGAAACAGCAATGGAGCAGCTGGACTTTTCCGAAAAAGAAAAGTCTGGCTATGCAGAATGGAAAGCTGTCGGCGGCATTCCGAGAAAATAAAGTCATTCATCGTAAGATCTTCCTGATATTTGTTCAGGAAGGTCTTTTTTTTGCAGTTTTCTCCACCTCTGCATTGTCATACTATCTTTAGTCATATACAAGGCACAGAGCGAGCAGGATCAGATAAATATGACTATTACATAGAACAAAAACAAAAAAGGCAAATAAAAAAGAAAATATTAGAAAAAAGGAGTGAACCATTATGATGGGAGAAAGAACTATGAAAAACAATGTAATGTTCATTGGACTGATTTTTATTGCATATGTGATAATCGTAATGCTTTTTTGTGGAATTAAGGCTGCGATAAATTATGCAAATAAGGTTAACGAGAAAACGGTATATGTGTCAGGTAATGACTGGTTTTGCCCATTTGGGACGGAAATCGAGGAGCAGAGTGTTCTCAACATTCGAGGAACTCAGGAGCTTTATCACCAAAGCTTCTCAAGAATAGACTTCATGACTCAATATGGAGTTACAATAAGACCTGAATTGGCATTGGCGAACTCAATCATGAAATGCCGCAGAGACGAAGAAAGAAGAGAAGAAATCGCTTCAGAAACGAAAATCGTAATACCTGCAGGAGCCAGGGCAATCGATGAAGACTTCAGAAGCGAAAAAAACGAAACGGCCTCATCTATCTGGAGCGGAACAGACTACTCAAGCGAAATCGTACATTTTTTAGATATCAGTACGAATGTCTGCGCCTGGAATAAGGAATACAAGCTGAATAGTGGAGAAGAGGTGTCCGAGATTCACTGCATTATTATTATTGATAAAGACGTGTTTTGGGGATCACTTCGAGAAGACAAAAATAAGACGAGGTACACGCTGGACATTTTCCATGCATTCCTCGATATCTGATTCTGCAGACAGGGTTGGTTTTGTTAGCCAACCCTGTTTTTTTTGATGTAAAAGTTACTTCTAAAATAAAAAATAATTTCATTAGCATCAAAGAGATAATCTGTGATATAATATTGATAGAAAATAATATTAATAGCAATAAGACATACAACCTTAATAATGAAGGAAAGGAGAAAGGATACAAATATGACAGTCGATAGAAAAGTCAGTAGTATTGAGGCTAGTTTTAAGATGGAGAATATGCAATTTGATACAGAATGCCGTCAAAGAGTAAGGAATGTACTTACTAAGAAAGTATCAGTTGCTGATGCAATTGCGGAATTGAATGACAAGTATGGTGTATCCGCAAAGCGTTGTGAAAGATCAAGAGTATGATTATTTTTATGATAATGAGAAAGACGCGAAGTATTGTTATCCAGGAACAAATATATTAAAGAATAAACTCAATATTAAAGATCCTGATATTTTGCATAAAGCGGAGAGGGATTACTCCTCTGTCCGTCAGGCTGAGTTAGCCACAAAGGGTGTGACAGGAGATTTTTCATTTAGTCATCTATGTTCAATTCATAAGCATCTATTTCAGGATATATATTCATGGGCTGGAAAGGCAAGAACAGTCGATATTTCAAAAGGCACAATTTTTTGTTTAGTACAGTTTATAGAAGCGCAGTTCGATGATCTTTATAGAAAACTAAAGAAGGAAAATTTCTTATCAGACATAACGGATAAGAAAGAGATGAGCCATCGGCTTGCATATTATTTGGGTGAATTAAATATGATTCACCCATTTAGAGAAGGAAACGGGAGAACTCAAAGAATCTACATAGAACAGTTATGTCAGAACAATGGAAGATTTGAGATAGACTTTACCGAATCAACAAAAGAAGAGATGGTCTTGGCTAGTATTCGTTCTGCTAATGTGTCGAATGATTTGTTAGAAGATCTGATAAATAGAGAGTATGAAAAAAAGTCTGTAAATTGAGATCTTCTATGATAAGTTAATGA
>ENA-UOJP01001859-UOJP01001859.1-human-gut-metagenome-genome-assembly--contig:-C102-NODE-1859-length-20937-cov-9.296859_pt1 | contig 20937 bp, 13 predicted proteins | sample MGYA00242353_ERZ723900 | MGnify/ENA metagenome assembly ERZ723900
ACCAAAGGGTTTTACCCGTTCACCGAGCCACCCGTTTTACGGGTGGCGGCGACTTAGGGCGTGTATTGTTCCTTAAAAGTGAATTTTGCAGCATGTGAGCTTGATTTAGGGAAGGGTTTTGGTATATAGTAATGTATAACCGGAATATGAGGGGGAAGATCATGAGCACAATCAAAGAGGTTGCAAAGTTAGCCGGAGTGTCACCGAGCACGGTGTCCAGAACCCTGTCCAACAGGATATTCGTAGAGGAAGAAACACGCCAAAAGGTATTAAAAGCAGTAGAGGAATTAAATTACAGACCCAGCATCATGGCAAAAGCGCTCCGGGAAGGCAGGACGTATACCATTGCATTGCTGGTTCCTGATATTAACAGTCTGTATTATCCCATGATTATGAAAAGCGTTGAAAAGTACGCCACGCAGAATGGGTATTCAATCATTCTTTGTAATAATAATGAGAGTATTGAATGTGAAAAACGGAATCTGGAAATGCTGGGGAGCCGGGGAATCGATGGGATCCTATGCATGAGCGTTGAGGATGACATCCGTCATCTGCTGTGTTTCCAAAAGGAAAAAAAGGTGCCTATCGTGCTTATAAACAGGGATTTTACAGAGGATATCAGCTGTATCTCCGTAGACAATGAATACGGTGGATACCTCATGGTTAAATATCTTTTGGATATGGGGCACAGAAAGATTGCGGGAATGTTTGGGGATTTCAGCAGGCAAAGATTCAGGGAGCGGTATAATGGGTGTAAAAGAGCCATGGAGGAATATGGGGTAGAAAACTATAAAAAATATTTTATCTATGATGTCAATACCATAGAGGAGGCTTACAGGTGCGCGCAGGAAGTGATGTTAAGGGAGGACAGGCCTACTGCTTTTTTTGCAAGTTTGGATATATTGGCCATTGGTATCTATAGCGGGATAAGTGAGAATGGATTTACTATACCGGGAGATGTTTCCGTGGCAGGGTTTGATAATATATTCATGACGGAGTATATGATTCCCCCGCTGACTACTTATAATGCCCCAATTGACCGCCTGGCGGAAGAGAGTGTGCGGTGTTTGATACACCAGATAGAAGATGGGGCGGCCGCCAGCCGCATTCTCATGAAGGGGGAACTGATAGAAAGGAAGTCGGTCTGTGCTGTCAGATAAAAAGATGGAATGCTGGTTTGTAAAAACACGCATTCCATCTTTTTTCACCCTGTGGTTTCTTTGCTCTCCAGCCAAAAACGCACATATTCCCGATAGAGTGTGGGTGCTGTATTATCTGAATCCTGTCCTTTTAGCAGGAACTTAAACTCGCTATATCCTGAAAAACCCAGTTTTTTCATGGTGCGGACAATGGAAGCAGTGGAAATGGAACATTCGGATGAGAGCCGGCTGATATTCATGCTTATGCACTCTTTCTTATGCTGCATGATGTAATTCAGGACAATCATGTCATTGCTGTTCAGATTTTTATAGTATTGACTGATAAGGGCTTCTAAGTTCAAAGAGGTTCCTATGATGCATTTACAGCATCAGAAGTAATCCGGAGTGCGGCTGATGAATAAAAATGGAGAGGCAGGATGTCATGAAAGGGGAAAGAAATAAAAGTGTCATGAAATCGTTTCAGAAAATAGCAAAAGCGTTTTTGATTCCAGCGTCATTGATTGCAGCGGCTTCTTTGGTCATGGGGTTATCATCATTTTTTACAAATGAATTAATTATTGAACAGATTCCGGTATTTGGAAATTTTTGGATACAATATATTGCGGGACTGGTCAATAAAGCTGGCAGCATTGTCATGTCCAATCTTCCGGTCATCTATGCAGTTACGCTGGCTTCCGCTCTTTGCGACGGGGACAGGGAGTATGAACTACCGTATTCGGGATTGAAACTGTAAATGTGGGAATGTTTGGCGGTATGCTGGTGGGAATTGTAGTGGCGGTTCTTCATTCCAGGTTAAGACATGTAAAATTCCCAACGGTATTATCATTTTTCCAGGGATCCAGGTTTATCCCGTTTGCCAGTACGCTGGTGTTTGTAGCGGTCGGTCAGGTATTCCCGTTTGTGTGGGTATGGTTTTCGAAAGGAATCAATGCGCTGGCCGGAGGAATCAGTAATTTAGGGATGTTTGGTCCTTTTGTTTATGGGACAGTGGAGAAGCTGTTGATTCCCATGAATTCTTATTTATATTTGCAGCATTTCCACTCTATGTGATTTATTCACTTTTAAACGGTCTCAATTATATGCTTTTATATGCGTTTGGGAGTGAAGTGGGAGGCATTACATCCAGTGTCATTGGTTTTATCCTCTATGGTCCCATGCGCCCGGGGTCCCAATGGTGGTGGATTCTGATTGTAGGAGCCATAGAAGGCCTTATCTGTTATTTCCTGTTCAAATGGTGGATTATTAAGTTTAATATAAAAACACCGGGACGGGGAGAAGATAATGAAGAAGCCCTGGCCTTTGCAGCAGAAGTAGGGGGGGTCAGGCTTGATGCACCTGAGAAATCGCTGCAATCGAAAGCATTGGCAATTATAGAGGGGCTGGGTGGAAAGGAGAATGTCATGGATTTGGATTCCTGTATGTCCAGACTGCGGGTAGAACTGCTGGATGGCGCCAAAGCCAATGATGCGTTATTGAAATCCACAGAATGTTCCGCTATTGTGCGGCCAGGCAAAAATACCATACAGATAATATATGGGTTGAAGGTGGGCGAGATACGTAAGGCTGTGGAACGGGAGTTAAAAGAAGAAAACAGAGTGGCCTGGAAGTACATAAGTAAAATTTATGTATAATTCATGTAAAATGTAAGAAAATATTAGTATGCAAAGAAATAAAAAACGTATATAGTTATTCATTAGACTATATGTCATAGCTTCAAAAAACGCTATGATATGATTTAAATGTCTAATAATAAACAGAACAATCCAACATCCTCAAGGGGATATTGGATGTTTTTTTGCCGTCTGAGCAGACTAAACCCAAGTACACATTTACAGGAGGCTGGAATGAAAAGAAAAAATGAAAGAATCATGACTTACCAGAAGATAGAGGAGTATGGACAATGGCTGGAAAGTTGTGAAAGGAGCAGGGAGACAGTAAAGAAATACAGACATTATTTAAAGCAGTTTAAAGCGTTCATAGGAGATGGGCCGGTTACCAAGGAGGCGGTACTGTTATGGAAAGCAGACCTGCGGGAACGTTTGACCCCGGTCACCATCAACTGCGTCATAGCCGCACTTAACGGATTTTTCAAATATTGTGGATGGGATGGCTGTGAAAGTAAGTTTTTAAAAATCAGCAAAAGTTCCTTTTATCCTGAGCAGAAGGAACTGACAAAGAACGAATATGAGCGTCTGGTAAAAACGGCTTTTGCCAATGGTAACGAACGGCTGGCCCTTGTGCTGGAAACCATCTGCGTAACCGGGATACGCGTATCCGAACTGTCGTTCATCACAGTGGCAGCCATCCATAAGGGACAGGCGGAGATTGAGTGTAAGGGCAGGATAAGGACCGTGCTGTTAACCAGACAGCTTTGTACAATCCTGCAGTCTTATGCATCAAAAAAGAATATAAGCACAGGAATGATATTTGTCACAAAAAGCGGAAAGGCATTGGACCGGAGTAATATATGGAGGGAAATGAAAGCCCTGGGAATAGAGGCCGGAGTCAGGAATGAAAAGATATTTCCCCACAACCTAAGGCACCTTTTTGCAAGGACATATTATGAAATAGAAAAAAACCTGTCAAAATTAGCGGATATCCTGGGACACAGGGATATTAATACGACCAGGATTTATACAAAGGAAAGTGGGAGCCAGCACAGATTGCAGCTTGAAAAAATGAAGCTGCTATTGCAGGATACAACGGAATATTTCTTTTGTTGTACTTTAGGATACTCCTGAAAGATTTAGAAAAAGTATACTACATTTATTGACAAAATTCTACATATTTTTAAAAATAATTCGATAAAAAAGGGTATAACAATCAAGCTTGGTCACAAATTAAACCAACTTGGATATTTTTGCATATTATTTGTTATTTGCCTTTTTCTTAAACTTCAGAATCAATTCTCTTAAATTTTTCCATAGTCAGTAATTCCTCCGTTTTATCATCCCCCTCCCTGTTTTTCAATTACAACAAAAGAAATATTCAGTTGTAAATACAGGATGGGAGGGATAGAAAATTAAGAAGTTCAGTTCCATCTGCCTTTTTTTTGCTTTTTTGTTTATCATGAACATTCATTTTGAGGAACATTCATTCGCAATGCAGCAGCCGGAATCATCTGCTGGCCAGGCAGTCTCCGGCCGGTCAGCCAGTCAGATGACCAGCCGGAATACGGGATTTGAAAACCTTGGGGAAGCTGTGATGGATGCACTTAAAGAAGGGGGGAAGATTGGCGGTTTTATAAAAACCGGTATTGTTTTTGATTCTGAGGAGGAGGCATTTTCCTTTGGCAGATATTATTACCGGTACCTATATCTGGGAAAAGAAGAAGTGACGCTGTATTCATTTGATGAAAATGGGAAGTATGCCATCTATGTTTCATGTGGGAACCCGGAAAAGGCAGTATCAGAACACAGACAGGTACAGGACAGGCTCTCCGGTGTGGTTAAGGCCTGCAGGACATTGGGGGACAGGGAAAAAGCTGAATATTTTTATAATTGGGTCTACGATAATGTCTCCTATGACCAGACACTGGAAAACAGGACCATCTATGATGCGGTCATGAACGGCAGCGCTGTGTGTTGGGGATATGTATCCGCCTATCTGATGCTGTGCAGGAACGCGGGCCTGATATGTGAACCTGTATATGCCGGAAACCATGCATGGAACAGGACCTGGATTGACGGAGAGTGGAGATACTGCGATATTACCTGGGATAAAAGTTTAGGAGGCAGCACATGGAAGTTTTTAACGCAGAAAGATATGGATTCGGATTCCATGCATAATAATTTGTGATGCTCAGGGGGCGTGGGGATGACAGATAACATTCATGAATACAGGGTGACGGAATTCAGGAAATCCTGTCAAAGGCATAATATGATGAGGAAATATCTCAGGCCATTCCTCCTGGGCTGCGGTCCCGCTGTCCTGGCGGCCGGATTTACATTGGCCCAGCTCTATACGGTAGGTGCAGGACAGGCCTGGACGAATCCGGGGGGAGCGGGAACCATTAACAATCCGTATCCGGTGGAGGCGATGGATTTAAACCCGCCTCAGGCACCGTCCCGGGCAGTGGTCCAGGCCGTATCCCAACCGGAGTTTACGTATCTGGGGGAGCTTGAGGTGACTGCCTATAGTTCGGATGGGAAGGATTTGACGTATTCCGGTGCGGTTCCTGTTAACGGGCGTACGGCGGCTGGCGTACTGTCTGTTTTCAAAATAGGGGATACGGTCCTGATTGATGGGGATTCCTATGTGATTGAGGATAAGGTGGAGGAGGGGGCCAGGGAGAAGCTGCGGATTTATTTTGCCAGTTATGAGGAAGCAAAGCAGTTCGGGCGGAAAACCTGTCCTGTATACAGACATTCCGATGGGCCTTCAGAAGGAATGGATTATCTGGGGGAGTTCCAGGTCACGGGCTATTGCAGCTGTTCACTGTGCTGCGGGGAAAAGAAGGAAATTCTTACCAAGACGGAAACCGTACCCAAGGCAGCCCATACCGTTGCCGCGGACCCGTCCGTGATTTTGCTTGGCACCCGGATTGTAATTGATGGCGTGGTTTACACGGTGGAGGATACCGGGAAGGCGGTAAAGGGAAACCAGCTGGACATCTATTTTGATACCCACGAAGAGGCGGTCCTTTACGGCAGGAAAAATAAATACGTGTATTTAGAGGAGTAAAACTATCCCTGATAAAGGGTTCAATATAAATATTTAAAATAAAGATTGGAAGGATAGCAGGATGAAGAAAAGGAGAATCATGCTTATTGCCGGCGCCCTGGCCGTTACGGCTTTTGCAATGACTAAATTGCAGACAGTGACCGCCTATGCGGTCGAGGGATGGATGAGCCAAGGTGAGGAGTGGAGATATTTAGATGAGAATGATGAGCCGCTGCAAAATACATGGAAGCAGTCCAGGGATTCCTGGTTCTATCTGGGCGGCCAGGGAATCATGATGAGGGATTGTTTCATTGAACAGGGAAACAGCCTGTATTATGTGTTTGAGGATGGGGCGCGGGCTGAAAACACATGGGTCCTGGCGGATGAGGCGGATGAGGATGGACATGAGGCCGGGTGGTATTATTTTGGCGCCAACGGTAAGGCGTACCGCGGCACCGCATCTTCTTTTAAAAGGACCGTGGATGGCAGGAGTTACATATTTGATGAAAGCGGCCGCATGCTGACCGGATGGTTTGACGAGGATGGGAATCAGCTGGACGAGGATGACAATCCACTGGAGGAAGGCGTGTACTATGCGGATGCGGACGGCGCCTTAAAGACTGAGAGCTGGCTGGATTATTCGCAGCTGGAGATAAGGGGACTTGAGGACCTGTCCAGTGACATCAGCGGCAGGGATTATGACGAATATGACCAGGTGTGGCTGTATTTTAACAACCGCTCCAAGAAGGTGAAAAGCAATGGCGGCCGTCTGGTGCAAAAGAATATTGACGGCAGCATATACGGCTTTGACGAGTATGGAATCATGCTTCCCTGGTGGACCAAGGTGGCGAGCGTCAGCAATGCGGATAAGAGCAACCCCACCAGCGATGTGCCGGCTAAGTTCTTTGCGGGATATGACGGCGGAAGCCTTTTGAGAAACTCCTGGTTCTGGATGTATCCGTCGGACAATCTGATACAGGATGACTCTGATGACGGGGAGTACAGCTGGTGGCGCACGGACCAGAATGGAAAGATATATCAGAATAAGATAAAGAAAGTAAATGACCGTTATTATGCGTTTGACGGGCTTGGCAGGATGCAGACAGGGTTTGTTCTCTTTGACACCCGCAGTACATTTGTGGCCCAGTATGACATGGACGCATGGTCATCGGAGGATTTCATAGAGGGGAATATATATGGTATTGAGAAGGCGGACCTTTATTTCTTTTCCCCGGACGAGCTGAATGACGGCTCCATGCAGACCGGAAATGAGCTGAAGGTCGAGCTGGAGGACGGGGTGTACACCTTTGGGTTTAAAAGCGATGGTGTTGCCTACGGAAACCGCAACCGCCTCAAGAGGGTAAAGGATTCCTACTATATAAACGGACTTAGGCTGGAAGCAGATGAGGAATATGGTTACGGCGTGGTCAGGGAGAATGAAAATTCTTACAGGGTGGTCAATACCAATGGAAAGATTATCACTGGAAATAAAAAGGTTGTTAGGGATAAAGACGGGGGATGGCTTATAATCATAAACAGCCGGTTTGCGGCCAGGGTAGATGACGAGTTTAAGCCAAGATGGCATAAGGGGGAAGAAGGAACCGGATTCTATCATTATGATTCTGATAATAAGGAAGATAAATATGCGGGCGGTCTGATTGCAGGGAGTAATATGGAACCACTGCTTGACGGATTGCCGGGGGAAGAACGGCTGAATTTTTAATGTGAGGAGACAATGTGAGTAATGAATAAAGAATTATATCAGATATGGAAACGTTTTGTTTCCTTTATTTTAACAATCTGCCTGATTGTGGGACTTGGGTCGTCACATCTGGCAATGGTTGCATATGCCTCCACGGAGCTTCCCAATGAGAATCTGGGAAATGGAGCCAGCGAGGGAACGGCTTATGCATGGATTGGACCAAGAGGCGGAACCGGGGAAAATCCCTCCGGTAACTCATACCGTTTCGACCTGTGCGGTCTGCAGGCAGGACAGACAGGGTATAGCACAAGCGGTATTAAGACTTCTTATAGCTGGCAGGGGTACGCCACCTATATCCAGGTAGATAACGGAACAAAATATAAGGCCAATGGAAATGCCAATGGCGCGGTGGAAGATTTGACCAATATGGGAATTGAATTAAAGATTGCCCTTTCGTCAAGCCCGGACAATAAATATGTGTTTGTAGATTATTATGTCTACGACAAGACTGGTCAGGGCGGAACCACGGGCAGGTCCGTAAAACTGGGAACAGGCACGGACGTCATGATTGGCGGCAGCAGGGAAGATGATTATGCTACGGTTTATAAAAATAACCGGGGTTTCCATATGGTGAATCAGTATGTGAAAACCACCTTTGACTGTATCACTAATGACAGCAGTCTTGGTGTTACACCCCCAACTACAAGGTGGATTGGACACTATAGCAGCTGGGGAGGCAATGTATTTAATGAAGGCGGCGGGGATTCCCTGAGCGGGACTGACTCCGGTATGGCCTATTCCTGGCATTTCCAGCTTCATCCATATGAGATGGTACATAAACGGGTTGCATTTGCAATCAGGGACACGTCTTACTACGTATCAGAATCCGGGGTGGATTCAACTGCTGCCGACGGCACCTACAGCAGTCCCTTTAAAACAATCGAATATGCCATGGGGCAGATAGGGAATAAGAAAGGATACATCTATATCATGGATTATCCGGATATTACGGCCCCCATTACGGTCTCCGGTTCCAGTAAGGATATCACCATAGCCAGTACGGATTATGACAGGAACGGCAACCCTACCAACGAGGATGCGGATTATATCAAGACATTGAGACGCGCCGGTTCCTATACCGGGCCGATTTTTGACGTGACAGGGGCAACCCTGAAACTGACGGACCTTGTTTTGGACGGCAACGGCAATGTAAGCAGCAATCCACTTGTATCAGCAGGTTCTGGCCGGATAGAGATAAACAGCGGGGCGGAACTTAGGAACTGTCATGGAGACAGCGCAAGCCAGGGCAGCGCCCTCAATGTAACGGGAAGCGCGGCCCTCTCCATGAACTACGGCAAGGTATCCGGAAACCTGTCAGAAGGAAAGGGCGCTGTTTACTTTAACAGCACGGGAAGGTTTGATGTGCTCAATGATGTTATGATAGAGGACAACACAACCTCCTCAGGCGCCAAGGCCAATATATATCTGGAAACAGGACGGACCATTACAGTGACAGGCGACCTGAACGCTTCAAGGATTGGGGTCACCACGGCCCGGCAGCCGGCTGCCTCTCCGGGAGGAATCTCCACGGAAACCGGACAGGAGATAAAAATAGCGGTGCCCTTGTCAGGGAGCGGCGTGGATACGGCTCCAAGCCCCTTTGCGGATAATTTTTTCGCAGACCAGGCAAAAGCTGACGGCACCGGTGTGTATGTGTCAGTGGGAACAAGGAACCTGCCTGGTGCAGGAACGGGAAATGATAAAAATGCAGTAATCAAACGGAACGGGCTTCAAATCAGCTTTGTTGTGAAAGATGCACAGACAGGCGGTTCCATTCCCGGCGTTACCCCGATTCCCCCGGTTTCCAAGGGCTCGGGAGAACCGGTGGATATTGCGCCTGGGCCGGCAATCACGGGATACGAGCTGTCCAACGTGGTCATTGAACAGGGGACACCGCCGTCCCTGACGGCAGACCTGACGCCGGGGTCGGCAGACTTTGGCAGGATTACGGGAACCATGCCCAACCAGGATGTGGCAGTGAATTATGAATACCAAAAGGTGGGGTCACAAATCATATTCAACAGCAACGGAGGGACACCGGAACCAGAGACCCTGGTCGGTACTGCCGGGAATCCGGTCAATTCACTGCTTCCGACAACTACACGGTATGGTTACATATTTAAAGGCTGGAGTTCGGTAAATGACTGGGACAATCCCCAGTTTATCGACAGGCTGCCGGCTGTTTACCCGGAGACGCCTGTAACCTACTATGCAATATTTGAGGCGGACCCCAGTGTTAAGTTTAATTATACGGTAGAGCATTCCAATGTCTCAGGGGACATCATGTTTGATACAAATACCCTGGACAGCGCCTATAGCGTGGAAGCGCCGATTCTGGAGGAGAAAAAAACGGTCAGGGGATATGACTGGAGCAGGGATGATTCCAGCACAACCCCGTCGGAATATAACTTCAGCGGTACATCAGTGCCCATAGGCCAGTTTGACGGTGCAGGCACGTTTAACGGAAAGATGCCGGGGCAGGATGCAACCATACGCTACAGCTACAAAGTGAGATATGATGACCCCAATGCCAGGTCCCTGTTCGAGGTCCTGCATGAAACCAATAACGGGACCACGGTATCTGCTGCCCAGCCAGGTCTGTACTATCCGGAAAATGAAATCACTGCCCAGCCCGCACAGGTTTACGGCTATCAGTGCATCGGTTACCGGTTCGACCTGGGAGATGAGGCAGGCGAACTGGCGGACGGCCTGGTAAACGGCGTGCGAGGGGATTTTGATGAAAGCTTAATGTTCAGCGGCATCATGCCCAACCAGCCGGTGCGCCTTGTCTACCTGTATGAATCATCCATCCAGGGATATGGGATAGCTGTCAAATATGAAGACAACGGGACCGCGGACAGCCGCTTAAAGGACATCATACCTCCTGAGAATTCAGGACCTTATGCAGCGGACAGCGATGTGCAAGGCGTATACCGGGAGCAGTATGGATACAGCCTGGAATCACACACGGTCAGGCCGGCGGATTCACAGATACAGTTTGGCGGCAATGACTGGTCCGGAATCATGCCCAATGATGAAGTCACAATTACGTATAAACATGACAGGATCCCGGCGCTGTGGGGAGATATCACATATAAGCCCGGCGCAAACGGAACCCTGCAGGGAGGAAGCAGCATATCCCAGGATGTGCAGGCATTGTCAGGCGGAAGATTTAAGGCCATCGTACTGTTGGACGACGGTTCGTCTGCGGGGCAGGAGCAGTCCTATACCTTGGCTGCCATAAAGGAACGGCGGCTTATGCCGGAAACCCGGCCGGTGAACAATTATTACCGCTTCGGAGGCTGGTTTATTGACACGGATGGAAACGGGATCCTGGACAACGGGGAAACAATCCTGCCCCAGGATTACCGGTTCGCGGCTTCGGCAACCATAACCGCCTATTTTGAAGAGAATCCGGATGCCTGGATTAATATCAGTTTTGCAGCAGGCAGCCATGGTTCCATTGATGCAGGGCAGCCCCTGACCCTGCGCACCACCTTTGATAAGAAATGGGGGGACATTACGGCAAGCCTTCCTTCCTATACACCGGAGGTAAACTATCTGGTGGATGACTGGTATGTACAGGGCGAACCGGTGGACGGTGATATGGACCTGGTAAACGGCCAGACCTATACTATCCAGTTCTATCCGGACCCGGCCATCTTCGGCACGGAGGTGACGGACCCGGACCCGGCAGCAGGACTTAACAGCCAGGGCAAGGGACGCATCACGGTATTCGGCACCACACAGGGGTATAAATATATCCTTACGGACCTTGATGGTAAGGTGCTGGCAGTCAACAAGGGCAACATACTTACAAGCCGCACCGTATTTGACAACCTGTATCCCGGCATGCGTTATCTGGTATACGAGGCAACCGGACAGACAACGGTACAGACCGGAAACATGATTGGGGGTGTGGAAGGTACGCTCAGCAACGGTGTGGAGGTATTGACACCGGTGGTGGATACCAACTATAAGATCCTATATGACGAAGAAGACGAGGGTAAGACGAGGCTGATTATCCGGCCGGCGGACCCGGCATCGGATTATGCGGTACTGGACAGCAGCGGCCATGTGGTAACCACGCCCCAGACCGGCGCAGGCGGATGGCAGGGGGGGTCAGGCAACCCGGGAAGCGTAAGCTTTGGCGGTCTTGACTATAACAAGGAGTATACGGTGGTGGCCCGTCCAAAAGGCCTAAGCGCAGTCACTGCGGAAAGCTGCCTGGAAGATGGCAGCGTCATCACTACGGATCCGGGCGGCGACCTGGAACTTCCGGCCTACATCATCGAAACACTGAACGGCGAGGTGGTAAGCGTGGGGGATGAAGCCGTAGGGGAAGAACGTTATGAAGAGGCCCACAAAGGCGATTTAGTGAAAATCAAGGCGGAAGCAGTTAACGATGAAAACCGTCCCTTCTCCCACTGGAAGTTCATCATCGGCTCGGTTGAAGGTATGGAAAACAGGATTAATTCCAGGGAAGCCAGCTTCACCATGCCGGATACGAACCTGGTCCTGACAGCAGTATATGAACGGGCGGCAACCCCAAGCAACGCCACTGTGGTGGACGAGGTACGGGGAGGCAGCCGTGAGGAACTGGCCCTGGATCCGGGAGAGATACCGATTCTGGAGGATGAGCTTACCACGGACGCGGACCGGGAGCTGCTGGACGTAAACCATGCGGACGTGACCTATAAGGTGGTATATAGAAAGAACAGCGTACGCGCATCGGAATCCAATGCCATCAAGATGGGAGGCAGCTACGATACGGACCATGAAGCATCCTACAAGGCGGCCTGGGGTCTGGACGTTTCCATCGAAAGATATGTGAACGGCAGGAAGGTTAACCGTGCAAGCGCATCGGAGGCATCCTTCAATACGTATGTGCAGTTAGGCAGGCAGGATGTGGATATGATGGACTACCAGCTGTATGAAATCAGCGGGGACCCGGATACGGAAATGGTGGTAAGCCTGGTGCCTATGGATTATGAACCGGAAGAAACGGGCGGCCTGTTCACCTTCACTGCCACGGAAGGACGGCGGTACATAATGGTGTATAACCGCGCGTACCGGGTGTATTTCCTCAATAACACGGCCCCGGATATCTACCGCTACTGGTTCAAGGTGCGCAGGGAGGAGTCCCCGGCAGATTCCTATTATGAGTCAGAGTATGGGGGACTGGAAGCGCAGCTTGACTATTTCATCAGCCCGGCAGGGGCGGAGTACAGCTATCTGGGCTGGAGTTACCGCCAGGACCGTTACAGGGAGTTTGAACCGGACCGCAAGATAACCCGCAAGACCTATGTATACGCATATTATGATAACAATGAGAAAGAATTAGACGATGTCCGCAGGGAGCTGGAGGAGGCTATCCGGGAGTCCATCGGCATAAGCGATGACCATTTCCTGAAGCAGGGCGAGAGCAAGAAGCTGAAGGAGTACATTGAGGCGGCGCTGGAAGTCCTGGACCGTGAAGAACCCAAGGCAACCATCGGCCAGCTGGAGGAAGCCCTGCGCGAGCTGAAGGATAGGACGGCTCCGTACAAGGAACTGCTGGATGGACGGTATGACCACTACGACGACCTTCAGGAAAGCGGGAACAAAGGCGGCAGCAAAGGTGGAGGCGGCGGCGGAGGCGGAAGTAAGAGGGCGCCATTTGCTGGAACCGCGCCATTGAACTATCAGATAGGTACCAACGGCAACTGGGTGGAGAGCACCGGGCCGTCCGGTGAGAGACAGTTGAGTTTCGTGCTCAACGGAGGAACACGCCTGAGCGGCATGTGGGCCAAGCTTTATTATCCTGAAGGAGCCGGACAGGAAGACAGCGGCTGGTATTATTTTGACGATAAGGGTATCATGCAGACTGGCTGGATCCGTGATATGGCAGGAAACTGGTATTACTGCAACACGGAGACTGAATTACCTTACGGGAAAATGATGACAGGCTGGAGACTGGATACAGGAGACGGCAACTGGTATTACCTGGATCCGGCCAGTGGCGTGATGGCCCAGGGCTGGAGGAAGATAGACGGGAAATGGTACTACTTTTCCCCTGTAGGGGCGGGCGTATATGCCTATGACCCCGTCAGACAGCGGTGGACCTATGGAGGCGGCGCAGGACGTCCCTTAGGCGCCATGTATAAGAATGAAATAACACCGGACGGATACCGGACAGACGCCGACGGTGTATGGATTCAGTAGGAGGAACCGGATGAGAAAGAGATATAATATAAAATCAAAGCTGGCAGGGATGCTGGCGGCAGTCATGGTATTTTCCATGGCTGTCCCGGGACACCCGGCGTATGCGGTTGATTTTGGGGATTTGGTTAAGATTAAGTTCAATCCTCAGAATGGGCCGGGAGTACAGCTTTCCAGCTATAGCGGTGTGGCATCCGGCGGGGCCATGGAGGGCAATCTGTTTGTGGCAAGCGGGCAGGCAGGCAGTCCCCTGACCAGTTCCGCCAACTTTGCAGGTTTGCCCACGGATGACTTTGGGTCCGGGGCAAGGCCAAAGGTACCGGATTTTAGCGGTATTACATGGGACGGCTATACATTTGACGGCTGGTATGGAACCAGCGGCAACCGGGTGGAGACACTCCCGTATGCCTTCCCGTATGATTCCGTGACAACCTACAACGCGGTGTGGAAAAGTAATGAGACAACTCCCTATACATTCAGGGTAGAACATTACAGGGACTTTAACACGGCAAGGGATGAGGCGGATGGAAGCAGCGGATGGCCGGCTGATTATGAGGATCCTGATTTAAGGAAATTCTTCGAATCATCCTGGGAAAGTACACAGATGGCCAACAATCCTATTTCCGCAACCTACAGAAGGGATATACCGGGATACCGGTTTAAGTCCGTGCTCTTAAAGAACAATAAAGTCCGCAAATACGGCGAGGCAAGCGGACAGGGCACCATGGAAGAGGGCGGGGCCAGCATCAACACATCCACCAATGCGGTAAGGGGCAGCATGCCCAATGACAGCCTGACAGCGGCTTATCGTTATGAACCTGACCCGGCGAAAAAATTCCAAATCACGGTGCGGTACGTGGATATGGAAGGCAATCAGATTAAAGCACCGGAGAGCAGGACCCTTCCGGTGGAATCCGGCTATGTCATTGAACCGGCAGTCATTAATTCCTATCTGCTTGAATCAGCGGAACTGACTGACGGAGGAATCACGGACCTGGACGGTATGGGCGTCATCTCTGCAGAGGATGCAGGGGTCAGTCTTAATACATCTGACTATTACTTTACAGGAAAGATGCCAAACCAGGCCATAACATTTACCTATCAATATGGACTGGACCCCAGCTTTGAAACCATACTCCGGGTAAAGCGCATGGATAACCACGGCAATATCCTGCGGGAAGAGGAGACGCGGGCCGTGAATCCCGGTGTGCCGGTGGAAGTTGACGTGGATGAAATGCCAGGCTATGTTTATCCTCCTAATATAGTATGGGAGGACAGCCTGTCAGAGGTATCCCTGAACCAGGAGACTAAGAAACTGAACCTGACCCCGAATCTTCAGGGTGGTACCGTAACCATCACCTACACCGAAGACCTGACGGATGAGAACTATTGGGCAAAAGTAGAATTCTACAATGGCCAGAACGGATTCTTTAACGGGAGTACGGCCCCTAAGTTTGTCAAAAAGTCCGGGGACAATACCCTGGCCCAGGTAACGGAAGGGCTTATACCCACGCCTTCATCCCATTACAGTTTTGACGGCTGGTATAAGGCCACATCCAACGGAAGCAATAAAACAGGACCAAAACTGGCAGATGACACGGTAATCAATACCTCCATCAAATTATTTGCGAATTTTGAGGAGACAGAAGGCGAATGGTTTGACCTGAAGTTTGTATCCGGCCCTCACGGCGCCATAGAAGGAAATAAGACAAGCCATGTGGAGATAGGCACATCCTGGTCGTCCCTGATACTTCCCAGCACCCATCCCGATAATTTCTACATGTTTGACGGCTGGTTTGACGAAAACGGGAACAGGATGCAGGGCCCGCAGACTATCAATGCGGACCAGACCTATACGGCAAGGTTCATCCCCATCGGGCTCAGCGATGACAACATACTGACAATGCCGGATGCCCAGGGCACCATAGGCAGCGATGGAAGCGGGAAGGTGGGCGTATCGGGCGCCAACCAAAACCGCAGGTACGCATTGACTGATATGGATTATAAGGTGGTTGGGACCAAACTGGGAAGCCAGTTAAAGAATGCCGGTTTTACCGGGTTAAACCCATGTACAAGCTACTATGTCTATGAGATGATCCAGGGCGCCAACCCGGATGTGGGGGTAATCCTTCCGGAGAACCTGGACCCGGGTACCTTCAGCCCGCCTTCGCGAGTGACGGTACCGGCCCTTGGCAGCAACTACGATGTGCAGGACGATGGGACCGGTATGAAACAGGTGGTGGTTGAGCCTGCAGATCCGGGAACCCTGTATGCAATCCTTAATATTGAAGGGGATGTAATGGATGTCCCCGGTGCAGATGAGGACGGATGGGTCATGTCTTCCGGCGCCACGCCGCGTGCCGTACTTGGCGGGCTGGAGTCAAACCAGTTATACGTGGTGGTTGCAAAGCAGCCGGGAGAGGACACAGGGGCTGCCGATAAGATACTTTTAGGCACCCAGGTAGCGGTCATAGGAAATTCACAGGAACAGCAGGATTATACCATAGCCCTTACAAATGGCGGATTCATCACTAAAATCGTGCGGGGCGGCGTGACCGTTGACTTTGACGACGATAAGACAGCAGTGGTAAAGGCCGGGGATCTGATTTCCCTGGATGCGGAAACCACCAACAGCCAGGGACAGGCATTCCGGCAGTGGAGCGCGCTGATCGGCAGGCTGACACTGGCCGATAAGACCAGGAGGAACCCCACCATCACCATGCCGGAGGGAAACCTGGTGCTTCAGGCAAATTATTATGCCGCAGTGTCGGCAGCGACACCCGGCAATGCTTCCATTGACTATACGCCTAAGACAGGGGCGGTGGCCCTTGACCTGTCAGATGACAGGATGGCGGACCTGATTGACGGACTTACGGATAACAGCAGCGACCAGGACGCCATGACAGCGGGGGTTGACGTGCTCTACACAGTCAAGTTCACCCAGCGGGCGCCCAAGGCATCAGAGTCCGAGGCTGCAAAAGCCGAAGTTGGCAATGATGCGGTAAAGGTACCGTGGACCTTATCGTCCGTACTGACAAGACAGGTGGGAGGCAGCAACAAGGATATCCCGCCCGGTGTGGACAAGGAGCCGGATATCAGGATATACGCTGTCCTTGACCGCAGCATGCGAGGCTATACGGATTACCAGCTGTGGAACGTGGAGGACCTGGACGGGGAATATACATGTACGCAGGTGCCCATGGAGCCGGATCCGGATGACGCGGATTCCGGGTTCACAGGAGTTGTGTCCTTTGATGCAAATGTGGAAGGCACCTATGTACTTACATACCTGAAGGCCCATGAAGTGAGGATCATCGATGATAAGCGTTCCGTGGAACATATAATCAAGGTCAGGTCCGGCACGGCCCTGGAGGATGCCCAGGGATTCATGGACCTGGATATATTCGATGCCTATACGGATCCCATTACCGGGGTTGTATGGGAATATAATGGGCTGGGAAGGACAGCCTCCTCGAACAACGGGTATGACACGGGCGAACCTGTCACAAAGAACCTGACCCTGCATGTGCTCTACCAGATGGAAGATGATACCCAGTGGCAGGAGGCAAGGCAGAAGCTTTTGACCCAGATTTCCATAGCCCAGGCATTAAAGGACAATCCATCGGTAAGCGAAGAGGATAAGGAAGAGTTAAGCGATGCAATTGATATTGCACTGGAAGTTGCCAACAGGATTTACCGTCCGACCGTGGACGAGCTTCTGGACACCTATGATACCTTAAAAGCCCTTGTGGATTCCATCACTTCCGGCGGCAATGATCCTAATGACCCCAATCCGCCGGACAACCCCGATGACCCGGACCATCCGGATAACCCGGACAATCCCAACCGGCCGGGAGGCAACGGCGGAGGCGGCGGAGGCGGCTCACGCGGCGGCTCCGGCGGGGGCAGAAGCCTTGGGCCGGGAACACCCTTTAATGATTACAGGACCTATGCCGTCGGCACGGAAGGACGGTGGGAAAGCATTGGCACGGATGGAAGACAATGGTCCTTTATCCTGAGGAGCGGAAGAACCATCAAAGACCAATGGATCAACATAAAGTACGAGGATGCCCGGCAGACCTGCACCTATCATTTTAATGCGGCCGGTATCATGGATTACGGCTGGTACATGGACGCAGGCGGACACTGGTACTATCTTAATGATAATCTGGGAGCTGACTTTGGACGTTTAGTCATGGGCTGGTACTATGATGCAAAGGACATGAAGTGGTACTATCTGAACCAGTTTACCGGAGGCATGGCAACCGGATGGCAGAAGCTTGGGGAGTACTGGTATTTCTTCAGCACCGGAGGCCAGGACGGAAGGCCGATGGGAACATTATATGTAAATGAAATGACCCCGGATGGATATCCGGTGGATGAAAATGGCAGATGGATGAGGGAAACACCGTAAAACAGGCGATTGAAGTTCCAAACAGATGTCTGCGGTTGTGCTGCAAAGGAGTAGACCATGCTGAGTGAAGAAAAGAGCCGTCAGATTGAAATGGCAGGTACGGACAGGGCATGCATGATGCTTGTGTGTATCAATGGAAATGAAAATAATGTGCCATACGGTATCATTGTGAATTATCATCTGCCCCGTCCTGTAAGCTTTAAAGGAATCCATGGGCTGATACTGGCCCTTGATGAGGTATGCGAAATGATAGGCGTCCCCATGGCAACCACAGAACCACGTTTCCTGCAAAAGGAAAGGGCGCAGCAGTATCGGGCGCTTAGGGGGAAAACGAAAAATAAGTCCGATAAAGTCCTGGTCAAAGAGGATGTGGCAGGGAAGATGTTCCCCTATGTGACAGCTGCGAAGGCAGTCATCCTGGTCCATGTGCTGTATAGACAGAATTCTTCCATGCAGGGGAGGATCCAGTGCAGTTACACAGGAACGCATTATATCGCATTCCGCAGCGCGCTGGAACTGATGCGTATGCTGGATGAAGCCAATACCTATATGTGCAGGAACCGGAAGAATAAGGATTTAAAGATGTAAAAACAGATGGAGTATCGGAGGCAGCCATGGTATCAGCCATGGCTGCTTCTGGGATTTCCTTAAAGGGAGTAATCATGGATAATAGTAAGAGGACAGGCATTTTAAATATCGTAAGATTCCATTCAGCATGGAAAAATACGAATTGTGCACTGGCAGGTGTTTTCGCAGTCATCATAATTGGGGTGTTCCCCCTTGTGTTCAGGGATTATTACTTTGATATACTGAATTTTAAGACATATTTTTATTATAGGGTTGTAATTATCTTTGCAGCCGTATTCCTGATGGCAAATGGAATCTTTCTGAGCCTGTCAATCTATCTTGGCTGTGTGAGGAATCCGGACAGGAACCGGCTGTTTAACGCCGTTGACTGGTCCATGCTGGATTTCATACTGATAGCAGGGGTATCCACCCTGAAGTCCGTGTCTCCGGTTGCGGCCCTGTTGGGAAGCAATGGGAGGTTTTCCGGCCTTCTGCTGTGGATTACCTATGCGTTCATGTATTTTGCCGTAAGTAAGAACCTGCGGTTAAGACAATGGTATCTGGATCTGTTCCTGGGGGCCGGCATGGCGGCCTGCATCATAGGGATTCTTCAGTATTTTGATATGGATCCCATTGGGTTTAAGAAGCTGATGGATCCGGAACAATACTATATGTTCACATCCACCATTGGGAATATTAACACATATACATCCTATGCAGCCCTGTTGGCCGGGACATCCGCCCTGCTATTCTTTACGGAGGAGGCCGGGATAAGGAAAACATGGTATCTCCTTTGCATGTCAGTCTCGTTCTTTGCACTGATTACCGGAATGAGCGATAATGCCTACCTTGCAATACTGGCCCTGGTTGGGCTTTTACCACTGTACGCGTTCAAGAACCTGAGGGGGGCCAGGACTTATATTTTCATACTTGCAGTGCTGGGGTCGGAATTCTGGATTCTTCCCAGGATGACAAAGCCGTCTTCAGGCGCTGCAGGCCATATGGGAGGATTGTACCGGGTCATATCCGGCTCCCATTACCTGATTGTCCTGGTGGCGGCCCTTTGGGCCATGTACTTCATACTGTGCCGGATGATACAGAGGCTGCCGGATACACACCCCCTTATGCAGGATGGGAACAGGGGGCGGTGGGTCTGGCTGGCGTTCCTGTCCATGGTGGTCATCCTGGCCTGCTTTGCCCTTTATGATGTGAATGTCCGTGGAAATGCAGGAAACTACGGCGGATTGGCGCAGTACCTGGCAATCAATGACGACTGGGGGACGCACCGCTGGTACATATGGAGGATTGGAATGGAGAGCTATGGAGGCTTTCCCTTTACACAGAAACTGTTTGGGGCCGGACCCGATACATATGGTGCGGTTGTCATGGAGAAGTATTATGATGAGATGGTGATGCGCTATGGGGAATTTTTCGACAGCGCCCATAATGAATACCTTCAATATCTGATAACGGTGGGGCTGGCCGGACTTGCGGCCTATCTGGCGTTGCTGGTTACATCCATCCGGAAAATGATCCGTTCGGCAGGGAAACGGCCCTACGTGATGGCAATTGCCTTTGCCGTAATCTGTTATGCCGCCCAGGCAGCGGTCAATATCAGCGTCCCCATCGTGACGCCTGTCATGCTGATGCTGCTGGCCATGGGGGTATCCGGGGAGGATGGGGCACATAAGCACAAATGAAAAGGAGTGAAGAAGATGATGGTAATTATCCTGATACTGTTAATCATGTGTCCCACAGGGATTCTTGTCTATTGCTGCGCTGCAGGCGCAATGCCATATGGCCGTAAAGCGGATGACGATGCCCAGATGGAATTTATTCAACAATACAGAGAGTCCAGGAAATGATGGGAACAGGGAATGTGTTGCTATTATTTAGGCATGAAAGAAGGTTAACGTTTAACTAAAACGTTTGCCTGATAATATCGTACAGAAAGAAGGAAAAGGGATTTGAAAAAAGCAATCATGAAGGATATCGCAAACGCAGCTGGGGCTTCCATTACAACGGTTTCATAAATACTGAATAACGTGGACATGCATATCAGTGAGGCCACCAGGGAAAAGGTCCTGGGACTTGTGAGGGAATATAACTATATTCCCACAGACTGTAGACAAAGCGGCTCTGGGATTTGTATCCCAGAGCCATTTTTCTCT
>ENA-UOJP01001864-UOJP01001864.1-human-gut-metagenome-genome-assembly--contig:-C102-NODE-1864-length-20843-cov-6.541562_pt1 | contig 20843 bp, 21 predicted proteins | sample MGYA00242353_ERZ723900 | MGnify/ENA metagenome assembly ERZ723900
GTTTCTTGGGGCATAGGACCAGGACGGATTTGTTGCGGTTTTCGTAGTATTTGATGACTGCCAAGGCGGTAAAGGTCTTGCCCAGGCCGACGCTGTCTGCCAGGATACAGCCGTTGTACTTCTCCAGTTTGTTGATGATGGCCAGCGCGGCATCCTTTTGGAAGTTATAGAGCATATTCCAGATCTTGCTTTGTTTGAAGCCGGTGGCCTCATTGGGCAGGACGTCCTCAGAGATGTCCTCCAGGAATTCGTTGAAGATGTTATACAGAGTAAAGAAATAGATGAAGTCAGGGGAATTCTCCCGGTAGGCGGTGGAGATGTTGTCGAGCACCAGGTCCGTGACATCCTGCAACCGGGTCCTGTCGTTCCAAATCTCATCAAATAATTTTAAGAAGCGCCCACTGTTTTCATAAGACTCTGTTTTGTTGACATAGTAGTAAGCGTTATTTCCCCGCTCGCAGCCCAAGTCAACAGTAGTGAAGCCATTGATGGGCATATAAGTACTCTCTTCCACCGTCATGAAGCCCATCATCTGCTCCTGCGTCACATTGGAGCGGAAGGTGACCTTTCTGCGGATCCAGTCGGCACACTCCTTAGCAATGGCCTTCTGCGTTAGTTCGTTGCGGAGTTTGATCTCAAAATCGGTGCCGTACAGGCTGCGCTCTCGGTTCAGCCGAGGAATGTAAAACTCCCGCTTCTCCTTGGGCACTTTCTCCTGAATAAACGTGGGTGAGGTAAAGATGAAACGCAGTTGGTCGATCCCATCCAGCTGCTTTTTCAACTCCTGATAGGCATAGATGGAGAAGCAGGCGGCAGCGATGGAGAGCTTGCTTCCCTTTTTGATGGTGGCCTGTAAATCAGAGCGCACGGTCTGATTGATATTGTCCAATATCTGCATAGCGGCCTCCTTCAACGGTCTGAAGATGTGGCGTCGGGCTTCCTCTTGCTCCGATATTTCTGAGAAAACCCAATATACCTTCCGCTTTTAATCCTGGCGTCGCCAGGCTTTTCCGCATCTTTTGGAATGGCCCAGCTTCGCCCCAGGCGCTCTGCCCCGGAGATACGGCCAGAGGCGCACAGGATCTGAACCCGGCGGGAACTAATCCCCCATTTTGCAGCCGCATCAGAAATGGTCATGTAATCCATCTGGGCCCTCCTAATCGACAGTACTACAAATTCATCTTAATTCTGATAATACACGATTTAGCGAATATTATCAACATAAATCTACAATTTTAGCCTGTTGCGCCTCGGTTTCTTTGTGTTGTGTGGCACGACCCATCGTATGTAGAAAATTTGCGAGTTTACTATCGTTGTGAAACTGAATTTGTTCCAGTATAATAAAATCAAAGTAAATGGTGAGGATTTTTACAGAGAGCAGGTGTCGCAAAATGATTGACTATACCATGGAAACGAAAACCGTATCCGTCTTTCCTGCTACTTTTCCCGGCGCCCCGGTGATCTACCTGAACACATACTCTGATAAGGGGCAACAGGTGTTTGATGTTGCGCAGGCCGCTGGCTGTCCTCCGTTTACTCTGGTGACCATCAGCAATCTGGACTGGAACCGGGACATGGCCCCGTGGGACAGCCCAGCGGCGTTCATGAACGGGGAGCCCTTCACCGGTGGGGCGGACGACTACCTGTGGCTGCTGGTGGAGGAGATTATACCCAGGGCAGAAAAAGAACTGGCCGGGCCTCCGGCATGGCGGGGGATCGCTGGATACTCTTTGGCTGGTCTGTTCGCCCTGTATGCTATCTACCTGGCGGATGTGTTCTCCCGGGTGGGGTGTATGTCCGGCTCCCTATGGTTTCCAGGTTTCAAGGAATACATCTTTTCCCACGAGCCGAAGCGCCGGCCGGACTGCGTCTACTTCTCCCTGGGGGACAAAGAGTCCAAAACCCGCAATCCGGTTCTGAAAACAGTTCAGGAAAATACAGAGGAGATTCAGGCCTTTTACCAGCACAAAGGCATCGACACGGCGTTCCATCTGAATCCCGGAAACCACTTTGTCCAGGGGAGCAAGCGGACGGTGGCGGGCATTCATTGGTTGTTGAGCAGATAGGGGATGGCCGTTGGCCCTTATTCTTTGAATAGGTGTGTGAAAAACTGATGCGCCTACCGCTCAGAAAAGACTTGCTTAACACCCCCGGCAGAGGTACAATAGCCCAAACAACAGAAAGGGTTGAAATGATGGGCTATCACCGTTTTTCTTCTTGGCAGATAGGCTGCCTGTAAGAGAGCATGTTTCCTTGACGACTCTTGAAGGCGGCCCGAACTGTCAAGGAGTGAGCACAATTGAACAGAGACCGCAGTTACTATCACAAACAGCGCATGCGTGCGATTCATCGCAAGGAAACGATCCTCCGCCAGCTTGGGGGCGAAGAGTTCGTCTCCGCGTGGGCGCACGGTGCCGCCGGACGGCTGTCCAAGGGGAAGATCCATTGCTCCTGCTGGATGTGCCGCAGGAAGTCGTATGACGATCCCAAGATCCGGGATAAGCGAGCGGCCATGGATGCCGCCCAGCAGCTGCTGGAAATCGAGTAACTTCTCTCACGAAAAAACGCTTCCGGGCCGGGATCGGCAGACACCTGCCGCCCCTGGTCAGGAAGCGTTTTTGACCCCATATTTGACCACAGTCAGGACCGGAACACGTGGAAACAGCGGATTTAAGAGCACTAAAAAATATTCAATACCAAACAGAAAGTGCTGGAAAGCACTATAAATCACCACAAAAAATTTGGTTCAAGCGTTTGGGACCATCAGGCTAGGAGTTCGGCTCTCCCATCTTGGACCATCGGAGTATCTTTCGAGGTTCTCCAATTTTTTATTACTAATCTGCAAATTTTCTCATGTTGTTACACGGAAATGTATAACTTTTTTCGCTTGTGAACCCGTGTGTGAAAGAACTCTATTCCTTATTTCATACAGGAGGGCTATACCTAAAACTCACTGCTGGTATTCTCGAGGAACCGGGGCAACCGACATCTGCGCTGCCTTTTGTGGAGCGCGGTGGCCCTCCACGGTATGACCGCAAGCCGCGCTCCCGCATCTTCTTTACTGACTGTGGCAACTTTTCGGAGAGCTGAGGTCTTTATTTCGGTGACTCTTGCACAACGAGCCATGAAATCTTGGCAATATCGGCGGCTGATGGAAACGGACTCTCCTGTGTCCAGGGTATCTCGATCCGGCTGTGCCACATAGCCCAGATTGACCAGATCATTCCACGAAAAACCACGGTTCTGTTTTTATGGTCATCAAGGGACAGCAGCAGGAATTTTTAGTTGATAATTTTCACAAAATTAGGTATGATGGAAAAAATAGTCCTACTATATTATTTGAAAAAGAATCCACCAGACATACAAGTATTACATGATACCAGCGTGCGCTGTATACGTTGAATCCAGCATAATGAAGCTAGAAGTTTTTGGGATGTGTGTACGAATCAGTCAAAGATGACCTCGTTTATATATAAAAAATTGATTCTGTCTGTGGAGGAAACCACATCTGGAGGTAGATGTGGCTTTTCCTTTGTGACCTTTTTGCACCCTGCGTCAGCCTGTCTAAGTGACAGAGTATCGCAGGGCGCTTTTCTATCTTCCGAAAGGAGTCCAAGTACATGAGTTTGAAATACGTTTGCCCCCTCTGCGGGACACCTCTGGGATATAAGGGCCTGTGCTGGAAGTGTAAATCTGCGCAGGAGCGAGAAGCAGTTCTTGCCTGGACACCAGAGCAGATTAAGGAAAAACAGGATTGGCTGATCCAGAACATCCAACGGCTGGCGGATATGGAAGACCCAGAGTTCGCTGACTTCTGGCATCTGCTCAGTTACCGGGACGCCATCACCCCGGAGATCCAGCGGGCGGCTTTATCCGCAAATATTTACTACCCCTGTGAACTTTATTACAGCGCCCCAGAGGACGTGCGGGATGGCCTGATCTCCGCCTTGCTGTCCACAGAGGATTCCAGTGAAGCTTCCAACTTGATGTGTTGTTTGTCCATGCAGGGGGATGACCAGGTGCTGAAGACGCTGTTGGAGCTGGAACAAACTCCCCGTCCTTGGCGCAAGAGACTCTATGTGGCCCCGTCCGTCTATGCCCAGTGCGGCGGCTGGACCTTTGATAGAGAAGGCCGCCGGGCACAACTCAATTTCAATATCTGCTATCCCCTGGTCAAAGGATCGCCGGCTGAGGCATCCCCTATCCGCAGCGGGCGGGCACGAGAGGATACCTGCCCCCACTGTGGCTGGCGGATGGTGGATATGCTGGTGCTGGATGGCCGGGATAACCGGCTGAAGTTTCTGGGGCTGGACGGTATTCTGACTGCCACCTGCTGTCCCCATTGCGTAGGATTCCTGCAAGGCCCCGCGTTCAACCGCTTTACCCTGAACGGCGGCGTGGAGGTCTTCCCTTCCAAACTCTATGACGGAGGAGAAAAGATGCAATGCTATGTCCGGCCCGAGGATTATGAGGCTCTCACTAAAAATTCCTTCGTGCTGGGCAAAACGACCGTCCCCCTGTTTTACGGCTCTGCCTGCGAGGATATAAACACGGTGGGCGGCTTTGCCAACTGGGTACAGGATTGGGAATATACCGCTTGCCCTCACTGTGGTAAGGCCATGAAATATCTGGCCCAAATCCAGTGGAATACGGTGTATGACGGCGCAGAGGGAACGCTTTATATCGAATTCTGTCCGGACTGCTATATCGTATCCATGCAGCACCAGCAGACCTGAGAGGAGATGGCAATGCGTTTACCAAAGCGCAATGGCGTGAACGGACGCTATTGCCTGATCCATAAGCCGGATGCTGACCCCTAAGTACTGGAGCACGCGGATCAGTGCATCCAGGACATCCTGGACGGTACTGTTCGCGAAAGCCATTCTGACTACCCGACGGTGGTGCGGAACCACAACGGGGCGTCTTTTCTCCCCGATCAACTGCTGGAGCGTTATCTGTCCCGGCTGCCGTTGAAGGGATTTCCCTATGAGGATGCCGTTGCCATGTGCGATGTCTATGCGGCGGCTGGTAGGATGGGAGTCCATCCGCTATGAACTGGCGCAGTACATAGAAAAACAAGTACAGGCGCGTTGCTTTGAGGTTGGAGAGGATCATCCTATCCAACCTGTACCATATGGCTGGAGCTGCGTCCAGAGGACGTGGATGATGCGCGGCTGCTCTTTGCGTGCGGTGCGGTATCCCAGTCTGCACCCCGCTATGGAACGGCATGCCCGCCTTGCCATGCGGGAGTATGAGTGGTATAACAACCTCTCCGATGAATTCTATGCTATGCCCGGTCCCTTTGCTGTGTTCGCCTTGGGGCTGGAGGGATGTACTCCGGGCTATCTGGGGCCGGGCGTCTGAGAATGGCGGCAGCAAGATCATCAAGGCAGCCCCCGCACAGCTGTGGGAGCGGTATGAGCAAATATTTTGCTGAGAAAGGGCCACGAAAATGAGAACAGCCAAGGATTTGATTTCCCTGTATGCTTCAGAAGACGTGGAAAAGTTGGTACTCATCCAAAGCGGTCCCAGGGCAGATAAGGCCAGACAATGATTGAGCGGCCCAGACCCACGCCATGTTAGATGCGCAGAGCGGTCAGGTGATCTCCGACTGCTGCTTTTCCTAAGCCGGCCCCTTACGGACTAGGAGCGGGATGCTGGTGAGTATGCCAAACGCTTTTCCACAGGATAGCTCAGATCAAAGCGCGCGGCCGGAAAGGCACTGCGCTCAACGAACCCAGGCGGTATGTTGCAGGGGGTGCTGGTGGAAAGTGTGCCCTGCCCGGCGCCGGAGGAACTCCGGCCGGAGTATACAAAGCCCAAGGTTTTAGAAGGCGAAGTGTTGAGGACTCTTACGCTGGATCGTAAGGGGGAGTTTTTTCAATGGAACATGCCAGTGGATGGCAAAAAAATCAGAATTCTCCCGGATTTCGATATGAAAAACCAAGACACCTGGACCCGCGCCCGGAATGTAATGAGGAAACTAGCAGCGGATCAGGAGAGCTGAGGCAAGTGGGCTCTGGCCGCCACGAAACTCACTGGACTGGCTAACGAGTGGCTGTCGGCCGATGACCAGACCAGCCGGAAACCAGAGCCTCCCATTAACGAGGAGGAGTCTGCCCCGCGCATCCTCCCGAGTTTATAGGACCTCCCAGCGGCAGTTTTGCCGTCTGGTAGAAAGATGATAAGATGTTCTGGGACCATGATTGCCGTGGAGACTACACTGAAAAGGGGTCCCTGCGCGCCGATATGCAAGGGTTGAGAGGAGGAAACCAAATGGACAGCGAAAAGATTACAGCTTTTTTTCAGGAGCATTGGTACTTTGTTACGCTGATTGTGGGTGTTGTGATTCTGATCGGAGCACTTATGAATTGGAACTGGCTCTGCGATCCCACTGGAGCGCCTCACTCCCACCGCTATGGCCGCGGCTCCCGGCGGGCAATCTTCTTCCTGCTGGGTGTCCTTCTGATCGCGGTGAGTATCTGGGGCTTTGTGTTGGCTCTGTAAGGAGAACGGTTTTGAATACAGTCATTCAATCTTTCGACAATCTGCACGACAACAGAATCCTGCGCTATTGTGCTGACTTCGAGTGCCGCACTCTGCACATTGTTACCCTAAGTGAGACCGGAGAAAGTATATCTGTCCGCTTTACGGGACTGCTGGCCCACTGGTTTGAGAATGTGATCCAAGACAATATCCTCTTTGGAATGGATGAAATCACCGCGGACGGATTGTTTGAACAGTATCAAGAACTGCTGAGTCACTCTCTCCAATATGGCTTTCCTGCCTGCTGCAGTGCCGAAGAACTGCGGGAGCGAATGGCACGAGAAAAGATTCGGGTGTTTGTCATTGCCTCCTCCCTTGGACTGTGCGGATTCGTGTTGGCTCAGGAGGTAAACATACAATGTCAATGACCGCTTATGAAGTGCAAGCCCACGGGCATGACCGAAACGGCGATGACTATGGCTATGTGAATATCATGTACCGCTATGGCGGCAAGATGCCCTGCCCCAGACCGGATCAGTGCGAGAAGATGGAGGTCATGTGGGCAGACGAGAGCGTTTATGGGCCGCCCGCCCCCGGCTGTAAAGTGGGGGATTTTATCATGAACTGGCTAATGGGGTCCTGTAACTGCGGGGTGTTCACCCACCGGGAGATCGCCCAACGGCTGGCGGAAACCTTCACTGGTTTGAAGATCAAGGAACTGGAATGGTTCGAGAACCCCAGAGAGAAAACGCTGAAAAGCGGCAAACCCCGGATACGGCGGGCCAAGTGGCTGCCGGAGCGGGAGGTGGATTTGGTGTACCTCTACTCCGACCACTATCTTGACGCAAGAAATCCGACTCCCGCTGAAACCGACTTCTTCACGGTCACGAGGATGGACTCCTGGGGCGAAAGCACCTGGTTTATGTGTACTCCGGAGGCCGCCGAGAAATTGAGAGCGATGGATTTTGAAAATCTGACTGTCAAGGAAACCGCCATTGTTGGATAGCGAGAAAAGGCGCATACCGATGAGAGACCCCTGGAACAACGCCATCCAGCATTTCTAGGGTATTGAACAGGTAAATCGCCTGCCAAGTGCCCAGAAAGGGTATATACCTGCTCCTTGGGCAGGGTGATCCTCTCTGCGTCTTCCCTCAGAAAACAGTATACCCCAGCATTTTGGGCGAGGCTCTTCCCCGCATCAGGGCAAGTCAGAACGAACCTGCGCCCTATCTGTTCTCCTTCCAGTATTTTGTGTCCGCCGTATCCAGCAGCTTGGAAAGCGTTTTGAGGTGACCGGGCAATTTGTTCTGCAACACAATCGGAGAGGGGATTTACCATAACACCGCTGCCCATACCATGATGCCGTGGCGTACTTTATGGGGTTTCATCGGGATGAGGTAGCCCCGGCACAGCGGCGTCTCTGTTCCCTGAAACTGACCCAGTTGCCTTGTCTTTCGAGGAAATATCGGACTGCCCACACATCTTGTCCGTATTATTATAGATGCCCGCCGGATTTTATGTTAGGAAGGGTTACCGCCGGCTGATGGAGTACGCTGGTTGGTATGAAGGGCGAAAGGTTGACATCTCCATTGCGGAGCAGCATTACGCCGACCATGGCGCCCCAAGAGTGAATACCAGCAAGCGGTTTTACCCCAAGCATTTCGATTTGTTCTTCCAGTGGTACTTGGCTCAAAAAAAGATGGGCTGGACGGCTGACTTTGAGTGCGTGCTGTTTTCTTGCCTTACCAACGGGATCAAAGGCCATTTGGCGAATATCGGTTTCGGGATATGTCCGGCTGTGAGCTGGCAAAAATCGAAGATGACCGAACAGTATGTGGAAAGGGCCGGCTCGGGGATACCCAAGTCTTGCCCCGCCTGCTGGCGATTTGGGAGAACTGAAAAAAACGGCCGGGCTACCGGTTTTCCTACTGTTCCTTGGGAACTTACAAGGGAGAGCAGTTCTTCGATGCGGAACAGATTACTCGAAACAAACTCTGCATCTACACCAAAGAGAAACATACCGGCTTTGACCGCCGCTTTTTGATGAAGCGGGTCGGGTGACGGCTGGAAGATCAATGCTGTGCAGGAGCGGCCGGACGTCTGACAGCGCATGGATTGTGAGGGATGAACATGGTATGGAAATTGGAAGCATCTGGGGTGAGTGGTCCGTGCAAACCGTTTAGGGTAAACATCTTTGACTATGACTGGCAGACCGCGGTCAGGCAGACAAACGTTCAACCCCCTCTATTATCAGCACCGCATCTTTGAAGTCTGGCAGGCAGAAATTGAAGGACAAATCCGCCGCTTTACCGCAGGGGAGTTCTCCAACTGCATGTGGAGATTTGATCTGGAAACTTATCCATAAACGAGGAGAGGCACAGCCATGAAAGCTAAAGCTGGAGATGTTTATACGGTTTATAACAAATATCTGAAACGCTACACCGCCTGTCAGGTGGCCTACATCACGCCGCCGGACGGGGTAAGCAAGCAGCCCCGGGCGGTGGTTCTCTCTTTGGATTGGGTGGGCGACGCCCCTCTGACCGCGGAGGAACTGCCCCAGCTCCGCCCGCTCTACAAGGACTTCATGTACTGGCACAGGGAACTCCACCTGCTGCGGGTGTCTGTGGAAGTCCCGCCCCAGTACACGCTGGTGGGAACCCTGCCGCCCTTCACCGACGAGCCTTGCAGCTCCTATGGTGGCTGGAATGACGGCTATGATGTGTATTTGCAGATGAAGTGGCAGGAAATTCCGGAGGAGCGGCGGCGAGCCTTCAAGGAGGCTATGGAGAGCGATGCGGAAACCGAAATCGGCAGCAACCTTGTGAAAATCAGCAGCCACCGGGTAATGGACAAGTATACGCCCTTTGGCTCAGCGCTGGAACTGGAGTCGCTGCCCTGTCTCTCGGACATCATCTGTGAGCAATGGCACCCGGATTTGATAGAATTTTTGCGTGGGAATCCCTTTATCCACGAACTGACCCTGCTGAACCACAGCCAAAAATCACTTGACCTGCGGGGCACCAGCATTGGAAAGCTGATGCTGGACATGACCGGTCTGGAGGAACTGTGGCTGGGCGAGGAAACGGAGCAGCTCCTGTTTCAGAACGAGGGCCCGGACACTTGTACCATCTATGCCGCCGGATGTGGCAGTGGGCTGACCCTCCAATTCATCGGGGGATACCGCCCCCACCCAGAGCTGTCGGGCCTCTGGGGGCTTCACGGCATCCGGCTGAAAGACTTTGACCTGAGCGCCCTGACCGCTGTCCATCCCCACCTGAAGGAGCTGCGGCTCTGGGGCGCGCCGGGAAATCTGCAAAACTTCTCCGCTGTGGCTCAGTTTCGGGAGCTGACAAACCTTTCCACCTTCGACCTGTTCGGCTTCGACGCGGCCGACCTTCCCACCCCAGAGCAGATACCAGAGCTTCGCTGGTTCTGGATGACCAGCCTGCCGGAGACGGCAGCACAAGCGGCAAAGCAGCTTTGGAAAGGCAAGCCGGGAATGGACCTGCGGATCACCAAGCCCCGAAAGCCGGAGTGGTTGGTGCAAAATCTGGACAATCCCTTCCGGGACTGGGACGGCGCGGAGCATATCCCTGCCGCCGCTGCGAAAAGGGCAGCCCGTCAATACCGCAAGACCCGCTCCCAGCTGATGAAGCTGGCCAGTCAGCCGGGCGGGGACGCCCAGGCGCTGGAGGCCGTAGCCGCCTATACCCAGGCCTTCAACAAGATGGGCTTTATCGAAACCGAGGAGAGGGATGAAATCTACATGGCCCTGCGGGGTATTCTGGATGCTCTGCCGGACGGCACACTCCAGAAAGATGCCCTGATTGAACAGTTTAAGCAGCTGCGGGATTTTTGAGGAGAATGAGAAGCATGATAGAGTTCAGCAAGGATCATGGCCGGGCATGGATGGAAATGATGTCAGCCTATCAGATTTTTGGGCAAAACTGTTTGATTGGGCCCATGAACCAGACCAGATAAAACAAAAGGACTTGTTGCTGGAGCTGGACTCTTGGGAAAATCGGGAGCTTCACAGAAGAATGCTGGTGGTAGATCTCCTGCGCAGCACAGAGATGTGGGACGAAAAAGCACTTCTCTTAGTCCAGAAAGAATTGACTGCGATTGCCCTACAAGAACAGGATGAGGTCGCTGCCTATGCTCGAATGGCGCTGTTTAAACTCAAAGGCCAGTCGGAGCGGCTTTCTATTGCCAATGAGGTGCTTCGTCTGGCAGCGGTCGAGGAAGAGAAGGCGGAACCTGATCCTGTTGTATTCCACAACGGCTGCCTACTGCTGCATGAGCTACTGTGTGCGGCGCAGTTCTCGCAGTATACAGAGCGGTATGGGACTTTGATTGAACAGGCATACGGTTTGGATGAAAACGGCTTAGCAGACATAAAGAAAACGCTGTCCGCTGCCCTTTAACAGCGGGCAGAAATTAAAAACTTTGAAGCAATTTCGATTTCGGCTGGCAGCCGAGCCTGAGATAGGAATGAATGTGAGGGCGCATGAGCCGAAGCATTGATAAACCCTACTTTACATACAGTGCATACAACGCCCTGACCTCCGGCATCCAGGTGAAATGCCCCAAATGCCACGGCGCAGGTGTTGTGACAGCGGATGATGACAACGCCTATTTCCGATGCCTGAGTTGCGGTCATCAGGAAACTCGTGACCGGACGATCTACCGCTACGATATCCATAACCAGTGCAAAAACTGCGGCAGATACTACCGGGTGGATATTGAAGATGAATCAAGGCAGCGCTTCTCTGTTCTCCATGTTGCCTGCCCCTATTGCGGAATGACCATGTCAGGAGAAGTTCATAAAACAGCTGAGGCTTTCTCTTATGGCGCGGAGATTCAGGGCGGCAAGGACCCTTGGTTCGGCTTGGAACTGTGGTTTTTGACCTCCTTCCAGAGCAAACCGGTTTGGGCGCTCAACCGGGAACACCTTGCCTATCTGATCGACTATCTCAGCGCCGACCTGCGGGAAAAGCCCTTGGGAAGCCCCCAAAAGACTCAGGCCGACCATCTCCCCACCTTCATGAAAACCGCAAAGAACCGGGAGCGGATCGTGAAGCTGCTGAAGAAGTTACAAGAGAAATGAGGGAAAACCCTATGGCACTACAAGATCAGAAAATGATGCCTCCCCCTTGGCTGGCCCACCGGGAGATCGAGCGATACTCCATCGGCTGGCGCATGGGCTATGGGGAGGATTACATAGACCGATTTGGTGATTGGCTGGGCACTCTTTCACCGAAAGAGCGGGCGGAATACCGGGTCCTCTTTCCTGAGCCAGTCACCTGGAAGGGCTGGTGGGATGACGAGGACAGCGGTGAAGTGCTGGAACACGGCGATTTCTGGGTGGACGCGTGGCAGCCGGAAGGCCAGCCCAAGTACACCCGGCAGTGGCTCCAGCAGGAATTTGCCGCTGGGAGAACGCGGGAACTGTGCCTGTTCTGGGGTCACCAGCCTGCTCAGGACAGCATCATTACAAAAAGCTGCCTCAGCCAGTGGTGGATAGAGGACTTCTATTCTATCGCCAACTCCTATCTTTGCATGGAGCAGTATATGATGGCGAGCAAAGCCCAACTGTTTGGCGACGAGGAGATCCGCAAGGAGATCCTGGAGTGCAGCGTTCCAAAGCAGATCAAGGCCCTGGGCCGTAAGGTACGGGGCTTTGACCAGAAGGTGTGGGACAGGTTGAAATATGCCATTGTGCTCAGTGGAAACTGGTGCAAATTCAGCCAGAACCGCGATCTGCGGGAGTTCCTCCTCTCCACTGGGGACAGCGTACTGGCGGAGGCCAGCCCCTACGATAACATCTGGGGCATCCGACTCTCAGCCAGCTCTCCGGAGATGCAGGACCCGCAGAAGTGGCGGGGACAAAACCTGCTGGGCTTTGCACTGATAGAGGTACGGGACGAACTGCGCCGGGTGACACAGAATGAAATGCTTTGCGATTGGAGTACGGTATGGGAACAATGAAGCTCTATGAACTGGTCAATCATTATCACATCGGCACGGAACTGACCTGCGCCGAGGCGATGTTCTTGGCCTGCAACGAATATTACCATCTGAATTTATCCGAGGAAACCCGGAAGATGTTCTCCGTCATGGGCCTTGGGATGCAGACCGAGCAGTCCTGCTGCGGCGCCTTTACCGTGGCGGTGGGAATTATCGGTTTGATGACCGCCAAAGAGGGCCAGACCGATGTGGACAACATGGAAGGCTATCAGATGATCGCCAAATTAACAAACTTTATGCTGGACTTCTATGGAACACTCCACTGTGTGGAGCTGCAAAAGCTGGAGATCGTGGGCTATGAAACCCCTTGCCATGCCATTGTGGAGGCGCTGGCCAAGAAGCTGGAGGAGCTACTGGCGGGCCGCAGTGTCTCCCGCCCTGCAAATGCAGGGCAGATCGGTTCCTGATATGCCAGAAAAGGAGAACACCATGAAAGACCTTTGCCAATACGGAAACCGGCGGGATAACGAGTGGGAGCTCCTCCCCTGGATACCTGATCCGCGCCCACCTTTCAAAATTTGGGTGAAGCCGGAGCAAATCGCGCCATTCTTTCTTATTCCCCACCACCCTTATGCGCTCTCCCTTCTGCTGAAGATCAGCGACGGCTTCCGGGCAGAAGAATTCTGCCGGTTGGGGCTGACCGGAAGCTGTGGGGACTGGGAGCGGCTTGTCAGAGGTGTGATCCGGGAGTTCGAGGAAAACAACAGCGGCAAGGATCTGTTTCACTTCGACTCCGATGAGGACATATTCTGCGTGTACTCCCAATATATCGACGATTTGATGCTGCTTTCCAAGATGATCCGGGCAGCCTGTAAGAATGAGGCTGCTATGAGGGAGTATTTCAAAAAAGGACAGGAGGGCTTATGATGAACGAAATCTTATACCGTTCACCATTTAATCAAATGAAAGCACCCGAAAAGCTGATGCTGATGAAGGAACTAGCGGCCCGCTATAATATGACCTTTCTGGGTTTACATACCTTTGCCCGTTGGGGGCAGAACTGCACCACCGGCGTGTTTGGAAAGAACGGTCGGGAATTCGTCTTTGTTCCCGGCGATACAGTCACGCTGGGCTGGGAACGGTTCGCCGTGGGGCTGAATCAGGAGAGCCGGGAGGAATTGGAGTACCTATTCCGGGAGTGGGAGATGGAGCGTGACCCGGAAGAACTGATTGGAGAGAACATGGCTCCCGTGCGGCGGGCGGCCATCGCCCCTATGCTGGCAGGCCGAGAGCTGGAGGAACTTGGATGGGAGCCGGTACAACTGAATGATCCTCGGCTGCGCCCAGACTGGCTGGAGGATTTCCGTCAATTCGCCCTGACCGGCAGGGACAGCCTGACGCTGGCAGGCCGCGCTCGCTTTGAGCGGGAAGGCGACAGCTGGCAGGCATGCCTCTACCATGAAGTAGACTATCTGGACTTTCAAAAGCAGTTGCAAAAGCAGGGCTTCTCCCTGCCCACGGCAGAGGAGTGGGCCTACCTGTGCGGAGGCGGGTGCCGGACTCTGTTCCCTTGGGGAGATGGGCTGGACTACTCCATGCGCCTCCGCTGGTTTGAGGACACGGAGGACGAGGGCAGGCCCTACGACATGGAGGAGCCCAACTTCTTCGGCCTGTCCATCGCCTACGATCCCTATATGCGGGAAGTGGTGCAGGCTGACAAGTTCACCACCTGCGGCGGTGACGGAGGGTGCAATATCTGCGGCGGCATGGGCCCTTTCCTTGGTTTCCTTCCCTGTTCGCCGCACTATAAGCCAGAAGTACAGGAGGACAACGCACTGAATGGAGACTACGACTTTTATCGGCCCATCATCCGGGTAGAGATGGATGAAAGGAGGCATCAACATGGAAGTAATCAAACTGCCCAAAAAATTTCGCATGGTCTGCTATGAGATCATGGATGGCAAAGAAGCCTTGGACTCTCTGGAATCCTTTTCCGATAAATACCCCCATCAGGTGGCAGCGGTCAAAGCAGAGATCGCCTATTTTCACTTGGACTATGAGCAGGCGCTGAACCTGGACTTGACGGTTCTTCCCTATCTGGAGGAATGGTACTACGGAAATGTGAGCGATGAGCACATGACCGCCATGGCCGTGGCTGCTATCCGGCTCCATCGGGAGCAGGAGGTGTTGGATGCGCTGACGAAGGAGCAACAGCGCATCCAGTCTGAGAATGGGTGCCCCCAGCGGGACCGTTTCTGCGATATTTTGATCAACGGTCTCAAACAGGGAATTCTTCCATTCTCCAATCAAAGCAACAATTTCCCCGAACCTGAGAATCCACAGACAAGGGAACAGCTATGGGAGCAGATCAAAGCCAAGAACCCAAAATTGACGCCGGACGATCCCAAAGGAAAATCCAAACTGTTCCACTTATGCTGCATGTGCGGCTTTGCAAAGGATGTTTTGGCGCTGTTTGAGGAACTGCATGAAACCCCGCTGGGGCAGGCTGCCTATGAAAATGTGATTGCCCGCTGTCTCTATCTGGGGGATCGGGAAAAGGCCCTGCGGCTTGCGGAAGAATTAGCCACTTCCAGACTGTGGGCCGCAGCTGCGCCGACCCAAGTGCGGCCGATGAACTTTTTTGAGAACCCAAACCTGAGGGAGTTCTTGCTGGAGCCGGAATCACTTCGGCGCATCCGGGAGGCTGCCTTCATTGATAATGGGAATTTGATACGGAAATAAAATGCTTTGGAAAGGAGAATCTGCCATGAGTAAGGAGCTGTATAAAGCATTCATTGACGGCCTTGTGGAGCGGAAAGACAGTATGACTTCCCGATGGATCAAGGGCGATGGTTTCCCCCAGACGGATGACAACAAGGCGAAAAACGTTTTTTTAGCCGCACTGACACCGGAGCAGAGAGAAGTGCTGGCGGAGCTGCTTCAGGACGAACATATTGCAGGCATCCATGATACCCTTGCATATATCAATGAAATGATGGATCTGGAAGGACTGGAACTTCATCAGGACGGTGAATCCTATCCCAACAACTATTTTGAGAGTCTGCACTATGACTTCATCTGCCGTTGTGACGGTGATGAGTGGCCGGAATAAAAGGAGGCGTGACGAATGTATATCAACAAATACTGGGGTAAGTTTATTGGAGGTTCCGATGACAGTCTGAACCTTGTGGCCTTTTTGGAGGACCAGAGGAAAGAGGAAATCCCACTCAGCGAAATTTTCGCCAAGATCGGGCTGGACAAGCAAAACGGGGACTTCCGCCAGACAGTGGAGTATCTGGAATTTACCCACTCGGATGGCGTGGAGATGGACTTTCACTTCGCCATTGATGTGGTCACCGATCTGGCCGCCATCCTACTGGAGTGCAGCGTCAGCGGCAGTGTGAACCTCCACGATCTGGACGAGTACAACACCCCCTCCCGCCGTATCCGCATCACCGCCACGCCAGAGGAGCATGACGCCATGAACAAGGCTCTGGCGGACTTTGTCCATGCCCCGCTGGAATACGACCTCAGCGAGATGATGGGCGAGGATGAGATCACGGATATGGCTTATCAGGTGGAGATGCTGCGGAAAGAGTTGTACGAAGCCTCCGGCCGTAACCGGAACTACCATGTAAAGGCGGAAGATGTGAGACATCTGCTCCACGACTGGGAAGGCGCCGATGGCTGCATTGCCACCAACCGCATCACGGTGGAGGGCTGCAAGGTTGGCTACTGCTACCGGGAGAAGCCGGACGGCGACTGGGACAGCGGCTGGCGCTTCACTGCCGGGGACGAGAGCGAGTCTTACATGGATGACCCCAACAACGCCAGCGTCTATAAGCTGAACACAATCTGCAACGACGACCCGGAGATCATCTCCCTGCTGAACACCCCCGCCCCCTGCGCCTTTGAGCGGGATGAGAATGGTATGTTCCAGCAGATCAAAGACTGGAAGCCGGAACAGGACGAGGAGGACTTGGATATGGACATTTTGGAGCGGTGCCAGAAGTGGCATGAGGAGGACAAATTCCAGAAAATCATTGACGCGCTGGAGGCCATTCCCGCCCAGGATCGCACCCCTGAGATGGATAGTGAGCTGGCCCGCGCCTATAACAACTGGGGTGCTCCGCGTTCCAATCGGGAGGCCCTTAAAAAGGCCATTGCCCTGCTGAAGCCCCATGAAGAATACTTTGCGGGTGATCACTTCTGGAACTTCCGCATAGGTTATGCCTATTACTATCTGGATCAGGAGGGCCGCGCTCTGCGATACTTTGAAAAGGCTTTGGAAGCCCGCCCCGACGATGAGGATACCAAAGAATTCATTGATTGGTGCAAGAAAGGCATCGTCCTGCCTCAGTTTAATAAGTGCTTCCGAGAGCGAACGAAAGATTGGTGGGAAACCTTTGCCGAGATGGAAGGGTCACTGCGCCAAATGATGAACGATGACAAAGACCATACCCGTGGCGCAGAGATTGTGGCCCAGATGGAGAATGTCCTGAACCTGGTCTTTGATGATATTTCCTTCGAGATGGGTTTCAATGGAGAAAAATATGAGCTGATCCTCACCCCGGAGGGAGACAAGGTCAAGCTGTTTGAGTTAGTCTATTTCCAAAAGCACGCGACTAAAGAAGTGCTGGAGCACTGGAACATCCTGGTGGGCCGTCAGCCCATCCAGAACATCGGCCTGCGCACCGATGACGGCTGGGAAATCTCCGGAGAGGATGTGCAAATTTGGCTGGAGAGGCAGGGCGAAAACAGTTTTGCCATCTCCGCCTACTGTGAAAAGCTGCTGCCTATGCTTGGGGAGGAAGAAGGCCGGGCCTGGTGGATGCTCACTACCCTCACCGACCAGGTGCTGGGTGAGATCCCCCACATGCGGTACATAGACAGCTTCGATGTGCTGGAGGAACCCAAAGAGGAACCGTCCATTCTCATGTCTCAGCTCCCCGAAAAGCTGCGGGAAAAAGGGCTGGAACTCTCCACCGACCCAGAATCCTTTTTGGAAACCTATATGGGCTACCAGATGAAGCCCCATGAGGACCCGGACGCCGACTGGCGCTTGGATGTGGTGGTTGGCTCCACCTGCTGCGCCCCTCTTGTCAACGGCTATCTGAACGCGGATAACGATTTTATGGACAATCTCCACGCCGACGGCGTGGTGGCGGGCTTCTTCTGCTACCCCCTGGATACCCTGCGGGAGGAGGAAGGCAGTGAAAAGATCTTCGACTTCCGGGACAGGCTGGAGGAATCCCTCGCCACTGAGGACGGCCCGGAGGCGCTCACCCTCACTGGCGGAGCCACCGGCCTCTACTGCGGCTATGTGGACTTTATCGCCTGGGACATCCGGACGGCACTGAACAAGGCGAAGGAGTTCTTTGAGGGGACGGACATCCCCTGGGCCAGCTTCCACACCTTCCGCCGTGAGGCGGGCTCGGTAAGCCTGAAGCAGCAGGAGGATGAACCGGATGCCAAGGAGCAGGAGAACGAGCTTGAGGAAACCCTGACGGGCATGGACTATATCCCCTACACCCCGGAAAATGCCGAGGCGTTCTTCGCACAGATCGAGCAGTGGAACGACGAGGACGAGTACACCCGCTGTATCCAGGCATTGAACGCCATCCCGGAGGATTGGCGGAACTACCGCACCGCCTATGCTCTGACGAGGGCGCTGGAAAACTACGCCATCATCGGGGACCATGACCAGGGCACCCCCAACTACAAGGGGGACAAGGCTCTTCTGCGGGCCATTCAGGTACTGGAGTCCGTCCGGGAGGAAGGACAGGACAAGGCGGAGTGGAATATGCGTATGGCTTATGCCTATCAGTATCTCCACGGTCAGGAGGAAAAGGCCATCCCCTACGCCCAGCGGTGGGCAGAGCTGGAGCCGGAGGATGAAAATGCCCCGGCGGTGATTCGGGAGTGCAGGACGGAGATCCGGAAACGCCAGCGCAGCCGGAACAAAAAGGCCAAGTTCATTCCTGGGGATACCCCTTTCGAGGGCTTCGATCTCACCAACTTCTGGGATGACAATCTGTATGCGCAAAAAGAGTATATCAGCGAGCCGCCCTCTGACGGGCTGATCGCCAGCGTGGAGGAGGAGCTGGGCTACAAGCTTCCTGCCTCCTACATCTGGCTGATGAAACAGCACAACGGCGGAATTCCAGTAAACACCTGCTATCCCTGCGATGAGCCAACCTGCTGGGCAGAGGATCATGTGGCCATTACCGGCATTTTCGGCATCGGGCGGGAAAAGAACTGCTCCCTCTGCGGAAACTTAGGCAGCCAGTTCATGATCGACGAGTGGGAGTATCCCGCCATCGGCGTAGCCATCTGCGACTGTCCCAGCGCCGGACACGACATGATCTTCCTGGACTACCGGGCCTGCGGCCCCCAGGGAGAGCCTGCGGTAGTCCATGTGGATCAGGAGAACGACTACAAGATCACCCATCTGGCAGACAGCTTCGAGGAATTCATCCGCGGACTGGAGCATGAATCTCTCTATGATCCGGATGAAGATGCAGACGATCTTGACGAGGAGGATGATGCTGACGAGGAGGAAACCGACCGCACGGGCCCCTTTGCCGGTTTTGTTTTGCTGTCCAAGGGAGCATGGGACAAACAGCAGTTCATCCGGGACATGAAGGAGACATGGAACATCACCGTGGAGGAATGCGACGCCAGTGAGGAGAAGGACGACGATGCGCTGGTATTCGAGGTAGGCGATATGCTTGCCGCTGTCAGTCTGGCGACTTATCCTATCCCCAACGGCGAAGCGGAACTGAATGCCGAGAATAACTATATGTGGGAGGATGCGGTCCAAGTTGCCAGGGAGCACCGCGCCCATATCATGGTGGCTGTGCTGGGTAAAGAGGAAAAGGTTCTGGAGAAAGGCAAGCTCTTCACTAAGCTGGTGGCCGCCTGCTGCCGCCAGGAATACGCCACCGGCGTCTACACCAGCGGTGTGGTATTTGAGCCCCGGTTCTACGAGGGCTTTGCCGATATGATCAAAGAGGACGAACTGCCCATCTTCAATTGGGTCTGGTTCGGCCTGTATCGGAGCGAGGGCGGCTTGAACGCCTACACCTACGGCATGGACGTGTTCGGCAAGGAGGAGATGGAAGTGCTGAACACCGACGCCGAGCCGGGGGATCTGCGGGACTTTTTGGCCAGCCTTGCCTCCTATGTGCTGGCGTGTGATGTCATGCTACAAGATGGCGAGACCATCGGCTTTTCCGCGGACGATAAGCACACCATCACCCGCAGTCCCGGCGTCTCTCTGCCGGAGGAGCAGATGACCCTGAAAATCAGCTGGGAACCGCTGGATGGCAATCCGGATGAGGGCGGTGAGAACGGCCCGGAGGGTGACGGTCCCCAGGAGGAAAGCCTCGGCGAGACTGAGGTCTACACTGAGGAGGAGATGACGGCCGTCGAGGGGCACATTGAGCAGTATTTCGGTGAAGTTGAGAATGTGTTCCACGAGCTGGTCTCCCCGGACATCCATGTGGACATCTGCATCGTGCCGCCCTCTGAGAAGCGGGACTACTACACCCTAGTGACGATGGGTATGGGCGCTCACCGCATGAAGGTGCCGGAGGAATTGGCGGAATACAAGCTGGAACGGGCGGAGCTTGCCATCGCCCTGCCGAGGGACTGGAAGCTGGATCAGGAATCTATGAAGGATGAGCGGTGGTATTGGCCCATTCGCCTGCTGAAAGTCCTGGCCCGTCTGCCCATTGCCAGCAATACCTGGCTGGGCTTCGGCCATACCATGGACAATGAGCAGCCCTTTGCAAAGGACACAAAGCTGTGCGCCGCTATTCTGACCGGCCCCCAGGACACCGAAGATGGCAGCGAAGTCTGCATCCTGCCGGGCGGCGAGGAGGTCAACTTCTATCAGGTGATCCCCCTCTACCGGGATGAATTGGAGTTTAAAATGGCCCATGACGCAGACGCCCTGCTGGACAAGATGGCGGGGATCAGTTTTGTCGTAAACCCAAGCCGCCAGGATGCTATCACTCGTGGCACCCTTTCCAATGATGATTTTGACGGCGAGATGGACGATGCCTCCTATCATATCGAGAGCATTGAGGAGAAGGAACTGCCCATTGACCCCATCAATGCCTACAACCACATGGCAATTTACTTGCGCTGGTGCATGGAGCACGACCTGATGGGGGAGGACTTCATGGAGGAATACGGCGAAGTGGTCAAACAGGTCAAGACCAATCCCAGCAGCGTGGACCTGCGGGAGTTCATCCGGGATGAGCTGGACGGCTGCCTGTTCTCTGTGTTGTTCCATCAGCAAGGCCGGGCCTTTGCGGGCTATTACTACGGAGAGGGCGACAGCCCCTACTATCCTGCCGATGTTGATGACAACGCCCTCCGCT
>ENA-UOJP01001872-UOJP01001872.1-human-gut-metagenome-genome-assembly--contig:-C102-NODE-1872-length-20697-cov-8.659771_pt1 | contig 20697 bp, 15 predicted proteins | sample MGYA00242353_ERZ723900 | MGnify/ENA metagenome assembly ERZ723900
GTACGCACGGTGGTGTGAGAGGACGGGAGTTAATCACTCCCTCCTACTCGATCTTTAAATGATAAATAGGTCAATACTGCAGGATGATATGAAGGTTACTGTGGCAGCTGCCTCATTAGCGAGTACGATCATACCGAATTCATTTCTTATTACCGTTCCTGTGGATGGCGTCTGGGTATTTGTGATGATACTAACGTTGGGCGTTCCGACAGGAAGGCGGGAGCGAATGGTTGATTCGCAATCCGAGCAACAATCGGTCGGCGCGGGAACCGGTTCAGGTAAATAAATAATAGCATCATTGTACGTCGCGTTGTTTATTTGAATCGTGTCGATATTGCAGACAGACAAAAACTGTGTGAGATTTTGTGAGGTTGTCACTCCAAATAATCCGATACGTCCATTTGGCCCGGATATTAAAGTGCCGGGGAGGCCAACAACTGCATCACCACTCTTTAATGTGACAAATATATTGTTATTGGGATATAGCGTGATAATTTGTTGGAGTATATTTATTATTTGCTCCGTACAGCCACAACAGGCAGAATTTGCATCACCTGCAGGTCCAGTGGCACCTGTGGGGCCGGTAACGCCGTTAGCGCCAGTGGGTCCAGTAGCGCCAGTGGCTCCGGTAGGGCCAGTAGGACCGGTAACACCATTGGCACCAGTGGGTCCAGTGGGGCCGGTAACGCCAGTGACTCCGGTAGGGCCAGTGGGTCCAGTGGCACCTGTGGCGCCTGCGGGTCCGTTGGCTCCGGTAGGACCAGTTGGTCCTATGGCGCCATTCAGTCCATTAGCACCCGTTGCGCCGGTTGCTCCTGTAGGCCCGGTTGGCCCCATGATGCCATTCATCCCGTTGGTTCCGGTTGCGCCTGTAGGGCCAGCCGGGCCAGTTGGACCAGGGATTCCAGGAAAGCCCTGCGGCCCTCTGGGGCCGGCCGGGCCTATGGGACCCTGGGGGCCGGGATAGCCCATTGGTCCCTGGGGTCCGGGGCATCCTCTGGGCCCCATGGGGCCTTGGGGACCAGTCGGTCCGCGATTACAACAGTTACATCCGGGAGTATTTCCGCCTGCTCCGGGACATCTGCACGCGTCAAATGCCGGTTCGTCAGGGCGGTAGTTTCCGGGGATATTACCACAATTTGTTCGATTTGGATCATTATAATACATAGCGATCGCTCCTTGTTTTTTAATCTTCCAACAGCAGGAACCGGTATTACACGTATTATGCACTGCGTACCTGGCATTCCTGCGATGGTCCGCCCCCCTGCGGCAGAGGGTTCGGCAGGCGATCTGAATTGCCTGGCGCACTCCAATGGGAGGAGGGGAAATGGCAGGATGTCCGATTTGCAACAAAACGAGGGGACATCCGCCCGGCGGTCTACTATAGCATATGAAAAGTGAACAAGTTTTGTGAAATGTGTGGCGAGTGCTGGAGATGGGGAAACGGATGATTGATATTATGTTCTAAGGGGCCATTACGGGAATAAAACTGCAACGGCCCCTCGAATGGATCATCATTTGTACAAAGCGCTAACCGGATGGCCTGTTATTGACGTTCGGCGTAGGTTTTACTCTGCATCAGGATATTTTAATAATATTCAATGATGCGCCGGTGCCGGCTTGTAAAGTAACCAAACCATTTACACCATAAAATTGCAATGACAATACATCGCCTGCTGTTAAGGGCTGCATGAATGTCACACTGTATTCGTTTGATGACGTTGAAGAAGTACTAATCGAATTCAAAAGGGGGGAACCATTTAATGTTACTCTCGATGACATTGGCAAGCCGGATGTCGTTTTAATATTATAGGAAATTAAATAAGTCCCTGTTTGAGCAACTGTAAATTCTGTATTTGCAGCATTTGCTGTAAATCCACTCATATACGGTTGAACCGGCAAAGAAATATTAGTCCCATCAGTTGTTACTGAAAAGGTACTTGATGAAATATTAAGCGCTGACATTGCAATGGAGATTTCAGACGCTCCGGTTGGTCCGGTGGGGCCAGTCGGTCCGGTGACTCCGGCAGCGCCGGTCGGTCCAGCAGGTCCGGTGACTCCAGCAGCGCCGGTCGGTCCGGTCGGCCCGGTGGCTCCAGCAGCGCCGGTCGGTCCAGCAGGCCCGGTGGCTCCAGCAGCGTCGGTTGGACCAGTGGGCCCGGTGACTCCAGCTATACCGTTCGCACCAGTAGGTCCGGTTGGGCCAGTGGCACCGGTTATGCCGTTCGCACCGGTTGGCCCAGTGGCTCCTGGTATACCGTTTGCACCAGTGGCTCCAGCCGGTCCGGTCGGTCCCATGATACCATTCATTCCATTGGCACCAGTAGGGCCAGTAGGTCCAGTCGACCCGGCTGGACCAGGGATACCCTGAACTCCTTGGGGCCCTCTGGGACCTGCGGGGCCCTGGGGGCCGGGAAAACCTCTGGGCCCGATGGGCCCCTGCGGTCCAGGACAGCCTCTGGGACCCATGGGCCCTTGGGGACCGGTTGGACCACGGTTACAACAACAATTACAGCCTCCGGGGGCACACGCGCCTGCTCCGGGGCATCTGTATGCGTCAAATACCGCTTCATCCGGATTGCAGCCTCCGGGTGTATTTCCGCAATTTATTTCGTTTGGGTCATTATAATACATAGCGATCGCTCCTTATTTTTAAATATTCCGACAACAGGAACCGGTATTACGGTACAGGCTATAATACGCTTTGGTTATTCCTTTAGTGGTTCGTCCAACTGTGGCATGGGAATCAGCCGTTAAAGTATGCAGCCCGGCACGATTCAAAGAGAGGAGGGAAAGTGACCGGTTGTCCGATTGGCGATAAAATGAAACGGCATGGGCTTGGCGGTCTAGTATACCATATGAAAAGTAAACAAGTTTTGTGAAATGCGCGGCCGGTCCGGCTGTCTTGGCCGTACTTGCGGCCCGTTGGAACTGATATAATGCAGCTGAAAGAAAACAGGCTGCAAGCCTTGCAAATAAGACGAAACGTAACAGGAAAACAGTTAAATGGTCCACGGTAAAATAAAATGGCATCCATTTGATGGCTTGGTATACCATATGAAATGAATACAAGCTAAGCTTCTGATACTATGAAGCTGGCACTGGGACCAATGTTTAAACAGGTGAGCGAATGCAGCGGGTCATTCTGCCCGCCTTCCAAACCATGGCCGGGATATCGGGGCCAGTGCCTATAGTTTTACATACAATTTTGAGCATTGCGCTAAAAATCCCCCGGACAGTTTGAAGTTTCTGCTGTCCGGGGGAGATGATTTAACGAACCGGCAAGTTTTACGAAATTGCGAGGCCGGCGCTCGCGTAACCGACAACGGTGTTAACAAGAGCCACACCGGAAGCGGTAGTGGAAAACACCAGCAAAAGCCTTGTTCTCGCGGTTACTGGAATGGAGAGGCCGCTTGTCAGCCCGTTGGATAGACTGCCGATGGAGATAACACCGGTAAGCGCTGGCGCCAGGGTGACAACTGCTCCGGCAATCGGTGAAAAAATATTGTTCGGCGTGGTGGACTGATAGAGCTGTGCCCGGATTGTGATGGTGGAGCCGGTCAGGGACAGCGCTGCGGTGGTACTGAAAAATGCTGACAGAGCGGTGATTGTACCGTCGCGTGGCACGGAAAATGCAAAGTTTGTCAACGTACCGGCAGCATTTGTGAGGTCAATCGTGGTACCCAGCACGCTGACGCTGGGAGCATTGCTGCCAAAGCCAATCAGCGATGGGATACCGGCCAGGCCACCGGCTATGGTGGTCATTGTCAACGGCGTTCCCGATGAGAAGGGGATAATTGCGGAGGAACCCGCCACTCCGGTAGGCCCGGTAGCGCCGGTAATTCCGGCAGTGCCAGTAGCTCCAGTAGCGCCAGTGGGTCCGGTGGGTCCAGTAGCGCCGGTCGGCCCGGTAGCGCCAGTGGGGCCAGTGGGGCCGGTCGGTCCGGTGGGCCCGGTAATGCCGTTTGCGCCAGTTGGTCCGGTGGGCCCAGTGATGCCATTTGCCCCGGTCGGTCCAGTCGGCCCGATTAAACCGTTCGCACCGGTTGGTCCGGTGGGCCCGGTAGTGCCATTAGCACCGGTCGGTCCAGTCGGACCAATGAGTCCATTTGCCCCTGTGGGTCCAGTCGGCCCAATCGCGCCGTTAGCCCCAGTGGGCCCGGTTGGCCCAATCGCGCCGTTAGCGCCGGTCGGTCCAGTTGGCCCAGTCGCGCCGTTAGCCCCAGTAGGGCCAGTTGGCCCGGTCGGTCCGGTTATTCCGGCAGCTCCATTGGCCCCGGTTGGTCCGGTGGCCCCCGTAGGCCCTGTTACCCCGGTTGCGCCATTGGCCCCAGTCGGTCCTGTTGCCCCGGTTGCGCCGTTGGCTCCAGTGGGACCGGTAGCTCCAATCGCGCCATTGGCCCCGGTTGGCCCGGTCGGTCCGGCAGCCCCGTTGGCTCCCGTTGCCCCAGTCGGCCCGGTTGGTCCCATGGCTCCATTGAGTCCATTCGCCCCTGCCGGTCCAGTGGGTCCGGTGGGCCCCATAGCTCCGTTAAGTCCGTTGGCCCCCGCCGGTCCGGTTGGCCCGGTTGGTCCCATGGCTCCGTTAAGCCCGTTGGCCCCCGCTGGGCCGGTTGGTCCAGTGGGCCCCATCGGCCCATTGGCTCCGTTTAAGCCGTTGGCCCCTGTGGCTCCTGTTGCCCCGGTCGGCCCAGTGGGTCCCATGGCTCCGTTAAGCCCATTCGCCCCTGCCGGTCCTGTCGGCCCAGTGGGCCCCATCGGTCCGGGCTGTCCGGGATAGCCGACCGGTCCGGTTGGTCCAGTTGCGCCTGTGGGTCCTACATAACCCTGAGGGCCCATTGAACCGGTCGGTCCTGTGATTCCCCGGGGGCCCTGGCAGCCTCGCGGCCCCATGGGTCCCATCGGTCCCGGTGGGCCCCATGGGACCCATGGGGCCGGTCGGACCGCGGTTGCAGCAGTTGCAGCAATTCGATCCGGGATATCTGCGCGCGTCGTATGCGGCCGGATCCGGCTCGCCGCCTCCGGGGGCGCCGCCGTAATTCATTCCATTCGGATAATTAAAACACATAATAATCGCTCCTTATTGTCGAGGCCTGGCTTCTCTGGGAAGCTGCCTGAGATTCAAATGCGTGATCGATACACCGGAAACGGTTATGGCGTCGGTTCCGGCGGTGTGAGAGGGCAGCGGCGGGGATTTTGGGGACAGTCCGGCCGGACGCTGTTTACCAACTCAATATACTATATGAAAATTGAACAAGTTTGGTGAACAAGCCCCAACATCCTGGCCCTGCCGCGGACCTTCAAGCTCCCGGCCGTGCACCTGTGCATGAAGAATGAGCCCTACGACGGGACCAACGGGCATTTTGAGATGGCGGGCCACGGTTGCTGCTGATTGAAAACAAAGTGGACTTTTGCCCCTGAAAAGGGAGGAGGCCGACCTGATTCTTCCGGTCGGCCAGAGTATTATGAAAAAAAGTCTTGTTGGCATTAGCTCTTTACATGATTCAGTATATCCGGTAAATGTTAGGAAAGTTTGTTGAAATGGTAACAATTTTGTGAACGGAATGTGAGGAGGATGTGAACAGGTTATCCTTCCTCATCTTGAAAGAGCTTGTCAAAATACAACTGGTTCTGCTTTACGGCCTCGGCTTCCGGCTTCAATTCCCTGGCCAGAAGGTGATATTCGCGGGCTTTTTTGTGGTCGCCCAGGTGGTCGAAGCACACGCACAACTGCATATACGGGATATACTCGTAGCAGTCCTGCAGCACAAATGCGCCGGAGGTGTCCCGGGGCGTGAGCTCCAGGGCCCGCTGGTACCAGTAGGCGGCGGTCTTGTAAGCGTGTTCCCCCATCAGCAGGCGGCCGATCTCGCAGAGAATTTCCGCCCTGGGCTCGTCATAGAGAAAACTGCCCGTCAGTGCCAGGAACGCCTCCCGCTTTTGTCCCAGCTGTTCCCGGCAGCGGGACAGCTGCAGGCAGGCGTCGATCCGGTTTTCCACCCAGCCGTCGGGTTCCTCCAGAAAGTGCTCGAAGACTTTGACGGCCTCCTCATATCGCTGGTGATAATACAGCTCGCGCCCATAGTAAAACTGGTGGCGCGGGCAAAGTGTTTCGCCCTCCCCGATCATGGTCTCATAGATCCTGAGGTTCCGGTCACTGTCCCCGGCGGCGAGTTTGCGGTGCTCGATTTCCACCGGCGAATAGAGAATATTGCCGCGGGGCGTGACCGCCTCGTGGACTCTGCCCTCCCACAAAAAGCCCTGGCGGTTTTTGATCAGCCGCTCGCGGTAATAGGAAAATGTCACATGACCGTTCTGGTCGAAGCCGGTCAGATATTTCATCATCACAATGTCCGTGGCCGGATTTAACGATTCCTTCAGCCTCAGCAATAGCTTCTGCTGGTCCGGGCGGATCACGTCGTCCGCGTCCAGCCACATCCAATAATCCATGGACGCCTTTGAGCAGGCAAAGTTTCTGGCTGCTGCGAAGTCCTGGTGCCATTTGTAATCAAACACGTGATCGGTGAACTGTGCGGCAATTTCCCTGGTCCGGTCTGCGGAGCCGGTGTCCACGACAATGATTTCGTCTGCAATTCCCCTCATTTGCTCCAGAACCCGACCCAGAACCGCCTCCTCATTCTTGACAATCATACATAAACTGATGGTAATCACGGCGTCCTCCCCGTAAAGTTTTCGATTGAGCTGTTTGTCAGCTCAATATTACTATATGAAATGTGAACAAGTTTGGTGAATGTGAGGGAAACGGCAATGGGGAAGCGTATGGCTGCGATATGGAAAGCGGGACAGGATTCAGAGCAGCGCCGGAGGCGCGGGCTAAGAATACTGTCCCGTTTTCGGGTGGAGACAAAGGTCCGGTCTGAAGGCTATGCTCTGCCTGGAGAATCCGGCAGAGGCGGAGACGTCAAATGCCGGTATCAGGCGGGGACCGACAGAGGCTCTAAGCGGAGAGCGGCCGGTTCAGCTTGAGAACCGTGACGGTAGCGGTGCCTTCGGAGCTGGTGACATTGCTGTTGTAGGTCAGGGAAAAACGGGTTTCCGCCGGAACTTCGATGATGATCGAGTTGGATCCGTAGGCGGAGGTTGAATTCGTCCCTGTTTTAAAGTAAATGCCGTATTCAATGTGCGAGGCATTGTTGTAATAGGGCGTGATCTGAATATAACCGGGCGTCGCCACAAGGGCGGATACGTGGTAGGAAATCAGATAATAACCAGGGGCCAGCGTGATCCGCGTGTTGTCAGTCAGAACAATCTGCCCTGTGGGATCTGCAGTTACGGTCCCCATCGGGATTTGGGTGGCGTCTGTAAACGGGATGGCGAAGGTTGCAAAGGCGGCGAACACATCGTCCGGAACAGTGCCGGTTGCACCGGTTGGGCCGGTAGGCCCGTTGGCACCGGTGGGTCCCGTAGCGCCGGTGGGTCCTGTGGCGCCGGTAGGTCCCGTAGCGCCGGTAGGTCCCATAGCGCCGGTGGGTCCTGTAGCGCCGGTAGGCCCATTAGTGCCGGTGGGTCCTGTAGCGCCGGTAGGCCCATTAGCGCCGGTAGGCCCGTTGGCACCGGTAGGTCCTGTAGCACCAGTGGGTCCTGTAGCGCCGGTAGGCCCGTTGGCACCGGTGGGTCCCGTAGCGCCAGTCGGTCCCGTAGCGCCGGTGGGTCCTGTAGCGCCAGTCGGTCCATTGAGGCCGGTCGGCCCCGTAGCCCCGGCTGGGCCCGTTGGTCCAGTGGGTCCCGTAGCGCCCGTTGACCCGGTCGGTCCGATGATTCCATCAGCGCCGGTAGCGCCCGTTGGCCCGGTCGGCCCAATAGTTCCATCAGCCCCGGTAGCGCCCGTTGGCCCGGTCGGCCCGGTGATTCCGTTGGCCCCCGTTGGCCCGGTTGCCCCATTTGCGCCTGCAGCCCCTGTTGCCCCGGTCGGCCCGGTGGCTCCTGTTGCACCGGTTGGCCCCATGACTCCGTTGCTTCCGGTCGGCCCGGTTGCCCCAGTGGCCCCAGTCGGCCCCACAGCACCGTTTAACCCATTAGCTCCTGTCGGTCCAGTGGCCCCAGTGGGTCCCGTTGGTCCCATAGCTCCGTTGGTCCCGTTCGCTCCCGCGGGCCCGGTTGCCCCAGTCGGCCCGGCAGGCCCCGCCGCCCCGGTTGGCCCGGTCGGTCCCATGATTCCGTTGGTTCCGGCTGGCCCCGTGGCTCCGGTAGCGCCGGTTGCCCCGGCTGGCCCGGTCGCGCCCGTCGCTCCAGTCGCCCCTGTCGGCCCCATCAGTCCGTTGCTCCCGGCAGGTCCCGTAGCCCCGGTGGCGCCCGTCGGTCCCGTTGGTCCCACGGCTCCATTCAGCCCGTTGCTCCCGGCAGGTCCCGTGGCCCCAGTCGGCCCAGTTGGCCCGACCGCTCCGTTAGCGCCTGCCGGCCCCGTGGCTCCGGTAGCCCCCATCGGTCCAGTCGGCCCCGTGGCTCCGGTAGCTCCCGTGGCTCCGGCCACTCCATCAGACCCCGCGGGCCCTGTAGCCCCGGTAGCTCCCATCGGCCCCGCGGGTCCCGTTGGCCCCATAGCCCCGTTGGTTCCCGGAGCTCCCGTCGGCCCGGTGGGTCCCATGGCCCCGTTGGTTCCGTTTATCCCGTCGGCCCCGGCCGGTCCCGTCGGCCCGGTGGGCCCCATGGCTCCGTTTCGCCCGGGTAAACCGGCAGGCCCCGTGGCTCCGGTAGCTCCCGTCGGCCCGGTGGGTCCCACATATCCCTGAGGTCCCATGGCTCCCGTGGGTCCGGGTCGTCCCTGGGGCCCGGCCGGTCCGGTTGGCCCGGGTCGTCCCTGGGGTCCGGCAGGTCCCGTAGGTCCGGGACACCCTCTCGGCCCCATGGGTCCGGGTCTGCCCTGAGGTCCTCCGGGTCCCACAGGTCCGGCCGGGCCGCGTCCACAGCAGCGGGGGCAGCAGCGGGACCCGCCGGGGCAGCAGCAGTCCGGCTGTGGGAGATTGAGATTGTCAGATGAATTTATGCGGTTGAAATTGCAGTTGTACATGACCAAGTCTCCTTATTCCGCATTCACCATATGACCCGCGCCGTAGGGCAGAGTGGTATCCCGTGAATGCTCATATACAGTACCATATGAGGGAAATAGGGATTTTGTGAGGGCAGCCGGTCAGAGTGAAAACAGAAACCGCGCGTTTAAAATTGACTGCACTGTGAAATGAGTCTATAATGAAGCTAATTCATATTGGTTTGACCGGTCTGCGCCGTGGCCAGTCCGACAGCAGGAAAACGCGGACCGTCGGGCAGACGTCCCATTGCGCCAATTCTGAAACATCATATCCCGTGGATGGAAATGAGGGCTTTATGGAATTCAACAGTGAGAGCAGAGATACCAGAATCTACATTGTGGACGATCATTACCGGATCGTTTACTTTAATCATGCGCTCGGGGAGGTGTTTCCCTCCCTCAAAATGGGTGAGCTGTGTTACCGGGCGCTCTGCGGGGAGTCCGCCCCCTGTTCCGACTGTCCCCTGGGCCAGGAGGACGGCAGCGACAGCATTTTTTACAATCAGCTGGTGGACCAGTGGGTGGAAGTCAATACTGGCCGGATCGATTGGCCCGGCGAGGGCCGCTGCCATGCTGTTTTCGCCCGCAAAATACAGGAGGGCAATCGGAATCTGTTTTTCAACCTGACCAGCACCTCCGCTTATGATGTGCTGTTTGAGCTGAATCTGACCCGCGATATTTTCAAGATTCTCTACCAGGTGGAGGGGAAATACGATCTTCCGGCCTGTGTCGGACGGCTGGCCGCGGGGGTGGAGGCTGCGGCGCAGACGCTGGTTCACCCGGATGACCGGGAAGTGTTCCGGAAGTTCTGGAGCCTGGACAGCCTGCCGTCCCGCCTGGCGGCAGAACCCAACAACACGCTCAAAGGGCAGTTCCGGGGCAAGCGGGCGGACGGTTCCTACTGCTGGGGAGTCCATACCCTGGTTCCGGTGCGCCATGGGGCGAACGGCGACAAGATTGTCATGTGTTTCATACAGGATATCGATGAGCAGAAACGGCGCGAGCTGGAATTGCGCCGGAATTCCCATTTACAGGATACGAACGTGGATCCCCTGACCGGCGTGTACCGGCGGGCCGTCTTTTTCCGGGAGGCGGAGGCGTTTTTAAAACAGGCGGGGCCTGAGCCCTACTGTCTCATGGCTGCCGACATCGAACATTTCAAGCTGTTTAACGAGTGGTACGGGCAGGAAGCCGGGGACAGCTTTCTGGTGAAGATCGGAGCCTGTCTCCGGGAGGAACAACAGGCCAGCGGCGGGGTAGCCGGATATATGGGCGGAGATGATTTTGGGATCATTCTGCCGGACCGCCCGGAGGTGCTGGAACGCCTTCAGGACAAGATGATCCGCTATGCCAAGGTGCGGGGCGGCAACGCCGGTTTCCAGCCGGCCTTCGGCATTTATCCCATTGTGGACCGGAGTATATCGGTCAGCACAATGTACGACCGGGCCGTGATCGCGCTGGGGGAGATGAAGGGAAACTATGCCCACCGGTCCTGCCGCTACGATTCGCGGATGAAGCGGAAGATGGAAGAGAACCACATGCTCCTGTCCGAGGTGCAGCGGGCCCTGGAGCGGGATGAGTTCACATTTTACGCCCAGCCCAAGTGCAATATGGCCACGGGGAAAATCATCGGCCTGGAATCCCTGGTGCGCTGGAACCACCCGGAGCGCGGGTTGATCGGGCCAGGGGATTTCATTCCATTATTGGAAGAAAATGGGTTTGTCTCCAACCTGGACCGGTACATTTGGGACAAGGTCTGTTTCCATCTGAAAAGATGGATTGAAAATGGACACCGCCCGATACCAATTTCGGTCAACGTCTCGCGGGTGGACGTGTACACTCTGGACGTGGTGAAAGAGCTAAAGGAACTGACGGACCGGTACGGCCTGGATGCGCGGTTGCTGGAGGTGGAGATCACGGAGAGCGCCTACGCCGAGGACACGACGGCGGTGACCGCTGTGGTGGAGGGGCTCAGAACTGCGGGCTTTACCGTGCTCATGGACGATTTCGGCAGCGGCTATTCCTCCCTGAACATGTTAAAGGACGTCAATGTGGACGTGCTCAAAATCGACATGAAGTTCCTGGACATGGACGAGCAGAGCGTTGGCAAGGGCGTGGGAATCCTGGAGGCTATCACCAATATGGCCCGGCTCATGGGGCTGCGCCTGATCGCGGAGGGCGTGGAAACTCGGGAGCAGGTGGATTTCCTGTTGAACATCGGCTGCATTTACGGGCAGGGGTATTATTTTTACCGCCCCATGCCCATTGAGGATTTGGAGGCGCGGCTGGCGGACGAGCGGAATGTGGATTTCCGCGGGCTGACGGCTCCCGGGGTGGAGCGCATCAGCCTGGACGAGCTCCTGCGCGGCGGCGTGGCCAGCGATATTCTGATCAACAATATTTTGGGCGGCGTGGCCTTCTACGACGTGTGCGGCGATCAGATGGAGCTCACCCGGGCCAATGAACAATATTACAAGGTGACGCGGACCAATCCCGTGGATCTGGAGGAATACCGGAAAACGATTCTGGAAGGGATTTACGAGGAGGACCGCCCGGTGGCGGTGGATATTTTCCGGCGCGCGCGGCTGGACCCGCTAAACGGAGCGGAGGGGGATATACGCCGTCTCTGCAAGGAAGAGGGCACCATCTGGATGCATCTGCGGGCGTTCTTTCTGCGGGAGCAGGGAGGGCACCAGATGTTCTACGGAGCGGTCAGCGACGTGACGGAACAGAAGCGCAGGGAGCAGAAGCTGGAAGCCTCCCAGCGGGCGCTGGCATCGGCGGTCCGCACCGCGGAAAACGACGAGGGTTTCAAGGCGCTGACCGAGGACAACCGCCGCGCCGCCGCGGCCATTTTCGCCCAAATGACGCCGGGCGGCTTGATCGGCGGGTACTGCGAGGAAGGGTTTCCGCTGTATTTTGCCAACCAGGAGATGGTGGGCCTTCTGGGATACCAGTCCTTCGGGGAATTCTCGGAGGCGATCCGGGGACGGGTGATCAACACCATCCACCCCGACGACCGGCTGCGTGTGGTGGAGGACATCGGCGACCTGACCGAGCCGGGTACGGAATACATAACCACCTACCGCATGATGAAAAAGAACGGCGGCTGGTTCTGGGCGCTGGACAAGGGAAAGGTGATCCGGACCGAGGACGGACGCCCTGCGATTATCAGCGCCTGCGCGGATATATCCGAGTCCATGGCGGCGCAGAGGGTGCTGGCGGAACACAACCGGGTGATCATCCGTCAGAACCAGGAGCTGCATTTCCTGAACAACGAGACGCCGGGCGGTTATCACTGCTGTGAAAATGACCGCGGCCTCACCTTTATGTACATCAGCAACCGTTTTCTGGAAATTCTGGGCTGGAGCGCGGAACAGATCCGGGCGCGGTTTGACAATAAAATGATGAACATGATCCACCCGGGCGACCGGGAGCGGGTGAGGGAAGCTGCGGGCCGGCTGGAGAAGGGGGGCGGGACCGCGGATTTGGAATACCGGATCATGGGAGCGGACGGTTATATCTGGGTCACGGACCAGAGCCGGTACGCCCGGGAGGACATCCGGGGATTGGTGCACGGCGTGGTGCTGGACATCACCGGCCTCAAACAAAAGGAGCACGAGCTGTGGGTGGCCGGCAAGCGCACGGAGAGCATCCTCAAACAGGCGGGGCTCAACTGCTGGGACTGGGATTTTGAGAGAAATACGCTGATTCTGACCAATGTGGTGCAGAACGTGGAGCTGACCGCCACCTACGGACCGTTTTGCAGTGGGATGGTGACGGTAATGGATTTCCCGGAACGGATTTTTGAGAACTTCTGCCTGCAGGAATCGGGCCGGGAGCGGTACCGCAGGTTTACAGAGAAAGTGAAAAACGGGGAAAACCGCGAGAGCCATACCTGTGAGGTCCCGGTCCGCGTCCGCGGCGGGAAAACGGTCTGGGTCCGGGTGGGCTGCGAGACGATCCGGGACGAGGAGGGCAGACCCGTCCGGGCGGTTGGGTATTACACGGACGTCACAAAACAGAAAAATGAGGCCCTGTGCCGGGAGGAACAGCTGAAAACCCTGGAACTTCTGCGCAGCCAGGCGACCTATGATTTCCAGGCGAATCTGACCAGAGACATGATTTTAAACGGCGAAGGGCGGGAGAAATGGATGGGGGAGGCTGGTATACCGGACACAAGCTATACCCAGGCCGTCGCCTATCTGAACAACAATCTGGTGACCCCTGAGTTCCAGGCCGCCGTGGCCAAGTTTATGGACCGCGAACGGCTGATGGGGCTGTACCGGGCGGGGATTTACACGGACAGCCTGGAATACCGCCGGATTTACAAGAACCAGGTGCGGTGGATGAAGGCGGTCATGTACCTGATGCAGATCGGGGACCGGCCGGACGTGTATTCCTGTATTTTTGTCATGGACATCGACGAGCAGAAGAGCCAGGAGCTGAAGCTGAGAAAGCTGGCGGCCACGGATTCCCTCACCGGGCTTTACAACCGGCAGAGCGGGGTGGCGCGCATCCGCGAGTATCTGTGCAGTATGGAGGAGGATGAGACGGCGGCGTTAATCATGCTGGATCTGGACGACTTCAAGGTGGCAAACGACGTGTTCGGCCACGCCTGCGGGGATCAGATCATCGCCGAGAACGCCGCAAAGCTGAAACGGCTTTTCCGGGAAAAGGACGTGGTGTGCCGCATCGGCGGCGACGAGTTCCTGGTTCTGTGTAAACAGATCCGGCAGGAGGACGCGGACCGGAAGATGGACTTTATCGTCCGCTCCATGAAAAGCATCTGCCGCCACGGCGACCGGGAGATTCTGTTCTCCGTGTCCGTGGGTTACGCCATGACGCCGGACCAGGGGACTGATTTTGACGAGCTGTACCGGAAAGCGGACATCGCGCTGTTTGCGGCAAAGATGGACGGTAAGGGACGGTACAAGCTCTATGAACCGTCCATGAAGGCGGTTCGATATGAATTGGCGGACAGGGATTAACCTGCCCGCCATTTAAATGGGAGAAGCAGCTGCCTGGGACCGGCGGAGTGAGGCGGACTCCAACCAACGCCGGATTACAGGTCCAGCTTCAGATCGCCGGGTTTGATCCAGCCGATTTTGCGGAGGATTTCGCCGAAGATAAAGGTCAGCACCGCGGGGAGCACGAAGCAGACCATCAGGATGCCAAGCCACATGTTGGCGCCGCCGCCCATGGCGGTGAACACGCCGATGGGGCCCACCAGGCCGCAGGTGCCCATGCCGGAGCCGGTGGGGATGTTCTCCATCCGGAACACCATGGTGGCGATGGGGCCGGTGATCATGGAAGCCAGCGTGGGCGGGATCCAGATGCGGGGATTGAGCACAATGTTGCCCATCTGCAGCATGCTGGTGCCCAGGCCCTGGGCCATCAGCCCGCCGATGCGGTTTTCGCGGTAGCTCATGACTGCAAAGCCGATCATCTGCGCGCAGCAACCGGCGGTGGCCGCGCCGCCCGCCAGGCCGTCCAGGGAGAGGGCGATGCAGATGGCCGCGCTGCTGATGGGAAGGGTCAGGGCCACTCCGATCAGAGCGGATACCAGAATTCCCATAAAGAAGGGCTGCATCTCAGTGGCGGTTTTCACCACTGTGCCGAACCAGTCCATGAACCGGGCCACGGTGGGGCCGACGCACTGCGCCGTCAGCACGCCGAAAATGATGGTGACTCCGGGTGTTACCACGATGTCCAGCCGCGTTTCCTTGGACACCAGCTTGCCCAGCTCGGTAGCCACCACCGTAGCCACCAGCGCGCCCACCGGTCCGCCCAGGGTGTTGCCCGCGATGCCCACCGTTGCGGCGGAGAAGAGCACCAGCTGGGGCGCTTTTAAGGCGTGGGCGATGGCCACTCCCAGAGCCGCGCCCGTGGCGCTCTTGGCGTACTGGGCGATCACATTGAAGCTTTCGATATGTAGCTGCTGCCCCAGGGTGTCGAAGATGGTTCCGATGAGCAGCGAGGCGAAAAGTCCGAAGGCCATAGCGCCCAGAGCGTCGATGAAATAGGCCTGAACGGTGAAGTTCACGTTCTTCTTTTTGAGGAATTCCTTGAAGTTTGACATGATGTTACGCTCCCTTTAGATTTATTTTCGAAGAATTTTTCGTAATTGTTAGGGATTTTACCATAGTTTTAGAAAAAAGCAAGGTTTTTGTAAAAATTCACCTGATATTGATAAAAAATTAACAATATCAAGAGCGCTGGCGCAGGCCGGACCGTGGGCGAAGAGCGCCCGCGGGTTAAGAGCAGTCTGCGGGTGAAGAGCGGGAGCGCCGCCGCGGGCCGCCTTGCATTTTAAACGTCCGTAGTATATAATGGGAAAAATAATGGAACGCTGTTTTCAGGAAGGATGAGACTGCCAAAGGATGGAGTTTGAACTATTGTATATGATCCAAAAGCTGCATACGCCGTTTCTGGATGAGGTTATGAAAGGAATTACGTTTCTGGGGGAGAGCGGATGGTTCTGGATACTGGTGGCCGTCCTGTTATTCTGCCAAAAACGGACCAGAAAGATCGGCCTGGCGGTGGCGCTCTCCCTGGCGGTGGGGCTTCTGCTGGGAAATATAATTCTAAAGCCGTTGATCGCCAGGCAGCGGCCCTGCTGGCTGGACGGGTCCATTCCCCTGCTGATCGCCAGTCCGAGGGATTTTTCGTTTCCGTCCGGACACACGCTGGCCAGCTTTGAGGGGGCGGTGAGCATTTTCCTGTACCGCAGGGACTGGGGGCTGTGGGCCCTGGCTCTGGCGGTGCTGATCGCGTTCTCGCGGCTGTATCTGTTTGTGCATTTCCCCACAGATGTTTTGGCGGGGGCCGTGTTGGGAACGGCAATCGCCCTGGGCGTGCACCGGCTGCTTAAGCGGACGGAAAAGCGCCGGAAAAATCAGGAAGAGGTGAGAACATGATTGAGCGCGCACCGGGAATTTTCGAGGTGGAGCTGCACAGCGGGCAGCTGAGCATCAGCGAGATTAAAATATTTATTGTCAAGGGAACGGAAGGCGGACGGAGCCTGATGGTGGACGCGGGCTTCCGCAACAAGGACTGCCTGCGGGTCATGGAGGGAGTGCTTGAGGAGCTGGGGATCCGTTACGACCAGCTGGACATTTTTCTGACCCACAAGCACCACGACCACTGCGGGCTGGCCAGTGTGTACGCGGAGCGGGGAGCCAGGCTGTTTTTGAACCGCCTGGAGGACCGGCACTGCTACGACTGCCTGTACTACAGCCACAGCCACGGGGCCGCGGAAGATCAGCCCCAGGTGCTGCGCAGCGTGGGCGTAACCCCGCAGGACACGCCCGAGGTCTGGGAGATGTTTATGGAGATCAACCGGCGGGCGGAGGGGGAAAAGGGCTGGGAGTTCGATATCCCGGGCTTCTACTACACCCCGGCGTCGGCGGGGGATGTGTTCTGTTACGGGAATTACCGGTTTGAGGCGGTGGAGCTCTCCGGCCACACTTACGGCCAGCTTGGGCTGTATGACGCGGACCAGAAGGTGCTGTTTATCGCGGACCAGGTGATCAACGGGATCGTGCCCATTGTGGGGACCAGCTACCCGGATGAGGGGCTGCTGGCCCGGTATTTTAAGTCCCTGGAGTACATTAAGCACCATTATGCGGACTGCCTGGTGCTGCCGGCCCACAACGGACCGGTGACGGATCTGGCGGGCACGGTGAACCGGATCGTGTTCTCCTACCTGGACAAGGCGGATATGATCCGCAGTATCCTGGTCCACGGCTGCAGGGCCATGACCACCCAGGAGGTGGCGCGTCTGGCCTACGGCATGGAGCGCGTGCCCGCGGACCAGGCCCAGTTCATCAAGCTGAAAATGGTGATCTCCAAGACGTTCTCCTGCCTGGAATACCTCTACGAGGAGGACTTCGCGCTGCGGACGGAGCGGGACGGGGTGTTTTATTGGGAGGCGCCGTAAAAGGCGGAGGCGTTTCCATTCAGACGGCTTATCTTTCGGAACGGAAATTTCACTTGCATATTTTTCAATATCGTGTATAGTTATAGTCAGGCGAAGGGCGGACCTCTCCCGGTCCGCCTTTGTCAAAATTAAATATGGAAATGCAGAGTAGGTTTATGCGCGTTAAGTGCCGGCTGAACAGGGAGTTGTCAGCTGGACGAAAAGGGAATCATCCCTTGCGGTGCGTAGGCCGCATCCCGCTGCAACAGGGATAGTGTATCATTATCTCCTATTGTAGTACGAGAGGTCTGCAAAGGAGGTAATTTTTTTATGAAGAAATTAGCAACTTTGTTCACCCGATCCCTACAGGAATTCAAGCAGGTAAAAAACGTCACGGTGTGCGCCATGCTGGGGGCCGTCGCGTTGGTGCTGGGCAGTCTTTCCGTGGAAATCATCCCCTCGGTGCGGATTGGATTTTCCGGAATCCCCAATGAATTTGTGGCCTGGCTGTTCGGCCCGGTGGTAGGGCCGCTGTTCAACGGCACCATGGATATCCTGAAATACCTGGCCAAACCCACCAACGCCTATTTCCCGGGGCTGACCATGGTCACCATGCTGGCCGGGTGTATTTACGGCTGCTTCTTCTACGGCCGCCCCATGCGCCTGTGGCGGGTATTGGTGGCAAAATTCACGGTCGCGCTGATCTGTAATGTGATCCTCAACACCTTTTGCCTGTCCATTCTTCTGGGCAAGGGATTCTGGCTGCTGCTTCCGCCCAGAATTCTGCGCAACGTGATCATGTGGCCCATCGATTCCCTGATATTTTTTTATCTGGCCAAATTCATGGAAACAGCGGGCGTGCTGCGGCAATTTGGCTTAAAGCCCGCCCTGGAAAAGGGGCCGAAAACCGGCGGGAAGCGTTAAAAAGCTGACGGGCTGTTCCTCAAAAAGTGCAGAAAAATGGGGCTTTGCGTGTTGCAGGGCCCCTGTCTGCGTGCTATGATGCGACTGAACAAAAATGAAACAGTCAGAAGCTCATAGAGGAGGAAAAACGAATATGGCAGTACATGTAATTGACGAGGCAAACCGCTGCCTCCAGTGCAAAAAACCAATGTGCCAGCAGGGGTGCCCCATCCACACGCCCATACCGGCGATCATCAAAGCGATGCGGGAGGGACGTCTGGAGGAGGCGGGAAAAATCGCCTTTGAGAACAACCCCATGTCCCTGGTCTGCTCCCTGGTCTGCAACCACGAGCGCCAGTGCGAGGGCCACTGCGTTTTAGGCCGCAAAGGCCAGCCCATCCACGTGAGCAGCATTGAAAACTATATATCCGACACCTGCTTCGAGCGCATCGACGTGCACTGTGCTCCGAAAAACGGGAAAAAGGTCGCCGTGATCGGCGCAGGCCCGGCGGGCATCACCATCGCCATCCTTCTGACCAAGAAGGGCTACAGCGTGACCATTTTCGACTCCCGGGACAAGATCGGCGGCGTGCTCCAGTACGGAATCCCGGAATTCCGTCTGCCCAAGACCATCCTGGAGCGCTACAAGAAAAAGCTGCGCGCCATGGGCATCAAGATCCGCCCCAACACCACCATCGGCGGGGCCCTGGAGATCAAGGACCTGTTCCGGGACGGCTACCAGAGCATTTTCATCGGCACCGGCGTGTGGCGGCCCAAGAAGCTGGGCATAAAGGGCGAATCCCTGGGGAACGTGCACTTCGCCATCGACTACCTTGCCAACCCCGACGCCTACGAGCTGGGGGATACGGTGGCCGTAATCGGCGTGGGCAACTCGGCCATGGACGTAGCCAGAACGGTGATCCGCCACGGCTCCCGGGACGTGACCCTTTACGCCCGGGGCACCCGCTCCGACGCCAGCCTCCACGAAACCCAGTACGCCATGCTGGACGGAGCCAAATTTGAATTCGGCAAACAGATCATTGAAATCAACGACGACGGCCCGGTATTCCGAAGCATTTACAGCGATGAAAATGGAAATATCACCGGTTATGAGGAGAACACCGAACAGGTACATGCGGACTCCGTGATCATTTCCATCAGCCAGGGCCCCAAGAGCAAGCTTGTGAACACCACGGAAGGTTTAAAAGTCACCGAAAACGGCCTTTTGGAGACAAACGAATACGGCGAGACCACGGTGGAAGGCATTTTTGCCTCCGGGGACGTGGTCTTGGGCGCCAAGACGGTGGTGGAGGCGGTGGCCTACTCCAAGATCGTGGCCGACGCCATGGACCGTTACATGCAGAAAAAGGAGAGCAGAACAGATGAAGATTAATGCAGGAATGCGCTGCCACGACATTTGCCCGAAAATGGAGCTGGAGGAGCTTTTCGGCCAGGTAAAGGCCGCGGGCGTCACCCAGATCCAGCTGGCAATGTCCAAATCCATTTCCAACTACGACTTTACCCCCGGCCACTACAGCGCGGGCTTCGCCCGCCATATCCGTTCTCTGCTGGAGGAAAACGGAATCCACGTAGCGGTGCTGGGCTGCTACATTAACCCGGTGAACCCCATCGAATCCCAGCGGCAGGCAGAGGTAGCCCGTTTCATTGAGCACTTAAAATACGCCCGCGTGATCGGAGCGGACATGGTAGGCACCGAGACCGGACGCCTGGACCCGGACATGGCCGTCACACCCGAGACCTACACGGAAGAAGCCTACCAGCTCCTGTTAAAGAGCATGAGAGAGATCGTATCCGCCGCGGAGAAGCTGGGTGTGATTGTGGGCGTGGAGGGCGTATTCGACCACACGCTGTACAGCCCGGCGCGGATGAAGCGTTTCCTGGAGGACATCGACTCCCCCAACGTGGAGGTGATCCTGGACGCCGTCAACCTGATCGGCCCCGACTCCGTCTCCCCCGAGTCCCAGCGCCGGGCCGTAGAGAAAGCCTTCGCCTACTACGGCGACCGCATCGGAGCCCTCCACATGAAAGATTTCGTCTACGAGAACGGAATCCAGCAGTTCCGGCATGTAGGGGAAGGCGACTTCTGTTTCGAGCCGCTCCTCAAACTGGTCAAACAGAACAAACCCCATATCGCGATGTTGCTGGAAAACTCCAGCCGGGAGCGGTATCATGGGGATGTGGACTATCTGCAAAGCATTTTTAATAGGGTGGGCTGAAAGGGACGGCCATGGCGGGGGAGGGGTTCGGCGGCGAGTTCCGGGAAGTCATGTTGCTAAGGTCCCGACAGCACAAAAGAAGGGGTACCGTGGACATTCACACCGTATTCCTGAAGGAATACGCTGTTCAGGTCCACTCAAAAGCTTGCTTTGAGGCAAGCTTTTGCCCCCTTCTTTTGCACTGCCGGTACCTAAGCACCATTGACTCCCCTCCACACGCCCCCGAACCCCTCCCCCGCCATGGCCTGGCATTTCCGGCCGTAAAGGAAAAGTCCCCCCACAACGCACTCCCAAATAAAGTAAAAGATCTTCCAAACTAATTTTGGAATAAATTGTAAAATCTCTGGCAAAGGGCAGCTACCTAAGCCAGAGATTTTTTTACCCCAAGGAAAAGCGAGGGAAGAGGTAATCGAGAAAACGTAGTGGGTGAGAGGCAGGGGGGCGGGGATTGAGGCGACTTTGGAGCGGCTCGGAGAGTCTTAGGTCCAAGGAGTCGGGAAAGGCGGGATTGCGCAGGGCGTTCAGCGCCCGGAGCAAAGCGTAGGCGGAGGGGCCGGCATCAGGCCGGCGCTGGAGCTCGGAGCGGTGCC
>ENA-UOJP01001878-UOJP01001878.1-human-gut-metagenome-genome-assembly--contig:-C102-NODE-1878-length-20651-cov-5.946057_pt1 | contig 20651 bp, 20 predicted proteins | sample MGYA00242353_ERZ723900 | MGnify/ENA metagenome assembly ERZ723900
AATTTTATAATGTATCTAAACTTAACAACATGCCATAATTAACCCCAGCGATAGTGGAACTGAAAGGAATTTTCATAATGGGGGGGGGGAAAAGTGATGAATCTTCTACTGTACCGATTTTTCCGCACACAGATTTATGGGATTTTAATGTTTTATGTGAAAGATCTCCAAAAACAGCACAGAAAAAGAAATCTCAGTGCATGGAGATTAATGGCGCTTGTCTGGATACTGGATATTATTATATTGTACAAGAGCAGTTCTTATTTTCCGATTTCCTATTTTGCGGAGCCAATTGTGTTCTTTGTAGTGTGTTTTGTGGTAGTACCATGTTTCTGGGAAGTTTCTACTTGCCCGGCGTGTGGAAGACGAATTTTTTTTCGACCGCTGGTGTCAGGTCATTGTCCAAAGTGTAAGAGTAAACTTATTCTCTTTTCGTAGTATTTAAAATGTGATTGTGCAGGAAAATCTGTGACTGAAACAGCTTGCACAGTAAAAAGGGGAAGTCTGCATCATTTATAACGTGCAGTCTTCCCCTTCTTTTATAGTCTTTATAATCAGGTTACCGTAAAAATGTATTGATCACATGTAAAATCCCATCTTCATCATTGGACTTCGTGATAAAATCGGCAGTCTCTTTGACGATCGGCTGTGCGTTTTCCATGGCAACGCCAAGTCCGGCGTATTCGATCATGGAAATGTCATTGAAGCCATCTCCGCAGCAGATCATAGAATCTGCAGTAAGTCCGATGCTGTTTAGCAGTTTTTGTAGGGAGTATGCCTTGTCGATATTCTGTGGCATGATCTCCAGGAAAAACGGCTCAGACCGGTAAATATTCAGCAGCTTATGAAACTTCTGCTGGAGGTGCGGCATCAGTTCTTCCAAGATAGACGGTTCTCCTGCAATCAACAGTTTGTTGACAGGGAAAGTCAGTCGGGATACGAAATCCGGTACCTGTACGATTTCCATTTTATTGATAAAAGATTCTTTTTCGGTATATTCGTTGGAAGCAATACCGGACAGAATCTGGTTCCCGTCATAAGTCAGAATATCCAGTCCCGGATAGGTGGATGTAATTTCATAGATCGGCGCAATCACGTCGGCAGGCAGGGTACGATTATAGATGATCTCTCCGGTAGAGCACTGGGTAATCCTGGCTCCGTTGAAGGAGAGCATATATCCGCCGTATTTGGAAAGATTCAGCTTTTCTGCCAGAGGAACGATACCGTTGATCGGGCGTCCGCTGGCAAGTACAACTTTCTTTCCTTCCTCCTGAATCTCGATGAGTGCCTGTTTTGTCGGTTCTGTAAGTTCTTTTCTGGAATTGGTCAAAGTGCCGTCCAGATCAAGAACGAGCATCTGGTAGTCCATATGTTACCTCTCTTTTAGTACACTGACGATCTCGGAAAACTTCATACCGTTGGAAGCTTTGACAAGAACTGTATCCTTTGGATTTAAAATACGGTCTGCCTGTTCGAAAAAGTCATCTTTTGTTTCAAAATAAAATACCTGTGTTTTGGAACACTGTTCACTTGCACCGGTTGCCATATGTTCTGAGAGCTGTCCGATGCAGACAAGTATATCGATTCCAAGGCCGGCAGCATATTTTCCGACCTCATAGTGCATCTGTTTTTCTGTCGGTCCCAGTTCAAACATATCGCCAAGGACTGCAACCTGACGAGTGTCTGCCTTTGCAAGAACATCCAGAGATGCTTTTGTGGAAGCCGGATTGGCATTGTAGCAGTCATCAATGATCGTAAGGGAATCTGTCTCGATCAGATTGTTACGTCCTGCCAGAGGAACTAAAGCTTCAATGCCGGCTTTGATCTCTTCGTCGTTCATTCCCAGTGCATACCCTGCGGCAATGCCGGCAAGTGCATTGAGAACCATATGTTCTCCCGGAATCGAGATATGTGCAGAGAAGGTTGAATTTGGTGTGTGGAAGACGGCATTGGTACCGCGCAGTCCGCAGGATTCTACCTGATCCGCATAAAAATCCCGGCTGTCATCCAGACCAAAGAAGACCGGCTGGATTCCGTTTGCAGGGTGAACGGTTGAGAGTTTATCATCATCCCCGTTTAAGATAATGGAACCGTTCGGGTTCATATAGAGGAAAATCTCCGTTTTTGCTTTCAAAATACCGTCTCTGGACTTTAAATGCTCCAGATGGGCAACTCCGATATTGGTGATGACGCAGATGTCAGGACGGGCAATCTTTGCAAGCCGTTCCATCTCGCCGAAATTGCTGATACCAAGTTCCAGCACGGCAACCTCATGTTCTTCGCGGATATTGAAGATCGTAAGCGGGAGCCCGATCTCGTTGTTGAAGTTCCCGGCTGTTTTCAATACGTTATATTTTTCTCCAAGCACAGATGCGATCATTTCTTTGGTGCTGGTCTTTCCCACACTTCCGGTGACACCTACGACTTTCAGATTAAGGCTTTTCCGATAGTGCTCGGCAATATCCTTCAATGCCTGTTCACAGGAGGTGACCAGAATGTATGGATAAGAGGCATTTTCAATCCGCTTTTCGGAGAGCGCACACAGAGCGCCGTCCCGGATCGTCTGCGGGATGAACATGTGTCCATCCACTCTTGCACCGCGAATGGCGATAAACAGACAGTCTTTTTCTACTTTCCGGCTGTCGATCACAACGCTGGAAACTTCTTTATAATAGCTTTCATCATCGCCGTAATAAATTCCACCACAGGCAACGGCGATTTCTTTCAATGTCATGTTTTTCATAAACGTTCCATCCTTTATTGTATTTGCTTACTGATATCTTGCTTCCATGGATTTCTGGATGATCAGCTCGCACAGATCTCCGTATTCAATTCCGTCTGCAAGTGCTTCTTTTGGAAGGAGGCTTGCAGAAGTCATGCCCGGAAGGGTATTCATTTCCAGGCAGTACAGATTGCCGTCTGCGTCCAGGATAAAGTCAGCCCGGCTGTATACATTCAGCTTCAATGCCTGGAAAGCGCGGACTGTGAGAGCTTTCATGCGCTCTGCAATCTCTTCGCTGATATCGGCAGGGCATACTTCTTCAGTCGCATTTGCCTGATATTTGTTGGCATAGTCAAACCATCCGTTTTTGGGAATGATTTCGATCGGAGGAAGTGCTTTTCCATCAATCACGCCGCATGCAAATTCGCGGCCTTTGATGTAAGTTTCGACGACCACTTCGTTTTCATAACGGAAAGAATTTTTCAGTGCCTGACGGTATTCCTCTTCTGTATTTACAATATATACTCCGATGCTGGAGCCGCCGGAGCATGGCTTTACAACGACCGGGAAGGAAAGTCCCAGAGATTCCAGGGAACAGTCACTGTCTTCTTTATACAGGCAGACTCCGGAAGGTGTGTCCACACCGGCTTCCATAAAAATCTGTTTGGTGAGTCCTTTATCCATGGCAACAGCACATCCAAGCGAGTCAGGTCCTGTGTAGCGGATTCCGAGCAGATCAAATGAAGCCTGCAGCTTTCCGTTTTCTCCTTCTCCGCCGTGAAGTCCGAGGAAGGTCATATCTGCCAGGCGGCAGAGTTCGATGACATTCGGACCGAAGAAGCAGTCAGACTGGTCCGGACGGGAAGCTTTTACAGCTGCAAGATCCGGCTCTGTTTCGGAAATATTCTTTGCGATTTCCAGACCGTGTCCGGGCAGTGTAAAGACGTCTTCCAGATTCTCGGGTGCGTTCTCAAGGCCGAGAAATACGTCCAGAAGAAATGCATCGTGTCCTTTCTCCAGTAATGTGTTACAGATTCCGGCAGCAGAAGCGAGAGAAACGTCGCGTTCTGTACTGAGTCCACCTGATAATACGATAATTTTCATGATGATCTCCTATCTTATTTATTTACTTCATTTAACAGTTTTGCTTTTGTGTCATAGAGCTTCCGGGACAAATCCACATAAACTTTGTGTGGATATAAGAGACGTTTTGTCTCATCCCAGAGAGTCTCTTTTTCCTGTTTGCAATATGCTGCGATCTCCATGACAGAAGGAGAAGTGTAGACACATTCTCCGTGGATGAAGATTGGTTGTAACATCTCACGCATCGTGTAGCTTCCGCCCGGAAGACGAGTCTTTTTCCAGGTTTCGTTTGGATCGAATAAAAGCAGTTCTTCGGATGTGTCATAGGTCTCGTCCGCAAAACAGATCAGATCCGCACGAAGCTTTCCGGTCTCTTTATCGTATACACGATAAATGGTTTTGTTTCCCGGATTCGTGATTTTTTCCGTATTTTCTGAAATCTTGATCTTCGGAAGGAATTCGCCGTCTTTTTCAATGGCAGCCAGTTTGTAAACTCCACCGAAGGAAGGGCAGTCCTTGGAGGTGATCAGATGTGTTCCAACTCCCCATGAGGTGATTGCTGCACCCTGGATCTTCAGATCATTGATCAGCATCTCATCCAGATCGTTGGAAGCTGCGATCACGGCATCCTCAAATCCTGCGGCATCCAGCATGACACGTGCTTTTTTGGACAGGTATGCAAGATCTCCACTGTCCAGACGAATGCCGTAGCTCTTTGGATGGATACCGGCCTCTTTCATTTCACGGAAGACGCGGATCGCATTTGGAACTCCGGATTTCAAGGTATCATAAGTGTCCACCAAAAGTGTACATGCGTCCGGATATAATTCGGCATAGGCTTTGAATGCGGTGTACTCGTCCGGAAAACTCATGATCCAGCTGTGGGCATGGGTTCCCATGATCGGGACATCAAACATCTTGCCGGCAAGCACATTAGATGTGCCGACACATCCGCCGATCATAGCGGCTCTGGCTCCATAAAGTCCGGCATCCGGTCCCTGAGCACGGCGAAGACCAAATTCCATGACACCGTCTCCCTGTGCCGCATGGACAACACGGGCTGTTTTTGTCGCGATTAGGCTCTGATGATTAATGATATTCAAGATCGCAGTCTCCACAAGCTGTGCCTCCATGATCGGAGCGATGACTTTTAAGATCGGCTCCTTCGGGAAGATCACACTTCCTTCCGGAATCGCGTAAATATTTCCGCTGAAATGAAATCCACTCAGATAGTGGAGAAAGTCCTCACTGAAAATGCCGAGTCCCCGCAGGTAATCTACATCTTCGTAAGAAAAATTCAGATTTTTGATGTATTCGATGACCTGTTCCAGACCGGCCATGATGGAGTAGCCGTTTTTTACCGGATTCTCCCGGAAAAATACATCAAAGATCACGGTTTCGTTTGCAGACTGTTTTTCAAAATAGCCCTGCATCATGGTCAGCTCATATAAATCTGTGAGCAATGTTAAATTATCTGCTCTCATAAAAAATCTCCTTTTTTAAATCAGATTAATTCTGCATTTTTATTGATCGTTTCCTGAATGATATTCTGTACATAAGCACCGATGTGTTTTTTGTCCTCCGGTGCAAGATCTTTTGGATAGATCGGTGTTCCGTATTCTACGACAACATTGACCTTTTTGATCCTTGGAAACTGATTTTCAAAGATCGCGGCAGTGTTGTTCATGGAAATCGGAACGATCGCACATACTGTTTTGGTGGCAATCTTAAAAGCGCCCTCTTTAAAAGGAAGCATACTGAGCTCTTCCCCTTTGTTTCTCGTTCCCTCAGGGAAAATACAGATGGAAATTCCCCGCTTCACATAATCGATCGCCTGAAGGATGGTTTTCAGTCCCTCTTTTGGATTCTCGCGGTCCAGAAACAGGCAGTATACAAAGCGCATCCAGGTAGATAAAAGCGGAATTTTTTCCATCTCCTTTTTCGCCACATATCCGGTCAGTCTCGGACAGCGGGAGTACGTCAGAAGAATATCAAAGAAACTGCGGTGATTTCCGATAAACAGCACGGGCTCGTCCGGAATATTTTCGAATCCGATTACGGTCGTGTGTACACCGGTTACTTTTAAGATTGCTTTGAATCCCCACTGTACGATTCGAAGACAACTGTAGTCTCTTGCATTGCGGTTGAACTTTCCGATCAGCCATTCAATGAAAAATACCGGAATTGTCAGAATAAGAAACAGAATAAGGAAAACAACAACACAAATAAAACGAATCATGTTATAAACCTTCTCTCTTAGTTTTTTAGACGTTGGGGGCAAAGATGCCTGACATCTTTTTAGTCTAGTACAGATTATACTAAAGCATCCTGTGAAATACAAGTTTCGCGGTCATAAAAAGACAGAAATGTTAATAAGATAAATGGAAAGAGGGACTCCGGAGCAGAGGGTGAACAGAAAAAGAAAAAATAAAACATTCAAAATTGTGGTTTTGTGGATGATGATTCTGTCAGCGATCTGGCTGCCCTGCGGCTGTATCCGCAAAAAGCCGGAGATCACAGGGGAGAAAAGTGCAGCATTTCAGCTGATGAGTGAAAGAGAAATCCCGGAAGAACTAAAGGAATGGATGGAACAGGAGAAAGCCCATCCTTTTATGCTGACATATGCCGTGGAGCAGGATATTTACGCTGCCAGAAGCTACGGACCGCAGAATAAGACCGGATATCAGATCAAGGTCGATGCCGTCCTGGAGGGGGAAAAAACGGTGCGGATCCAGACAAGTCTTCTGGGACCGGAAAAAGGAGAGAAAACAAAGGATGTCGTAACCTATCCGTATGTGGTGGTGAAATTAAAAAAGACAGAAAAAGAAATTTTATTTGAGTAGGAGGAGTTTATGGAGCTGATACAGAAAACAATCCGTTATAATCAGGAAGGAAAAAAAACATTTGACCAGTTTTATCTGGACGAAGATTACAATGTTCCGGATGCAAAGCAGGATGTGCGGCGTATCATCAAGGGACAGGGAACTGTCAAGATCGAGGATGTCAAGCTGGTGGAAAATTATGTGCGGATTTCCGGAAAGCTGTATTTCCAGATTTTGTATGTGACGGATCAGGGAGAGCCGATGCCGGCAGTACTGGATGGCAAGATTCCGTTTGAAGAAATGGTGTACACGGAGGGAGAAGAGCGCACCCAGTATTTTGTCCGGAATATCCGGGTAGAGTTCGGTACGACCCTGGTACACTCCAGAAAGATCAGTATCCGCGCGATGATTGAAATGGAAGTCGGATGTGAAAATCTCATTGAAGAAGAGACGGCGGTGGATCTGGAGAGCAGTGCTTCTATTTACAAGAAGCAGAAACCGGTGAATCTCTTAAAGCTGCATACTGCGAAAAAGGATACATACCGCATCAAAGAAGAAATTACGATCCCCGGAACAAAAGAGAGCATCGGTCAGGTGCTTCTGACGGATATTACAGGGCGGAAGCTGGAAGTGCGGGCAGCACAGGATGAACTGCTTCTGCGGGGAGAACTGCAGATTTTCTGTATGTATCTCTCAGAAGAAGGAAAGACCGACTGGCTGGAGCAGAGTGTTCCTTATGAGGGACGAATCGAATGCAGCGGGGCGACAGAAGGGATGTATTATGATGTGCAGCACGCGCTGGAAGATACACTGGCAGATGTACGGATGGATGAGGACGGAGAGATGCGCATCATCGGGATTGAGGGAACCGTAAGTCTTCGGATCAATCTGTATGAAGAGGAAGAGCTGAATCTTCTGGAAGATCTGTACTCTCTGGAACAGAAAGTTTCGTATCAGACAAGAGAGGCGGTCTATGAAGAATTGCTTTTACAGAATCAGTCCAAATGCAAGATTGTAGAAAACCTGTCGCTTCCGGAGCTGAAAGACGATGTTCTGCAGATCTGTCACAGCTCGGGAAGTGTGCAGATCGAACATGTGGAGACAAGAGCGGAAAAACAGGGGGGAATCCTGATTGAAGGAATCCTGCATGTGTCATTTTTGTATCTGAAAGCGGATGATGCGCTTCCGTTTGGAAACTGGCAGGGAATGGTTCCGTTTTCTTATCTGCTGGAATGTCCGGATATGCCAAAAGACGTGCGGTATCAGTTATCCAACCGAGTGGAACAGATCTCAGTGACCATGACTGGCAGTGATTCAGTAGAAGTAAAGGCAGTTCTGGATTTTGATGTATTTTTAAGAAAAGAAGTGCCGATGCAGGTCATCACAGAAGTGTCTCTGGAGGAAACAGACCGGGAGGAACTGGCGAAAAAACCGGGGATCGTAGGGTATATGGTAAAATCCGGGGATGATCTGTGGACGCTGGCAAAACAATATATGACGACCGAGGAGAGTATCCGTCAGATCAACCATCTCGAAAATGGAAAAATCAAACCGGGCGATAAGCTCATTATCTGTAAAGAGATCGGAATGTAGAGATATATCGTTGATTTTTGAAGGCAAAATGGGTATACTATAAACACAAATGTATACAAGATACAAACGGAGGACACAGGATGAAACAGATAGAATTAAAGGCACTTGCCAAGATCAATCTGGGACTGGACGTACTGGGAAGAAGAGAAAATGGATATCATGATGTGCGGATGATCATGCAGTCCGTTTATCTGTATGATGATGTTGTGATCGTGAGAAAGGATCTGCCGGGCATAGAAGTGGAGACGAATCTGCATTTTCTGCCGACGGATGAAAATAATATCGCGTATAAGGCGGCAGCCATGCTGATGGAAGAATTCAAGCTTCCGGGCGGCGTCAGGATTGTTTTGAACAAGCACATTCCCGTAGCGGCAGGTATGGCAGGAGGGAGCTCCAATGCAGCGGCAGTTTTGTTTGGGATGAACAAGATGTTCCATTTGGGCTTAAGCCAGAGATCTCTGATGGAAAGAGGTGTCCGTCTGGGAGCAGATGTTCCGTATTGTATTATGAGAGGAACGGTACTGGCAGAGGGAATCGGAGAGGAGCTGACCACACTTCCTGCACTTCCGGCGTGTACGGTGCTGATCGCAAAACCGCCGATCAGTGTTTCTACCAAAGTGGTATATGAGGCGCTGGATGCAAAAGAAATCGTGGATCATCCGGACATAGATGGGATCATCCGGGGTCTGGAGACGGGGTCTCTTTCCGAGATTGCCGCTCATATGGGCAATGTGCTGGAGGATGTCACGATCGGGATGTATCCGGTCATTGAAAAGATCAAGGATGAGATGAAAAAAGCAGGTGCGCTCAATGCGATGATGAGCGGGAGCGGTCCTACCGTATTCGGGATTTTTGAAAGCCGTGCGGCAGCGCGCAGAGCGCAGGAGCAGATCCGCAGGAAGGCACTGGCAAAACAGGTATATGTGACAAATGTGCATGGCGCAAGGAGGACATAAGATGGAACCGAAATTAGAAGTGACAATGGATGAATATCTTCCGCTTCGGGATGTGGTATTTAAGACACTCAGGCAGGCGATCCTGCGCGGAGAATTAAAGCCGGGAGAGCGTTTGATGGAGATCAAGCTGGCCAATAAGCTGGGGGTGAGCCGCACACCGATCCGGGAGGCGATCCGCAAGCTGGAGCTGGAAGGTCTCGTGCTGATGATCCCAAGACGCGGAGCAGAAGTCGCAGAGATCACGGAGAAAAGTCTGAATGATGTGCTGGAAGTCAGAAAGGCACTGGAAGAGCTTGCAGTTCAGCTGGCTTGTGAGCGGATGGATGAAGAAGGACTCGAAGCGTTGAAGAAAGCGGCGAAGGAGTTTGAAGAATCTCTGGGAAGTGAGGATGTGACCAGAATCGCAGAGGCGGATGTGGCATATCATGATATTATCTGTCGTTCTACAGACAATCAGAGGCTGATGCAGCTTTTGAATAATTTCAGAGAACAGATGTACCGCTACAGAGTAGAGTATCTCAAGAAGAAAGAATGTTATCCGCAGCTTTTGAGAGAGCATCAGGCGATCATCGAGGCGATCGAGAAGAGTAATAAAGAGACAGCATCTGAGATCATGGGACAGCATATTGAGAATCAGGTGACTGCAGTGACAGATTCATTGAGACATAAGTAAGGGCGTAGTGAAGGATTTCTTCACTACGTCTTAAATTACGGAAATTTGTATAAACTTCCTGTTTTTGGTACATACTTCGGATATCAAAATGAAACCGGAGGAGATACATATGAAATTTTCAAATCAGAACAGGAACAGAATCATTGCATTGCTGTCCATGCTGGCAGCGGGAATTCTGATCGGACAGATCTTTAGTACAGCAGAGAGAACAGTACAGGCAAAGCTACAAAAGGAACTGGCAGATGAGGTGCTCAGATTTCATGTGCTGGCAAACAGTGACAGTACCCTGGATCAGGAGATGAAGCTGTGTGTACGCAATGAGATTTTGGAATTTCTGCAGACCGAGATGCCAACAGGTGCAGGCGCAGAAGCGACAAAAGAGTGGGTGCGTTCCCACTGTGATGAAATTTAGAAGAATGCAGAAAAGTGCATTACAGAAAAGGGATACGATGATCCGGTCAACGCGGCTGTGACAACCACCTATTTTCCGGAAAAGAAGTATCAGGATATGACATTTCCGGCAGGAAATTACGAAGCACTCCGTGTGGAGATCGGAAGTGCCAAAGGTCACAACTGGTGGGGAATGCTCTATCCGGAGCTGGCATTTTGGGATGCAGTGCATACGGTAAATGAGGAGACGAAAAGTGAGAGAGACGGGATCCTGTTGTCAGAGGAAGAAAAAAAGCCGGAGAAAGTAAAATTTCGCTTTTACCTGCAGGAGATATTTCAAAAATAAAACAACAGAAGGAGACGAAAGAGAAGTATGACGGAATTTTTAGTCAGACATTTTGTGAAAGACTATGAAGCGGTAGAAAAATCTGCGGTCCGCACTGCATATGGAGTGTTGGCGAGTATGGTGGGGATTGTTTGTAATGTATTTCTGTTTCTTGTGAAGTTTATTGTGGGGCTTTTGCTGCACAGTGTTTCTGTCACAGCAGATGCGTTTAACAACCTGTCAGATGCGGCATCTTCGATCATCAGTTTTATCGGGGTGAAGATGGCGGGCAAGCCGGCGGACAAGGAGCATCCGTTCGGACACGGAAGGATTGAATATATAGCGGCTTTGATTGTATCATTTCTGGTACTGGAAGTGGGATTTACTTTTTTGAAGGATTCTGTTTCCAAGATCAGAACCCCGGAAACCTTGAATTTTCAGTTGATTTCGGTAGTGATCCTGATTTTATCCATCGGAGTTAAGCTATGGCTCGGTGTATTTAATAAAAAGCTGGGAAAGAAGATTGATTCCAAGGTGATGATGGCAGTCTTTACAGATTCTATGGGAGATGTGATCACGACCAGTGCAACGATTTTGTCTTTGGTGATCTTCCGGCTGACCGGGCTTAATATTGATGGGATTGTGGGGATCGGAGTCGCTCTGGTAGTTATGTGGGCCGGTGTCGGAATTGCAAAAGACACGCTGGAGCCTCTGATCGGAGAAGCAATCGATCCGGAAGAATATGATAAAGTCAAGCATTTTGTAGAGCGTTATCAGGGAATCGAGGGAACTCATGATCTGATCATACATAATTACGGACCGAATCAAAGTATGGCATCCATTCATGCGGAAGTGCCAAACGACGCGGATATTGAGGAAGCCCATGAGCTGATCGATCGGATCGAACGGGATGCGGTGGATGAGCTGGGAATTCTTCTGGTGATTCATATGGATCCGATCGAGATGCGGGATGAACAGGTGATGACGGTGAGAGGAGAAGTGGAAGCCGCATTAAAGGAACTGGATCCTCAGTGCAGCATTCATGATCTGCGTGTTGTCAACGGGATGGGGCAGATCAATCTGATCTTTGATATGGTCGTACCATTTGAATATGATGAGGAAGAAAAAAATAATCTGCAGCTTCAATTGATGGAAAAGCTGCAGGAGATTGATAAAAGATATCAGTGTGTCATTACGATGGAACACAGCTATAAGGCACACGTATAAGGAACAGGAACTGTTCGGGAAGGAAGAAAAGATGTACACATTTGACAGCAGAGTAAGATACAGTGAGATCGATCATACCGGGAATATGACCCTGCCGGCACTGATCAATTATTTTCAGGACTGCAGTACGTTTCAGTCTGAGGATATCGGGTTGGGCACAGAGGTGTTAAAGGCAAAGAAAAAAGCATGGATTTTGTCTTACTGGCAGATCGTGATCGAACGTCTGCCGGCATTGGGAGAGCGTATTACAGCAGGAACCTTTGCGACGGAATTTAAAGGCTTGTATGGAAACCGGAATTTTGTGCTCGATGATGCCCGGGGAAACCGGCTTGCGTATGCCAATTCTGTGTGGGTGTTTATGGATATGGAAAAAGGAAGACCGGCAAGACCTGAGCCGGAAGATGTACTTCCATATGGATCAGAGCCTGCGCTTGAGATGGAGTATGAAGACAGAAAGATCCGTCTTCCGGAGAATCTGGAGGAAAAACCGTCGTTTCCGGTGAGGAAGTATCACATTGATACCAACGAGCATGTGAATAACTGTCAGTATGTACAGATGGCTCTGGAGGTTTTGCCGGAAGAGACAAGAGTCCGCCAGATCCGGGTGGAATACAAGAAATCAGCAGTTCTTGGAGATGTGATCTTTCCGAAAGTGGCAAGAGAGGAAAAGCGTATTGTGACAGAATTGTGCGATGAAAACGGAAAACCGTATGCAGTGATTGAAATCAAGTAAGAGAGCATGTTATACTGTTCGAAGAACGGTGAAGAGGAGATTTTAAATGAAATTAGGAGAAAAGCAGGTTTTAACTGTTGTAAAGATTGTAGATTTTGGTGTGTATCTGGGAAATGATGAAGAACGTGTACTTCTTCCGAAAAAGCAGGTACCGGAAGGAATTGAACCGGGGGATCCGGTGGAAGTATTTTTGTACCGGGATTCGTCTGACCGTCTGATCGCGACGACGAATGAGCCGAAGCTGACGATGGGACATCTGGCAGTTCTGGAAGTGGCAGATACAGGAAAGATGGGAGCTTTTCTGGACTGGGGACTGGAAAAAGATCTGTTCCTTCCATTTAAAGAACAGACAGCAAAAGTACAGAAAGGCGATAAGTGTCTTGTCGCATTGTACGTAGACAAGAGCGGAAGACTCTGCGCCACCATGAAAGTTTATCATATGCTGCGTACAGACTCGCCGTATCAGAAAGACGATCAGGTAAAAGGAATTGTATACGACAGAAGTGATGAGTTTGGCGTTTTTGTTGCGGTGGATCATCAGTTTTCTGCAAGAATCCCGAAAAAGGATGTTTTTGGAAAGATTCGTATCGGTGATGAGATCGAAGCACGTGTGACAAATGTAAAGGAAGATGGAAAGCTGGATTTAAGTGTCAGAGGGAAGATTCCGCAGCAGATGGATGCAGATGCAGAACTGATTTTGAAAAGAATCCAGTCTTATGACGGAGTACTGCCGTTTAATGACAAGGCAGATCCGGATACGATCAAGGCAGAGTTTGGTATGAGCAAGGCTGCATTCAAGCGTGCCGTCGGAAGACTGCTGAAAGAAAACCGTGTAAAAATCTTTCCGGACAGTATCCGAATTCGCTAAAAAGCCTTGCAATCCATGATAAATAAGCTATAATGAAGAAAGAAATAGAGAAGAAAGGGGACAGATAGAAATGAAAGTACAGAATATTACAGACATAGACGCATTTTTTAAAGTAGTAGACAACTGCAAAGGAAGAGTAGAACTGGTAACAGGAGAGGGAGACAGACTGAACCTGAAATCCAAACTTTCCCAGTATGTATCTATGGCAAATATTTTCTCAAACGGAGAGATTCCAGAGCTTGAGATCATTGCTTATGAGCCGGAAGATACAGAAAGACTGATCAATTTTATGATCAACGGTGAATAAGAATATCTCAGATTTTGAATCGCCGGTTTTGACAGACACGAGAAGATGTAAGGGCAGTTCTCTGTAAGGGAACGCCCTTTTTAGATTTACAGCAATACTGGATATAGAGGTGAATTATGAGTTTTGCGCATTTACACGTCCACACAGAGTACAGTCTTTTAGACGGTTCCAACAAAATAAAAGAATATGTATCCAGAGTCAAAGAACTGGGCATGAACAGTGCTGCGATTACGGATCATGGGGTCATGTACGGTGTGATCGACTTTTACAGGGAAGCCAGAAAGCAGGGAATTAAGCCGATTCTTGGCTGTGAAGTTTATGTGGCGCCGAATTCCCGGTTTGACCGTGAGACTGCCGGTGGAGAGAGCAGATATCATCATCTGGTACTTCTGGCAGAAAACAATACGGGATATGCCAATCTGATGAAGATCGTTTCCAGAGGATTTACAGAAGGGTATTATTATAAGCCCCGTGTGGATAAGGATCTGCTGCGTCAGTATCACGAGGGAATCATTGCCTTAAGTGCCTGTCTTGCTGGGGAGGTACAGCGGTATCTGAGCCGGGGACTTACCGAAGAGGCGAAGAAGGTGGCGCTGGAGTATCAGGATATTTTCGGAAAAGGAAATTTCTTTCTGGAAATGCAGGATCACGGGATCCCGGAGCAGCAGCTTGTAAACCAGAGACAGATCCAGCTTTCTAAGGAGACAGGGATCGAGCTTGTTGTGACCAATGATATCCATTATACGTACGCGGAAGATGCGAAGCCGCATGATATCCTGCTCTGTATTCAGACCGGGAAGAAGCTGGACGATGAGAACAGGATGCGGTATGAGGGCGGCCAGTATTATGTAAAGTCCCCTCAGGAGATGGAAGCGCTGTTTCCATATGCAAAACAGGCACTGGAGAATACGCAGAAGATTGCAGACCGGTGTGAGGTGGAGATTGAATTCGGAGTCACAAAGCTGCCAAAGTATGATGTGCCGGACGGCATGACTTCCTGGGAGTATTTGAACAAGTTATGCTGGGAAGGACTTGAAAAGCATTATGGAGCGCCTTCCAGGGAGCTGAAAGAACGGCTGCGCTATGAGCTAGATACGATCCGCAGCATGGGATATGTAGATTATTTCCTCATAGTATGGGACTTTATTAAATATGCCAAAGATCACGGGATCGCAGTAGGGCCGGGGCGTGGCTCTGCAGCGGGAAGTATTGTTTCTTATTGTCTGGAGATCACAAATATCGACCCGATCCGGTATCAGCTTCTGTTTGAGCGTTTTCTCAACCCGGAGCGTGTGACCATGCCCGATATCGACGTGGATTTCTGCTTCGAGAGACGGCAGGAGGTGATCGACTATGTTGTGCGTAAGTATGGTAAAGACCGGGTAGTCCAGATCGTGACGTTTGGTACTCTGGCTGCCAGAGGTGTGATCCGTGATGTGGGACGCGTGATGGATCTTCCGTATGCATTTGTAGATTCGATTGCCAAGATGATTCCGCAGGAACTCAATATCACGATTGATAAGGCACTGCAGATGAATCCGGAATTACGTAAAACATATGAAAATGATCCGCAGGTAAAACTGCTGATCGACATGTGCAAACGACTGGAAGGACTGCCGCGCCACAGCTCCATGCACGCGGCGGGTGTTGTGATCGGTCAGAGAGAAATTGATGATTTTGTGCCCCTTTCAAGAGCTTCTGACGGCTCGATCACAACTCAGTTTACAATGACCACTCTGGAAGAACTGGGACTTTTAAAAATGGACTTTCTGGGACTTCGGACGCTGACTGTGATCCAGAATGCGGTGCAGCTAGCAAAAAGCAAAAATCCGGAACTTGATATGGATCAGATCGACTATAACGACAAACAGGTTCTTTCTTATATCGGAACCGGGAAGACCGATGGAATCTTCCAGCTGGAGAGCGGAGGGATGAAGGGCTTCATGAAAGAATTGAAGCCAAACAGCCTGGAAGATATCATTGCCGGGATTTCCCTGTACCGTCCGGGTCCGATGGACTTTATCCCACAGTATATCCGGGGAAAAAATGATGCAGGATCGATCACCTATGACTGTCCGCAGCTGGAGCCGATTCTGGCGCCTACTTACGGATGTATTGTCTATCAGGAGCAGGTTATGCAGATCGTGCGTGACCTTGCCGGATACACACTGGGACGAAGCGATCTTCTTCGCCGTGCCATGTCCAAGAAAAAGGGCGATGTGATGCAGAAAGAGCGCCAGATCTTTGTCTATGGAGATGAGGAGAACGGTGTGCCGGGCTGTATTAAAAATGGAATTGATGAAAAGACAGCCAATAAGATCTATGATGAAATGATCGATTTTGCGAAGTATGCATTCAACAAATCCCATGCGGCGGCCTATGCGGTTGTTTCTTATCAGACAGCATACCTGAAATATTATTATCCGGTGGAATACATGGCAGCACTGATGACTTCCGTGATTGAAAATCCGTCCAAAGTGGCAGAATATATTTATGCCTGCCGGCAGATGAATATTCAGATTCTGTCACCGGATATTAACCGCGGGATCGGCAACTTTTCGGTAGACGGCAACAATATCCGGTACGGACTGACGGCTATCAAGAGCATTGGAAGACCGGTGATCGCTTCGATCATAGAAGATCGGGATGAGTTTGGTCCGTTTAAAAATCTGGAAGATTTTATCAGTCGGATGTCAGTCAAGGATGGGCTGAATAAACGGGCGATCGAGCATTTGATCAAATCAGGTGCGCTGGACTGCCTGGGAGGCACGAGAAAGCAGTTTATGAGCATTTATGTTCAGATCGTCGATCACGTCAATCAGGAAAAGAAATATGCCATGACCGGTCAGATGACACTGTTTGATATGGTGGGTGAGGAAGAAAATGTCGGGGAGTATTCGAAAGAGAATCTGCTGGCGTTTGAAAAGGAAGTGCTGGGAGTTTACTTAAGCGGACATCCATTACAGGAGTATGAGGACAAATGGAGAAAATCCATTTCAGCCACCACACTGGATTTCCAGCCGGATGAAGAGACAGGCCGGGCAAAGGTGCATGACGGAACGAGGGAGATTGTAGGCGGCATGATCACCGCAAAAACGATCAAGCATACAAAGACCAATCAGATGATGGCATTTTTGTCTCTGGAAGACCTGGTGGGAACGGTAGAGTGGATCGTCTTCCCGCGGGACTATGAAAAAAACAGAGAGTATCTGGAGATTGATAAAAAAATTTTTGTAAAGGGAAGAGTATCCGAGGAAGAGGAGCGGCCGAGCAAGCTGATCTGTGAGACGATCATTCCGTTTGAGCAGACCAAAAAAGAGCTGTGGGTGCAGTTTTCAGATAAAGAAGATTTTCTGCGAAATGAGCATATTTTATATGGATACCTGGCAGACTCGGAAGGAGATGACGAGGTTGTGATCTATTGTCAGAAAGAGCGGGCGATCAAGCGGCTTCCGAGAAACAGAAACATTCGCATCGGTCAGGAAGTATTGAGCAGATTGATGAATCATTACGGGGAAAAGCGAGTAAAAGTCGTAGAAAAATCTATTGATAAAGGAATATAAATAAGGTAGAATATACCCGGAGTGTTAAAAAATAGGCAAACTTTACTTTTGAAGAGTAGAAGAATTCAGAAAGGTGGAAAAGTTATGGCAAACAAAGCAGACAAAGAAAAAATGTTAGAAGAGATTGAAGATAGAGTTCGTACCATTGGAGTACTTACAAGTGGTGGAGATGCACCGGGAATGAACGCTGCGATCCGTGCAGTTGTAAGAAGAGCTCTTGCAAAAGGACTGAAGGTACGCGGAATCAGAAGAGGATATCACGGACTTTTAAAAGAAGAGATCATTGATTTGACGGCACGCGATGTGTCTGATATCATCCAGAGAGGTGGTACGATTCTTCAGACAGCACGCTGCCAGACAATGCGTACAGAAGAAGGACAGCAGAAAGCAGCAGCAATCTGTAAAAAATACGGAATTGACGGTCTTGTAGTAATCGGAGGAGACGGATCTTTTGCCGGAGCACAGAAGCTGGCGAACCTCGGAGTAAATACGATTGCTCTTCCGGGAACGATCGATCTTGACATTGCATGTACAGATTATACGATTGGATTTGATACAGCTGTCAATACAGCTATGGAAGCGATCGATAAGGTCCGTGATACATCTACTTCACACGAGAGATGCAGTATCATTGAGGTAATGGGACGTGATGCAGGATACCTTGCGTTGTGGTGCGGTATTGCCAACGGAGCAGAAAAGATTCTTCTTCCGGAAGAAAAAGACTATGATGAGCAGGCGTTGATCGAAGATATTTTGGAGAACAAAAAACGCGGTAAAAAGAATTACATCATCATCAATGCAGAGGGAATCGGTGATTCCATCAATATGGCGAAGAGAATTGAAGAAGCAACAGGAATCGAGACAAGAGCAACAATCCTCGGACACATGCAGCGTGGAGGAAGCCCGACATGTAAAGACAGAGTATATGCGTCTACAATGGGGGCACTGGCAGTTGACTTACTGTGCGAAGGAAAATCCAACCGTGTCATTGGATATCAGGATGGAAAATATGTAGATTTCGATATTGATCAGGCATTGTCCATGAAGAAGACAATTCCGGAGTATCAGTATAAAATCGCAAAATCGTTTGCAATCTAGGAGAGAAAATTATGAGTATGGAATGTGAGAAGAAAAAGGCCCCGATCGGAGTATTTGACTCCGGTGTCGGAGGACTTACCGTTGTACGGGAGATAACACGGCAGCTGCCGCATGAAAATATTGTATATTTTGGTGACACTGCCCGCGTTCCATACGGAAGTAAATCCAAGAGCAATATTATTCGCTTTTCTGAGCAGATCATCCGTTTCCTGAAAACAAAACAGGTCAAGGCCATTGTTATTGCCTGCAATACGGCAAGTGCACTGGCTTTGGATACTGTTCGGGATGAATTTGATATTCCGATCATCGGCGTGATCGTTCCGGGCGCAAGGGCGGCAGTAGAAGCTACGGCAAACGGAGAAATCGGTGTGGTAGGAACGGATGCAACGGTGAAGAGCGGTACTTATACAAAGGTGATCCATCAAATGGACCCGAACATTCATGTGAGGGAGAAGGCCTGCCCGCTGTTTGTCCCTCTTGTGGAAGAAGGATTTAAAGAACATGTGGTCACAGAAGAAGTCATCGAATATTATCTGGAGTCGTTAAAGCATACAGAGATCGATGCGATGATCTTAGGATGTACCCATTATCCGCTTTTACGTTCCAAGATCCGTGCTTATATGGGAGAACGGATCCAGATTGTCAATCCGGCCTATGAGACCGCCATGGATCTCAAACGGCTTCTTCAGAGTGAAGATATGGAAAATGACGGGGAAGAGGGCACAAGCAGCAAATATGAATTTTATGTCAGCGATGCGGCGGAAAAGTTTGTAAATTTTGCAAATACAGTGATGCCGTTTGATATTTCGAAAGCAAATATTGTGAATATAGAAGAATATTAGGGGAACACAGATGACAAAGGATGTATTGGTCAGTATTTCAGGGCTGCATATGGATATGGACGCCCAGATTCCGGGACCGGATGAGGATGATGTGATCGAAGTTGTGACACCGGCTACCTACTACTCGAAAAATGGAAAACATTATATCATCTATGATGAGATCGTAGAAGGAGTCAGTGACACGATCAAGAATAAGATCAAAATATCAGGGACGGACAGTCTTGAGATTATGAAAAGCGGATTATCGAATACACATATGATATTTGAGAAAAACAAGAAGAATCTGACATATTACAAAACACTATATGGTCAGATGCTGGTAGGATTGAATACCAGAAATATGGAAATTGAAGTTTCGGATGAAACGATTAAAGTACGGGTGGATTATGAACTGGATGTGAATCATGAACCGCTTGCGAATTGTAAGATCCGAATGAATATTGTATCCAAAGGCAGCGGGATTGCTGTATAAAAAAGAGCACTGCAGCGCAGATTTTCTGCCGGCAATGCTCTTTGTCTTATTTGTTGTCTTTTTTGAATCTTGCAAAAAAGCCTTTTTTCTTTGCTTTTTCCGGAGCCTCAAGTGGTCCGCGAACACCTTTTACAGCAGTGATGTAGATGCCGCTTACGGTAGCTTTGACTTCTTTCTTGATTGGGATAAGGTCAAAGATCTTAACATCACACATCAAAGTCATCACTCTTGGTCCGACTTTTGCTTTTACAACAGGTACTTTGGTACGTCTCAAATATTTTGGCGTATTTTCCAGCACTGCGGAAGGAAGATTGGCTTCTTTGAGTTTCATTTTCTTTTTATCGATGATCAGCATGTTGACAGTCTGCGCCATGGCATCCATCTGTTCCTGCTGTGCTGCCTGCTTCTTCTCTGCTTTTTTTCCGAAGAAATAAAGGCCGACGAGTACACCGATCAGAATCACAAGTACAACGATCAGTACGATCCATCCTGTAGACACGATAAAACCCTCCTAAAATTCTCTTTTTTCATAATTATGCATGTAATATTGTAACATTGTTTCCCGGGAAGTGCAAGAGATTTGGACGGCAGGGCTTTACTTTTCTTGGAGAAAACAGGTATACTAAGGAAATGAGAAAAAGATAGGGGAGAGGTATTTATGGCAGAAACGATATGGAACAGTGCAGTCAGTGCATATCATTTTATGATGGACAATCTGGTTGTGATCAATATTTTGCTTTCTCTGGTCATTGTGTTCTTTCAGAGAAGATCTCCGCAGACGGTATGGACCTGGCTGTTATTGCTGTATTTTATACCGATTCTCGGATTTGTCCTGTATCTGCTGATCGGGCAGGATTTTCATAAAAGCAGGATGTTTAAGGCAAAAGAGATTGAAGGAGAATTAAAATACGCGGTACGAAGGCAGGAAGAAACGATATACAGGCGAAAACTCCGTCTGACAAATCCGGCAGTGGCGA
>ENA-UOJP01001880-UOJP01001880.1-human-gut-metagenome-genome-assembly--contig:-C102-NODE-1880-length-20609-cov-7.723363_pt1 | contig 20609 bp, 18 predicted proteins | sample MGYA00242353_ERZ723900 | MGnify/ENA metagenome assembly ERZ723900
ACAACCTTATAACAGCAACAAAACTAAAGTTTTGGCTGTTAACAAGAACGTTTTAACGTTTATGTGTTAGAAATTGCCATGCAATTTCTTTTATGTTATAATTTTGAAAATAATCACTAAATCTTCACAGATATACGTTAAAATACATATATAAACTTGATAAAATAGGAAAGAGGAAATTGATATGTATCATCTTTTGGTTGTAGATGATGAAGAAAAAATCCGTCAGATTATTCGTAAATATGCTGAATTTGAAGGACATACCGTTACCGAAGCGGCTGACGGTATGGAGGCAGTCATGCTTTGCCGTCAAAATCCGGATTTATATTCTATCATCATCATGGATGTTATGATGCCTGAACTGGATGGCTTTTCTGCAGTAAAAGAAATTAGAAAAAATTGCAATACACCTGTTATTATGTTGTCGGCACGCGGTGAAGAATATGATAAAATTCATGGATTTGAATTGGGAATTGATGACTATGTAGTAAAACCGTTTTCTCCTAAAGAGTTGATGATGCGTATAAATGCTGTTATTAAGCGTTCTTCTCCGCAAACGCAGTCCAATGACAAGGTTGAATTTGAAGGACTTATCATTGACTATACTGCACGTATTGTAACAGTCGATGGCGAAAAAATAGATTTATCACCTAAAGAATATGATTTGTTGTTTTATATGTCAGAAAATAAAAATATCGCGCTTACCCGTGAAATGTTAATCACAAATGTATGGGGATATGACTTTTACGGTGATGACAGAACATTGGACACTCATATAAAATTGCTGAGAAAGAGCCTTGGAAAATACAGCAAATTTATTGTCACGCTTAGAGGGGTAGGCTACCGATTTGAAGTGGAATAATCTATTACGAAAAAAACAGAAAGGCAAAGAGAAAGTAAGTATTTTCTGGAAGATATTTGCTATTTTTGTTGCGTTTATAGCTGTTATTTTAAGCCTATTGTGGGTATTTCAAATAGGTATGTTAAATACGTTTTATCGCTCCATCAAAATTCATGACATTGAAAATTCTTTGAAAGACATCAGTGACAATATTGATTCAGATAAATTGTCTACCGTGTTAAAAAATGTTGCAAACGACAAACAAATTTGTATCACGCTCTGCACCCAAGATGGTTCTGTTATTTATGCCATTGATGTTTTACCAAATTGTATTATTCATGAATTATCTTCCTATCGCCTTGCAAGGGCTTATGAACTGACTGTACAGAATGGTGGTACTTTCATTGAACGAACCATGTTCAATGAAAGGAAAAGTCAATTTTTCTTAGGTGAAACAGACGACCCAAACCAAATTGAAAGTGTAATTTATACGAAAATAGCCACGACTAAAAGTGGAGAAAATATTTTAATTTTATTAAATACCTCTATTTCTCCGGTTGTATCTACAGTCCAAACATTGAAAGTACAGTTGCTTTGGATTACTGTGATTATGATTGTGCTGGCGGTCATTATGGCACTGTTGCTTGCAAAAAATTTATCATCACCTATTGTTAAAATTAATAAGTCTGCAAAAGTTTTGGCACAAGGAAAATACGACGTGGACTTCGATGCAAGCGGTTACCGTGAAATAGCAGAGCTTGCAAACACTTTAAATTATGCTGCAAAAGAATTATCTAAAGTGGAAGCATTACAAAGAGAGCTGATTGCGAATATCTCCCATGATTTGCGCACCCCATTGACAATGATTACCGGATACGCAGAAGTCATGAGGGATATTCCAAATGAAAATACACCGGAAAATGTGCAGATTATCATTGATGAGGCGAAACGTTTAACTACATTGGTCAATGATGTTTTGGACATTTCCAAATTACAATCGGGTACCATTCCTTTTAACGGAGAAGTTTTAAATTTAACCGAAAATATCAGAGAAATACTGACCAGATATACAAAGCTGACAGAATATCAAATCATTTTTGAAGCAAATGAAGACATTTACGTATATGGTGATGCATTAAAATTATCTCAAGTGGTATATAATTTAATCAATAATGCGCTTACTTATATTGGAGAAGATAAAACAGTCACTATTAAACAGATACATATTCCAGCCGTAAACGGAAAACAGAATCGTGTGCGTATTGAAGTGATTGATACCGGCGAAGGAATTGAACAAAGTAAATTGAATGATATTTGGGAGCGTTATTACAAAGTAGATAAAAATCACAAGCGAGCAGCAATCGGAACAGGTTTGGGATTGAATATTGTAAAGACCATTTTAGATATGCATCAAGGTGCAACTTATGGTGTAAAAAGTCAAGTCGGTCACGGAAGTACTTTCTGGTTTGAATTAAATATTTATCATAACGAATGAATATGATAGTGCATAATCATTTGCGGTGATTGAGCCATTTTCACAGGTTTGCAATCTGCAAGAAAAAGTATTATACTGGATAAAAAAGAAACGGATTTCGGTGAAACTATGGCACAAAAGCAGCTTTTGGAACTCGTTGGTTCCGTAGAGCAAATTATTTTTAAAAATGAATCAAATGGATATACCATTTTAGAACTGAATACCGGCGATGAGTTGGTTGTGGTAGTAGGTACCATGCCATATGTGAGTTGTGGGGAAGAATTGCAGATTATTGGTACATGGGTCAATCATCCTACATTTGGAGACCAGTTCAAAGCAGAAACCTTTGAGCGTTCCAAACCGGCTACATCAGGGGCTATTTTAAAATATCTATCTTCAGGAGCCATTAAAGGAGTAGGTGCGGCTACTGCTGCAAAAATCGTGGAGATGTTCGGAGAACAAACTTTGGATATCATTGAACAAGAGCCGGAAAGACTTTGTGCGATTAAAGGAATTACGACGTCTAAAGCAGAAAAAATTCATGACGAGTTTCAGCGTGTATTTGGAATCAAAGAATTAATGCTGTATTTAAAGCAGTATCATATTACACCGGAAGAATCCATACGTATTTGGAAGGCGTTTGGAAATCGTGCAAAAGAAGAAATGGAACATGACCCTTACTGTTTATGTCAAGAATCAATCGGGATAGATTTTGTACGTGCAGATGCCATTGCAGAGCAATTTAACACGCCTCAAGATGACTTTTTTCGTTTGCAGTCCGGTATTTTGTATATTTTATCTCACAATATCAATAACGGTCATACGTGCTTGCCAACAGATAAATTAATCAAAGTAGCATGCAGTTTATTAGATGTGTCACATGAACTGCTGGTTACTACGTTACAGCAGATGAAAGAAAGAAAAATGGTCTCATATGACATGTTTGGAGAACGGGAATACATCTTTACCAATCGTATGTATGACGCTGAGACCTATTGTGCACAGAGACTCATGATGCTGCTTCAATATCCTGCTCAATCCATAGTAGGTGCCGAGGGGTATATTCAGGATTTGGAGGAAAAATACAACATTCAATATGCGGACAAACAGAAAAAGGCAATTTGTCAAGCCTTGGAGAAAGGTATTCTCATTTTAACGGGAGGACCGGGTACAGGAAAAACAACTACCTTAAATGCAATCATACAAATTTTAGAATTTGAAGGAGAAAAGGTTCTGTTAGGTGCTCCAACAGGAAGAGCCGCAAAGCGCATGACAGAATTAACAGGCTGCGAAGCCAAAACCATCCATCGTTTGCTTCAGGTAGAGTGGAATGAGCAAGAACGTCCTACGTTCAGTAAAAATGAGCGAAATTTATTGGAATGCGATGCCTTAATCTTAGATGAACTATCCATGGTGGATGTAACGCTATTTGAGGGGGTACTGCGGGCGCTTCCATTGGGATGCAGATTGATTTTGGTTGGAGACAGCGATCAGTTGCCTTCTGTAGGTGCGGGTAACGTATTGGGAAATTTGATTGACACCAATTTACTCCCAGTAGTGCAGTTAAATGAGATTTTCCGCCAATCCATGGAAAGTTTGATTGTTACAAACGCGCATAAAATTGTAAACGGGCAAATGCCTGATTTACGAACAAAAGACAATGATTTTTTCTTTTTGCCATGCAATGACAGTCAACGTATTTCACAAACCATTGTAGGTCTTTGCAGCGAACGTTTGCCCAATACATACGGCTATTCTCCGTTCAATGACATACAAGTACTTTGTCCAAGCCGTAAAGGAGAATTGGGAACTGCTTCTTTTAATAAAAAATTACAAGAAAAATTGAATCCACCCCATGAGGAAAAACGTGAGGTTGTCATAAATCAAATCATTTTACGCGAAGGCGATAAAGTGATGCAAAGCAAAAATAACTACAATTTACCTTGGAGCAAAGAAGATGGCACGTGCGGAGAAGGTGTTTATAACGGTGATGTAGGTATCTTACTGGAAATTGACAAAAGGGAAGGCACTTTAATTGTCCAGGTAGATGATAAATTTGTATTGTATACCATGGAAAGTGCATCAGAGTTAGAGCATGCTTATGCCATTACGGTACATAAAAGTCAAGGCAATGAATTCCCTGCGGTGATTATGCCTATGTTTCCGGGACCGCCTCAATTGTACTACCGTAATTTATTGTATACCGGCATTACTCGTGCGAAAAATATGGTAATACTGGTAGGTATGGAACGTACTGTTCATACGATGGTAGAGAATGACCGCAAAACAAGACGATATTCCGGCTTATATTATTTTATGATAGGAGAAACAGACCATGAGAAAGCAGAGTTTGAGAAGTAAACTGCTGGATATGTTGTTTCCTCCCAGATGCATATTTTGCAATGAAATTGTTCCAATAGGTTCCTGCATCTGTAAAAAGTGTGATGATAAAATCTTTCTCTTGGATGACATTCAAACAGCTAAAGTGGAAAATGAATCTTTTCATGGCATTTGTATAGCGCCATATTTATATGAAGATAAAATACAAGAACTGATTGTCAACTTTAAGTTTTATCATAAACCGCAATACGGTACTTTCTTTGGTAACAAATTGGCGGAAGCTGTCTGTGATAAAGGAATGGAATCTATGTGTGAAGTTGTGGTCAGTGTTCCCATTTCCAAAGAACGTTTGAAGGAAAGAGGATACAATCAATCTGAACTGATTGCAAAGAAAACAGCCGAATGCCTGGGCGTTCCATATATAAATTGTATGATAAAAACAAAGCATAATTCAGAACAGCATCGTTTGCATTTAAAAGACAGAAAAGAAAATGTGAAAGGTGTGTATGAACTGGAAGAAAATAAGCATATTACCAATAAGAAGGTTTTGCTTGTAGATGATATTGTAACAACAGGTTACACATTGGCAGAATGTGCGGCAGTATTAATAAAACATGGCGCAAAAGAAGTGTTGTGCGGAGCCGTTGCGTGCAGACCAAATGTATATTCGGACACACAGGATCCCTTTGAAAAGTCTGTATTATAAATAGTCAGTATAAATTTAGATAAAGGAAATTTATGGATTTTTTATATACAATACTCAGTAGTTTAGTGTATGACTTAATCAAAACAGGAGCGAAATTAACTTATAGTGCAGTGTTTGGTAATTTCTATGGTAATAAAATGAAGAGAGAAAACGGTATATATGATGAATTTATATACAAAATTAATGAAGAAAAGGATGAGTTTAATAAACAACGAACAGCAGTCAGTTTGCTTAAAACAGAAAGAATAATTGCAACTTTTGAACAAGAGTTGTATAATACAAATTTTGCTAAAAGGCTAGACTACATCATTTATCTAATAAATCAGAACAAGAGTTTTGATGAAAGAATTAATTTAGAATATATAGGAGAATGGTTAGGTTTTGAATCGGTAAATGAATTAAAAGAATATTATTTAGATAATAAAGAACCCAAATATACTTTTATAGAAAATGTAGCTGAAAAATTAGGGGTAAATAAAGAATGGTTAAAACATGGGACTAACTTAAAACCATTCCGATCTGTAATACAGTTTAAGTATGAAGAGGGGCTATTACAAATAGATTGCAGCAAAAAATTAATATTTGCAATTAGGAAGAGTGAAAGTCGGTCAGAGATTCTTGTAATTAAAGAAATAGATAAATTAAAGTATGAAGTTTTTCCAAGACCCCTTGTTTTTCATAGTCAAGTTGGTAGTGAAGGTAGACGTCAGTTATATGCTACATATAACTTTCTCAAAAAAGTTTATATTGAAAATCAATTTTGCTTGAATTTTGTTTATTTTGTTCCAGAGAATGTTTTTAACGATCTAATTGAAGGAAAATGTTATCCGGGGATTGTCAGTGAATATTCATCAGATAATAAAACTTGGATTTTATTTGATTTTGTAGAATCTGATAGAGGCGAAAGTACTAAGTATCTTAGTGATCTGTATGGAGATGAATTTGTTGCTGCAAAGAACATTATAAAAGACTTTTTATCTAAGGAAGAGACTGATGAAAAAAGCAGTGTGGATGCTTTTTAATATTAATTGACAAGATATAAAATATATATAGTAGTAACTTATATCATTTTGTAAACCTTTCGTAAATGTTTGTATTTGGCGGTGATGCCGCATTGCAAAATACAAATTGATATACTATAATATGAATTGATATTTATGGCAGATGATGGGCGGTGAACACGTGGCAGGAAAAGATATAGCGATTGATTTGGGTACTTCGACAATTAAAATCTATATGGAAGGCAAAGGTATTGTGCTGAATGAGCCTGCAGTGGTAGCTGTAGATTTAATTAATGATGAAATTATAGCAATCGGCAATGAAGCTTATGCCATGTTAGGCAGAACTTCTGAACGCGTATCTGTCGTCCAACCATTATGCCACGGTGTTATTTCCGACTATGATTTGATTCAATATACCATTCAATCTTTTTTAAAAAAGATTACAGACAGCAAAGTATTTATGCCGCGCGTTGTGGTAAGTGTTCCGTGTGAAATGACGGAAGTACAGCGTCGTGCAGTTGTGGATTCTATTAGCGCTACAGGCGTAAGAAAAATCTGTTTGATTGAAGAACCCATTGCCGCCGCACTCGGTGCCGGCGTGAATATCGAACAGCCTCATGGGTGTTTGGTAGTGGATATCGGCGGTGGTACAACCGATATGGCAGTTATCTCATTAAGCGGTATTGCTATATCAAAAACCATTAACATTGCAGGTGATGTGTTTGATGAAGCCATTATCAAATATGTCCGCTTTAAGTATCACCTGTTAATCGGAAAACGGACAGCAGAAGACGTTAAAATTGCCATTGGTTGTGTATATCCAAGAACAGAACTTGTCAAGCATAGAATCAAAGGCCGTAATTTAATTACAGGTTTACCTCAATATGCAGATGTCACCAGCGACGAAATGTTGGAATGCTTATTGGAACCTGCAATGAAAATTACACAAGAAATTCAAAGGGTATTGCAGTCTACGCCGCCTGAATTGATGGGAGATATTTTATCAGACGGTATTATTGTGACAGGTGCATCTGCTCAGATTTATGGATTTGATAAATTAATTGCCCGCAAAACAGAAATTCCTGTGCGCATTGCAGATAATCCTGCTACTTGTGTTGTGGAAGGTGCGGGAAAAGCTATTCAATTTATTGATGACATGGATAAAAAAGAGTATGGCGTACTCAATCCATTGAGCGATGCATATTAATCCAATGATAGAATAGGGTATTGACAAACTTTTTCAATATGGTATACTGCAAACATAAAGAATCTTCTATGTGACTGACGGAAATGTGGGATACCACAGGGGAGCATAGAAAATATCAAAGCCGACCGTCTGGGCAATCCACTTGTGGATTGCCTTTTTTGTTATCTTCAAAGGTTATCCGCAGTGGATATCGATATGATGGAGGATAACATGGAAACACAAGTATTTGAGCAATGGAATGGATTTCATGGTGAAGCTTGGAAGAAGTGCATTGATGTACAGGATTTTATTCATCAAAACGTAGCAAGCTATGAAGGCGATGACTCTTTTCTGATGGGAGCAACCGAACGTACACAACGTTTGATGCAAAAGCTGAATCAGCTACTGAGTGTCGAGCAGAATTTTGGTGGTGTTTTGGATATTGATACACAGGAAGTTTCTTCTTTAACCGCATATCAACCCGGGTATTTAGACAAAGAGGAAGAGTTGATTGTTGGTTTACAAACCAATCGCCCGTTAAAACGGGGAGTGAATCCATTTGGCGGGATTAATATGGCACGAAAAGCTTGTCAAGCGTACGGCTACAAATTATCTGATAAGATTGAACAGGAGTTTCAGTACCGTACCACACATAATGATGGCGTGTTCCGTGTTTATACGGAAGAAATGAGAAAAGTACGCCATGCAGGTATTTTAACAGGATTGCCTGATGCATACGGCAGAGGAAGGATTATAGGAGACTACCGCAGAGTTGCTCTTTATGGATTGGATTTGCTGATTCAGGAAAAACAGCAGGACAAAAAGCAAATAGGAAAAAACGGATTTGATGTGGAAGAAATCCGTTTGTCAGAAGAATTATATCAGCAAATTCAGTTTTTAAAATATATGCAAGAAATGGCGCAAATGTATGGTTATGATATTTCAAAACCGGCTTCCAATGCCAGGGAAGCAATGCAATGGACTTATTTTGCATATCTTGCAGCTATCAAAGAACAAAACGGTGCTGCTATGTCACTGGGCAGAGTCAGCAGTTTTTTTGATATTTATATTGAACGAGACATACAAAACGGTCTCTTAACAGAAAAGGAAGCGCAGGAACTGGTAGACCATTTTGTGATGAAATTGAGAATGGCAAGGCATCTTCGTACACCGGATTACAATGAATTATTTGGTGGAGACCCAATGTGGATTACAGAATCCCTAGGGGGTATGATGGAAAATGGAAAAACACTGGTTACCAAAAATACATACCGTTTTTTAAATACGTTATATAATCTGGGACCTGCTCCGGAACCAAATTTAACGGTTCTTTGGTCGAAACAATTACCTGAACCTTTTAAAGCGTTTTGCGCAAAGGTATCCATTGATACGGATTCCATTCAATATGAAAATGATGATTTAATGCGACCCATTTACGGTGATGACTATGGAATTGCTTGCTGTGTATCCGCAATGAAAATAGGAAAGCAAATGCAATTCTTTGGCGCACGCTGCAACCTTCCAAAATTGCTGCTGTTAGCCTTAAACGGAGGATTTGATACCTTTTCCAACTCACAAGCTGGTCCAAAAGGAACGGTTTATCCGGATGAAATATTGGATTATGATAAGGTAATGCAACGATTTCAAATGTATAAAGAATGGATTTGCAAGCTGTATATCAATACATTAAATGTAATTCACTACATGCACGATAAATATGCTTATGAAAAAACACAAATGGCTTTGCATGACACAGAGGTAGAACGATTTATGGCCTGTGGTGTAGCAGGATTGTCCGTGTTAGCAGATTCACTCAGTGCAATCAAATATGCAACGGTAAAACCAATCCGAAATGAAAACGGTTATATCGTGGATTTTGAAACCATAGGTAAATTTCCAAAGTACGGAAATGACGATGACAGAGTGGATACAATTGCCCGGGAAATTTTACATGATATGATAACCGAACTTCGTAAAACAAAGACATATCGCAATGCAATCCATACATTATCTGTGCTAACCATTACTTCAAATGTAATGTATGGTAAAAAAACAGGTGCTACGCCTGACGGAAGAAAAGCAAAAGAAGCATTTGCGCCTGGGGCAAATCCCATGCACAATAGAGAAGAAAACGGAGCTTTGGCTTCCTTAAACTCTGTTGCTAAACTATCTTATGATGATTGCAGGGACGGTATTTCTAATACGTTTTCCATTACACCTCAGGCGTTGGGCAGTGAAGAAAACAGTAGAGTGAATCATTTAGTGGTGATTTTAGACGGATATTTTTTACAGCAAGCGCAGCATATCAATGTCAACGTACTAAATCGTAAAACATTAGAAGAAGCATATGAAGACCCTTCTAAATATCCCAATTTGACCATCCGTGTATCAGGATATGCCGTTAATTTTCATAAGCTGTCCAAAGAACAGCAAAAAGAAGTCATCAAGCGCACATTCCATGAGGCAATGTAATATGACAAAAGGATATATTCATTCCTTTCAAAGTATGGGTACTTTGGATGGTCCGGGAATACGTTTTTTGGTTTTTATGCAAGGATGTCCGCTTCGCTGCGGATACTGTCATAATCCTGACACTTGGCATAGGCAGAACTATACCTATTATGAAACCCCTCAGCAAGTATTCAACCGAATATTAAAATACAAATATTATTTTGGAGACCATGGTGGTGTGACAGTCTCAGGAGGAGAAGCGCTATTACAACCTGTATTTATAAAAGAACTTTTTTCTTTATGTAAAAAACACCAGATTCATACTTGTTTGGACACCAGTGGCTGTATCCTGAATGATGAGGTCTTGGATTTACTCAATGTAACAGATATGGTACTGCTTGATATCAAGTTTTCAGATAAAGAATTGTATCATTTGCATACAAAAGCAGATATGGATACGGTCATGCACTTTTTAGCCGTCTTAGAAAAACGAAATATTCGCACTTGGATTCGTCATGTACTTGTACCCGATTTAAATGATTCTACAGAACAGCTTCTCCGTTTAAAAGGAATGCTTCAGGGATATACTTGCATTGAAAAAGTAGAGTTTCTCCCATTTAGAAAGCTATGTGAAGAAAAATATCAAACACTCCAACTAGAATTTCCGTTTGCAAAATACAGGGAAGGAAACAGGGAAGATATTGAAAGAGCAAATCGTATTTTTACATGTTAATTTCCTTTCTTTTAATGAGAGCGCATACGGCAATGTACGAAATAGAACTTTTTAGTTATAACAAACATAAATTGATTTCTTTTCATTTGATATTTTTATAAGTAATATGGATATTGAAACATATTCTAATGTTTATAGAGAATAATCTCTTCTGTTCATTATTTTTTATTTATATTCATTTTATGGAAGAATGAAAGAGAAATGTACAAAATAAAATAATTCAGAATACGATGAAAAAGAGATTTCAATGCAGTGGGTTACTGTTTTGAAATCTCTTTTTATTGTTTATTATGCTCCTACTCTAAAACTGGAAAGAATTTTTATTACTTGCTGTTCTTCTGTTTCTGTAAATTGTCCGTCTGGAGAACTTGCAATCAAAGAAACGTAACCGCTGTACCAAAATGAAAATTCACTTTCAAATGGTCCCCTTACATTATCAGCGGTACCAATGCTTGACTCAGGAAGTACCGCGTAAGAAATAGCACCATCCACATTTTCAAAGTCTGTATCAGACTTCATATCTAAATGTCCTGTTACCTTTAATTTTGCTACCATAAATGTTCCCAAATCTGTATGGTCAGTTGCTTGTACATATCCGGGCATAAAGCTGGAATCCTTTGCTTTAGAAACTTCTACACGCAGCATATCTGTTGCAGAACCTCCGACCAAATTGCCTTCAGCTACACCGCCAATATATATAAATTTGAATGGTTACATCTCTTTCATTGGCCAGTAAGACTGTTTCATTCGTTTGTGTTACTTCTTCGTGAGATATAGTCCAATTATTCGGATAGTCAAATGTAAAACTTGGATAAGTAACCGCGTTTGTTTCTCAAAAATGTGTGGTATAGATTTGTGTTATATTGTCCGAATCGGTTTTCACATCTGTGTTTGAAACTATGCCTTTTACATGGACAGTACCTTGTGTATTTGCATTACTACTGATTAGTAATGATTCATTCGTATTATAAACTTTCTTTACCGGTAGAACAAGCGGTGCAGCTTATTGCTGTGATTCCAGCTAATATAAATAAGAGTAAGTTTGGTGTTTTCTTCATTTTACCTACCTCTTTTTTATTTTTGCCAATTTCCTTTTTAAATTTAGTATAGCACATGTAAAAATTGCTTTACTTCCATTTTAAGGCTTTCTTCAATATCATGAAGAAAAAAATAGTGAACAGGTAAAGTCAAAGGAGAGAGAAAAAGGGTTTTTGTATCAATAATAGAAAATAGAAGTAATCTGTTTTACATCAACACCAATCATATGTGTAATCTTCTTTGAAAAGCTGAGAAGAGAGGTGCTTAGAGTGAATTCGATAAAAATTGAAATTATTGATAACCTTTCACAAATATTTTATACAATACATTTGTGAAAGGTTATCTCTGACTCTTTTAAAATTATATTTGCTATAGTAAAATTTATTTTATGTACAAATGCATTGAATACACAAGGAGGAGCAAGATGGAAACTTTTCTTAATATCATACCAATTATCGTTCCAACTATTGTAGTGGTGGGAGTGATGGTATTTGTTTCCTATCGGAACAAAAATGCTGCTGATAATCATCAGGTCAGAATATCACCAGTCTTATGCATTATTTTTAATGTGGTACTTATCATTGGAGTTGCTTTTTTTATTTTTATTATGTTATATACCAATGAATATCCTGTTTTCATTTGGATTTTATTTGCCTGCATGCTTGCTGTAGATATCATACTGCTCATTGCATTTTATCACTTTAAAATCACTTATGATGAAACAGGTTTTTATTACCAAAATTCTTTCGGCAGGCGTAAAAGATATGAGTATACGGACGTGAGGAGTTTTAGTATAGGAAGAATCTATACTTTTTATCTGCAAGACGGAAAAAAGATAAAACTAGAATGGGGACATGAAAATAAAGAACGATTTTTGAAAGCAGTGACAGAGGGATATTATAAAGCGACAGGAAATATGCTGCAGCAAATATATACAAATAAATAAAAAGCAAGAAAGCTTTATAAAAGCTTTCTTGCTTTTGGTTTATGCAATATTATTTTGAAGCATTTACCATTTCTATCAACAGTTTTTCAGCTTCCACCGCATCTGCACGACCGCGTGAGTTTTTCATTACAAAGCCAAGCAAAGACTTTAACGCCTTTTCTTTACCGCCTAAGTAGTCGGCAACAGCATTTGGATTACTTGCAATGGCATCTGTACATAATTTTTTTAATGTATCGGCATCTACACCGCCCATGTCTTCCTCTTTGATAAAGTCGGTTGCCGGTCTGCCTTCATCCAGCATTTTTTCCAATGTGGATTTTAAAAGATTCATTTTAATTTTGCCGCTATCCAGCAGAAGAACAAGATCTCTCAAGTATTCAGGGGATAGTGCAATATCAAAAGCTTCTTTCTCGGTTTCGTTCTCCACACGTCTGAAAATTTGGCCAATAATGCAGTTTGCAACTACTTTGGGATTTGCAACGCCTTCACTGGCTTTTTCAAAATATTCTGCCACTTTGCGGAATTTGACCAATAATCCTGCATCTACTTCAGGAATACCAAGTTCATTGACATAACGGGCAAATTTTGCATCAGGCAATTCTGGAAGAAGAGATTTAAAGTGGTCAATTTTTTCTTGGCTCACTTCAATTGTAACCAAATCAGGCTCTCTGAAATAGCGATAGTCGTTGGCATCTTCTTTGCCGCGCATACTTTCCGTTCTGTTTTCTTCTACAATGTAGCGTAAGGTTTCCTGTGTAACCTCTTTGCCTTCGTCTAATAGTTCAGCTTGACGGCTTACTTCATACTCCATTGCTTTTGTCATATAAGTAAAGGAGTTCATATTTTTAATTTCGGTTCTGGTACCAAATTCGGTGGAACCGACAGGACGTAAAGAAATATTGACGTCACAACGCAAGGAACCTTCCTGCATTTTACAGTCGGAAACGCCGATATATCTCATAATCATTTGCAGTTTTTCTACGTATTCTCTTGCCTCATCAATGGAGCGAATATCAGGTTCAGATACAATTTCAATCAGCGGTACGCCGCCGCGGTTATAGTCTACATAGGTATTGCCGCGTTGATGTACCAATTTTCCTGCGTCTTCTTCAATATGAATACGGGTAATGCCGATTTTTCTGCCATTGGACAATTCGATATACCCATTTTTACAAAGTGGCATATCAAATTGAGAGATTTGGTACGCTTTTGGTAAATCTGGATAGCAGTAGTTTTTACGGTCCATTTTAGATATATGAGAAATTTCGCAGTTGGTTGCCAATCCTGCCATGATAGCATAATCTACTACTTTTTGATTTAACTTTGGCAAAGTGCCGGGTAAGCCGATACAAATAGGGCAACAGTGTGTATTTTGTTCTCCGCCAAAATCTGTGGTACAGCTGCAGAAAATTTTTGTATTGGTAGAAAGTTCTACGTGGGTTTCCAGTCCGGATACCAATTCGTATTTCATAGTGCAACCCCCATTTCTACAGCTTTAAATGTGCCGTTTTCTCTTGTGGCCGCTTCAAATTGATAAGCAGCATTTAAAATAGTCGATTCACAGAAATTATTTCCAATCAACTGTAAACCAACAGGCAGACCTTTGCTGTCAAATCCGCATGGAACGGATACAGCAGGGAGGCCGGCAATATTTACGGGAACAGTACAAATATCGGTTTGATATGTTTGTACTGCGTCTTTTTGTGTTTGTCCGCGTTCAAAAGATGTCATTGGTACGGTTGGTGCTAAAATGACATCACAAGTTTCGAATACACGCTTAAATGCATTTACAATTACTCCGCGTAGATTTTGTGCTTTTTTATAATAAGCATCGTAGTATCCTGCGCTTAATACATAGGTACCAAGTAAAATTCTATGCTTCACTTCCGCACCAAATCCTTCACTGCGTGTTTTGCAAATCATTTCATTGATATCCTCATAGTGAGGAACTTTATATCCGTAACGAATGCCGTCATAACGTCCCAAGTTGGAAGAGGCTTCGGCACATGCCAAAATGTAGTATACAGGCAATCCGTATTTAATTTCAGGAATAGAACATTCTACAATCTCAGCGCCCAATTGACGATATGTTTCAATGGATTTTTCCATAGCAGTGCGAACATCTTCGTTAATGCCTTCAAAATATTCTTTTACAATGCCAATTTTCATACCCTTAATTTCTTTGTTTAAAGAAGCTGCAGCGGACTCTTTTTTTCCTTGAGAAGTGGAATCCATAGGGTCATGCTGTGCAATGGCGTCAAATACCAAGGCTGCATCTTCAACAGAAGTAGTAATAGGGCCAATTTGGTCAAAGCTGGAAGCATATGCAATCAGTCCATAGCGGGAAACGGTTCCGTAAGTTGGCTTTAAGCCAACAACACCGCAAAAACTTGCAGGCTGGCGAATAGAACCGCCTGTGTCAGAACCCAAACCAAATACAGCAATATTTCCGCTGACGGAAGAAGCAGCACCGCCGGAACTGCCGCCAGCAACGTGATTGGGATTATGAGGATTAAAAGAACCGCCAAAGCAGGAAGTTTCGCTGGAAGAACCCATTGCAAATTCGTCCATATTGGTTTTACCCAGTAAAACTGCATTTTGATTTTGAAGTAAATCCCAGACAGTAGCATTGTAAATTGGAGTATAACCCTGCAATATTTTAGAACAGCAGGTAGTTTCAATACCTTTGGTAGAAATGTTATCTTTTAATGACATAGGAATTCCTTCTAACGGAAGAAGAGATTCCCCGCGCATAATTTTTTCGTCTACTTTTTTCGCAGTTGCCAGCGCTTGTTCCTCAGTTACTTTTACGTAAGCGTTTAACACTTGGTTTTCTTTTTCAATGCTTGCAAGGTACTGTTTTGTCAGTTCCTCACAAGAAATTTGTTTTGAGGAAAGGAGTTTGCCGGTTGCTTTAATTTTACTAAAGTTTGTTTCCATGTAACAGCCATGCCTTTCTAATAAAGTGAGACCAAATATCAATTAAGAACGTCTTTTTACAAGGAAATATCCTTCGTCTTGACTTTCCGCATTCTTTAAAATTTCTTCTCTGTCGTAAGAAGGAACCACAACGTCTTCCCGTAATACATTAGAGAGATTGTTGATATTATCAAAGTTGGTTTGTTCACATTGAGCAGCGCTGATTGTTTCAGCAAATGCAATGATGTTATCCATATCTTTTGTTAAAGCGTCCAGTTCTTCTTCTTTGATATACAGTTTGGAAAGTCTCGCCATTTGCAGAACATCTTCACGTGTTACCATATTAGGAGAGCCTCCTTTCGTTTATCTGATTTTAATATGCACTTCGCGCAGTTGCTGTTCTGTTACCTCAGTAGGCGCACCAAGCAATAAATCTTGTGCGTTGCTGTTCATTGGGAACGGAATGACTTCGCGAATGTTTTCTTCCTCTGTCAGAAGCATAATTATACGGTCAATGCCAGGAGCCATACCTGCGTGCGGTGGTGGACCGAATTTGAATGCGTTATATAGTGCAGGGAAACTTTCTTCAATTTTCTTTTCTGTATAACCGGCAATCTCAAATGCTTTTATCATGGTTGGCAAGTCGTGGTTTCTTACAGCTCCGGAAGAAAGTTCGACGCCGTTGCAAACAATATCGTATTGGTAAGCAAGTATTTCGGTTGGTTCTTTCTCCAGTAAAGCCTGCAATCCGCCTTGCGGCATAGAGAACGGATTATGAGTGAAAATATAGGCACCGGTTTCTTCATCAATTTCGTACATTGGGAAGTCAACGATAAAGCACATTTTAAATTCACTGTTATCAATCAATTCCAAACGACGGCCAAGTTCAGCACGGATTTGTCCTGCCAGTTTAGCTGCAGCATTTGTTTCATCGGCAATAAAGTAAAGTACACAGCCGGGAACCAAACCTGCTTTTTTGATTAAATTATCACGCTGGTCATCCGGAATAAATTTGTTGATAGGGCCCAAAAATTCCATTTCATCGGTCACTTTGATGTAACCAAGACCCATCATTTCAAGTTCTTCTGTTGCATATTTCAACATGTTTTCAAAAAAGCTTTTCGGTTTTGAAGCGCAGTTTGGTACATTAATTGCGCGTACTGTTTTATTTTTAAAAGGTGCAAAGGTAGATGTTTCAAAAATTTCAGTGATATCTACAATCTCCAATGGATTTCTCAGATCCGGTTTATCCGTACCGTAACGCAGCATAGCTTCCGTATAAGGAATACGTGGGAAAGGTGTGTCAGACACTTTTTTATCTGAGAACTTTTTAAATGTTTCGGAGATTACTTCTTCTGCAATCTGCAATACATCTTCCTGTGTTGCAAAGGCCATTTCAAAGTCTAATTGATAAAATTCACCAGGAGAACGGTCTGCTCTTGCGTCTTCATCGCGGAAGCAAGGGGCCACCTGAAAATAACGGTCAAAACCGGAAACCATAAGCAGCTGTTTAAAAATTTGCGGTGCTTGTGGCAAAGCATAAAACTTACCGTGATGCTTTCTGCTTGGAATTAAGTAATCGCGTGCACCTTCGGGAGAAGAGGTAGAAAGAATTGGTGTTTGAATATCCAAAAAGCCCAATTCGCTCATTTTATTGCGTAAAAATGAAATTACTTGTGAACGTAATACAATATTATTGTGTACTTTTGGATTTCTTAAATCCAAAAAACGATATTTTAAACGCACATCTTCTTTTGTTTCTGTGGAACTGTCCACTTCAAACGGTAAACTGGAAGGCGCTTTACCCAACACAGTTAAAGTTTCTGTTTTTACTTCCACCTTACCCGTTGCAATTTTAGGGTTGATTGTGTCCTCACTTCTTAAAATAACTTCTCCTTCTACTGTAATACAACATTGTCTGTTTACATCAGAGAGCATAGCTTCGTCATAAACAACAACTTGTACAACACCGTAGTGGTCCCTTACATCTAAGAATTGAATGCCTCCGTGGTCACGGATATTTTCTACCCAACCTGCAACGCGTATTTTTTTTCCGATATCTGCTTCACTTACCTCGCCGCAAAGGTGGGTATGATATTGGTTGACACAAATCATATTTCAAATAATCCTTTCATGATTAGAATTTGTTCCGTATTAAAGCATGGTTTGCTTTATGCCCAGTATAGCCAAAGCTTGTATGAGCACATATATACTTATAAAGTATATCACTATTTACATTTGGTTTCAATAAAATTTGGCAGAAATCCCATGGAATACGAACATATTTTATTAAGGCTATTTTGTTTTTTGTCCTTAGGATTTGAAACATAAGATTTATGGAGTAAAAAAGTGTCTTAAGTGCCTTTTTATATCATTGTATTTACGCTAAATGTTTAAAAACGAATATCTCAAAAAATATTTGATTATTTTGTACATCATTTTTTGTATACCGGAATTGTATTTATTTTTGTTGTCATGTATAATAACTACTATCTTATTTAATTTGGAGATATTATCATATGTTAATTTTGCAATCTTACGACTATGTTCTGTTTGACGGTGCATTCGGAACTTATTACAGCAAAAAATATCACAGTGAACAACCATGTGAATTAGCATGCATCGAATATCCTGAACGTGTGCTGGAAATTCATCAAGAATACATCGAAGCAGGGGCTATGGCAATTAAAACAAATACGTTTGCTGCCAATACCATTTCACTAAAAAAAGATTTTTCTTCAGTGCGTGAAATTATAACGCAGGCTTGGAAGTTGGCAAATCAAGCGATAGCCAATCAAAAAGTATTTGTTTTTGCTGATATAGGGCCTATTTTTACTGAGGATGACTCTATTGATGAACTTTATCAAATTGCGGATTTGTTTTTGTCTTTGGGAGCAAATTATTTTTTGTTGGAAACCGCACAAGATGACTCTGTATTTCGTTTGGCCGGATATATTAAGCAAAAACATCCGGACGCATTTGTCATTACGTCATTTGCGGTGGACCAAGACGGCTATACCAGAAAAGGAATTCCACTCAAAAAGCTGGCAGCGCAGAGTAAAAATTGGGATATAGATGCGTTTGGTTTAAATTGTATGTGCGGACCCTCTCATTTGCTGCAAATTGTTTCCGAGCTGACAGTTTCCAAACCATTAAGTGTCATGCCAAATTCCGGTTATCCGCTGAGCGTCAACGGACGTACATTATTTATTGATAACGAAACTTACTTTGCGGACAAAATGGTACAAATGTATCAGCAAGGAGTAAAAATACTAGGCGGATGCTGCGGTACTACTCCGAATCATATTAAGACTGTGGCGAAATATCTTCAGAAAACCAATATAAGTACAGAAATACCGCGTATTACAATAAAAGATGAGACACCGCAAGCAGAAAGTGTCAAGAATCCTTTTGCTGAAAAATTGAATCATAATCAAAAGGTAATCGCAGTTGAACTGGACCCTCCTTTTGATGCCAATTACAGCCACATTCAAGAAGCAGCTCCTATTTTAAAAGAGGCAGGTGCAGACGCCATTACAATTGCAGACAGTCCTTTGGCAAGAGCAAGGGCGAGCAGTTTTATGATGGCTGCCAAAATTCAACGTGAAGTTGGAATTCCGACCATACCACACTTTACTTGCCGTGACCAAAATATGATTGGTTTAAAATCTATTTTAGTCGGCGGTAATATCGAGAGTATACATAACGTGCTTGTTGTAACAGGAGACCCTGTGCCGGCAGATAATCGCCGTGAAATAAAAGGTGTATTTAGTACCAATTCTTATCATTTGATTGAGTATATACAAACATTAAATCAAGATATTTTTCAGTCCAATCCATACTTTATTGGCGGTGCCTTGAATGTAAATTCCAAAAGATTTGAATTTGAATTAAAACGTGCGTTAAAAAAGCAAGAAATGGGTGTACGTTTTTTCTTAACACAACCGATTTATTCTGAAGATGCAATAGAAAATTTGAAACTGGCCAAACAAACACTGGATGTAAAAATACTGGCAGGCTTTATGCCAATTGTTAGCCATAGAAACGCAGTGTTTTTAAATAACGAAGTGGCAGGCATAGATATACCTGAAAAAATTGTGGCACAGATGGAAGGAAAAGAGTCTGAATGTGTGCAACAAATTTCGTTAAATTATTGTATGGAGTTGGTATCAAAAATTGGACATGATTGTGATGGTTATTATTTGATGACACCTTTGAAAAAATATCAAATGATAGTTGAGCTGATAAAGAGAATAAAATGATAGTTTTGTAACTTTTTTGACCTATATTTTGTATTTTAAATTAGCAAATTAACAATATTTTGATGTTGAAAATTGTTGTTTTCCATAAAATAACAATTAAGTGACAAATAAATTACAAAAAGTATTGACAGTAAAGTAGCCTAGGAATATAATGTAAAAGCAGGAAAGAAGTGCAAAAGGTATAGCGTAAGATGTCTAAGGTTTATACAGTGTACAGTTTAGTTTGAAAGATTAATTGAGAGGTGTCAGGAGAGGGTATATTGTTAAATGGGAAGTATGAATTAATTGCAACAACTATTGATCATGAGGAGATTGGATCTTACATTGGATATGGTATTCGTTATGGTGAACATACGGTAACGGATATATCATTAGACAGAGCGAAAATAGAAAATTTAATTGAACGCATGAATTTAAATGAATTATCTCCATTACATATGATGGATATTATAGAAGATTTTCTTGCGGAAGACAGTAATTTCTTTTCATGTAACTAGGATGTAAGGAGAGAGACATTCTAGAACAAACACACCAGCAACGTAAAGGGGAAAGCGTTGCTGGTGTGTTTGTTTTAAAAGAAAAATAATTTTTTAGAAAGGGGAGGTGGACCGTACCGACGAATGATGGTTACATACAACTGTTTGGAAATGTATGAAATCGAATTTTTTATGGACTTTTTATTATAAAAAATATATAAAGCGGATAAAAAAGG
>ENA-UOJP01001887-UOJP01001887.1-human-gut-metagenome-genome-assembly--contig:-C102-NODE-1887-length-20520-cov-4.929831_pt1 | contig 20520 bp, 20 predicted proteins | sample MGYA00242353_ERZ723900 | MGnify/ENA metagenome assembly ERZ723900
CCACCCCGCGCCACACTCCCCCCCCCCCGGCCCATCTAACCCATATTCTACCTCCATCATCTGCACCACACTCTCCGACACATTTGCTCCCTGAAAAGGACTTCCCGGAATTGCCCTGGTCAGAAAAAATGTAACCGTTGCCAGAACAAACAAGGAAAGGATCCCTGTAACAAGCCGTTTTCCTATGTATTTTGCCACTGTATGCTCTCCTCTCTATTCTTCTGCCAGCTCCAGAATCTTTAAGACCATGCTCTCCACAGATGCTTCTTTTGAAATCTGTATCTGCATTCCATATCTTTTTGCCTCATTTGCCGTCTGTTCTCCAATGCAGACAGCCCGTATTTTTGTAGTATCGATTCCCGGAAGTGCCTGTACAAATCCACGGACCGTGGACGCACTGGTAAATGTCACCAGATCAATTTCTCCCTGCCTCTGCTGCTTCTCAATTGTTTCCTTTAAAGTCTCCTGCAATTTACAGATCGTTTCATACAGAGGCACATCTTCCACCTTCAATCCGGCGTTTTTCAGCGGCGGAAGCAGCTCTTCGGATCCCTGCTTTGCCCGCAGCAGTACAATCCGGCTCTTTGGTGCCGCTTCTCCTGCGATCGCCTCCCCCAGTGCCGCTGCACAGAATGTCCGGGGCATGACATCCGCAAACACGCCAAACTGTTCCAGCTCCTTTGCTGTACCGGAACCAATGGCTGCAACTTTTACATGAGGAAGAAATACATTGCGTACATCCATTTTCAGCATTCTGAGCTGTTTCCAGAACGTCTGTACCCCGATGGGGCTGGTAAATACCAGCCACTGCTCGCTTTCCTGTTCTCTGATCCTTTCCAGAGCTGTTCCAAGGACTTCATTGGGCCAGACAGGCTTTGTTGTAATAGACGGCAGCTCAATTACCTGTGCCCCCAATTCCCGGAGCCTTCCGGCCAGCCTGGAACTGTTCTGCCTCGGTCGGGTGGTCAGGATCTGTTTTCCCCACAGAGGAAGACTCTTTACCCAGTCAAATTTTTCAGACAATGTACAGACTTTTCCCACAAGAATGATCGCAGGCGTCTGCACCTGAAATGCTTTCGCATCCTCCCAAAGCCTGGCAAGTGTGCTGACAAGCCTTCTCTGTCTTGCCGTAGTTCCTTTTTCCAGCACTGCTGCCGGTGTATTCTCATCCATTCCCGCCTGGATCAGTCCCCGACATATCTCTTCCATGGCAGTGATCCCCATCAGAAAAATAAGCGTTCCGTTCAATTTTGCAAGAGCGTCATAAGGAATCTCTATTTTTTTCCCCTCTTTTGCATGCCCTGTGATCACATGAAAGGAAGACGCAAAATCCCGATGCGTGATCGGAATGCCTGCATACGCCGGAACTGCAAGAGCAGAAGTCACTCCTGGGATGATTTCAAACGGAATCCCTTCTGCCGCCAGACACTCTGCCTCCTCGGCCCCTCTCCCGAATACAAACGGATCTCCTCCTTTTAAGCGAAGGACATTTTTTCCCGCTTTCGCCTCACGAAGTAAAATCTGATTGATCTCTTCCTGGCGGACACAGTGATGTCCGGAACGTTTTCCCACGTAAATCCATTCTTTTCCATCCGGGATCAGACTCAGGATCTCTGCACTGATCAGGGCATCATAGATGATCACATCCGCCTCATCCATCCATTTTTTTACTTTCAGTGTCAAAAGAGAGGCGTCTCCCGGTCCTGCTCCCGCAAGCCATACTTTGCCGGATGGAGATCCCTTTCCCGTCTTTTTTTTCTGCTGACTTTCCATATGCGCTCCTTTTCTATTTTCCATACTTTTTCTGCATATTGTGTGCAAGAGTCTCCCCCAGCAGCTCTGCTTCTTTCTTATTGCCGCTTGTCTTTTCTACAAACCAGTTCTCATCTGATTCTCTCCAGTACAGCCCTGTAATATAACACTTTGATCCTCTGATTTCTGCATATGCTGCCACAGGTGAAGTACATCCGCCATTCAGTACTTTTACAAAGGCTCGTTCCGCCTTCGCCGCGGCCTCAGACCGGGGATCGTTGAGCACTTCTAAAAGTTCCTGATATTCCCCGGCTCTTGCCTGCACTGCCAGAATTCCCTGTCCGGCTGCCGGGATCATTTCTTCGCAGGAAAAATATCTCCCGATACAGGAATCCATTCCCAGTCTTTTTAATCCGGCTGCTGCCAGAACCGTGGCACAAAATCCTTCTTCCTCCAGTTTGCGAAGTCTCGTCTGCACATTTCCTCGGATTCCCTGAAAGTGACAGTCCGGATACAGTCTCTCCAGCTGCAGTCTCCGCCTCTTGCTGGAAGTCCCGATCATCCCGCCGGAAATGCTTTCGGTCTGTCCCTGCCGAAAGATCAGCACATCTCGTGGATCTTCCCGTTTGCTATATGCAAGAATCGGAAGATCTTCCGGGATGTCCATCGGCATGTCTTTTAAGCTGTGCACAGACAGATCGACCCGTCCCTTTCGCAAAGCCTGATCCAGCTCCTTGACAAACAAACCTTTTCCTCCGATCTGCTCCAGACTCCGGTCTAAAATCCGGTCTCCGGTCGTCTTCATTGTCACGATCTCCACACGAATATGCGGAAAATGCGCCTCGATCTGTCCTTTTATGAGTTCGGTCTGTGTCACCGCCAGCCTGCTTTCCCTGCTTCCGATCCGTATTACTGTTTTCATGGCATTCTCGTTCCTTTCCCCAGAATCTGATAAATATACTCCATATCCAAACTTTCCCGGATAATCTCCGCCAGCTTATTGTACTGGGTTTCCTTGTATGCCTTCCAGTCCAGACGCTCAAGCTGCCCGGCATCATATCCTTTTTCTTTTAAAAGTGCCGAAACAAACCCGGATGCGACACAAGCCTGATCAAAAATTCCGTGTACATAGCAGCCGTAACAGTTGTTTTTTCTGGCGCCGTCAAATCGAATCCGTCTTTCGCCTGTTTCCTCCTGAATCTGCACCAGCGGACAAGGCTCCTCGGTATACGTTGTCAGTCCCATATGGATTTCATATCCTTCTAATGGCACCTGACTTAAACTGCTCAGACTTCCAGACAGCCCTTCAAAAGTTCCCTGTACGCGGGTTCTCATCTTTTCCCCTGCAAACACAGTCTGTATCGGAAGCAAGCCCATTCCTTTGAGTTCCCCGCCCGCTTCCACACCTTTGGGATCCTGCAAAAGCTCTCCCATCATCTGATAGCCGCCGCAGATTCCAAATACAGTTTTTCCGGATGCCGCATGGCGAAGGATCTTTCCTTCCAGTCCGCACTGACGAAGCCACTTCAAGTCTTCCATCGTGTTTTTACTTCCGGGAAGAATGACCGCATCCGGAGTGCCGAACTGTGCCGCACTTGTCACGTACCGGACACCGACTTCATCCATAGATTCTAACGGCATCAGATCTGTAAAATTAGAAATTCTCGGAAGCCGGATCACGGCAATATCCAGAAGCCCTTTCTTTTCTCTGTGCGTGAACCGCTCGCTTAAGCTGTCTTCTTCGTCAATATCCAGGTGGAAATAAGGAACAACCCCACATACCGGAATCTTTGTCTTTTCTTCCAGCATATCAAGCCCGGGACGTAAAATTTCTTTGTCCCCGCGAAATTTATTGATGATCGTTCCTTTGATCCTTCTTCTCTCCTGCTCCTCTAAAAGCTCAATGGTTCCCACAATCTGGGCAAACACACCGCCTCTGTCAATATCTCCTGCCAGAAGCACCGGTGCATCCACCATCTCTGCCATTCCCATATTCACGATATCTTCACGTTTCAGATTGATCTCCGCCGGGCTGCCCGCACCTTCGATGACAATAATGTCAAACTGTTCATCCAGTTTCTGATAGGCGCTTTTGATCACCGGAATATATTCTCTTTTCCTGCGAAAATATTCCATTGCTGACATCACACCCTGTACTTCTCCGTTTAAGATCACCTGAGAGCCGGTGTCATTGGTCGGTTTTAACAAGATCGGATTCATGATCGCAAGAGGTTCGATACCCGCAGCCTCTGCCTGCATGACCTGAGCTCTTCCCATTTCCAGACCTTCTCTTGTAATAAAGGAATTGAGCGCCATATTCTGGGATTTAAAAGGCGCTACCTGATATCCGTCCTGATGAAATACCCGGCACAGTCCGCCTGCCAGAACACTTTTTCCTGCATTTGACATGGTTCCCTGTATCATGATCGGTGCTGCCATTCTCATTCTCCCCCTTCATAAATATATTCCAATGCTTTCAGTAATTTTTCATTGTCTGTTCTCTGTTTCACCGCGATCCGGTAATACCCCTTTTCCAGTCCCTCATAATTGGAGCAGTCCCGAATCAGGATGTTTTTCTGAAGCAGCAGAGAGAACAGCGGATAGGAACTCTTTAAGAGCAGATAGTTCACTTTTGAAGGGAACCACTCCACCCCGATCCGGGTCAGATTTTCTTCCAGCCACGCCCGTTCTGTTTCCAGCCATTTTCGCATTTCCTGCCATCGTTTCGTTTCCTTTAAAGCCGCACACCCGGCTGCCTGTGCCACACCGGACACGCTCCAGGGCTGCCGGTTTCCTTCCATCTTTTCAAGCAAATCCAAATTGGATGTGATCCCGTATCCGAGCCGGATTCCCGGAATCGCAGAAATCTTTGTAAAGGCCTGCAGGATCATCAGATTTTTACTTCTCTCACATTCTCTGGCAAGTGTCTGTTTTTGCGGTTCTGACAGAAATTCCACAAAACACTCATCCAAAATCATGAGAATCCCTTTTTCTTCACATGTCTTTAAAATCTCAAGCAGAAAGTCCTTTGGGATTACCGCTCCGCTTGGATTATCCGGAGAACATAAGAAGAGCAGATCCACATCTTCTTTCAAAAGCTCCAGATAAGACGTTTGCGGCACAAACCCGTGTTTCTCACTGAGCGGATAGTACACACATTCACAGTCCACCGCCTGAAGCGCTCTGTGATATTCTGCAAAAGACGGGATTGTCAGGAGCGCTTTTTTCGGGCGCAGGGAATGGGTCAGCAAAAAGATCAGCTCTGCCGCTCCATTTCCAAAAATCAGAAATTCCTGGGGAACCTGCAGATGTTCTGCCAGTGCACTTCTGAGTTTCCGGCTTTTGCTGTCCGGATACTCCCCTGCATGCTTCAGACTTTCCTCCATTGCCAAAAGCACCTCCTCTCCTGGTCCAAAAGGATTGAGGTTGACAGAGTAGTCCGTCACATTTTCATAAGTATAAATATCTCCGCCATGCATATATTCCATGATTTTGTCTCCTTTCTTACCAGATATACCAGAACCGGATCATTCCTGCAAACAGCAGGGTAAGCACCGCTGTCACATACATCAGCCTTCCTGCCCGTTTGATGTCTTCGGCCTCGACAGGACGGATCGGATCTCCGATCGTCTCTTTTTTATGCAGTACACCAAAATACCATGCATCTCCTGCCAGCTGCACCTGAAGCGCCCCTGCACAGACTGATTCCGTCTGCGCAGAATTCGGACTGGCATGCTTTCTCCGGTCTCTTTTATAAATCTGCGCCGCCTTTTTTGCATCCATTCCTGTCAGAAATGCCGCCGCGATCATCAGAACTGCCGATACTCTGGATGGCAGATAATTAAACACGTCATCCATCTTTGCCGCCACTCTCCCGAAATAAAGATTTTTTTCATTCTTATATCCCAGCATCGAATCCATCGTATTGACCGCTTTATAGAGGAATCCAAGCGGTGCACCGCCAAGCATCAGAAACATCAGCGGCGCAGTCACACCATCGGATGTATTTTCTGCCACAGTTTCCACTGCTGCCTTTGCAATCCCTTCTTCTGTAAGCGACTTGGTATCTCTTCCTACAATCATGGAAACTGCTTTTCTTGCCCCCTCCACATCCTGTGTTTTCAGAGCATGGTATACCTTCTTACTTTCCACAGAAAGGGAACGTGCCGCCAGGATCTGGTAACACCAGAAGCATTCCAGAAGAAACGAAACAGCCGGGTGGATCTTCTCTGCCGCCCACAGCATCAGACATGGAATCCCTGTACTGATCAAAATCACCAGGATCCACAGAATTCCCCCTGCCACAATCTGTTTTTTCGGTGATTTTCCCGCCACACTTCGGAGCGGTTTTTCCAAAAAAGAAATCAGATGTCCGATCAGCCTTATCGGGTGATACAGCCAGTAAGGATCGCCAAAGATCAGATCCAGTCCAAATCCTGTCATACATGCAAGTAATGTTCTCATAATTTTTCTATCTCCGTCAGTTGTTTTTTCCCCTGTCTCCAGCTTTCCTCCTCTGCGATTGCAGAATATCCGCTGCCATTTGAGACCTGCCAGTCATAAAAGTCTCCTCCCGTTTGAGAAAACGCTGACAAAACCGCCATGATCGTACCGCCGTGTACGACAAATGCTGCTTCCCGGCACTGCAGATCCATCAGATGCTCCATCATCTGCTCAAATCCATGTCGTGTTCGCTCAAGAAATGCCTCCTGTCCTTCTCCTTCCGGAAAATGAATCGTCCCATTGGAATCCAGCCACCTCTGATATCCGGGATTGTCTTTTAATTCTTCATAATTTTTTCCTTCAAAACGCCCGAAATCCTTCTCCCGGAAATTTTCACAGATCAGATCCGGCTCTTTTTGAAACAACAACCTGGCGGTCTGTTTGCAGCGAAGCATCGGACTTGTGATGATCTTCTCCGGACAACACAGGATATTTCCTGTCTGCCCCGGCAAGATGGGCTCATCTGTTCGTCCGATATACCGTCTTTCCAGATTTCCCTGTGTCCGAAAATGGCGGATCAGCCAGATTCTCATAATGCACCTCCTGCAACGATCACTGCTGCCAGTATCAGAAGTTCGGCAAGCTGCAGAAAATATCCTGCCAGATCGCCTGTCATCCCGCCAAACTGTTTCATTGCCATGTGATGGTAATACCAGAATACCAGAAGAGCGGTGCAAAGAGCCGCCGCGCCCATCTGCACAGAAGTCATCAGCATCACTGCCAAAGCCGCAAAAAACCAGCACACCATCACAACTGCCACCCGTTTCCTGTGTGCCTGCTCCTGAAAGGTTCGTCCAAGTCCGTCTTTTTTCGCAGACGGGAACACCATCACAGAGAGTCCGCTAAGGGAACGTGACATTACATATCCTGCCCCGATCACCGGGAGCATTTCTGGTTCTGCTTCACTCCACAATGCCAGACTTGCCACAAGATATAGTCCAAATCCGATCACTGCGAAAGCTCCGGTGCGGGAGTCTTTTAAAATTTCCAGCTTCTTTTCTCTGCTTCCATAGGAATTCAGAGCATCCATCGTGTCCAGGAATCCGTCCATGTGGATTCCGCCGTTGACCAGTACCGGAAGCAGTGTCATCACTCCTGCAAAAAACAACGTCCCGCATGACGTATACGCAAGAAGCGCATTTCCGAGGATGACCTCCAGAATTCCTGTCACCACTCCTACCAGAGGGAAAAAGCACATGGCATATTTCATATTTTTTTCATTCCATTCCACCCGGGGCATCGGAATTTTCGAGTACATCGAAACTCCGATCGCCAGAGACTCAAAGAACCTCATTTTAACACCTCGTATTGTTCGATCTTTGCTTTTTCAAATGTGGTCATCTCCCGGTAAACCGAAAGCCCCATCTCCAGAACCGGAATCACTGCCACTGCGCCGGTCCCTTCTCCCAGACTCATATTACAAGTCAAAAGCGGGGAAAGCTCCAACACCTCCAACAGCATAACTCCTGCCGGTTCTTTGGATACATGGGAAGGCAGAAAATAAGACTTTGAAACCGGCACCATACGCGCTGCACACAAAGCCGCTACAGAAGAGATAAATCCGTCGATCACCACCGGAACGCGGTACAGAGCTCCTCCTAAAAAGACACCGGTCAGACCCGCAATATCCAGGCCTCCTACTTTTGAAAGAACATCCACCGGATCTTCCTTGTCCGGCTGATAGTTTGCAATCGCATCCTTAATAACAGAAATCTTTTTCTCAAGTCCTGCGCTGCTAAGGCCTGCCCCGCGCCCGGTTACCTGTTCTGGTGCAACGGATAACAGCACCGACGCAACAGCACTGCTGGTCGTCGTGTTACCGATTCCCATCTCTCCCGTAGCGATCATCTCATATCCCTGTTCTTTGAGCTGTTCCACTTTTCGGATGCCGATTTCAATTGCCTGCCATACCTCTTCTCTTGTCATCGCAGGCTCTTTTAAAAAATTACGTGTTCCGTAGGCAACTTTTTCTTCCTTGACTGTCACTGACGGAACATCCACCGCCATTCCGATATCTACTGGAAAGAGATCCACCCCGGCCACTTTGCTCATCGCACAGACGCTGGTGCTGGATTTTGTAAAATTGTCCGCTACCATGGCAGTCACTTCCTGCCCGGTCTGTGTGACCCCTTCCTCCACGATTCCATTGTCTGCGCACATAATGACCAGCGCCTTTTTCTTCAGCTCATAATCCGGGGTCTCTTTGATCCCCGCCATCTGTATCACTGCATCCTCCAGCTTTCCCAGAGAAAACAATGGTTTTGCGATCTTTATCCAGTGCTCTTTTGCCTGTTCCATACTTGTTTCATCCAAAGGTCTGATCTCTTTTTTCAACTCTTCCAGTGTCATTTTCTTTCACTTCCTTCTTTTTGTGACTGCTCCCATCTGATTGCTTCCCGCATGAACCTTTCTGCAAATACCGGATTGGACGAATAGGAAAGATGTGGAAATCCCGCAAACAGATTCTGCTGCATATGAACGCATTCCCAGCTTCTCTTTCCGTCCGGTTTTAACGCTTTTGCATCTGTTCCGTTATTTGTACTGTCCCAGTAGTGGAATTCATGACCGCGGATCCTCTCTCCTCGCTTCAAAAACGTACCGTCCACCACTCCTGTCAGATTGATGTAACCAAACCGTACCAGTTTTTTCTTCGGCACTGCCTCGCCTCTGATCACGCCGGCCATCTTCCAGAGTTTTCCTTTCGGATCTGCAAGCTTCTCATGAAGATACAAAAAACCGCCGCATTCCGCATGGCAGGGCATTCCATTTTGAATACTTTCCCGGATTTCAGAAAGCATGGTTTTGTTTTCACTTAATTCTCTGGCATATAATTCCGGATATCCGCCGCCTAGCAAAAGACCGCTGACTCCTTCTGGCAGGTGGGTATCTCGAATAGGACTGAAATACACCAGATTGCAGCCATATCTTTCCAGCAGTTTCAGATTGTCTTTATAATAAAATCCAAACGCCTCATCCCTTGCCACCGCAATTGATACCTTTGGATTTTCTTTCTCCTCATCCTCAGGTGCGCTTATTTCCAGAGACGTTGCTTCTTTGGCCAACTCATAGAGACCTTCCAGATCTACCGTCTCTGAGAGAATCTCTCCTGCCTGCTCCAGCTGTGCTTTCAGATGTTTGATCTCCTCCGGTGTGACCAGACCAAGATGCCGGCTCTCCAGATGAAACGCTTCATGTTCCGGAATATACCCGAGCACCTTGATCGGATGTCCTGCCTTTTTCAGCTCGTTTTCCAGCATTTCTTTCAAACGGGGATACAACATTGCAGATACGCGGTTTAACAAAATTCCCCGAATCCGGCTCTCCTTTTTAAATTCCAGAAACCCTTTCACCAGAGCAGCCAGAGACAGAGCGGAGCCTCTCGCTGAAACCACCAGCACGACCGGTATCTGCAAGGCAGCTGCCACATCATAGGAACTTGCTTTTGCCGTATCCAGTCCCATGCCGTCATAATATCCCATAACACCCTCTACCACTGCCAGATCGGCATTTTTGGCATGCTCTGCAAAAATCCCGGTCAGCTGCTCTTTCTCGCAGAAAAACAGATCCAGATTCTGAGAATCAATCCCGAGCACCTCCCGGTGAAACATCGGATCAATATAATCCGGTCCGCATTTACAGGAAACAACATTTTTTTGCTGTCTGCAAAATGCTGCCATCAGCCCACACGAAATCACCGTTTTCCCACTTCCACTGGACGGTGCAGCAATTAAAATTCTTGGAATATTCACGCTTCTCCCTCCGAAATAATATAGATCGGGTTTTGTCCTGTCATCATGTGATGACGTCCCAGTTTTCTCGCTTTTGCCGCTGTAATCTGTACAATTTCCGGTTCCCGCAAAAGCCCTTCATCCACTGCTTCCATTACTTCCGCCATCGTATCCAGAGAAATCGCTGTCAGTACGATCTGTACATCCGGATTCTTCTCTTTGACTGCCAGCAGGATTTCCCTTAGATTTCCGCTGCTGCCCCCGATAAATACATGGGTCGGCGCTTCCAGTTTCCTGAGTGCTTCCGGCGCTGTTCCCTCTACGATCTGCACATTATCTGTCCGTAGTTTTTGCACGTTTTTACGGATCAGCTCGATCCCTTCCGGATTCTTTTCAATGGCATACACTCGAATACTGCCGTCCTGACAGGCTGCTTCAACAGCAACAGAACCTGTTCCCGCACCAACGTCATAAAGAACCGCATCTTTTTCCAGATCAAGCTTTGCGATACAGATTGTCCGCACTTCTTCTTTCGTCATAGGAACGTTTCCTCTTGTAAACGCTTCATCCTTCAAATGCCGGCACACCTTCTGTGATGGATGTGGATTTTCCAGACAGACAATGCAAAGCCCCTCTGTATCCTCCTCCGTCAGTTCGCTTACCGTTTTTGAAAAAATCTGCTCTTGCGGATAGGAAAAATTTTTTCCGATATGTACCGTCAAGTCTTCAAGCCCATAATACAAAAGCTTCTCTTTCAGATTTTCTTTTCTTCCGCCCAACAGCAGAAATGTTTTTGCATGATGTTCTGCTTCATAAATCCAGTTCTGCCATCTTCCATGGAGGCTGACAAGGGCTGCATCCTCCCAGGAAGTGTGTAGCGCAGCTGCAAAATACACAACAGACGAAATTCCCGGAATCCTTTGGATTTCATACCGTTCTTCACTGCCATTTAGAACTTCTTCCAGTTTTTTTGCCCCGCTGTAAAATCCTGCATCCCCGGAAAGTACAATCCCGATCCTGCAAAACTGCGGATGCTTTCGAAGGTACTCTTCTATTTTTTCCGGCAGATATTCTGCATGGCAGACACAATCTGCATCGGATACCACTTCCAGAAGCCGTTTTGCGCCAATCATACAGTCACAGCCTTTTAAAGACTCTTTTGCCCGGACAGTCATCCCCTCTTTCGTTCCCATTCCGATCCCGGCCAGATAAACGATTCTTTTCTCTTTACACATCCCGATATCCTCTCGGTGTCACCATGTGACCATCCATTTCCTGTGTCTGTTCATTTCCGATAAACACCGTTGTAAACATATCCACCTCTGTGTCTTTTAATTCCTTTAATGTAAGGATCCGGCTCTCCTGCCCGTCTCTTCCGATCTGTCTGACAATTCCGCAGATCGTATCTTCTGCTTTGTATTCCAGCATCATATTACATGCCTTCTCCAGATAGTCATGACGTTTTCTGCTGGAAGGATTGTAAAGACAGATCACAAAATCTGCCATGGCTGCTGCCCTGACTCTCTTTTCAATCTTCTCCCATGGTGTGAGCAGGTCACTTAAACTGATGACTGCAAAATCATGAATTAACGGAGCTCCAAGCACGGCTGCACCGCCGATTGCCGCCGTGATCCCCGGCACAATCTCAAGCTCTGCCTTAGGAAACTCGACACCGACCTCATACATCAAACCAGCCATTCCATACACACCGGCATCCCCGCTGCAGATCATCGCCACTTTTTTCCCTTTCATGGCCTCCTCAAATGCCATCTTGCACCGCTTCACTTCCTGCTTCATCGGCGTGGTCAGAAATTCTTTCCCGGGAAACTGCTCTTTCACCAGATCTACATACACCGTATATCCGATGATCACATCACAGGCATTCAGCACTTCTCTCGCCTCTTCTGTCATCTGTTTTCCCGCTCCGGGACCGATCCCGACTACATACACTCTATTCATCTGCCTGCTCCTCCTGTTTTCCCTGTCGAAATTCTGTGGTAAATTCCGGATGGTACAGAAGTGATCTCTCATATTCTCCTTCCAGAATTCTTCCGACCACGATCAGGGCTGTTTTTGTCACCTGTGCGTCTGCCGCTGTTTTTTCCAGTTCTGAGACCATGCATCGCAGCACTTTTTCCTCCGGCCAGGTTGCCTTGTACACGATCGCTGCCGGAGTGTCTGCCGGATATCCCCCTGCCATCAGCTCTTCCTGCAGTTTTCCAAGCATTCCGGTGCTCAGAAAGATCACCATCGTCGCCTGATGCGCCGCAAAGCTGCGGATGGACTCTTTATCCGGAACCGGCGTTCTGCCTGCCATTCTTGTGATCACCACAGACTGGGAAATATCAGGCAGTGTATATTCTGCATGCAGCGCTGCTGCTGCCCCGCAAAAAGAACTGACACCCGGACATACTTCGTACGGAATCTGACGCTCTTCCAAAGCATCCATCTGCTCTCTTATCGCTCCGTACAGACACGGATCCCCGGTATGCAGCCGAACGATCCGTTTTCCTTCTTTTTCCCCTGCATACATCACTTCCAGAACTTCTTCCAGCGTCATATAGGCGCTGTTATATACTTCACAGCCTTCTTTTTTTACCTGCAAAAGACCCGGATTTACCAGTGACCCTGCATAAATGATAATGTCCGCTTCTTTTAAATACTGCTGTCCCCGCACTGTGATCAGATCTTCCGCTCCCGGTCCTGCTCCTACAAATACGATCATTTCGTCTCCTCCCCTTCTGCTATTTTTTCTCTTTTACAATAAACAATGAATAATAACTTGCCTCATCCGGAATCTCCTCTGCCGAATGGTAGATTGTCTCATTCTCCATGCCGCAGTTTTCTACCATCGTCAGATTTAAGTTCTGCTCTTTGATCACCTGCTTGACATAAGGAATCTTTCGCCCGGCCTTCATCAGCACCTTTGTTCCCGCCATCTTTAATCCTTCTTCAATCTCATAGGATGCAGGGATAATATGCAGTTCTTCCTGGTTCTCCACAAGGCTCTGATCCAGTCTTGCCGCTGCCGCACAAAAAGAAGGAACTCCCGGTATGATCCTTGTCTCATATCCCTGTTTCCGAATCCTTTTATGAATATACATACAGGTCGAGTACACGGTCGGATCTCCCAGCGTGATAAACACCACATCCATTCCTTTTTCCAGAAGCTCTGCTGTTTTTTCTGCACCCTCGTCATGTACCTGACGAAGCTGTTCTTTTTCTTTCATCATCGGCATTGGCAGATACAGCTTGGCTTTCTGCCCGATATCCGCACCTGCCCGCACTGCGATCTGATAGGCAACACATTTTTCCAGATAACGTTTATATGCAGGATCTGTTCCTGTCGGATCATACGCCGCCTCTGTAAAATTTTTATCCGATACCGGGATTGCAATCACCGGACACTGCTTCATCACACGCAGTGCCTTTACTGTCAAAAGCTCGGGATCTCCCGGCCCTACACCTGCTCCGTAAAATATTCCGCTCATTCTTTCTCTCCTGTTCGTTTCTCTTTCACTGATTCTGCGCGTATGATTTCCAAAAGTTCTTCTGCACCGGAAGTCTCTCCTAATATCCCGTTTTCATTCGAAAACACGATTGCTTCCACACGAAGAGACTCCCCTCCTCTGTGCTTCAGATAAAATGCGATCCGTTTCATTACAGAATCCATAACCTGTCCAAACAGCTGTTCTTTTTCAAGCAGTTCTGTCATTTCTGCTGTTGTAATACTTTCCATAATTTTTTTTACGGTTTCAGGATCAGCCCCCGCCATCGCCGCATGTGAGGCAAATACTTCCATCCTGCAGTCCGCCTGTCTGGAGTGCGTATTCATCACTCCTGCCGCCACCTTGATCAGTTTGCCCACATGTCCGATCAGCAGAATTCCTTTCATACCGAGCCGCACTGCATGATCGATGGATTCCCCGATGTAATTGCTGCACTTGACCGCAAGATTTCCATCATAACCAAGTGCTTCTTTCAGAAAATCACTTCCATAATTTCCCGGTACCAGATAACAGTACTCGTTTCCATTTTCTCTGAGCATCTTCATTTCCAGGAAAATCGTATCTGTCAGGGCTTTCTCACTCATTGGCTCTACAATGCCTGTGGTTCCAAGCACAGAAAGACCTCCTTCGATACCAAGCCTCGGGTTGAATGTTTTTTTTGCCAGTTCTGCTCCGTCAGGGATTGAAATGACCACAGAAAGACCGCCTGTATACCCGCCGCGCTCTTTCTCTTTTTCCACTGCTTCACGGATCATGGCTCTTGGAACTTTATTGATCGCGGCATCGCCGATATCCTGCTCCAGTCCTTTTCTGGTAATACGTCCGACACCAACGCCGCCATCCAGTGTGATCTGCTTTCCCTCTGTTTTGGAAACCTCTGCATAGACCAGAATCTGATCCGTCACATCCGGATCGTCCCCTGCATCCTTTCGGATCGCACAGCGTACCTTGTCTTTCGTACGCAAAATGTCCTCCACATCCAGATACAGTCGGATCCCTTTTGGTGTCATCAGAGACACCTGACGGATCTCTTCTCCCAAAAACAGCATTCTGGCTGCTGCTTTTGCCGCAGCCGCAGCACAGCTTCCGGTGGTATATCCCATTCTCAGTTTTTTCTGATCTTTCCACACAAATGCCTGTTCTGTCATTGTGCCTCCTCTAAATGCTCCATGAAAATCTGACGGATTCCCGGAAGTTCTCCAAGTCCCCTTAAGATCGGACGAACTTCATATCCGGCTTCTTCCAGCTCACATTTCCAGGAATCCTCATCTCCTGCCATATCATTTTTTGCATGATCTCCTGCCACAAACATAAACGGCAGCAGTGCCACTTTACGATACTGTCTTTGTTCGATCCGATGCATCACGTCTTTTAATTCTGGAAATCCTTCTACAGTCGCCACATGAATGCGGTCATATCCCAATGCCTGAAGTGTATATTCCAACGCCGGATAGGCACTGTTTGCATGGTGATCTGTTCCATGTCCCATTAAGATCAGGCATTCGCCTTCTTCCAGATCCACATCCTCCATCACTGCATGCACTGTCTTTTTATAATCATCCGGTTCAGACAAAAGTGGTTTTCCCACCAGGACTTTTTCAAAAGACGACGCATGTTTTTGAATCTCCTCCAGCATTTTTTCATTTTCAATGCCGTTGATGATATGTGTCGGCTGAACGATCACCCTTGTGATCCCGTCCTGCTTCATACGCTCCAGTGCCTGACGGACATTATCATACTTTTTATGTTCTGTCCGTTCCAGTTTGTTCAAGATCATCTGACTTGTAAATGCCCGGTATACTGTATACTCGGGAAATGATTCTTTAATCTGCTCTTCCATTACCTGTATTGTTTTTGCCATCGTATCCAGATGACTGGTTCCGAAGCTTACCACAAGAATTCCTTTTTTCTCCATTTTTAATCCTTCCTCTCCAGAAATTTCTATCCGATCAACTGCTCCAGCTCCTTCCATGTCCTTGGAGCTTTTCCTGTTGCTTCTATTATTTTACGTGCTTTTAAACGATCAAATAACCGTAAAAGAGCCGGTTCTTCCAGATTCGTCTCTTTCAGCTTTTCTGTTTCTCTGCACACTGCTTCCGGCGCGCCCTGACAGAGCACTTTTCCATCTTTCATCAACACGATCTCATCCGCCCAGGCATATGCATAATCCATATCATGAGTCGCCATGAGTACTGTGATTCCCTGCTCTGTGAGTTTGTCTACCATCTCATTTACCATGCGGGTATGCTTCGGATCCAGGGCTGCTGCAGGTTCATCCAAAATGATGATCTCCGGACGCATCACTAAAATATCCGCGATCGAGACCTGTTTTTTCTGCCCCCCGCTTAACGCATGTACCGGTCGTTTTCGAAAGGGCACGATCTCCAGTTCTTCCATCACCTGCTCCACTTCTGTTCTTGCCTGTTCTTTTGCAACACCCAGATTCAGGATCCCGAATGAGATTTCCTGCTCCACGCTGGCAGAAAACAACTGTTTATCCGGGTCCTGAAACACGATTCCCACCTTGGATCGAAGTGCCAGAAGTTCCTTTCTCTTGTAGCTCACCGGTTTTCCATGAAACAAAATATCTCCCTTTTGTGGTCGTAAAATTCCGTTGCAGCAGAGAAAAAACGTAGATTTTCCAGAACCGTTGGCTCCCATAAAAGCAACCTTACTCCCCTTTTTTACTTTTAAGTCCAGCCCCTGCAGAGAAAACCTGTCATTCTCTTCATAAGAATGCCAGATATCTCTCGCCTCTAAAATAATCTCTTCACTCATCCTATTCTCTCCCAAACCGCAAGCAAAATCAGGACTGCCTCAAAAACTGCTATTTTCCGGAAATTGCTCTTGTTTTTTTGATACTCTCCTGAAAGTACCCGGATCTCACCGTCATAACATCTGGATTCCATCGCATTGTACAGTGCATCCGACTGCTTCAGCGCCCGCACAAACACAACCGATGCCATCTGCCCGAAAGACTGGATCGAAGTTTTCAGATCCCGGTTTCCAAGCCTTGCTTTCTGCGCCGTCATAATTGCAGATGCCCCTTCCATCAGGATAAAAATAAACCGATATGTCAAAAGCATCAGCTCAATGAACAATCCCGGAAAATGCAGTCTCTTTAACACATCCAGAATTTCCGTCATCGGCGTGTTAAAAGACAGGACATACAGACTGGAAACACTTGCAAGCGCAGTCAGTATCATCTGCCCGCCTTTTTTCAGCCCCATCCAGCTGGATGTCACATAATACTGCCCCACCGGGATTGCATAGGCATCCAGCGGCTCTTTGGATACATTGACCAGGATTGCCAGTGTACTCAACAGCAGAAATATCAGGGGTACCATCAGGTATTTCAGGTACAGGTAAAATGGAACTCTTCCCTTTTTTACATTGAGAATTCCATTGACCGCCAGTACGATCACTGCCGCTGCAACAGACCGGCTGACCACACAGACCAACAGGGTCAGAACCGCATATGCAAACTTCTCCTCCGGGCTCACATGTGCAAGTCCGGAGGAATAACTTAATTTATCAATGATTATCATTCTGCCACTTCTTCCGCTCTACGAGACGCCCCATGCAAAAAGCGATGATCCCCACGCCGATTCCGGTCTGTACACAAAACAGCAGGGACTCCACCTCTCCCGGGATCTCTTTTCCAAGAAACTCTTCCAGAACAGGGGTAAACCATGGTTCATATTCTCCATGGATCTCTTCTACCATCACACTTCCCGCATCATCTGATCCGCCAAACTCTGCATCTTTCAAAGTCAGAAACGGAACTGCTGCCAGCAGGACCACCGCGAGCAGCAGAACCAGTACCAGTGTTTTATTTTTCTTACTCATCCTACTTTTCCTCCTTTAAAAATCCAACGGCTTTGAGTTCCGGTTTTGCATAAGACTCCAGTGCGATCACAATCACAACCGTAAGAAGTCCTTCCATTACTGCCAGCGGAAGCTGTGTCGGAGCAAACACTCCAAGGAATTTCACTGCGGAAGCTCCCACCCCGCCCGCTTCAGACGGATATGCCATAGCAAGCTGCAGACTGGTTACACAGTAAGTGAACAGATCCCCGAAAAATGCTGCCAGAAACACTGCCACCTTCCGGTTTACATTGAGTTTCTGGCAAAGCTTATAAATCCCATAAGAAAGAAACGGACCTGCGATCGCCATAGAAAATGTATTGGCTCCCAGCGTGGTCAGTCCGCCGTGTGCCAGCAGAATTGCCTGAAATAATAACACGATCAGCCCCAACACGCCTGCTGCCGTCGGCCCGAATAAAATCGCACCCAGTCCGGTTCCTGTCATATGGGAACAGCTTCCGGTCACAGACGGGATCTTCAAGGAAGAAATCACAAACACAAAGGCTCCTGACATTGCCAGAAGGATCAGTGTTTTTCTGTTCTGTTTTAATGTTTTCTGAATGGAAAAAAATCCTGCGACGATAAACGGCAGGCAGATGACTCCCCACGCAATGCAAAATGCTGCCGGAAGGTATCCCTCCATAATGTGCATGGCATTCGAAGCCGGTGCGATAGCAAATAACACCGCGATCGCGATGCTTGCCTTCAATAAGATGTTCTGTTTTTTTGTCATGTTCTTTTCTCTCCTTTTCTTTTGACAAAATTTTTCTGAAATATTCAAGGCTGCCAAAAGACTCAAAAAGGAGACTGTTTCGCATACACCTTCCAGATTCCTTTAAAAGCGGGTGTTCTGACTTAGGCATCAAACACAGTATTTCGCCTTCCCATAGGATTTCCTACAGTGACCTCATGAAATACCACTACTCCAATACAGCAACGGGCATTGTCCGGGATTCCCACCCGGTTCCCCTGCCGCCTTTTTTCGGACGGCATCTTTTAAATCTGCTTTGAATCTGAATTTATGTAAAAACCCCTGCGTTTCCTGTATTAGAAAATGGAGTTCATACATACAAATGTATCATTTTTAATATTCAATTCCTCTGCGGGCACAAATGCCGCAGTCAAATGGATGTTTTACTTTTCGGATCTCGGATACATAGTCTGCAGCTTCGATCAAATCTTCTGTTGGATTTCTTCCAGTCAGAACCACTTCCAGACCTTCTGGTTTTTCTTTTAAAAACTGAATTGCCTCTTCATGCGGGACCAGACCATAGAGATCTGCCTCCATAAATTTTTCGCCCGATCCAGTGCATACCTCCACAATTCTCCATACATCTGCTTTGTCTCTGCCTTTTCTTCCTCGGACTGCGTGTTATAAAACCCATAGGACTTCGGTAAATGGATCACTTCTATCCCCGGAATCTGATCTAACACACACAATTCTGCAGAGTTCTCATTCTTCAAAAAACGGGCAAACAGTACTTTCATCCCGCTTCCGGCTGCCCGCACTGCAAGTCCCGTAGCTGCCGTGGTCTTTCCTTTTCCGTCTCCACAGTAAATCTGGATCATTCCCTGCCTCATATTCTGTCCTCTTTCTGTTTCAGCCTTTCCTTAAATCTTTCTAAATTTTAGCACAGCCCTGCCCATATTTCTAGGAATTTTTTCGTTTCTTTTAGTATTTTCCCAACTTCAAACGGTCTTCCTACTACCACCAGCACAGCCTTTGCCTCTTCTGCAGCCTGCACCTTCTCCAGAAAACCACCGGATTTTCCGGATTCTTTTGTCACAAAATATCTGGCATCCACAGCTCTTAGCATCGCAAGATTTAATTCTTTTGAAAACGGACCCTGCATGGCGATCAGATGCCTTCCTTCGAATCCAAGCCGAATGCTCTCTTCCACTGAAACCTGTGTAGAAAGGACACGGGCATAACATCGCTCTTTGCAGCCTGCTATCCTGGTATATTCTTTCAATTCTTTACTTCCGGTAGCGATCAGAACATTCCCGTCTGTATTTTGCAGGTATTCCACTGCCTCAGGTACACTTTCCACACGCACAACACGCTCCCCTTTATCATCCCAGTTCTGCCGTTCCCGCACACATCTGATATATTCCGTACCTGCCATCCTGCATGCCTGCTCTACGTTTTTCGTCACTTCTGCTGCAAACGGATGTGTCGCATCGACCACCAGATCAATTTTCTGCGCCGTTAAAAACTGCCGGATCTGTGTCTCATCCATACGTCCGGTACGCACACTTACATTAGAAGAACTCTCAACATCCATACAGTCTCTTCCATACTCTGTGGCAACACTGACGATGACATCCACCTGCCTGTTTCTCAGAAATTCTGCCAGTTCCCGTCCTTCTGTAGTACCTGAAAAAATCAAGATACGCTTCATCTTTCTTCCTCCTCTTTTCCAAATCTTACCATAACTTCACCACAGACAACAGCAGCCGTACACTGATTCAGACAGACCTTTTCCTGAACCATCACTCCCTCCGGACACATTTTTTTCGCCGCTCTCTCACAGACATTGTCTACCCCTGTCACTCCTCTTACAAATTCCGAAGAACTGCTGACTGCCGAAATTTCCTGAAGTGATTCTGCGGAATAAGTCAAAAACTCCACTCCAAGAGAATCTGCCAGCTCCAGCAACCCGGCCTCCTCCCTTTTCAGATCGATGCTTCCAAGTGCACGGATCTGCTCCGGTAAAAATCCATGCTTTTCCAGAGTTTTCAAAAGCTCTGCCTCCAGAATTTCTTTTTTTGTCCCTTTTTTGCATCCCATTCCCACATACAGATTTCTTGGCAAAAGATATAATACCCCTGTTTTTCTATTTTGGGGATTTTTTTCACAGATCACGATCTTCCCACAGCATTCCTCCAGTTGTTCTTCACTGCCGCATATGGTCAGTTCTTCGGGTACCTCCCCCAAAAGCGGAAACTTTGAAAAAATTCCCGTATTCTTTTTTTCAAGAATCCCTGCCGAGATTTTTTTCGCCTCTTCCCGGTCTGTAATGATGAGTCCATTCTCCATGGCAAACACGTCTGCCGCAAACTTTTTCTGCACATCTGTAGCCGTTGTGATCACCGCCCTGCCTCCTGTGTATTCTGCAAGAACCTTCGCGAGAGTTACTCCTCCGCCTACATGTCCCGAC
>ENA-UOJP01001895-UOJP01001895.1-human-gut-metagenome-genome-assembly--contig:-C102-NODE-1895-length-20417-cov-65.453197_pt1 | contig 20417 bp, 16 predicted proteins | sample MGYA00242353_ERZ723900 | MGnify/ENA metagenome assembly ERZ723900
ATGCTGCGGACGGTTCCGGCGTTGCTAAGGCGAATGTCACCTACATGGACGGCACCACCGCTGTGGTCGACCTGAGCAAGATGACCTATGTCCACACCGACAAGACCGTTACCCCCGCTACCGAGAGCGTCGTTTCCGGCACTGTCACCCACAGCACCGGCAACCAGGACAAGGTCATGTCCGTTGGTACTGTTGGCACCAAGAGCTTCTTCTTTGTTGACTCCTACATCAACACCAACGCTGTCAAGGATGTCGACGGTATCCTGAACGACAATCTCTTCCAGTTCACCACCCAGGCGAACGGCACCCTCGCCGCTGTCGAGGTCGCTACTCTGGTTCCCGACGCCAAGTTCTTCAACGAGAACCTGTTCGTCAGCAAGAACACCCAGTACAACGGCGGCAACCTGATCGTTGACGATGCCACCGTCTTCCTGGTCCGCAACAACGCTGCCGATCCCTACACCTTCAAGTCCATCGTTGGTCTCGGCAACATCGACAACTATGCTAAGGCTGAGGTCGACTTCGTCGATCTGAACGGTGATAAGGTCGCCGATTACGTCTACGTCATCGCCGATCCCGTTGCCGCCAAGGTCACCAGCCTCTTCTACTATGCCAACGAGCAGGTCTCCTATGACGCCAAGACCGGTGTCTACACCATCCCCGGCTACGTTGACGGCGTGAAGGGCAACATCTACGGCTCCAAGGACGACGCTATCGTCGCCACCCTGCTCACCGCCCTCAAGACCCAGGCTACCAATAAGGTCGCCGGCGGTCTCTTCAAGGTCGCTCTGAGCAACAACTACGTCAAGGACTTCGCCGCGATCGCTGCGATCGGCACTGAGTCCACCTCCCCTGTCGTCACCGCCTTCACCGGCTATCCCATGGCTGCTGCCTACACCGGCTACACCGTTAAGGTCGACTCCATCGTGGGCGCTGACAAGGACACCTACAAGAACAGCGTTTACACCGACTTTGTCGATGGCACCATCACCAACGACAAGTTCTACACGGTTTCCGGCAACGGCACTGACGGCCTGACCAAGATGCCTCTGGCTCTCGGCGACGTCACCACGCAGAACGTCATCGTTGTTTACAACGCTGATCCCGCTGCCACCTCCGCCACCCTCAACCGTCTGGCGCTCCAGGTTTACGCTGTGAACAAGGTCGACACCTCCAGCAACCCCGATCCTCTCGCTACCTCTTACACCTACACCCTGAACATCGTGAATAAGGACACCGGTGCTGTTCTCCAGTCCTACACCAAGACTGTTAAGAATCCCGGTAATGGCACCTACGCCATCACCCTTAATGGTGCTGCAACTGAGTTCGGCGTCTCTACCACCAAGCTCACCGCTTTCGGTCCCGACTCCATCACCCTCACCATCGACAGCACTGTTGGCAAGCTCACTGATTCTGGTGTTCTCAACGCTTACTACGCCAACTAATCATTGACGTAAGCGTAAAAAATCTCTGAATAGAGTTTCAGCCCCCGGCTCTTTTGAACCGGGGGCTGTTTTTTGTTTTTCTGCGTCTCAGTCCGCGTCACAGCCGAGCACCACATAATAATATGTTTTGCCCTGCTCATTGAACTGGATGGCAGGCGGGGAGAAATACTGATCTTCACCCTGGCAGAACCAGCTTACGCTGCTGTTGTCCCATATCGCCACGCTGCCCCGGTTATCCGAGTTGTAAAACCCGCTGACACCGCGCAGCGCCCAGTGCTGCGAGTCGTTCTGCTCGCTCACCATCACCAGCAGCGGGTAGAACCCGCACTCGATGCTGACCGCGTTCGCCGCGCCGTAGGTGCCGTTGCCGGTATACGAGCCGTATTTTATGCGGCAGATTTTACCGTTTGCGATCGTCTGCGCCAATGCCGTGATGCGCTCCGCCGCCGTGCCGTCGGCCTCGCTGCGCGCGTCACCCTCAGCCTTGAGCGCCGCGTCGATGCTTGCAAACGCGGCATTGAAGTCCTGCATTTTGATCGGGTCCTCCTTGACCCACTGCGGCAGGTCGAAATTTGTCGTCTTGTCCATGCGCTTTCCCCCAAAATATAATGTTGGAAAAGGCAGCCCGCACCCCCCTGCAAACGCGGGAACACTGATGCATGATTTGCCTTTTCATGATACGCCGTATCATGAAGAAACGTTGCACACAACGCGGCAAAAAGCTGTACCGCATCCGGTATTAGAATTCACGATACCACAAATTGCCGCGTTTTGTGCAACGATCGCCGTTGTGCGCGGGAACTTTTTCGGCTATCATACGTCTATAGAAGTATCCGAAAGAAATGAGGAACGAACGATGAAGAAGCTCCTTTCCCTCCTGCTCCCCCTCGCGCTCCTGCTCTCCCTGAGCGCCTGCGGCGAAAAAAGCGCAGACGAGGCCGCGCGCCAAACCCCGCCAACACTGACGGTGACAGGCGCAAACGCTTGCAGCGTCACCCTCAAAAGCAGCAGCTACGACTGGGCCTACCCCCAGGGCCTACAGAGTATGACCGTCATTGCCTGCGGCGCGCACCCGCTGGACGAAACCTCCCGTGACATCACGCCTGTACTGGAAATGCCCTTTACAGTATCGGCCGCCTATTTCTACACTGTAACGCTCGATTTCAGCGATAATTCGCCCGATTCTGTTAGTCTCCGCTGCTGGCCGTCCGACGCCTGGGGCAGCACCGGCATGTCGTCCGAGACCGTGACCGCCCAGCGGCAGGATAACGGCACATTCCGCGCAGAACTGCCGCAAAGCGACGGCATTTTCGCCGTCGACGCGCTCTGGGACGGCAGCAGCGCGACCTACACCTTCTGCACGCAGGCGGAGGGGAGCGAAGAGCTCCACCCGGGCGCGGTGCTCAGCATCGGCGAGAGCGAAGACATCCGCAAGATCGACATCTCGTGGCGCAGTGGCAGCGTGAACATCTATGCCGCCGAGCAGAGCGCGCAGATCAGCGTGAAGGAGGAATCCACCGCGCCGCTCGCCGAGAGCGAGAAGATGGTCTGCACGATCGACGGCGACACGCTGCGCATCCGCTTCCTCGGCGACGCTTACCGCGGCAGCTACGACGGGGAAAAGTACCTCGACGTGGGACTTCCGAGGGAACTGGTCAGCGCCGGTCACTTTGAGGAGATCGAAGTCGAAACAACGGACGCCTACGCCTACGTGAGCGCCGATGCGCAGAAGATCGAGCTTTCGACGCTCAGTGGCGATGCGCGCGTGATGTGCGCGAACTGCCCGGAGGTGGAGATCGAGACGGTGAACGGCAGCGTGGGCGTGGTGGACGGCACGTGGGCAAGGGTCGATATTTCGACGCTCTCCGGCGCGATCGAGCTTGCAGGCGAAGCGGAAAATGCCGAGATCGAAACCGCGAGCGGCAAGGTGGATATCGCCGGCGCGCTCGGCGCGCTGGACTTCGAAAGCGTCAGCGGTGACCTGATTTTGGCTACCGAGCGTGCGCTGCGCCTTGATGCCGAAACGGAGAGCGGCAGCATCTATCTGACCCTTCCCGCGCAGGACGGCTTTACTCTCGACTATGAAACGAAAAGCGGCGCGTTCCGCTCCGCGCTCACCGAGCGCGAAGGAGCGCTCATCACCTGTCTCGACGACCACGCGACGCACTACTCTGTGCCCGCGCTCGACGGCGGTGAGATGAGCGAGCTGGAAATTTCGACGGTCAGCGGCACGCTGACGATCGATGCCTCCTCCGGCAGCAACTAAAGCGCAAAAAAAGAGAGCGGCAGCGCCGCTCTCTCTTTTTTCGCTATTTCTCGTCGATCGCAAGCCACGTCTGGTCGAAGCCATAGGGCAGGAGTTCGCGGATCGACAGGCGCTTCTCCTCGCCCTTTTTGTTGAGGCACACGACCTCCATGTCGGGCCCGAACTCGTAGAGCACCTGACGGCACGCGCCGCAGGGGTAGCAGTAGTCGTCGCTGCGCCCAGCGATGACGATGCGCTTGAAGCGCCGGTGCCCCTCGCTCACGGCCTTAAACGCCGCGGTGCGCTCGGCGCAGTTCGTCAGGCCGTAGCTCGAATTTTCGATGTTGCAGCCGGTGAAGACCGCGCCGTCCTCACATTCGAGCGCCGCGCCCACGGGAAAGTGGGAATACGGCACATACGCCATGTCCAGCATGGCGACGGCCTTCGCCTTGAGTTCTTCTAACGTTGCCATAATAACGCCTCCTCACCAGTCTACGCCAAGATCGGGACGCACTTGCGTATCCATGATGTCCTCGGCGTTATAGAATTGCAGATAGCGGCTGCGCGAGTGGCGCAGCGTGGTGCCGTCCGGATGCAGACGGTCGCAGATGACGGCGGAAATGTCGGGCTTCACATAGCTGAACGAACTCGTGCCGACGCTCGCGAAGATGCGGAAGCCCTGGCTTTGCAGGTACTGGAAGCGCTCGCCGGTCTGGTGCCAGTCGTCGCCGTCGGGACGGCCGCCGTGCGGATAGAACAAAATCTGCGTGGGGCCGACGAGCGAGCCGACCTCGTCCGCCCAGCGCTCGGTGTCGTTGATGACGGTCTGGAGCGATTTGGTGTCGAGGCGGATGTGGCCCCAGGTGTGGCTGCCGAACGTCCAACCCGTTTCCTTGAGCCGCTCGATGACGGGCTTGACGGCCTCAATCTCGCTCGCGCGGTAGGCATCGAACGCGGGGCGGTCGGGCGAATCTGCCGCGATGTCGCGGTCATCCTGCGTGCGATAGCCTAAAATACCCTGATAGCCCGTCAGCGAGAAGATGGCCTTCGCGCCGTTCAGCGAAAAGTCGGGGTGCTCGTAGACAAACTGGTCGAGAATGGGCGTCGCGTCGAGTTCCTTGGTCAAAAAGGTCTCATTTGTGTACGGATCGGTGCACTGCGCCCAGATCTCGCCGTCCTCGCCGACGACGAGCTTGCTCGTGAAGCCTTCGTCGAGCATGTAGGGGTAGTAGTTTACGTCGTCAAAGCTGATGATGAGCGGCTTTTTGCCCTCTGGCAGCATCAGGGTGTTTCGCACCATATGCGTGCCGGACTCGTCCGTCACCTCGCTCCAGACATCCTCCATTGCGACTAAGATGTAGCCCTTGTCGTACACGGACTGCAAAATTTTGTTGTATTCGTCGACCGTCACCATCCAGTCGTCGAGGCCGTAGCGCTGGTCCTGACTGGCATTGCAGTCGTGGAAGGCCCACTGCGGATAGGCGATGATCGGGTGGAAAAAGAGGTGCTCCACCACCTGATCCGGCCCCCAGGCCTGCGTGAGCTGGTCCTCGGACCAGTAGCTGCGTACGGCGTCGTAGGGGTCAGTTGTATCGTCAGTATTGTTGTCGGTGTCGCTGCCATTCTCGTCCGTGACGGTCTGATCGTCGCCGTCGGACGGCGTCGTCTTATCGCCGCAGGCAGTCAGCAGCGACAGCACCATCAGCGCGCTGAGCAGCAGCGCAAAAAAGTGTTTCATGTCAAAATCTCCTCTCTCAAAACTGTGCGGTCATTATAGCAGACTTCACTTCTTTTGACTACACCTTTGGCGCTTTTGTTCCCATTTGTAACTATTTACCACAAATAATGAAAGCGTCACAGCTTTTCGCATTCGCAGACGCGAAATGATTTCGAATCGTTTTTTGGCGCGACATGCGCGTGCCAAAAAACTCTTCTCGCTCCGCGCGTGTCGAAGCCGCCCTTTGGGCGGCAAGGCACGAAGCGGAGTGTAATTCTCAAAAAAACAAGGGACACGGTTTCCGTGTCCCTTGTTTTTTGAAGAATTAAAAGTCTGCGTTGCCCACCGTTCTCGGATGCAGCTCCACGTCGCGGATGTTGCCGATGCCCGTTAAATACATCACCATGCGCTCGAAGCCGAGGCCGAAGCCCGCGTGACGGCAGGAGCCGTAGCGGCGCAGGTCGCAGTACCACCAGTAGTCCTCGGGATTCATGCCGAGCTCGCGGATGCGCTTTTCGAGCAGCTCGATGCGCTCCTCGCGCTGGCTGCCGCCGATGATCTCGCCGATGCCCGGAACGAGGCAGTCCGCCGCGGCGACGGTCTTGCCGTCGTCGTTGAGGCGCATATAGAACGCCTTGATCTCCTGCGGATAGTCCGTGACGAACACGGGGCGCTTGAAGATCTGCTCGGTCAGGTAACGCTCGTGCTCGGTTTGAAGGTCGATGCCCCACTCGACGGGGTAGTCGAACTTCTGGCCGCTCTCCTTTAAGAGCTTGACGGCCTCGGTATACGTCACGCGGCCAAAGTCGGAACTCTCGACGTGCTGGAGACGCTCCAGCAGACCCTTGTCGACAAAGCTGTTGAAAAACGCGAGATCGTCCGGGCAGCGCTCCATCACGCGGCGAATGATATGCTTGACCATCGCCTCCATGACCTCAAGGTCGCCGTCGAGGTCGCAGAACGCCATCTCCGGCTCGATCATCCAGAACTCGGCGGCGTGGCGCGCGGTGTTGGAATTCTCGGCGCGGAACGTGGGGCCGAAGGTGTAAACGTCGCCGAACGCCATAGCGAAGTTCTCGGCGTTGAGCTGGCCGGAGACGGTCAGGCTCGTCTTCTTGCCGAAAAAGTCCTTGCTGTAATCGACCTTGCCGTCGGGCGTTCTCGGCGGGTTCTCAAGGTCGAGCGTCGTCACCTGGAACATCTCGCCCGCGCCCTCGCAGTCAGAGCCGGTGATGATGGGGGTGTTGACATAGACGAAGCCGCGGCTCTGGAAAAACTCGTGCACGGCGTAGGCCGCCGCGCTTCTCACACGGAACGCCGCGGAGAAGAGGTTCGTGCGCGGGCGCAGATGCTGAATGGTGCGCAGATATTCGACGCTGTGGCGCTTTTTCTGCAGGGGATAGTCGGGGGAGGACACGCCCTCGACCTCGATCTCTGTTGCCTTGACTTCGAGCGGCTGCTTGGCCTCGGGCGTCAGCACGACGGTGCCGCGCACGATGAGCGCGGCGCCCACGTTCTGCGCGGCGATCTCCTTATAATTAGAAAGAGAATTCGCATCCATCACGACCTGCAAATTGCGGAAGCACGAGCCGTCGTTCAGCTCGATGAATCCGAAGGTCTTCATATCGCGGATGGTCTTCGCCCAGCCGCATACGGTGACGCTTGCGCCGCCGTACTGCTCTTTGTCGGCGAAGAGCGCGGCAATTCTCACTCGTTCCATAATAATTTTCCTTCCTTTTGTGGGTTTTCACGGGATAATAGAGGTATTATATGCCACTTCCCGTGCAAATTCAAGCCCCGCTTTGTATTGACTTTTGACAAGTTGTATGTTATCATACAACCTTACCTCAAAAGGTAAACGTGAAACTTTCACCTATTACTTTACAGGAGGATTTTTAACTATGAACAAGTATCTGGATATCGCCCCCGAGGTTGCCGAGGCCCTTGCCGCCGGTAAGCCCGTCGTGGCGCTCGAATCCACCATCATTTCCCACGGCATGCCCTATCCCCAGAACGTGGAGACCGCGCTCAAGGTCGAGCAGATCATTCGCGACGCGGGCGCCGTCCCCGCGACCATCGCCATCATCGGCGGACGGCTCAAGGCGGGCCTTTCCAAGGAAGAGATCGACTACCTCGGCCGCACCGGCGCGGGCATCCCGAAGGCTTCCCGCCGCGACCTGCCCGTGCTCGTCGCGCAGGGCAAGGACGGCGCGTGCACCGTCACCACCACGATGATGATCGCCGACATGGCGGGCATCCGCGTGTTCGCCACCGGCGGCATCGGCGGCGTGCACCGCGGCGCGCAGGAGACGTTCGACATCTCCGCCGACCTTGAAGAGCTGGCCAACACCTCCGTCATGGTCGTGTGCGCGGGCGCGAAGTCCATCCTCGACCTCGGTCTGACGCTCGAATATCTCGAGACCCACGGCGTGACCGTCATCGGCTACGGCACGAGCGAGCTGCCTGCGTTCTACACGCGCAAGTCCGGCTTTGGCGTCGACTACGAGCTCGACACGCCCGAGCAGCTGGCCAAGGCGTTCCACGTCAAGCGCGAGCTGGGTCTGCGCGGCGGCTTACTCGTCACGAACCCGATTCCCGAAGAGTACTCCATGGACAAGGAAGTCATCGACAAGGCCATTGCCGAGGCCGTGGAGGACGCGAAGAAGGACGGCATCCACGGCAAGGCCACGACGCCTTATCTGCTCGCCAAGATCAAGGACCTGACCGGCGGCGACAGCCTGGATTCCAACATCCAGCTCGTGTTCAACAACGCGCGCCTCGGCGCGGCGGCGGCTGTGGAGCTCAGCAAGCTCGAAAAGTGAGATACTTTGTCATCTATCTCGCCGCGATCAATATTCTGACGTTCTGCGTCTACGGCGCAGATAAGCGCCGCGCCAAAATTCAGGGCGTACGGCGCGTGCCAGAAAAGACTCTATTTGCACTCGCGCTGCTGCTCGGCAGCGCGGGTGCTCTTTTCGCAATGAGGGTCTTTCACCACAAAACGCGGCACTGGTACTTCAAGTTCGGCATTCCGGCGATCTTACTTGCGCAGATCGCTCTGGGGGTGTTCGTGTATGTGCGTTTTTTCGCGGCGTAAAAAATTTTTGGGAAATTTTCGGGTTTTGTGAAACAAAACAGACGTTTCTTGCGTCTAATCAATGAAGCAAAGGGAAACTGGGCGAAGAGGGAAGATAAAGAATTTATGAATTTTCCATTTTCCTGTTCCCTTATTTCCCGCGGCATGGTAAAATACCATGTATGAGAAAGGCTCTGTGCGCGCGGAGCCGACAACAACAAACACGAAAGGATGAAGATCACATGAAAAAATTTCTCTCCTTGCTATTGGCTCTGACATTGGTCCTGAGCCTCGTCGTCGTGCCTGCAAGGGCGGAAGGTGTCGAGGTTGGCGGCACATACGCCATCACCACGTCGGCGTCCTCCCTTGCAAGAGGCGACTCGACCACATTCACCGTTACCGCAACCGCCCCCACCGTCACGGATAATGGCGTAACTGCCACCGATGTAAACGTGATCGGTTATAGTTGGAGCACTCCAGGTTTTTCCGGCGCTGCCGGCACGGGTGCCACGACAGGAACGCTGACCGCCTCCAACAAGGCGGAAAATGTAGAAGTCTCCTGCACCTTAACGATCGAGTACAAGGTGACGATCGAAGGGCAGGAAATCACCAGATCTACGACTAAGGTCGTTAAAAGCAATGTCTCTATCGCTGACAAGCTTCTCCCGGGCGACATCACCACCGTCACCTTCAACAACAGAACCTATTCTGTGACGAACGGCGCGGTCAACATCTCCCTTCTTGAGGGTGAGACGATCAATAATGACAAAAACACCTGGTCTGCTGCCGCAACCGGCTATGTGATCGATGATGCCGAGGGCAAGAAACCCACTTACGCGAGCGGAAAGCTGACCGTGCGCGTCAAGGATTCCGCGCTGACGGCTGATGTGACTGTCAACGCCACCACCCCCACCGTGACCGCAGCGGCAAGCCTTACCGAGGTCATCTCCGGCGGCAAGACCACGCTCACCGCTTCCTCCACCGGTCTCAGCAACGCTGCCACCTATGCGTGGTTCTACAAGATCGGCGAGGCTGCCGAGGTTCCGATCGGCACGGGCAAGTCCCTCGTCTGGACGGTCCCCGCAAACGTTGCGACCGCGACCAATTACTCTGTTTACTGCAAGGCAAGCGAGGGCGATAAGCTCGCTAAGACGAGTGACCCCATCACGGTCAAGAGCCTTCCCGATACCTATGCCTTCACTGTCGTCCCCGCAAGCGTTACGCTGACGCAGATCGGTCAGACCGCGACTTTGGCGGCGAACTTTATGAATACCTCCACTTCTCCCGCTACCCCGGTCACTCCGACCTACTCCTTTGTTTCCGCCAACCTCAACATCGCAACTGTGACGTACCAGACGACCGCCGCGCCGATCGTAACGCTCAGAGCAAGCGGCTCTACCACTGTCACCGCAAAGGCGACCTATAAGGGCAAGGACTATGTGCAGAACATCCCCGTTACCGGCGCCCTGATCGAGGCGACCCTCAGTGCTGTTCAGAACGGCACTTCTGTGAACTACAGCTACAGTGATCTTGTCAACGCCGCGCAGGCCGCCATCAACAAGACCTACAGCACCGCCTACACCTACGAGACCGTCTATTCCCTCAGCGGCGTCACTCAGGTCGCCTCTACCGCTGCCTACGGTGTCGGCACGAGCAATGCTTCGTACAACTATCCCACCGGCGGCTCCGGCTATCTCTACTTCAAGGCAAATCTCTCCGGCATCGGCACTGCAAAGTTCACCGCCACCGTGACCACCCGCGTTGCCAATTCTAACGTTCCCAAGACCTACAGCGTTACGTTTAACGTTCCCGTAACGCCCAGCTCGACCACCTATGCCGACCAGTATCCTGAGCCGGTCGCGGCTTACGGCAACACCTATCGCTATTACGTTCAGGTTCCCTCCGGCGCAAGGTATTACTATGTTGCCGGTGTGAACACCGAGCCTGTCGACTGGAACAACGGCAGCACCCAGAAATACTATCCCACCACTGCCACCGCCAATCTCTATTCCCTGACCGACACCAACTTCATCAATGGCAAGTGCACGCTGTATGTCGTGACGCAGGGCACCGACAATAAGCTCTACTGCGGCACCATCAGCGTCTACCAGAAGAACTACAACATCAACTACAACGGCGTGGCCGGTGAGACCGTCCAGTTCGCGCAGAGCGACTTCAACGACTTCATGAACAAGGTCGCTGAGGCCCGCGGCGACGCCAGCAAGACCAAGTCCTATCCCTATGTCACCTTCGATTACGTGACCTTCTCCCTGCCCACCACCGCGCAGGGCACGCTGTACTATGGCGGCACCGCCATGTCCACCAGCAATTCCTCCGGCGCGTTCAACACCCGCACCAAGGTCACCAACCTCGATAGCGTGACGTTTGTCCCCAACGACAAGACCACCGCGAAGACCATCACGCTGAACTTCACCCTGTACGCGACCCGCTATTCCAGCTCCTCCACGAGCCGCGGCACGACCGTGAGCTACTCCGGCAGCGTCGTCGTCAACCTCGTGCGCGAGGACATCAAGTACACCGTCTCTCAGGGCGACAGCGTCCGCTTCGACGAGAGCGACTTCCTCAGCTACCTGCACTCCACCAAGGGCTACAGCAGCAACTACACCATCGACTACGTGACCTTTGACCAGAGCGCCGTCTCCGCCGTCAACGAGGGCTCGCTCTACACCTACTACAGCGGCTACAACTACGGCGGCTCCGTCAAGACGACTGACAAGTTCTACTACAGCGCCACCGCCAGCCAGAATGCGCTCAGCGACGTCGCGTTCCTCGCCAGCCGCTACGCCAAGACCGGCGAGACCGTCTACATCCCGTTCACCATCTACGCCCGCTACGGCACGACCGGCACCGGCACCCGCCAGCTCACCGGCACCGTGGCCATCAAGATCGGCCAGACGATGAACTTCATCGACGTCAAGACCACCGACTACTTCTACAACTCCGTCAAGTGGGCCGTCGGCAAGAACATCACCAACGGCACGTCCAGCACCACCTTCTCCCCGTACAAGTCCTGCACCCGCGCCGAGATCGTGACGTTCCTGTGGCGCGCCGCCGGCAGCCCGGAGCCGACCACCACCCGCAACCCGTTCCGTGATGTCAACGCCGTCACGCACTCGAGCTACTACAAGGCCATCCTGTGGGCCAGCCAGAAGGGCATCACCTCCGGCACCAGCACCACGGCGTTCTCCCCCGATCAGGTCTGCACCCGTGCCCAGATCGTGACCTTCCTGTACCGCTACGCGGGCCAGCCCAGCGGCTACTACTCCAACCCGTTCAAGGATGTGGGCGCCACGAGCGAGGCGAGCTACTACAAGGCCATCCTCTGGGCCGTCGGTAAGGGTATCACCACCGGCACCAGCGCCACGACGTTCTCCCCGTATGCTTCCTGCAACCGCGCCGAGGCCGTGACGTTCCTGTATCGTTACACCAACGGACTTTAATGCTTAAAACGAAAGCCCCGCTCAGCGGGGCTTTCGTTTTAGCTTTTTGCGCTCCGCGGCAGCGCACGCGCCGTAGGCGCGCACGTTTGCGGAGCGAGAAGTGTAAATCCTGACGCACATGTCGTCAGGATTTACGATTTCATTTTATTTCGCCGCGGAGCGGCGAAACTCTGCGAGGCTTTTGGGGGGCGGGCCCCTTTGCCCCCTGTAAGGCGACTGACGGGGGCGGGCGGTTTGCGTTTACTCTTTTCCATTCTGTAAACTTTTGTTCAAACGCCTTTACGGGGGTCAAAAAAGCGTGTAGAATGGCAGCATCAAGATTTTAGGAGTGTTTTTTGTGAACAAATTCCGCGATGCCCTTTACCGCTTTATGTATGGCCGCAACGGCGTAGATGCGCTGAACTGGGCGCTCGTGATCCTTGAGCTGGCCGTGAGCGTCCTGAGCTCGATCATCCGCGTGCAGGGCGTGTCGCAGGCACTGTACTTTGTGTCGATGGTGCTGATGTTCATCGTGCTCATCCGCATTTTTTCGCGCAATCTCGCGCGCCGTCAGGCCGAAAACGCGAAGTTTCTGGCCTGGTGGACGCCGAAGGCGAACGCCATTCGCGGCGCGAAGGCACGCCGCGCCGACAAGGCGCACAAATACGTCCGCTGCTCCTGCGGCGCGTACTGCCGCGTGCCGAAAAACATCGGCAAGGTCGAGCTCACGTGCCCGAAGTGCGGCAAGAAAAAGGTCGTCAAAACGTGAAAGAAAAAATCCGTCCCGCGGGACGGATTTTTTTGTAAGAAAACCGGTTTTCCGCCGTCCTATAGACAGAAAGGGGGTGAGGGCGCTGACGAATTTTGAAGAGGTGTACGCCGTGTACTTCGACGACGTGTACCGGTATCTGCTTTCGCTGTCCGGGAGCGAGAGTACCGCCGAGGAGCTGACGAGCGAGACGTTTTTTCGTGCGATGGACGCCCTCGACCGCTTTCGCGGCGAGTGCAGCGTGCGCGTGTGGCTCTGCCAGATCGCGAAGAATCTCTATTATTCGCAGCTGCGGCGCGAGAAGCGGCTTGCCCCGCTCGAAGACTGCCGGATCGCCGAGGAGCGCCACGAGGAGGAGTTAGAAGATCACAGCGAGGCCGCGCGCATTCAGGAATTGCTGCACGCGCTCAGAGAGCCGTACAAGGAGGTCTTCATGTGGCGCGTGTACGGTGAGAAGAGCTTCCGCGACATCGGCGCGCTCTTCGGCAAGACGGAAAACTGGGCATGCGTGACGTATCACCGCGCCAAGCGCATGATCCGCGAGGGATTGGAGGACGACTGAAATGGACAAAACTTGCAGCATCGTGCAGGACCTTCTGCCGCTCTATGAGGAAGACATGCTGCGCGAGGAGACGAAGGAATTTGTGGACGGGCATTTAGCGCAGTGCGCGGCCTGCCGCGCCGAGCTCGACGCGCTGAAGGCGGACGTGAAGCCCGCGCCCGTCAGCGCGCAGCCGCTGCGCGACTTGAAGCGGCAGCTTCGACGCAAGAAGCTGACCGCCGTGCTGCTGGCCGTCACGCTCGCACTGACGCTGGCGACGGCGGGGTTCGCGTACCTCACCGCGCCGCAGTATTTGCCGTACAGCGAGACAGAGTGGGCGATCTCGCGCTCGCCCAGCGCGCTCGCGGACGACGGCTCGGCAGCGGATGGGCTTTCTGATCTCAGCGGCGCGGAGAGCATCTCCGTCAGCCTGCTCGTGCCGGTCTCCGGCGCAGAGGTCACGAACACGCAGGACCCCAACAGCAGCAAAACCATCTACTTCATCACCGCATGGCGCACGCCGCTCGACACATGGCGCGGCGCATTCGACAAAACCGGGGGCGCCCCGAACACACACAGCGCAAATGATCGCACACAGCGCGAGGCGGACGCACTGCAAGGCGTGCTCGCCAAGGCGGAGTCCGCGCGCACGCTCTTTACGCTCGACGCCGCGAACTGCGCGGCAGTCTGCTATTCTCAGAACAACGGGCAGGACGATGTGCTGCTCTGCGGCAGCATGAACGGCGGTGTCATTTCGCTGCCGAGGCTGGCGTTGGGCTATTACCTCTTGCTATCGTTAGCACTCTTTATTACGCTGGGTATTGCATTTTTCGTCTGCCGCAGGAAGAAAACGGGCAAAGCGCTCGGCTATCTCGCGCTGATTCCCGCGAGCTATCTTGCCGGTCATCTACTCGTCAAGGGTTTCACGACGATGAGCTACCAGATGCAGCGCGACTTCTCGCTCATTATCCTCGCCGCCGCGCTGATCTACGCCGCGGTCATGCTGGCGATCAACCTCTGGCGGCAGAAGTGGGAGAAGGTGTAAAAGAGGAAGAGACGCATTCGCGTCTCTTCCTCTTTTGCAATCAAATTCGAATGCTCAAGGCCCTTTGAGCAAAGCCGTGATAGTCCGCAAATGCGCTTTTCAGGCCGTCGATTCCCTGCGTTTCCCATCGGCCTGCCAGATACAGCATACCGCACATACAGGCAAACTTTTCATAGTACGATCCGCAGACGGCCTCTTCAAGAAACTGCTTTTGCCTGTCTGGGTCCGTCTCCGTAAGCGCGAGGCGCAGTTTGGCACGGCTTGCTGCTGCGACCTCGGTAGGCTGCGGTGTATGCCAGTCCACACAGTCGATTTCTGTCGCCTGATAGGAGAGAAGATGAGCGAATCCCTCATGAAATGTGTAAGCATCCAATCTTCTCAAATAGTCTGTACTTTCCAATGCGGCATTTGCCGCCGGATAGCGGTGTCCAATCAAGAGATGCGTAATCTCATGCGTCAGCAGATTCCGAATGATGCTGTCGAGCTGGTCGAGCTCCGCATAATTGCACCAACGGATGAGGTCAAAGATGAGATGTGCCTGCCCGTCGGGCGAGTGTGCCGCAACGGCGTCGTAAGGCTCGGGATAACCGACGATCAAATCAAGTGTCGGCTGTACCGCCTCCCAATCGGGGAAAAGCGCGTCCCAAATCGGGCGGTTGACGGGGACAAAGTGCGCAGCCGCTTCACAGATACGGCGTTCGAGCTTGCGCACAGTCTCTCGGAGAGCAAGATCCTCAGGCGGCGGAGTAAATGCATTCCTGCCAAGATCTGACGAAACCGAGGTGTGTTCAAAGAGCCATGAAGCACGAAAAGCGTCGACGCAGCTGCTCTCGATATATGCCTGTGCGATCGAACTGTCAATCCGCATTTTCAGTCCCTCTCTTTACGAAAAACCTCTTTTGCCGTAACAGACAAAAGAGGTTTTTCCTTGGCGCAGCGGGAGGGATTCGAACCCTCGTGAGGTTTCCCTCAAACTGATTTCGAGTTAGAGTCGCTATCCGGACTTTGAAGGAAAACGGCGGAAACTCACGGACAATGAGAGAGTTTGCAAACCCTTGAAAAATCAGCATTTTTCCGCCCTTGAAGGTCGAAAATCCCGAAAGCCCAGACAGAGCAAGGAGTTCGAAAGAAATCCGGTTTTGGGGAGAAAAAAGCCCGTTGGGGAGAAGATGGGGAGAACTCGGGGAGAAATCACAGTCCAGTGCAGATGACACCTACCGATACCGAACATCAAAATCAAGGTGGTTATCCGCATGACTGAAAGCATGAAATATTACGAATCCATCCGTCGCAAATACCCTGAGGCGGTCTCGAAAGATCAGTTCTACCAGATCGCCCATATCAGCAAAGCAACGGCTCTGCACCTTCTGCAAAACGGTTTAGTCCCGTGCAAAGATACGGGCAAGAAAACTCGCCGGTACACAATCCGCACCGACGATATAATCTTCTATTTGATTGACCGGGAGCTTCACCCGGAAGTCTATCGCGCACCGGATCGCTGGTATCAGGAACGGTCTGGTCATTACAATTCGCGTGTCACCTATCGGAATGAACTGACGAGGCTGTCCGAAGAGGAACGAGCCAGCTTCCGAAAATACATGGAAGACGAGTTTTGTCAGTACGGTGATCTGCTGACCATCGTTGAAGTGGCTGAGGCAATCGGCTACTGCGATACTTCGCTTCATCGCTGGTGCAACGCCAAGAAGCTCAAATCATTCAATATCTCCGGAAAGCTCCTTATACCAAAGATCAGCCTTGTAGATTTCCTCGTTTCTCAGTACAGCTTCGACATTACACGAAAAACTTGGAAGCACACGCTGCTCATCAAAAGTTTTCTTGATAGACTTGATACAACAGAATAATTCGTATAGCAAAGCCCCGTTATTGCACTGCGCATAGCAGAACAATAACGGGGCTTATTTTTTGTCAAATTGGAGGTCAAGGCAATGAACACAAGAGATTCTGCCAAGGCATTTGACGCCTTGATGCAGGAAACGCCGTATTCCCATTTCGATAGCGGCTGCGAGGGCATTATACCGGAATGCCGTACTTGCCGCTTTCATCGCCCCTTCTGGAAATATCAGTCCTGCGTGTTTGCAGAGTGTCCCTACTGCTGCAATCCCGTTTCTACCCTCAAAAATCAAAGTGGCACATCTGCTGCCGGAAAGGAAGTCAATCATGGATAACAAAATCGAAGTCTTCAAGAATGAACAGTTTGGAGAAATCCGAACAGCCCTGATCGAAAACGAGCCGTGGTTTGTGGCGGTAGACGTGTGCAGGGCTTTGGAGATCGGCAATTCGTCACAAGCCATTTCACGGCTGGATGCGGACGAGAAGATGATTACCCTCATTTCAAATGAGGGTAATAAACGAGGCAATCCCAACATGACGGTGGTGAACGAACCCGGACTTTACACGCTTATTCTGAGCAGCCGTAAGTCCGAAGCCAAAGCCTTCAAACGCTGGATCACACATGAGGTCATCCCCATGATCCGCAAGACCGGCGGCTACATGACGGACTCCCTTCTGGAACGTATTCAGAAGGAACCAGCGGTCATTGTAGAGTTCGCTCAGGCGTTGATTCTGGAAAAGAATCGCGTAAAGGCTCTTGAGTGTGAGCTGAACACGACAAAGCCCAAAGCCGATTACTACGACGCCTTCATCAATCCGGATGACTGCACCAATATCCGAACGACGGCGAAGGAACTGAAAATCCCGGAGCGCAAGTTCGTCCAGTTCCTTCTCAGGGAGAAGTACCTGTTCCGATCTCCCTCCGGTCAGCTTCTTCCCTACAACAAGGACAGCAATGCCGGACTGTTCATCGTCCGCGATTTTGTGACATACTGCTACACCGGTTCTCAGACCTACTTCACGCCGAAGGGCAAGGATGTCATCCGAGTGAAGTTCCAGAAAAAGTGCGGCGAAGAGCTGCTTCCCAAGATAGCAAGGTGATTTTCGTGGCAGTCTATCGTGTAAACAAGAATCGTGGCTATACCGTCATGGCGAACTTCCACCTCCGAGACAAGAGCCTGTCACTCAAGGCAGTCGGGCTACTCTCAAAGATGCTCTCGTTTAATGATGGCTGGAAGTTCTCAACCAAGGGACTTTCTGCAACCTGCAAGGAAGGTCCGGATGCCATTCTCTCCACGCTCCGTGAGCTTGAAAAGCACGGCTACCTTGTCCGGCACCGGCAGAGAGACGGTAAAGGCAGGATGAGCAACACAATCTTTGAGATATACGAAGAGCCGCAGGAGTCTACACCAGAACGGGAAAAGCCACACACGGAAAATCCATGTGTGGAGAAGCCAGATGTGGATAATCCACGCGGGGATAAGTCCGCACAAATAAATACTGATCAAGTAATTACCCAAGAAAGAAATACTCTCTCAAAGAACTATCAATCCATCAATCTTGATGGGATGGACAGGATGGATGAGCGAAGCGAGTATGAAGAGATTATCAAAGAGAATCTTGACTACGACATTCTCCGTCAGGATCCGAAGTTCGATAAAGACCGCTTCCGGGAGATCATGGACATCATGCTGGATGCCGTCTGCTCTACCGCTCCGACCATCCGTATCAATGGCGAGGATAAGGCTTGGACTCAATTTGTTTACAAAAAATGTTCGGCAGAGGTCCTCCAATTCGAACCCGGTTCTGGTATAATAGAAGCACGGTATCAGGTAGGTGTCTCTGCTACAATGAAGGAGGTTAATTATGGTAGCAGGACATCTCCGCGAAAAAAGCGGATATTACTACGCCGTGTTGAATTACACCGATTCTCTCGGAAAAAGAAAGACCAAGTGGATTTCCACCGGGCTTACTGTGAAGGGAAACAAAAAATGCGCCGAAGCGATCCTGATGGACGCACGACGCAATTTCAATCCCGAAGAGCCGAAGGTCATGAACGGAGACATTCTGTTCGCGGACTATATGGAAAAGTGGCTCGACATCATCAAAAGCTCGGTTGCAGTCCCTACATTCGCTTCATACTCGACTACGGTTAAGAAGATTGTAGCACCGTACTTCCGCGAAAACGAAGTGACGCTCAAGAACCTGACCGCAAAAGACATTCAGGAGTTTTACCTGAGTGAGCTTGAGCGTGTCAGCCCGTCCTCGGTCATTCATTATCACGCCAACATTCACAAGGCTCTCAAGTATGCCGTGAAGATTGACCTGATTGATGTAAACCCGGCGGATAAGGTTGAGCGTCCGAAGAAAGACCGCTACGTCGGCAGCTTCTATGATGCCGATGAGGTCAACGCTCTTTTCGAGGCTGCAAAGGGAAGCAAACTTGAACTGCCAATTCTGTTCGGCGCGTTCTACGGTCTACGCCGGAGCGAAGCAATCGGTCTGAAATGGGATGCCATCGACTTTGATCAGAACACCATCACCATTCGTCATACGGTTACTTCCTGTGATCTCGACGGCAAGCGCGTTCTGGTTGCGTCGGACACCACAAAGACCAAATCGAGTATGAGGACACTGCCTCTTGTTCCGTTCATGCGGGAAAGACTTCTTACGCTGAAAGAAGAACAGCAGGAAAACCGCCGCTTGTGCGGACGCAGCTACATCAAGGACTATCTTGAGTATGTATGTGTCAATGAGATTGGCGATCTAATCAAGCCTCACTACGTCACAGAGAGCTTTCCGAAGCTGCTCAAGGCGAAGGGGATGAGGCAGATCAGGTATCACGATCTCCGGCATAGCTGTGCCTCGCTTCTTCTGGCAAACGGTGTTCCCATGAAGCAGATTCAGGAATGGCTTGGTCACAGCGACTTCTCAACTACGGCGAACATTTACGCACATCTGGATTACAGCTCGAAGCTGACTTCGGCTGATGCAATGCTCAATGGCTTGGGCTTTGCACAGAACTGAAAAAGAAAAGCCAGCAGCCGGAAAAACCGACTACTGGCGTGATTTCTGGCGGAGCGGGTGGGATTCGAACCCACGGAACCTTGCGGTTCAACTGATTTCGAGTCAGTCCCGTTATGACCACTTCGATACCGCTCCGTATTTATCTCAACATCAGCACCTCGGAAAACGGGGAGAACTGATGGGGAGAACAAGCAAAAATATTAAGTTAAGAATACCCGAAAAACCCCATAAAATCAAGGGATTCCGGTCAGAGAGCTACCGAGTAGCGACCACGATTTCGAGTCAGCCCCGTTATGACCACTTCGATACCGCTGCATATTCAGTTCGCTCTTATCAGCCAAACTATTATGCCATAACTTTTTGCGTCTTGCAAGGTCTTTTTTCGCATTCGGGGCATATTCTGTGCGTATGAAGACTGTCTATTTATCGGTACGCCTGAAAAATTACGAAAATGCGCTCGCGCTGGTCGGTGCGCCGCTCGCCGAAACGCCGGAGAACGCGGACGTTTTGCTGCTGTCCGGCGGGGGCGACATGCACCCGCGCTTTTACGGTCAAGCGCTGAACGGCTCGGAAGATCTCGACGAAGCACGCGACGCGCGTGAGCTCACGCTGATTGACAACTTCCTGTGCGCGGGAAAGCCTGTCATCGGCATCTGCCGCGGGCTGCAAGTCCTCAACGTCTATTTTGGCGGCACGCTGCGTCAGCACATCGAGGGCCACAGTCAAATTGACGGCGTTGACCGGCTGCATGCCATCAACACCGCGCCGTGCCTTCTGCGCGAGCTGTACGGCACGCGCTGCACGGTCAACAGTGCACACCATCAGGCCGTCTGGCGGCTGGGGACGGGGCTTCAGGTCTTCGCCTGCGCGGAGGACGGCACGGTCGAGGCCGTCGGCCACAGGACGCTCCCCGTCTTTGCCGTGCAGTGGCATCCTGAGCGGCTGTGCGGCGCGTTCGCGCGGCCGGAAAGTGCTGACGGTGCAAGGCTTTTGTGCGCTCTACTCAGATAACATAAAAAAGCGCAGAAAAATTCTGAAAAAACGTTGACAAAACGGGACACTGATGCTATTATAACAGAGCTGACGATTTTTGCGGAGGGCGCATGCAGGTGTAGCACAATGGCTAGGGCACCAGCCTTCCAAGCTGGGGATGCGGGTTCGATTCCCGTCACCTGCTCCATTCAATTCGCGCCAGTAGCTCAGTTGGATAGAGCAACTGCCTTCTAAGCAGTAGGCCGGGGGTTCGAATCCCTCCTGGCGT
>ENA-UOJP01001903-UOJP01001903.1-human-gut-metagenome-genome-assembly--contig:-C102-NODE-1903-length-20282-cov-273.867899_pt1 | contig 20282 bp, 14 predicted proteins | sample MGYA00242353_ERZ723900 | MGnify/ENA metagenome assembly ERZ723900
ATGCTGTTGCTTCTGGTCGCGTAAACGTGGCCGGGATGACACCAGATAACATGGCACCGCTGTGCGAAGCGATTGTGGCAGTGCTGTAAGCGTTAAAACCGATGAAGCCCGCTTGAAAGCGGGCTTTTTTATGCGCCTTTACCAGACAGGCATTTCGTCTTGCAAGAAGGGATTATGCAGGCGCTCATAACCGAGAGTGGATAATGGTCCGTGACCCGGAATAAATGTCACGTCATCCCCCAGTGGCAGCAATTTATCTTTGATTGAAGAAATCAGTTGATTATGATCGCCACGCGGGAAGTCACTGCGCCCTACTCCGCCTTAGAAAATAACATCGCCAGAAATCAGCAGCTTTGCCCGATCATCAAAAAACACGACATGACCCGGCGTATGCCCAGGGCAATGTAACACCTGTAAAGTCACATTCCCTATGCTGATGGTATCGCCTTCGTTCAGCCAACGATCTGGCGTCAGCGGCTGGCACTCTTCCAGACCAAACATACGACTTTGCGCAGGCAAGCCTTGCAGCCAGAACTCATCTTCTTTTTCCGGGCCGAAAACCGGCACGCCGTAATGTTGCGCCAGTTCCGCCGCTGCGCCAACGTGGTCCAGATGACCATGCGTCAGCAGGATCTGCATCAGTGTCAGGCCGCTGGCATCAACTTCCTGTTTGATTTTTTCCGCATCGCCGCCAGGATCGACCAGTGCGGCCAGACGGGTTTGTTCACACCAGATCAATGAACAGTTCTGGGAGAATGCGGTGACCGGAATAATACGATAGTTCATACTGCCCCTGTTTCGTTAAGCGATTGCTACCAGTGCCGTGCTGGCCCGGTATCAATATGCACAAAGTTACTACGTGGGTAATATCCTACACCACCTGCGCGCATAGATAACGCGGCTTTGCGAATATTGCTTAACGCGATACCTTCAATATGGAAATCCATCGCCTGGCCTTTAGTGTGATAGCTTTTCTTCGCTACTCCACGGCTGCGGGCGCGTAGTTCATTGTTGGTATCAATAGAACGATAACCGGAAATGAGTTGCACCGGTTTGCGCGTGCCTAACAACCCTTGCAGGCGATACAACTGGTCGAATAATCCTGGGTCGATGGACTTTATTTTGTTCGCGCGGTAATCGCGGAAAAAATGGTTAAGTTTTGCCAATTCTTCCTGAATATAGCCTCTGCCATCGAAAAACTCCGCTTTGATTGACTCTCCGGTATGAAGATTATTGAGTGTCAAAATGCGCGGGCGTGGGGTAGAGAGTGTTGCAAACGCAGGGGTCGGCAGGATGGCGGCACCGAGTGCAACGCCACCAAGCGCCAGCAATTTGCGGCGATTAGCGTCGAATTTGTCCATGATAATCAAGTCTACAGGTCAATGTTATCGTTTATATGCACTTCTGGCGCACAAGAGGCACCTTAACCGCCCGTAAAGCAGACGTCAAGATGACTCAACCCCAGCAGTGACGGGGGCTGCAGAGAATCGCCCCCAATCATGCTAATTATTACGACAACTGATTTCCCCGAACTACTTCATTTACCTGATTAATTGTTCCGCTTTCGATACGATTTGCGAGCTGGATCGCGCAGGCAGATCATAATTGTAAATATCTGTACGATACTGGGTACGACCATCTGCACCAACAAAGGCCGTCAGGTAGTAGAGATTCACCGGAATCGACTGCCGAATATTGACGTAACGTGTATCACCCTGCTTCAGCGCATCAGAAATACGTTTGTCATTCCAGCCTGCATCCTGCAACAGCATATTCGCCAGATCGGAAGCTTTATTCACTCGTACACAGCCTGAGCTCAATGCGCGTGTATCACGCTTGAACAGATTGTGGTTCGGCGTGTCATGCAAATAAATGGCCTCTGAACTCGGCATATTGAATTTATAGCGCCCCAGCGAGTTCCGTGGGCCTGGAGCCTGCTGGAAGCGGAACGGTAAATTCGAGGCCGTGATTGTAGACCAGTCAACCTGCCATGGGTCAATCGCTTCTCTGCTGTTCCAGCCGCGCATCACCGTATAGCCATGGCTTTCGAGATATCCCGGATCGTTGCGCACTTTTGGCAGAATATCTTTGCGTGCCAGAGTTGGAGGTACGTTCCACGGCGGGTTTACCACTACGTTGTTAAGGGCACTGCTCATCATCGGCGTTTTGCGATCGGGGCGACCGACAATGACTCGCGAATCCAGCACCTGATTGCCGTTCTGATAGTAGACCAACGAATAGGCCGGAATGTTAACCATGATCCCGGTAGAAAGCTCTGTTGGCAGCAAGCGCAATCGCTGGATGTTGAGAGCCAACACGCCAGCACGCTGGGCGGGCGTTACGTTTAACCAGTCACGTGTTGCCGGGCCAATAGCACCATCTGCCCCCAATCCTTGCCATGCCTGAAAACGTTTAACGGCTTCCACCAGTTCATTATCGTAGGCGGCGCGAACGGCAGGCGCAGGTTTACTACGAGACGTCGTTTGCTTATCCATCGGCTTAGTTTCTGCTGTTTCAACAGTAACAGCGGATGGGCTGACTACCGCGTCAGTTGGCGTGTCATCGCCAGGTAGAGTAATTTTCGGCCCCCCATCCAACATGCCTGTGCGTTGCAATATTTCGCGCAACGCCGGTACGTCGTTACTCCACTGCCCTGGGCGCAACGTTGCTTTGCCGGTCAGTTGGGGCCACGGTTTGGTGTCACAGAGTAAGGCCAGTAACGATTCATGCATCGCCGCATATTGCGGATGCTGCGGTGCCAGTCCTGCAACAAACGTAGGCAATTGACCTTTATCCAGCGCCAGCTGCCATTGGTTAATCACCGAGAGCGGCGGCGTTGCAAGTGCATAAGGTTTACTGCTATATAGCCAGCGAGTGCCTTTGACCGGAATATTTGCAATGAAATGGAGATAGCCCATCATCGCATCAGAGAGCACCACGTCGCGTGCCATCCCGTTAACACCAGGATCGGTCAGTAACTCTACCCATTTATTAAACTGCGGCTGGAAACCGGCAATCGCCACCTCTGCCAGCTGTTGCTGGAAGGCTTTAACAGCATCACGGTTTTCCCACATGGGTTGCATATCGCGTGCGGCATACAACAGTTGAAGCTGGTTAAGATAAACCGGCTTGTAACCTGCGGGTAATTGAGATTCGATTTGCGTGCGGGCTTTTTCTGCCGCACCTTCAGGCAATGGCTGGATCCCCGCCATTATTGCCGTGGCTTGCGCCTGCGGCAGTGCCTCGCCCTGTTCACTGACAGCCACCGGGCTGTCGCCAGGGATTACTTCAGGCTCATCGGCCTGCGCATTGAACAGTGGAGCGAATGTTACGGCCAGGCACAAACTGATTGCCGACAGCCGACGACCACACATCATATTAAGCAACATCCCTTGCCCCCTGTTTTTATCATACTCTGAATAGCCAGGCTGTTATTTTACGACTTGCCTGTACAACGCCAATACTCACGAAAGTATGACGAGCAAGCCTGTTACTCATCAGGCTTATCTTCAGTATATAAACGCCGATACGTTTTTACATAACCTAATGTAAAGAAGTTTAAAGAAAAGCGCGCCGTAATGTGCCACTTTTTTAGTGCAGAAACGGAGTTTTCGGAAAAAGAAAAGGCGGCATTGCTGCCGCCTTAATTTTAACTCGCCTGAGAAGGCGCTTCGTCAGTTCCTGGAGGCGTTTCAGGGAGTTGCGGCGCAAATCCTCGCAGGCCGACGACATGAACGTGTTCGGTATTCTGGAAGACTTTACGCACCAGTTTATAGGTGGTGCCTTTCTCCGGGCTGATATTTTCCGGCGCTGCGATGATGAGTTGCATTTGCAAACGCTCACACAATTCAAACAGCGTGGCGATAGAACGAGCATCCAGTCGCGCTGCTTCATCGAGGAACAGCAGGCGGCAAGGAGAGATATCTTTACCGCGCAGGCGGCGAGATTCATCTTCCCAGCTTTGTACCACCATCACCAGAATCGACATACCGGTACCAATCGCCTCACCGGTCGACAATGCACCAGACTCTGCGCGCAGCCAGCCATCGGAACCACGGTTAACCTCAACTTCCATTTCCAGATAGTTGCGGTAATCCAGCAGTTCTTCACCGATGGTCTGCGGCGTGCGCTGCCCCATATCAATCTGCGGGTTAAGACGTTGATACAGTTTCGCCAGAGCTTCCGAGAAGGTCAAACGGTTGCTGTTAAACAGATCCTGATGCTGCTCGTGCTGTTCAGAGAGCACATCCAGTAGCATGGCGTGCGTTTCACGCACGTTCACGTTGAGACGCACGCTGTTCACCTGACCAAACGATACGTTCTGCAACCCCTGGTTGAGCATACGGATACGGTTCTGCTCGCGCTGAATGGTTTTGCGAATGATGTTCGCCACGCTGCGGGAACTGATCGCCAGTTTCTGTTCACGGGAGGTTAATTCTTCGGTCAGACGGCTAAGTTCAATCTCCATCTGTTCGATAGCTTCCACCGGATCATCGGTACGAATAATATCCTGACGAATACGTTCACGCAGATGCTGATAAACCGCCACGAAGAACTGAATTTTACGCTCCGGACGTTTCGGATCTTCCGACATGCGCAGCACGTCGCGCAGATGTTCGTTATCCGCCACCGCCAGACGCAGCGCACCTAACGCCTTATCCGACATGGAACGCAAATCATCAGCGGAGAGATAAGCCAGCTCACGACGGTGTAAGCGGCGCTCAACGCCGTTATCTTTCACCATGCGCATCACCGCACACCAGCCCGCTTTGGCGGTCACTACCTGCTCGCGCATCTCAAAGTAATCCCGCTCCAGCTTGCGCAGTTTGCGGGTCAGGTTGTCCATCTCCGCTTCGCAGAAGGTAAGCGCTTTTTCCAGTTGATTGCGGCGTGAACGGTTATTGCTCAGTTGCGCATGCAGCTCGTCACGGCGAATACGCGCCCGCTCTTCTGCCCCGCTATCAGCACGCACGCCGATATCCTGCAATTCACGTTGCAGATCGTTGAGTAGCTCTTTTTTGGTGTCGTAAGAACTTTTCAGCGAAGCCAGCACCTGGTTGTACTGACTCAACTGCGCTGCGTGACCGCGCAACGCTTCGCGAGCGCGGGTACGCTCCGCTTCCGCCTGTTCCAGACGTTCACGCAGTTTTTCGTTGAGATCGCTGTTACCGCTAAGCATTTCTGCCGAGTCAGAATAGCTAAAGTGCGCACGACGCTGCACCACTTCCGTCAGGGCAAACGCCTGCTGACGGGCATCGCGCTGCATCTGCTGAGAGTACGCGTAATCTTCTTTTAACTGTTCGAACTGTTCCGGGTCGCTCTGCAATACCGAAACAATCGGTTCCAGTTTCGCCAGTTGATTGCCAAACTGCTGAACAAAACGCGCGGCTTCCTGGGCTTCATCCAGACGTTCGCGGATTTCATCGACGCGATCCGCCAGGCTGTCATCAGCCAACAGGTTGAGACGCGGCAGAATGCGGTTCAGCGCCGTAACGCCCTCTTTCGCCTGCTCAAACTGAATACGCTGCTGCTGGTTATCATTTTCATGATTACTTAACGCCCGCTCCAGTTCGACGCGACGGCTGTTCAGTTGACGGATTTCTGCTTCCGGGTCAGACTCAAACGCAACCGCCAGATGACTGCCGATAAAGCGGCTGAACGCCTGATGCAGACGCTGAGTTTTCTGTACATCAAAGGAGAGCGTGGCGAAGCGTTCGGAAAGCACTTCACGCTCGGCATGGAGGCTTTCAATACGGCTTTCACGCGCAGCACGACCAAACAGCGGCACTTCCGGGAAACGTGAATAACGCCACTGACGATCGGCGATTTTCACCACTACCGCTTTTTCCAGCTCATCAACGCTGAACACGCTGTCATCGAATGACTGCGGATCTCCTTCGATCAGATAGAGATCTTCCGGGCAATCGGTCAAGCCTTCCAGGTGTTCAGTTACCTGTGACAGATCTGGCACCACGATGGCGTGGCGTGACGGGCCATACAGCGCTGAGAAGTACGGCGCATCTTCCAGGCTAACGTCGTCATAAATTTCTGACAGCAGCACACCACCAAAACGCTCCGCCAGCGCGTTCAGACGCTGATCTTCAGAGCCGCCAGGCTGGCTTAAACGTTCGATCTCTTCATCGACGGCGTTTTTGCGCGCGCCCACTTCATCGCGTTCAACAATCGCCTCTCGCTCACGCTCCAGCAACTGTTGCAGATATTCGGTGACGTCCTGGCTGGAGGTAAACTCTTCGCCGCACTGTTCGCTCAACTGGTTGAGACTGTTTTGCGCTGCCAGCCAAACCGGCGCACGCTGCATCAAACTCTGAATGCGAGACTGCAGCTGTTCCTGCTCCTGGCGCAGTGCCATGCGCTCTTCACGGGCGTTAGACACGCTATCGGAAAGAGAGGCAATGCGTGCTTCCAGTTCCTGATGCAGGGCTTCCAGTTCGTCGATATCAAAATTCTTGCCCTGACGTTTGCAGAAATCTGCCAGCAGACGCTCAGCTTCTTGCTGCTCGCGTAGACGCTGTTCCAGTTCGCTTAATCGCATCCGCAGCGGCTGAACCTGCTCTGCCAGGTGACGCTGATCGACCCCTTCGCGCAATAGTTCGCGAGCGACATCCCACGCCTCGTTACGCGCCAGTGGGCCGTTGATTGCCACCACCAGCTGATAAGCCTGCTCAAACTGGCTGTGCGCGGTTTGCGCCATGCTCATTTTCTGCTCAAGAGAGAGCATTTTTTCAGTCGCTTCCAGCTCTTTCGCCTGGAAGGTTTCCAGCCATTCGGCGGCGCTGTCGGCGGTTAAGTCCGGCAGATGGCACAGTTCTTTGGCACGATTAAGTGCAGCAATCGCCTGGTTATACTGGATCGCGCGCGTTTGCTGGACGTCCAGCGCCTGCTGGTAGTCAGCAAGCTGGCTTTTCAGCTCGTCCACTTCCAGTTCGGCAGCTTCCGCGCGAGCCTCGTTCTCTTCCTGGCGTTCGATGGCTTCTGCCACCACTTCGTTTTGCTCTTCCAGACGGATCTGCAGCTCATCGAGATCCGCTTCGTAGCGTTCGATCTTCTCCTGCTGACGCAGTGCGGTTTGCACCAGGTTCAGGTGATCGCTGGCCGCCTGATAATCCGCTTCCAGATCGCCTTCGGCACCGTTGTGCTCTGCCAGCTCACGCGCCATATCGACGTGTTTGTACTGCTCAGCCGCCAGTTGCTGACGCGAAGTATGTAACTCGCGACGAAACTCCAGGGCTTTGTCGAGATGGACACGGCGCTCGTTGGCGTGACGCATGTAGTCCGCCGCCACGTAGTTGGTAGCTTCGCTGATCAGATGCTTAAACAGGTCACGGTCCGACTGGGTGACACGAATCGCTTCCAGCGTCATGCGGTTTTCACGCAGCGCCGCTTCCATGTCCTGGAACGCTTTACGCACGCCGCTGTTTTCCGGCAACAGGTAGTCGCGCAGAGAACGGGTAATGGCACTGGAGATCCCGCCATACAGCGAAGCTTCGATCAGACGATAGAATTTGCTACGGTCAGATGCGGAGCGCAGACGACGCGCGATGATGCCCAGATCGAACATCAGCGAGTGGTAATCGGTAATGGAGTTGAACTGTTTAAACTGCACGCCTTCCATCGCCTCGAGCTTGTCTTTCAGCTCGTTAAGCGGCAGCACGCGCGCCTGGCGTTCGTTCAGGGTTTCGGTCACCAGCTGTGTCGGCTGCACCGACATCGGCAGTCCCTGAATGGCAAATGGTTTGATATCCACTTTACGATCGCGTCCGGCAACCTGTTGCAGACGCACACCGACCACCACGCGCTGGTGGCGCGAGTTAATGGTGTCGAGCATCGAATAACAGACACCCGCTTTCAGCTTACCGTGCAGACCTTTATCGCGCGAACCGCTGGTGGCCCCGGCTTCCGTAGTGTTACGGAAATGCAACAGGGTCAGGTCGGGGATCAGCGCCGTAACGAACGCCGCCATGGTGGTGGATTTACCCGCCCCGTTACCGCCAGAAAGCGTCGTGACCAGCTCGTCAAGGTCAAAAGTTCGGGCAAAAAAGCCGTTCCAGTTAATCAGCGTCAGTGAGCGAAATTTACCGCGTTCAATCATTATTCTTCCTCTCCGCTATCTGGCTGACTCTCTTCGGTTTCATCGTTGAGTTGCAGATGATTTTCAATCGGCATTGCTTCGCCATCACGAATCAGGCGACGCTGTGCTTCACGGGGATCGTCGCCAGCACGCACATCGGCGCCGAAGCGGAACACCGATTCGGTAATGCGGAACTTGCTGCTGTCGTGGCCCATAAACCACACCATGCCTAAACGACGCAGACGGTTGAGCGAAGAACGTACTTTTTCCTGCAACTTCTGACGGTCAACGTCTGAACCGGTTGAACGGTTGTTCACCAGTTTCAGCAGTTTCGCTTCATCGGCCAGGGTGAGCAGTTCGTCGTACAGTTCCTGTTGAGTAAAAATCCCCTCATTCGCCAGCCGTTCCGGGCTGAGATAGAGATAACAGAGGATTTTCCCGACCATCATATCCAGTTCCGACAAGACGGAACGCGGGATAAGAGTGGTGGAACGTGGGCGTAAATAGAAGAACCCTTCCGGTGCGCGAATAAGCTCAACGTTATAACGCGCGTAAAACTCTTCCAGATATTCCTGAAAATCCATCAGGAATGCATGATTATCCAGTTCGTCGAGGCCAATATGGCGGCCTGAACGTAAGGCGCTATCCAGCGCCGGAAATAACGGATTCGCCAGCGCCTGCGCCAGCTTAACCGGCATCACTTGTTCAATATTTGTCGATGACATGCGCCTGTACCTTGGCTCCGTAATCATTAATCGGCTGCCATTTCGCTGGCAGTCCGGTGAAATCTGCTTGCGCTACGCCAAGACGTACCGCCTGATCAATAACAATGCGCGCAACGTCAAAGTGACGTGCACGCGGATACTGTGACAGATATTCGCGTACCACCAGACCAAGATCCAGCGGCACTTGTCTGGTTTTGTACACGGCAAGTTGTTCTTCGATGATCGCCGCCAGCTGTTCGCGGATCTCGTTAAACTCTTCGTATTCCAGATCCTCAGGAAGTTCCCCAGTCACTTCTTCATCGCGCAGTGCCATCTCTTCGTCACGCATATCCAGCAGACGATCGGCATTGGCATAAGTTAGCGCCCACGGCTCATCAAAATAGGTTTGTACCGACTGACGTAACCGCTGAGCAAAGACGCGGTTTTTATCCATATCGATCGCGGTACGAATAAATTTGTGTACGTGGCGGTCGTAGCCAATCCACAAGTCGATGGATTGCTGGCCCCAACTGATAATACGGTCGAGTTTGCTCTGAAGATCGAACACCAGACGATCGACAAAATGCAGGTCGTCATGGGTCATCGTCGCATCCTGAATGCGTAACAGGTTGGCCTGCAATTTATCGCCTGCCGCTTCCAGCGTATCCTGCAATTCACGCAGCGTTCCGGAAGTTTCTGAAAGCAACAATTCACAGCTGGAAATCGCCGCCCGCCAGTCTTTGTTCAACAACTGGGCGATATCATCCTTCACCTGCTGCTGCTGTTCATCCATCAGACGTTGCGTCAGGTCGATACTGTCGAAAATTTCTGCTACCGAATATTTCAGTGGCGCATAGACATTACGGTGCCAGTGAAATTCATCACCGCCCTCTTCGGCGGCATCTGCTGCGCGTTTGAGCTCACCCGCCACAATCGACAATTGCATAGAAAGGCGCAGCGTAGAAAACTCGCGCTGACGAATGTAATAGTCAGTGATGCCGATGCCGAGCGGCGTCAGACGGTAAATTGCGTTCCCTTCCGCCTGCTCGCTGGTAAAGCGGTTCAGCAGACGTTGACGCACCATGTCGTTGATCGCGTTATTGGCGCGCACGCCGATGGTTTCGCTGGTTTGCTCAAACGCATCACTCACATGGCGGAATGCATCCACCAGCTCGCCTTCACTCATCTCACCATCCAGACGCTCGCCGTTCAGCGTGGCAACCGCCAGCAGAAAAGAGAGTCGGTCTACCGGCAGCGAGATGGAGAAGTCATTTTTTCTGGCCCAGGCAACCAGTTCGGGGACTGTCTGGGAAAATTCACTCATACTTTATCCTTGCTCTGCGGTTTGCGCGCGGTGACATGAATATAACGCCCCAGGGTAATATACGGTTCCTGACGGCAATAACGCGTTTCTAATTCAAGTAATGCTTCATAGCAGTCGCGCTGCTGGTGTTTCTCGCGCAGATAATCATGAAACACGCGAACGCCTGTCTTACCCATAATTTGCCAACCAGCTTCTTCCAGCCACAGATAAACCTGCGCCGGGTCGCGTGGATAATCTGGCGAAAGCGTCCGTTTTTTCTTTTTCGGCATTCCCGCCTGCACGTAATCAAAATTCCCGGCGACCATGTTATGCATCAACAAACCATGCGCATTGTAGAACATTAACGACAACACGCCGCCTGGACGCAACACTGACCACAGGGTCTGCAATACACTGCGGGGATCGGCCACCCACTCGAGCACCGCATGGAACAATATCAGATCAACGGGCGTTTCCAAATGCGAAGCAACATCCTGAGCGGCGCAATGTATAAATTGCATGTTGTCGCTCACACCTTTTGCTTCTGCCGCCTGTTTTGCGCGGTCGATCATCTGCGCAGAAAGATCGCATAAAATGACCTGATGCCCACGCTCGGCCATTTTGATTGCGGTCTGCCCTTCTCCACCGCCAGCATCCAGCACACGCAGTTTTTGCGGGCCCATTTCCGCCAGCACGCGATCGAGATCCTGCCACAGAATAGCCTGTCGAAGCTGCCCTTTGGTGGTGCCGTAAATGTTACGGGAAAACTTTTCCGCAATATCATCAAAATTGCGATCCTGCATTGCTTTCTCCACCGGTTGGCTAAGACGTTTTCTGATAAAGACGCTATTTTGTCACAGCCACGGCGAGAATGAACCCGTCTGGTGTAATATCGCTGGCGATCCCTTGCTATATGGTTAAAAAAGGAACCAGAAAGGATGCTTTTTACACTGAAAAAAGTGATTGGCAATATGTTGCTGCCACTTCCGCTGATGTTGTTGATTATTGGCGCTGGCCTGGCGCTGCTGTGGTTTAGCCGTTTTCAAAAAACCGGGAAGATTTTTATTAGCATTGGGTGGCTGGCGCTCTTGTTATTGAGTTTGCAACCGGTAGCCGACCGCCTGCTGCGTCCCATCGAAAGCACCTATCCGACATGGAATAATTCGCAAAAAGTGGACTATATCGTGGTGCTCGGAGGTGGTTATACCTGGAACCCGCAGTGGGCGCCGAGCTCTAATTTAATCAATAACAGTCTGCCACGCCTGAATGAAGGTATTCGCTTATGGCGCGAAAATCCGGGATCAAAACTGATCTTCACGGGAGGCGTAGCAAAAACCAATACGGTGAGTACAGCGGAAGTAGGTGCCAGAGTTGCGCAATCGCTGGGCGTGCCGCGCGAGCAAATTATCACCCTGGATTTGCCAAAAGATACCGAAGAAGAAGCTGCAGCAGTGAAACAGGCGATTGGTGACGCCCCTTTCCTGCTGGTGACCTCCGCATCACATCTGCCGCGGGCGATGATCTTTTTTCAGCAGGAAGGGTTAAATCCGCTACCAGCCCCGGCGAATCAGTTGGCCATCGACTCGCCGCTTAACCCGTGGGAACGGGCAATCCCTTCTCCGGTCTGGTTGATGCATAGCGATCGTGTTGGCTATGAAACGCTTGGCCGTATCTGGCAGTGGCTAAAAGGTTCGTCAGGCGAGCCACGGCAAGAGTGATTTTGATGCCAGATCGAAGTTGCGCCGACTAAATCGTCCGGTATTAACCAGTTGCGCAACTTCATCCCATAACACATACAACCAACGCCGCCAGATGAACGACTCCGCCACTGGCGCGCGTTGCAGATAACTCCAGAGCAAATCTTCCGCCAGAGAATTATCCATTAGTCGGAACAGTTCGTATTCTCGCGGTGCCCAAAGCATTAGTCCCGGCCCGACCATCGCCAGTAACTGATCGCTGCGCGAATCTTTCAACATGCTGCGTAAACAGAAGTTACCGTGAATCAGCACACAATTGTCGTTAAAGCCTTCAAATAATGCCGGGAGACATTCGCGAGTGCGAAACAGGATCCGCTTATCCTGCATCGTCAGACCGGTGTTATTGAACTGATTGAGCGTGGTCCATAGCACTTCAACATGTTGCCGGTACCATGAGGGCCAGAAATTTTCCTGAGTATTGTCGACCGCGCCGACGCAACCGCGACTGTCCTGACGGTGCCAGGCCAGTAAGGCTTCAACGATTTGGTCTTTGAGTTGTTCCCAGCGTTCTGGTGTTCGGGCTGGTGCCTCCACCGAAACACCACGCATCCGCTCCAGTAGCAGGACATCGGGGCCGGGGTGTTCTTCATGCGTCATCACACCATAAATAGTCGGCATACGGACAGTCCCACTTCTTGCCAGCATGGTGGTTTTCCATGCCAGTTGTCGGGCTTTTCCGGGCGTACTAAAGCTTCTTGCCATTAACGGCATTGGGTTTCCCTGGCTGTCATACAAAGCCCACAACGCCGTATCCGCTTTTTCATTGACGCACTCAATACGACTGAGTTTTTCGCCCAGTAAATGGCTTAATTCGGCACGCAGCTGTTCCATTCAGATTACCCTCATAAAAGCTACTGCTTTCATAATGAGCGCCAATATAAAAGATGTCACCTGAATGAGATCAATTGTTGAAAAGAAAAATTGAGGAAAATCGTAACGGTACGACACTCCTCCCAAAATTGGCTGGAGTGTCGTGAAGTGAAATTAGCGCATTTCAGCGCGAACGCGCTCGAGATCTTCAGGGGTATCCACACCTGTGCCAGGAACTTCCTGGGCGACAGCAACGTGGATTTTTTCGCCGTACCACAGAACACGAAGCTGCTCTAACATTTCGATATGTTCTAACGGACTTGGCTGCCAGGTAACATAACGACGGATAAAGCCTGCTCGGTAGCCATAAATACCAAGATGACGCAGGAAGTTATCGCCAACGGTTTCAAGGTCTTTTGCAAAACGATCACGATCCCACGGAATGGTGGCGCGAGAGAAGTACAGTGCGTACCCTTCGGCATCGAGAACCACTTTCACCGCATTCGGGTTAAACGCTTCTTCCGCATTGTGGATTGGCACCGCCAGAGTCGCCATACCCACCTGACGCTGAGCGAGGTTATCAGCAACCTGACGAATGATTGTCGCAGGGATCATCGGTTCATCACCCTGCACATTAACGATCACCGTGTCGTCGCTGAATGCGCATTTTTCGACAACTTCCGCCAGACGTTCTGTACCTGACTGATGATCGGCGCGCGTCATACATACTTCGCCGCCAGCGGCTTCAACAGCGCGGGCAACATCCTCATGATCGGTTGCCACGATGATGCGCTCGGCACCTGATTCGCGCGCGCGTTCAAGAACATGAACAATCATGGGTTTGCCGTTAATATCAACCAATGGTTTACCGGGCAGACGCGTGGACGCGTAACGCGCGGGAATAATGACCACAAAACTCATGATTTACTCTCATCAGCAGTCAGCACGCGGGCTTCCGTTTCCAGCAACACTGGAATGCCATCGCGCAGCGGGAAAGCCAGGTTGTCCAGTTTGCAAATAAGCTCTTGTTTTTCCTGGTTATACCAAAGTTTTCCGTTGCAAACCGGGCAGGCAATGATTTCAAGCAGACGATGATCCATAGTTCCTCCAGATGGATCGGGTTATGAATGCATAAATCTTATCATAATCATTTATGCGACGGGGTCTATTTCCCAGCCGGCGCGGCAATCAGTAAAGAGGCCTTGCGAGCAACGTCCTAATGTCACCCGCGTTGCCTGCTGCCAGTTAGCGAAATCAGTAATCGCCTGACGTAACCCTTTTTGCAGCGTTGTCGTTGGTTTAATGCCTTCCTGTAACCACAGAGAGATAACTTCAAGGATGCCTGTCTGGCGATGCATTTTGGCATCCATTCGCCCAACTAATTGCCCACGATGTAATAACGGCAGAACAAAATAGCCATACTGGCGTTTCGGCGCTGGGGTATAGCACTCCAGCCGGTAGCTAAAATCAAAAAGCTGCTCTGCGCGTTTGCGATCCCAGACAACAGGATCAAAAGGCGAAAGTACCGCGCTGTGCGTTGCAGTGAGCTTTCCGGCCAGCGCTCGCTCGAGTAGCGGCAGCAAATCATCATGCAGCCAAAGATTGCCCAATTTTTCAACATGCACAGCAATGATTTGCTGCTGTTCAGCCCTCGCTTCGCGCCACGCCGCCAGTGCCGGACGTTTCAGCCGATAGTAATCTGCCAGCCACTGTTCGCGGAATATTCCCAGGCTACGCGCACTGTTATCCAGCATGATGATTTCTGCTTCTGTTTGCGAAACGAGATCGCGCTCATCATCCCAGTCAGGCATGACACGGTGGGTTAAATCATAAACGCGCTGGAAGTTGCGCCGTTCAATCACCATCACCTTTCCGGCAGTAAATAAACCTTCCAGATGCCGTTTATGCGGCTTCCATTCCCACCAGCCGCTTGCACCTTTACGAGGATGCTCAAAATCGGCTGAACGTACCGGCCCCTTATCATGAATATGCTGAATTAACTGTGCAATTTCCGCCTCATGTTCCTGCATCCAGGCGTCTTTGTATTTCCAGCCCATTTTTTCAGGTGCCAGCATGCGGTGGCGAATAAGACGAAAGTCGCTACGCGGCATAAAGCAGGCTTCATGCGCCCAGTATTCCATTAATTCGCCACGCGCCAGAGACTCATCCAGCCACTGGGCAGGATAATTTCCCAGACGACTGAAAAGCACCAGATATGGACTACGGGCAACAATATTGATGGTATCGATTTGCAGCAAGGACATGCGGGAGATCGTTGCCGGAATATCCTCCAACGACGCTCGACGGCGGGGTTTGTTTAACAGGCCTTGTGCGGCAAGGTGAAGATTACGCGCATCAGCAAGGGAGAGGTGCGGCAGCGACATTCATGACTCCATCAATCGAACGCTGCCGCGGCGTAACTAGTTGCCAGAAGCCAGCAAGGTTAGTTGCGTAAGCAGTTTCGCTGGTTCATCACCTGAAAGCTGTGCGTCTACAGGCAAATACCACCAATTTTCTTCTGCAAAGGCCCGGCATTTCACCGCATCTTTTTCAGTCATTACCAGCGTTTGCCCGGCGCTTACCAACGCACTGACATCCGCATGGTTCAAAGACTGATGATCGGCCAGCGGTACACATTTTTCCGGTTGTACGCCACACATCTTCAGCGTGGCAAAAAAGCGCGGCGGATGCCCAATCCCCGCCATCGCCACTACATGTTCAAGCTGAGCAACGTCACAACGCGTACCGGTACGTAAATTCACCGCCTGACCCGGCAGCAGATGCATGGGGATTTCACCGCTGCGAGGGACACCGCCGTTGACGATTACCGCATCAACCGACTTTAAGCGCCCCGCTCGCTCACGCATTGGCCCCGCCGGCAACCACCAGCCATTGCCAAAGCGACGCACACCATCAATAACGACAATTTCCACATCACGCGCCAGACGGTAATGCTGTAAACCGTCGTCGGTTACGATGATCTGCACATCAGGGTGTTGCGCCAGAATGGCTTTTACCGCATCAGAACGAACGGGAGAAACCGCAACAGGCGCATCAGTGCGTTGATAAATCAACACAGGTTCATCACCCGCCTGTGCTGTTGTGGTATCTGCCGACAATAACAGCGGATAAGATTCAGCCTTACCACCATATCCCCGCGATACGACCCCCACGCGAATACCGCGCTGTTGCAGCTGTTCCACCAGCCAGACAACGACCGGGGTTTTTCCGTTGCCGCCTGCGGTGAGATTACCAACCACGACAACCGGTACGGGGGCACGCCAGGCGCGCTTCAGTTTTAGTTTATAGCAAAGACGGATCGCGCCACTCACCAGGCCATACAACCAGGAGAGTGGCAGCAATAGCCGCCACAAAGGGGATTCACCAGACCAGATTTTTTCGATCATTGGCCAAACTGCATTTTGTGAAGTTGCGCGTAAACGCCACGGTGCTCAAGCAAATCGTTATGCGTACCGCGTTCCACAATGACACCATCCTCGACAACCACGATTTCGTCTGCCTTTTCAATGGTAGACAAGCGGTGGGCAATCACCAGAGAGGTACGGTTTTTCTGCAACTCATCCAGTGCTGCCTGAATCGCACGTTCGGATTCGGTATCCAACGCCGAGGTAGCTTCGTCCAGAATCAGTATCGGGCTATCACGCAACAAGGCTCGAGCGATAGCAATACGCTGACGCTGACCGCCAGAGAGCAACACGCCGTTTTCACCAATGACTGTATCGAGACCGTTATCCATCTTATTGATGAAGTCCATGGCGTAGGCCATACGCGCAGCTTCTTCAATTTGCTCACGGCTGTACTGTTCAGTCCTTGCGTAAGCAATGTTGTTGGCAACCGTATCGTTAAACAGATGGACATTCTGCGACACCAGAGCAACCTGGTTACGTAACGACGCCAGGGTATACTCGCGCAGATCGTGACCATCCATCAGGATTTCGCCTTCATCAATATCGTAAAAACGCGTGATCAGGCTGGCGATGGTTGATTTACCCGAACCAGAGCGTCCAACCAGAGCAACCGTCTTCCCTGCCGGAATTTTCAGGTTGATGTTACGCAATGCAGGCACATCACGTCCCGGATAAGTAAAGGTGACATTGCGAAACTCCACGTCGCCAGTCGCACGCTCGATCACGCGCTTACCTTCGTCTTTCTCCTGCTCACTGTCCAGAATGGTAAACAGCGTCTGACAAGCCGCCATACCGCGCTGGAACTGGGCGTTAACGTTGGTCAGCGATTTCAGCGGACGCATCAGTGCAATCATTGAAGAGAAAACAACGGTAATCGTACCGGCAGTCAGGCTATCCATGACACTTGGGAAGCTCGCCGCATACAGAACAAACGCCAGCGCCAAAGAGGCGATCAGCTGAATGATCGGATCAGAGATGGAAGAGGCTGAAACCATTTTCATCCCCTGAAGACGCATTCGGTTGCTGACTTTATCAAAGCGTTTCGTTTCCACTTCCTGACCACCGAAAATCAATACTTCTTTGTGGCCCTTCAGCATTTGTTCTGCGCTGGTGGTCACCTGCCCCATGGTGTTCTGCATGTTTTTACTGATGTTGCGAAAACGCTTCGATACAACGCGAATCGCAATCGAAACAATCGGTGCCAGCACAATCAAAATGATCGACAGTTGCCAACTGTAATAGAACATCATGATGAACAGGCCGATGATCGACGCACCTTCACGCACAACAGTAATCAGTGCGCCGGAAGAAGAAGAAGCAACCTGTTCGGAATCGTAGGTAATACGTGACAACAGCGTACCCGTTGACTGTTTGTCAAAGAATGAAACTGGCATTCCCATCATGTGACCAAACAGGCGGCGACGCATGGTCATTACCACCTTTCCTGATACCCAGGAGATACAGTAGCTGGAGACATAGCTGGTGATACCACGTAAAATCATCAGCCCGATCACCACCAGCGGCATCCACACCAGCACGGAGCGATCTGTTTTACCAAAGCCATCATCAAGAAGTGGCTTAAGGAGCGATAACATGAAGGTATCGCTGGCTGCGTTGAGGATTAACGCTACGCCCGCCACGATCAGACCCGCTTTGAAAGGCGCAATGGTTGGCCACAGTCGGCGGAATGTCTGCCACGTAGAGAGATCTTTGTCGTTATGCATTCAAAAAACCAGCATTTGTTGAAATAGCCGCATATTCTACCCGTTATCCACTGGCACGCCAAACCACTGATGATACCAACGAGGTAAAATTTGCTCCCTGAGGCTGCTAATCCGCCAGCCTTGCGCTGAAAAATTGACCGTTGTTTGACCTTGATGTGGAGTATCAATCCATTGATATCCTTGCAGTTGATAGCGATGCTTAACTTTGTTAGAGGGCAGTCGCCATGCGTTATAGCGCGATGCCGATGCGAGTGCCACTTTTCCATTCACTCGCTGAATTAATGGCAACGATGATGAGGTATTACTGCCATGGTGAGGTACCTGAAGCAATGTTGCCTGCACTTGCTGCCAGTAACGGCTTAGCATCTTTTGTTCAGCTGGGGCTTCAATATCACCGGTTAGAAGAATGCTATTCGTCCCGTCATCAACCTTAACCACACAGGAATGGTTATTTCCTTTATCGTTGCTACCTTGTAAAGGCCAGTGCGCGCTGAAACGCAATCCTTGCCATTGCCACGCTTCGCCACGCACACAGGGCTGATGATGTTCCCAGTTTAACGGACTTCTGATCCATAACATCGGCCATATATGCAATATTGAATCCAGCCCTCCCCGGTGATCCAGATGTTCATGGCTCAGAATAACGCCTTCCGGTTCAAGATTATGCCAGTGGAGCCAGGGGATAATCAGTTGTTGCCCACTATCCCCTTCAGGCCAGGCCAGTCCTGTGTCATAGAGAATCGCTTTGCCGTTTCTGGCTATCACCATTGCCAGCCCTTGCCCGACATCAAGCATGTACAGCTGCCACTCGTCAGGTCGAGGTTTTTGCCACAGCGGCCAGCACATCAGCAAGCCTCCAGCCACACACATTGCTGGCAACGTTCGCCAGGCGTTTAATCGCCATACCACCAGTAAGAACCATGGGGAAAATGTTAGCCATTGCCAACGTTCAGCAATGTTGATCCACCCTTCCGGCAAACTCTTTAACCCCCAGAAAAGTAAAGCCAAAGACCGGTCGGCAAGAAACCATAACCCTTGTTCCAGAATAAACGGCCCGCTTAAATGCACAACCATCGCGGCGAGAATCAACGGAACCGTGATAAATGTCACCAGGGGAATTGCAAAAAGATTTGCAATAAACGAGGTCAGACTAATGCCATGAAATATGACAATTTGCACGGGCATAAGCAGGAGGGTGATTCCCAGTTGCAGATGGATGAGGGAAACAACCGCGCGCAATACCGGCGGCAGCTGCCACTCCGGACAGGGAAACCACTGATACCAAAAAATCAGTGCCGCGACCGCAGCGGCAGAAAGCCATAAACTTTGCGAGAGAATGGCAACAGGATCCATCAGCAAAATTGCCGCCAGACAACATAGCCATACATCCCAGCCACTCCATTGTCGTCCACTTAACTTAAGCATTCCCCAAATGGCAAGCGCCACCACGGTACGCAATGCAGGAGGTTGCATTCCCGTAAGCCAGGCATAAAAAGCAGCACAGCAGATTCCACCAATTAATGGCATTTGCCAGTGGATCCAGCACCCAGGCAGAAAAACTTGCCCACCGCGAATGAGTCCTGCAGCCAGCAACGCCGCAAAAGCGATGTGCAATCCTGATATCGCCATTAAATGCGCCGTTCCAGTATCGCGCATGATATTTTTGATTTCTTTGGGGACGGATAACCGTTCCCCCATACCTAATCCAAGAATAACCGCGTTCCACATATAGGGTTGCAGCGTTGTTTGTAGTGACGCCAGATACTGTGCACGCAGGCTACAATTCGGTTCAATGACACTTGCCTGCAGAAAACGGCCGGTGAGCGGCTGATGCTGGGCAATGGCATAACGCTGGCTATCAAAGCCGCCATCATTAAGTTGGCCATGAACTGCACGAACTTTGAGTTTCATTGACCATTGTTGTCCAGCACAAACCGCTTGCGGAAGATATTCGCCATACATCACGAGACCTGACGCAGGGAATATACGTCGACCTTGTAGATGAGTAATTTGACCGTAATGAGTGGTCATGCTGTCAGTAGCAATGATCTCAACAATTGCATCCTGCGTCGCGCCAGTTAAGGTTTCTCCTGCCCACAAAATTTGCTTTGCTGATAATATGCCCCAAACGAAAAACAGCAACGTCAGCGCGATATAACGGACGGTTTTAACAGGGATAAATGCCAGTACACAGGCGAAGAGAGTCAGAAACGCAAGGGTTACTGTCCCAGGCAATTGGGGCAAAATCAGCAACGGAAAAATTCCGCAAATTATGCATACGCCGACTGTCGTTATTTTCATGCACCCTCCCTGTTTATAGAAAGTGTGCAACTTTGTTGAACGGTTGTCTGGTGGGAGTTTTGCGTTCCCCGAGGCACGTTCAGAAGAATTTAACGATAGGGTGAAAACTGCTCAAAACTCTGCGAGGCAGCTTCCAGTTCCAGATTAGAGAAATGAAAAAAGCACC
>ENA-UOJP01001906-UOJP01001906.1-human-gut-metagenome-genome-assembly--contig:-C102-NODE-1906-length-20250-cov-4.793018_pt1 | contig 20250 bp, 16 predicted proteins | sample MGYA00242353_ERZ723900 | MGnify/ENA metagenome assembly ERZ723900
TAGGAATGAAACATAGAAGTTTGTAACTTTTTATAAGTTTTCAGTAACGGATGAGAGATGAGACCGATAAAACTTACGATTTCTGCATTCGGACCGTATGCAAAAGAGACAGAGATCATTCTGGATGAACTTGGTGAGCGGGGGCTTTATCTGATAACCGGCGATACCGGTGCCGGAAAGACCACAATTTTTGATGCAATCGCATTTGCACTTTATGGTGAGGCAAGTGGAAATGAAAGAGAGCCGGGGATGCTTCGTAGTAAATATGCGGATCCGAAGACGCCGACCTTTGTAGAACTGGATTTCCTGTATCAGGGGCAGATTTATCATATCCGGAGAAATCCGGAGTATATGCGCCCGAAGGACAGGGGCGAGGGCTTGACGCTGCAAAGAGCGGATGCGGTACTGGAATTTCCGGATGACAGGCTTCCGGTCACAAAGGCAAAAGAGGTCACAAAAGCAGTGACAGAACTGATCGGGCTCGACCGCGGACAATTTACTCAGATTGCAATGCTGGCGCAGGGAGATTTTATGAAGCTTCTGTTTTCAAAAACTGAGGAGCGGAGCAAAATTTTCCGGGAAATTTTCCATACCAGACCGTATCTTGCGTTTCAGGAGAAAATGAAAAATGCAAGCGGCAGACTGCAGGAACAGTATGAGAATGTCAGCAAAAGCATTTTGCAGTACATGAAGGATATCAGCTGTGATGAGGATGACGTGCTTGCTGCGGATGTGAAAAAGATCCGTGAGAGCAAAGCGGTGGTTCATGCGGACAAGGTTCTGGAACTTTTGGAAACTCTGACAAATCAGGATGCTGACTCGGTGAAAGAAAAGAAGAAGAATTTAACGAAGATCGAGAAAGATCTGGAAGAGCTGAACCAGAGAATCGGAAAGGCAGAGGCAGTGATCCGTGCAAAAAAGGAACTGGAAAAAGCGGAGCAGACGATAGCAGAGAAGACACCAACGCTGGAAGAACTGGAAATGGCACTGAAGAAAGAACAGGAAAAAGTGCCGGAAAGAGAGCAGTTAACAGAAGAGATCGGAAAGAGGCAGGAAAAGCTTGCAGAGTATGACGAATTGAAAAAACTTCAGAAGCAGATTAAAGAGTTTGAAAAACAGATTGAGATATTAAAGGACCGGGAAAGCCGGTATCAGGAAAAGAAAGCGCAGATGCAGGCGCAGCTGGAACAGAAAAGAAATTTACTGGAACAGCTGAAGGATGCGGAAATTAAAGTTCTGAAAGTTACAGCAGAACAAAAAGAGGTTTCAGTAAGAAAAGAAACGGCAGAAGACATTCTTATTCAATATAAAAGATACCAAAGACAGAAGAAAAGTGTGGAAGAGGCGCAGAAAGCATATCTTGTCATGCAGGAGGAATGTACAGAGCGAAAGACACAGCTTGCCTGGATGGAGAGGGCATTTCTGGATGAGCAGGCGGGGATTCTTGCAAAGGTTCTGAAAACGGGAGAGCCGTGTCCGGTGTGCGGATCGGTCCAACATCCATGTCCGGCACAGATGACGGAGGGTGCACCGGAAAAAGAAGAGCTTGAAAAATACCGGAAAGAGACTGCCGATGTGGAGAAAAAGACGAATGATGCAAGCTTTAAGGCAAATGAAAAGCTGGTGCAGTTAAAAGCGCTGGAAGAAGAAATCCAAAAGAGTGTGAAAAGCTTTGACAGCAGCATACAGGAAGAAGAGATTGAAAAATCGCTGGCGTTGATCGGTCAACAGATGGATGCCCTCGAAAAGTCAGAAAAGGAATTACAGAAAAAGCTGGAAGTAGCTAAAGAAGCAGTGGCAGAAAAGCAGAAGCTGGAAGCTGAGATCCCGGAACTGGCGCAGATGCAGAAAAAGCTTCAGGAGGAAGAACAGGAGCGAAAGGATCAGCTCCTTGTGTCTGAGAGAGATAAAGCAAATGCAGAAGAGCAGGCTGTGAAGGTGCGTGGCAAACTGGAATTTCCGGAGAAAGCAGAAGCAGAACAGAAGATCAAAGAGCTGGATAAGCAGAAAAAAGAGATCGATAAGAATCTGAATGCTGCCCAGAAGGCATTCCAGGACTGCAGTCAGTCGGTAGAAGCGGCAAAGACAAAGAAGAAAACGCTGGAGAAGCAGATTGCAGGTAATAAAGAAACCGATATGGAAGAGCTTGGGCAGGCACGACAGGAAGTATCAGGTGCGAAAAAAGAGCTTCAAAAACAGATGGAAGAGATCAGGATCCGTTATGAGAACAATCTGAAAATCAGGAATGCGATTGACAAGCAGAGTGCGAAACTTCTTGAGCTTGAGCGGAACTGGACACAGGTGCGTGAAATTTCCGATACGGTAAATGGAAAGATCAAAGGCGGATCCAAAGAAAAGATCAAGTTTGAGACCTACATCCAGACCAATTATTTTGACCGGATCATTGCCCGTGCAAATACGCGGTTTATGGTGATGAGTGGAGGACAATATGAGCTGAAACGCCAGACTGATACGGATGACCGGAAGAGTCAGAGTGGTCTGGAACTGAACGTAATCGATCACTACAATGGTTCTGAGCGAAGCGTGAAGACGCTTTCCGGCGGGGAATCCTTTAAAGCTTCTCTTTCGCTGGCACTCGGACTTTCTGATGAGATCCAGGCATCGGCAGGCGGAATCCAGCTGGATACCATGTTTGTCGATGAAGGATTTGGTTCACTGGATGAAGAGTCACTGGAACAGGCGATGAAAGCACTGAACGGTCTGGCGGAAGGCAACCGTCTGGTGGGAATCATTTCCCATGTGCAGGAACTGAAAGCAAGAATTGATAAACAGATCGTGGTAACAAAAGAAAAAGCAGGTGGCAGCAGAGTGGAACTTAAGATTGACTGATCTGCATAAGGATAGAGAAGGAGGGAGTTGAAAATGGCAGATATTTATGGAATGCTGGATGAACTTCAGCACCGGGCGGCAAAAGAAGAGGACATAAAAGAAAAGCTTCTTGCAACCAGAAAAGAAGAAGAACCGTTCAGTGCATTTTGCAGAGTATGCAGGGAGCTTGGTTATGAGATTTATGAAATGGAGCTGATCTGTGCCGGAGAAGAATTTCATGCTGAGATGAAGCGGAGCACCAATGGAGGTGGGGAAAATTCACCGAAACTGGAAGGAGAAGATGATTTTTATGAGCTGTTTTTTGCAGGACTGGAGCAGAAGGAAAATAAAAATCTAAATGAATAAAAATACTATGAAGAAATGGTTTTGACTTTCAGATATGCAACAAGTGTGTTAAGATAGGTACAGACTATTCATAAAATGTGCAAGAATATACAATTTGAAAAGAGCGAATATAAAAGGAAAAAGGAGTAAAAATCATGCCAGTTTTTGATTTTAAACACACACCAGATGAAAAAAAGGCCCAGGAATGTACTTATACAACATTCCGCTCGAATGAGACAGAAGCGACAGCGGAGAAACCGATGCTGGTTCTGGATAACAGCAACCGGAAATGGAAGCATCATTCCTGTGGTGTTTTCACCAACCCGATTAAGAAGACATCCTTTGAATTTGACGAGGAAGATGGAACTGTAAGTGCGGACATTCTCCAGATCGATGTGAGATTTGTAAGCCTGATCAAATGGCTGGGCGAGAATCACATCAATGTCCGTCTTTCCGGTGAAAACCGTGCAGACGGCTATGCAGTATACAAGATCCGGGAGATCGCATTCGGTGGGGCAACCAAGCTTTCAGCTGAAGATGGTTTCCTGCAGTTCATGATCGAGCGTCTTTTCGCAAGCAGTGCACCGACAGAAGAAGCTGTGGATGAGGAAATGGAAGAAGACGGCGACAGCATGAAGCTGACAAGCCTGCAGAGTATCACTGATTTTATGAACTGTGCAGGAAGAACCCTTCCGGACAATATCCGTTTGTGGGCAAGAAGAAACCTTGCTGTTGCAAGATCACACGAAGTGTCACCGGAAGAAAGAAGACATGCGCAGAGAGCTCTTTCGATCATGATGAATATTCAGTGGAAGAGCAATTATTTTGAATCCATTGATCCGGATGAGGCAAGAAGAATCCTGGATGAAGAGCTTTACGGAATGGAACGTGTCAAACAGAGAATCATCGAAACGATCATCCAGATCAACAGAACGCACACTCTTCCGGCGTATGGAATCCTTCTGATCGGACCGGCCGGAACCGGTAAATCGCAGATCGCTTATGCAATTGCACGTATCCTGAAGCTTCCGTGGACAACTCTGGATATGAGTTCCATTAACGATCCGGAACAGCTTACAGGAAGTTCCCGTGTATACGCCAATGCGAAACCGGGAATTATTATGGAAGCATTTGCGGCAGCAGGAGAATCCAACCTGGTATTCATCATCAATGAGCTGGACAAAGCAGCATCCGGAAAAGGAAATGGGAATCCGGCGGATGTACTTTTGACACTCCTTGATAACCTTGGATTTACGGATAACTATATTGAGTGTAATGTTCCGACAGTTGGCGTATATCCGATTGCAACTGCCAATGAAAAAGATCAGATCAGTGCACCGATCATGTCCCGTTTTGCAGTTATCGATATCCCGGATTATACACCGGAAGAGAAGAAGATCATCTTCTCCAGATTTGCACTTCCGAAGATCCTGAAGAGAATGAGCCTTCGTCAGGACGAGTGTACGGTGACAGATGAAGGCCTTGATGTGATAATTGAACTTTATTCCAATACATCAGGAATCCGTGATCTGGAGCAGGCAGCCGAACATATTGCGGCAAATGCACTGTACCAGATCGAGGTAAATCATGTAAAAGAAGTTGTGTTTGACGGAGAAGCAGTGAGAGCATTGCTTTCATAAGAAAATTAAAATATGAAAATGTAAATGATGATACCAGGGTCAAAAGATTCTATTTCTGTTAATATTTATAGATGCAGTAAAATTGCAGAAGGAGCCGGAAAAGAAAAATAGGGTACGGGTGACTTTGCACTATGGAGATGAGATCCCGTCAATTGTGGAAGCTATTGCTGACACAATGACGGTTTCGGGAGCTCATCGGAATGCCCAGTGCAACGGAACCCGTACCCTATTTTTCTTTTCCGGCGGTGCTTATCATTCTACCCCTGTCTATAATAACTCAGGAAATCAGAAATTTTTCCCACAGCTTCTTTCAGAACTTCAATTCGTGGCAGATATACTACCCGGAAATGATCCGGCTGTTTCCAGTTAAATCCACTTCCCTGTACGATCAGGATCTTCTTATCCTGCAGCAGATCCAGTGCAAATTTTTCATCATTTACAATGTTGAACTTCTTTACATCGATCTTCGGGAACATATAAAATGCAGCCTGCGGTTTGACGGCAGTGATTCCCGGAATGTCAGTCAGTGCCTTGTAAATATATTCGCGCTGTTCGTAAATACGTCCGCCCGGAACGAGGTAGTCGTTGACGCTCTGATTGCCCCAGAGAGCGGTCTGAACGACAGACTGTGCCGGAACATTGGAGCAGAGACGCATATTGGAAAGCATCTTGATTCCTTCGATATAATCTTTTGCGATTGCTTTATTTCCGCTGAGAACCATCCAGCCAATACGGAATCCGGCGATCATATGGGATTTGGAAAGACCGCTGAAGGTGACGCAGAACAGATCCGGTGCCAGTGAAGCAATGGAAATATGTTCTTTTCCGTCCATAACAAGGCGGTCATAAATTTCATCTGAGAAAATGATCAGGTGATGTTCCCTTGCGAGATCAACAATCTTCTGCAGCACTTCTTTTGGATAAAGTGCTCCGGTCGGGTTGTTCGGATTGATGATTACAAGAGCTTTGGTACGGTCTGTGATCTTACGGCGCATATCTTCGATGTCCGGATACCAGTCAGATTGTTCATCGCAGATATAGTGAACAGCCTTTCCGCCGGCAAGTGTGGCACAGGCGGTCCACAGAGGATAGTCTGGTGACGGAATCAGAATTTCATCTCCGTTGTCAAGAAGAGCTGACATACACAGGTTGATCAGTTCGCTGACACCATTTCCGGTGTAAATGTCACTGATCGTGACATTTGGCAGCTTTTTGATCTGGGAATACTGCATGATTGCTTTACGTGCAGAGAAAAGTCCCTGAGAAGGAGAATATCCTTCGCAGTCAGAAAGCTGCTGACTCATATCATAGATAACTTCATCCGGTGTACGGAAGCCGAACGGAGCCGGATTACCGATATTGAGCTTCAGTACATGGGTACCGCGTTCTTCCATACGGGCAGCTTCTTCGACAACCGGTCCACGGACATCGTATAATACATTATCGAGTTTGGATGATTTTTTGAATATATGCATGGCAGAACTTCCTGCATTATCATTTTTGTCGGTTATTGTCTTTTTCATCGGTGTAGTTCCTCTTTTTGAAGAGTTTGAAGTTCCGACAGAACCAGAAGTCTTAGTGGTAGACGGAGCTTTTGGAGCAACGGAGTTGTTTTCCCGAGCAGTAAAGTTTTCCTGACTGTCACCGAGTAGCCAATCGGCATCTACGTGAAGCGTATCTGCCAGAAAATGGAGGATATCATTTCTCGGAACAGTTTTTCCGCTCACGTACTGACTTACATGGCTTTTACCTAATTTTACATTATTTTCTGCGGCGATATGAACCAGATCAATCTGTTTCAGGTTCTGTGCATACATCGCCTCTTTAAGTCTATCTGAGAAAGTTGTCATTTGAAAATCTCCTTTCAAACTAAAAAGTTCAATTTAAAAATAAAACAGTGAAGTTCAAAACTTAAATTGATTATAGCACTTTGAATGATTTGGTTCAATAACAAATATTATTTTTGGTTCAAAAAGTTTGATTCTAGCAACGGCATCCTGAAAAAAGGCGGTATCCAGCCAAAATTCAGATGCTCTGGTAACTTAGTTGCCGAGTAGTTCACAAATAATGATAAGTATTACGTTTCAGGACGACAAAAGTTCCGGTAACGCATAAAGTTAAAAGTTCAGCAATTGCAACCGAGCACCAGACTCCGTTGATCCCGAGAAGCAGTGGAAGTAGCAGAACCACTGCCATTTGGAAGACCAGTGTTCTGAGAAACGAGATCAGCGCAGAGAGCAGACCGTTGTTCAATGCGGTAAAAAATGCAGAGCCATAAATATTGAACCCGTTGATCAGGAACGCAAAGCTGTACAGACGGAAGCCACTGCGTGTCAGTTCAAAAAGCCCCTGGTCATAACCGACAAACAATGTGGCGAGTGGTGTTGCGATGAGCTGCGCGATGATAAATAAGGAAACAGCCCAAGTTCCAATCAGCCGGATACTCTTGTGGAAAAGATTCTTTAGTTCATCCTGATTGCCTGCACCGTAGTGATAGCTGACGATCGGGGCACTTCCAATCGCATAACCAAAGAAGATCGAAACAAAGATAAAATTGACATACATGATCGTTCCGTAAGCTGCAACGCCGTCTTCACCGGCAAATTTCATGAGCTGCATATTATAAAGAGCATTTACAACAGAGCTGGAAAGATTGGTCATAAGCTCGGACGAGCCATTGGTACAGGTCTTTAATAAGATTCTGCCATGAAAATGTGTTTTTCCAAGCTTTAATAAGCTGGAATTTTTCCGTCCAAAGTAGAATAACGGGAAAAGCCCTCCGATAAACTCTCCGCATACAGTCGCAAACCCGGCACCGGGAAGTCCGAGGTGGAGTACAGCTACAAATAAAAAGTCGAGAACCATATTGGTCACACCGGCGATCACGATCACGCGAAGTCCCAGATGTGGCTTTTCGGCAGTTACAAAAAAGCTCTGAAATACATTCTGCAGCATAAAAGCAGGCAGTGAAATGCAAAGAATGCGTCCATATAAAATGCAGTTGTCAAGAAGAGTACCGCTTGCACCGAATAAAATGGCAACCGGTTTTACAAGGAACATACTCAGGATTGCGATAATGATTCCTCCGATAGCAGTGATATAGACGAGCATGGAAAAATACTCATTGGCATTTTCGATCTTTACTTCACCAAGCGTCTTTGCAACAATGGCACTACCACCGGTTCCGATCATGAAACCGAGAGCGCTGATGCCCATCAGAAAAGGCATGATCAGATTAACCGCTGCAAAAGCGCTTTTTCCAACAAAGTTGGAGACAAAAAGTCCGTCAACCACACTGTAAATGGATGTGAAGATCATCATTATAATAGAAGGAAACACAAATTGCAGAAGTTTTTTATAAGTAAAATGTTCGGATAATTGAATTTTCATAGTTTATAGATCCTCCTCAAGGTTAGAAAGCCTAGAACGTAAGGTCTGATTATATTTGGCATTCAGGTGGATCAGCTGCTCGCATTCTTCAACAGTCATATCTTCAAATGCATCATTCTCAATACGTATGAGAGGAACAAGTTTTTCCTGAATAAGCTTCTGACCGGAAGCTGTAAGATGGATATGCATACTTCGTCCTTTTCCGGGTGAGAGGGTAAGATAACCGTCGGTCTGCAGTTTTCGTATAGATGAATTAACTGTCTGCTTTGGCATGCAGGAAGCTTTGCAGATATCACGCTGCAGGCAGTTATCGCCCATTTCAAAAATTGTATAGAAGATGTCTAACGCACTGTCCGAAAGTTGAAGTTTTCGGGCAATCTCGTGATAGATGTCATTTGCTTCTTTATATATGTGATTGTATTCTTTTAAATATTTGCTGATAAGTACAGTAGAATCCGTGTTCATGGTTCACCTCATTTAAATAATTATGTAGATTTCGAAATCAGATGGTAGTAAGTCTGAAATCGTACTCGGTATATTGTAGTCTGAATTCGGACTTATGTCAAGCGGATAATAAAAAGAAATAAGCTGTGCATAATGCATAAAATCTATAAATTTTTAAGGAAGGATTAAGGCTGTGTATGTATAATATCAAAAAAGAAAAAAGGTATGTAATCATGTGATTTGTATACATTTACAATACAAGTATAGAGAAAATGAAAGTTGTATTGTTAGTTCATGAAAATTTTACACATAACGCACAAAAATCTAGTTTTCACTGAAAAAAAACGATTACTATAAGGACATAATGCACAAAACGAATAAAAACATTACATTTTTGATGGATAAAATACACGTTTAAAATACAACTTTGAACAAAAACTTTCTTGTATTTTCTTGAAAAGAACAGACTCAAATAATATAATCAAATCATCAAGAAAACGGAGATGGAGGAGAAGATATGAAAAAAGTTTTCAAAAAAGTAACAGCAGCTACAATGGCAGCTACAATGGTAGTCGGACTTGCAGCATGTGGTGGTAGTGGAAGTGGATCTTCTGACAAGAGTGCTTCAAAATCAGACAAGATCAAAATTGGTGTTTCTATTTGGTCTTCAACAGACGTACTTGGATCACAGTGTAAGAAGATCCTTGATGAAGCAGCAAAAGCTCTTGATGTCGAAGTACAGTATGTTGACCAGGGACATGTTTCTGAAAAAGTTACAGCATCTGTAGAACAGCTTGCAGCAGCAGGATGCCAGGGAATCATCATCTGTAACTCATCTGATACAGAAATGACATCTGCTATCAAGACATGTAATGACAACAAAGTTTATCTTGCACAGTTCTTCCGTGTAATCAGTGAAAAGAACAGCGCAGATATTTATCAGGTAGCTAAAGATTCTGATTACTACATCGGAGCTGTACATGAAGATGAACCGGAAAACGGTGAAGAACTTGTAAACATCCTTCTTGAAAAAGGAGATCGTAACATCGGTCTTATTGGCTGGGAGCAGGGAGATGCTACATGGCTTGGAAGATGGGAAGGTTACAAAGCAGGCGTTGAAAAATGGAATAAAGAAAACCCGAACGATAAGGCAACTCTTTCTGAACCACAGTATGCAGGTACAACTTCAGAAGGTGGATCAAAAGCAGCAGAAGCTTTAATGGCAGCAGATCCAGATCTTGATGCACTGATCCCAGCTGGTGGTGGTGGAGATCCACTTCAGGGAGCAATCGCAGCAGTTGAACGTGCAGGCAAGACAAGTGATATTGATATCGTTTCTACAGACTTCCTCCCAGACCTTGGAGAAAGACTTGAAAATGGATCTATGGCTGGTGAATCTGGCGGACATTACTGTGACCCGCTGATTTCCTTCATGATGGTTTACAATGCAATCAAAGGAAATTACAAAGACTTCGGTGGCAAATTCGAAGATGTTCCATTCCCATATCTGTATGTATCATCACCAGATGACTACAAAGCATATGAGAAATATTTCGTAGACCAGCTTCCATACACAGATGAAGAACTGGTTGATATGTCTAAACTCAGCATGGATGACTTAAAGGCAGCAGCTGCTAAGGTATCTATCGAAGATGCAGCATCACGTGCAGGTAACTAAGACAGACAAATAATAACGACTATTAACTCAGAAAGGGTGACGTCGCAAAGGCGATGCCACCTTTTCTAAATCAGAAATGACAATTATGAAGAGGTAGATAATATGGGCACTAGTAAAAAACTTTCAGGGAAAGTGATGGGATATCTGATCTTAATCGGTCTGGTCGTACTTTCCTGGCTGATCTTTAAAATCTTGACACCACATAACTTCGGTTCCTTTTCCAATATGCTCAATTACTTTCAGGCGAGCCTGATTGCTACCGTAGGTGCAGTTGGTTTTTATTTTGTAATGGTAATGGGAATGTTCGATTTCTCAATTGGTGCAAACATCATGCTTTCCGCAATCGTTGGATGTGTATTTGCAACCAGATTTAACATGGGCTATTTTGGACTTATTATTGGATGCGTTCTTACAGGCGCAATCGTTGGAATACTGAACGGTATCTTCTATGTAAAACTTCGTATTCCATCAATGATCGTAACAACCGGTCTGGCTCTTATTTATGAGTCAATCGCAAACTATATTGCAGGCGGTGTTGAGCAGACGCTTCCGGCAAATATTCGTGCATTTGGTCAGATGCCATGGGATATTATTCTTGCATTAGTGGCTTGTGTAGTAGCTTACATATTCTTAAACTATACTAAAATCGGAACTTATACCTATGCAATCGGAAGTGATGAATTCGTTGCAAAGAATATGGGTATTAACGTAAATAAATATAAAGTACTTGCATTTATCTTAAGTGGTGCGTTCCTTGGGGTTATGGCGATCCTGACAATCAGCTATGGTTCATCTATGGTAGCTGTTACCGGAATGGCATCTATGAGCCGAAACTTCGTACCGACCATGGGATGTTTCTTCGGCCTTGCATTTAAGAAATACGGAATGCCGCTTCCGGCAATCATCATCGGTGAGTTCGTAATCAACATCATTTTCTTCGGTTTCATTGCTCTCGGAGCACCGACTGCAATTCAGGATGTTATCACAGGACTTGCACTGCTTATTATCATTACTGTGACAACAAAGGCTACTAAGGGCGAAATCGTCAAGTAATGAAGGGAGGAAGACAGCAATGAGTGAAGTAAGATTACAGGTAAAAAATCTTTGTAAAAACTTCGGTATTACAAAAGCAGTTCAGAATGTATCCTTCAATGTAAATAAAGGAGAGGTTCATGCACTGATCGGAGAAAATGGTTCTGGTAAATCAACTCTGACCAACATGCTGACCGGTATCTACAGCATTGGAAGCGGACAGTTCATTCTGGACGGAAAAGAAATCCATCCGAAGAATCAGGTAGAAGCAAATAATGAAGGTGTATCTATCATCGTACAGGAACTTGGAACTCTGTCAGGGCTTACAGTTGCAGAGAATATTTTCCTTGGACATGAGGATCAGTTCGTACATTTTGGAATTAAAAATACAAATGCTATGAACAAGAAAGCAACAGAGCTTTTAAAGAAATATGGTTTTGACAGAATCAAAGCAGCTGATATGATCGATCATTACAATTTTGAAGACCGTAAGCTGGTTGAGATTGTAAAGGCTACATACTTTGATCCGAAGATTGTTGTTATTGATGAGACAACAACTGCTCTTTCACAGGAAGGACGTGAAGAGCTTTACAAACATATGGAAAGAATCAAAAGGAGTGGAAATACAGTTATTTTCATTTCTCATGACCTTCCGGAAATTCTTGACAAGTCTGATACAATCACAATTCTTCGAGATGGTGTTTACATCGATACCGTTAAGAGTAAAGATGTAACAGAAGATGATCTGAAGAAGCTGATGGTAGGACGTGAAGTAACAGGTGATTATTATCGTGCAGATTATGGCGAAAAAGTATCTGACGAAGTTGTATTATCAGTAAAGAATGTTACTGTTCCTGGATTGATCGAAGATGTAACATTTGATCTTCATAAAGGTGAAATCCTTGGATTCGGTGGACTTTCAGAATCTGGTATGCATGAAATCGGAAAAGCTATTTTCGGTGCATCTTATGACCGTACAGGTAGCGTAACACTGGCAGATGGAACACAGATTAATGATATTCCGACTGCGATCAAACACAGCATTGCGTACACATCAAAAGACCGTGATAATGAATCTGTTGTTCTGAATCAGAGTATCGGAGACAATATCTGCCTCCCATCACTGGATGAACTGGCAGGAAAGTCACATCTTTTAAGTGATAAGAAGCGTAAAGAATTTGCAGACAAATATGCAAAACAGATGTCTGTAAAGATGGTAGATGTAAACCAGTTTGTATCAAATCTTTCAGGTGGTAACAAACAGAAAGTCGTTCTTGCGAGATGGATCGGAAAAGATTCTGACATTGTTGTACTGGACAGCCCGACACGTGGTATTGATATCAAAGTTAAACAGGATATTTACCAGTTAATGAATCAGATGAGAAAGAATGGAAAATCCATTATCATGATTTCGGAAGAGCTGATGGAGCTGATCGGTATGTGCGACCGTATCGTAATTATGAAAGATGGAAAAATCAGTGGTCAGCTGGATAGAGATAAGAACCTTGATGAAAACGGTCTTATTTCTATGATGGTATAAGGAGGCAGCTATGGGAAGTCAAGTAAGTGCAAAAACAAATGATAAAGAGCAGCAGCTGAAAAAGGCATCTAAAATGGCCTTAATTCGTTCGCTCCTGCCAATCGTAGGATTGGTTGTTATTTTCCTGTTATTCAATGTCCTGACAGATTTCCGTATGATGGGAAATATGTCACTGGTACTTTCACAGGTATATGTAACTATGATTGCAGCTATGGGTGTTTTCTTCATTATGACAATGGGAGGTCTGGATTTCTCTCAGGGATCTATCCTCGGTATTTCATCCATCGTTGTATGTATTCTTTCACAGAAAAGCATTCCACTCGCAATTATCGGTGGCATTGCATCTGGTGCGGCAATTGGAGCTCTGAATGGTTACTTCTATGTATTCCGTAAGATTAAATCCTTCATTGTTACAATTTGTACCATGTTCTTATTCCGTGGATTTATCAAATACTTTACAACAAATGCACCTGTTGCGGGTTCTGCAAAACTGATCAACTATGACAGTACAGGACTTAAGATTGCATGTACGGTAGTTATTTTGATTATTGGATTCATTGCATTCCGTTATACAAAGTTCGGAACTTATCTGAAAGCAATCGGAGCCGGTGAAAAAGCAGCAATGTTCTCTGGTATCCGTACAGATAAGATGAAATTCCTCATCTATGTACTTGCAGGTGCAATTACAGGATTTGCGGCATTTATCAATGTAATCAAAGTCGGATCGGTTACATCTTCAGGTGGTAACCAGCTGGAAACACAGATTCTGATCGCGCTGGTATTAGGTGGTATGCCGATTTCCGGTGGCGCAAAGGTTCGTTTTGAAAATATTGTTGTTGGATCTTTACTGTACATCGTACTGAACAGTGGACTGACAATGATGGGATTCACAACACAGATGATGCAGCTCATTCAGGGTGTTGTATTCCTGATCTTCGTGGCAGTATTCGCAGATAGAGAATCTATCCAGGTAATCAAATAATAATTTACATATTGGGAAACTGACAGTTCTCGTTTACGAGAAGAATTTTCCGGATGTATACAGATCGGAAGTCAGGATTTGCAGTCCAAATAAGATTGCGGATCCTGATTTTTGGTCTATGTGGCAGAAATGGAGAGTTTATGCATAAGACAGAACAGGAAGGACTTAAATACCAAAAATTATATAATTGGGCACACACACTGATCACCAGTGGTGTGATTAAAAATATGGATAAATTTCCGTCAGAGACAAGCCTTCAGAAGAAGTTTGGATATTCCAGGCAGACGGTAAGGACGGCATTGCGGCAACTGGAGGAAGAAGGTCTGATTACCCGTGTGAGGGGAAGCGGAACCTATGTTTCTTATGACAGCAGTGGAGTAAATGGAGAAAGACCACAAATAGGTCTTCTTTTGAGCTATTATTCTGATTATCTGTTTCCGCGGGTATACGACGGGATTGAAGCTTCGCTTACAGAAAAAGGATATGGAATTGAGGTTGCGGTAACGAAGAACCGCCTGAATGATGAGGCGATTTATCTGGAAGGTCTGCTCAAAGGAAATGTCAGTGGTCTGATCATTGAAGGATCGAGATCGGCATTTCCAAATCCAAACATTCGTCTTTACAAAGAAATCAAAAGAAGAAATATTCCGACACTGTTTATCCACAATCATTATGAAAATATGCCATTTGACAGTGTAGAAATGTCGGATTCCAGATCAGCTTACGAGTTGACCAGGATTCTGATCGAGAACGGGCACCGAAGGATTGGCGGAATCTTCAAGTATGATGACAGGCAGGGGATTGAGCGGTACAAAGGATTTGTTCAGTGCCTGTCAGATTACGGCGTGAAATTTGATGATGACTGTATTCGTTGGTATTCGACGAAGGATATGGAGGAGAAACTGAGCAAAAAGGGACTGCTTAGGATGTACAGACGGACGAAGGATTGTACGGCGATGATGGTCTACAATGATGAGGTGGCGGATTATTACATGGAGTTCCTGGAAGAGAGAGGGCTGCATGTGCCGGAGGACATTTCGCTGGTATCTTTTGATGATGCAGAGCTTCAGGATTCGAGTACCAGTATCCAGCTGGTGACAGCGGTGCATCCAAAGTATCAGCTCGGACGTATCACAGCAAAACATCTTCTGCGGATGATGGAGGATCCGGAATGGCAGCAGAAAAATTATTCGTACCGGTTTCCTGTAAAGATTAGAGATGGAAATTCAGTGCGGAAAATATAGAAAGAGTGAAAAGCAGGTGACGAAATCCGGATTTACAGTAGTAAAGTTTTAAAATTATCAATTGTTGACGTGAGAAAAAATTTATTATACACTTATCTGGTTAAAAATGTACGGATTTGAGAGATTTGTACAAGAAAAGGTAAGGAGAGTACAGATGAAGAATTTTTATCAATGGTACCGGAAACATATCACCGGTGCGATATTTACAGGATTGATACTTGGAATCCTGACAGGACTTTTCCTGGCAGGAAGATTTGAAATTATTCTCACAACAACAAGTGTGCTGGGAAGCATTTATATGAATGCGCTGAATATGATGATCTTCCCGATGGTGTTCTGTTCGATCGTCATGGGAATTACAGGCATCGGAAGTGCAAAAACAACAGGAAAGATCACCGGTGCGGCTATGCTGTTCTTTCTTGCAACAACTGTAATTGCAAGCTTTGTAGGACTGGTGATTCCGAGAATGATCCACCTTGGAAAAGGTGTCAGCTTTGAGATGGCGACATCTGATATTCAGGCAACAAAGATGAACAGTATTCTGGATACGGTAAAAGAACTGATCCCGTCCAACCCGGTTGCTGCATTTGCAGAGGGGAATATGCTTCAGGTCCTGATGTTTGCGCTGATTGTCGGATTTACTCTGATTGCGATCGGAGAAAAGGGAGAGCCATTATTAAAGGTGATTGATTCCTGTAACGAGGTGTGTCTGAAGGTAATCAGTACTGTTATGTATTTTACACCGATCGGTGTATTTTGTACCATTGTTCCGGTTGTAGAAGCAAATGGAACGAGTACGATCGTATCACTGGCAACACAGCTGATCATTCTGTATGTTGCATTTTATGGATTTGCATTTATTGTGTACGGCGGTGCAGTAAAATTTCTTGGAAAGACAAGTCCGTTCAAGTTTTTCCGCGCGATCATGCCGGCAGCACTGAATGCATTCGGAACCTGTTCAAGCTCGGCAACCATTCCGATCAGTAAGAGTTGTGTGGAGAATGAACTTGGTGTTTCCAACCAGATTTCCAGTATTGCAATTCCGCTTGGAGCAACGGTCAATATGGATGCCGTTTCAATCGTTATGTCATTCATGATCATGTTCTTTGCAAATGCATGTGGTGTCAATGTCAGTGTATCGATGATGATAATTATCCTTCTGGCAAATGTGCTTCTGTCAGTCGGTACACCGGGAATCCCGGGAGGTGCGATCGCATCCTTTGCGGCACTTGCTACGATGGCAGGACTTCCGGCAGGTGTTATGGGCGTTTATATCAGTATCAATACGCTTTGCGATATGGGAGCAACCTGTGTAAATGTTATTGGTGATATGGCAGGCTGTGTGGTATTGCAGGAGAAGATTGATCTGAAGTAGGACGAAAGAAAATAGACGAAAACATAGGCAACTGGTCTGAAAAGATCAGCTGCCTTTTTACATATTATTCATCTAATAATTTGAATTTCATATACACCGGATCATGATCCGAGTAGCTATATCCGGTATTTACATTTTCATATTCTGTGCATTCAATATTATCGGAAGTAATAAATCCGTCCAGCGTCACCGTGTAGGTCACACCAGGTACATATTCCATATCTGCATTCCGTGCACTGTCCCAGAGAGCATCCTTTTCACTGTCAGAAAGATTGTCCAGGCAGAATGAAAAGTGTTCCGGAAGCTCTTCGCGTGGGAATGGATAAGCCCAGGACTCACAATTTTCTGCATCTTTTTCGGATGCCTTAAGGTCATGGTTGAAATCACCACCGCAAAGTACATAATTACCGGCTTCGTATTCCTTTTCCATATCTGCACTCAGCATACGGATCTGTGCTTCGCGAATCGCATCACTGTTGCCGTAAGCAGACATGTGCAGCAGGAAGATAACCAGTTCCTTCCCGTTATCTACAGGGACTCTGGAAATGCTGTAACAGCGGTCAAGGTCAAAGAACTTGCTGAAGCTTGTCGATATCGGAAAGCTTCTTCTCAGAGAATCCGCAACCGGATATTTGGAGAAAAGAGCAAGTCCGGAACGGCTGCGACCATGCGGCTGTGTGAATGGATAAAAAAGGAATGCGGAATCGTAATTCTGTGCAAATACCGTATTGTAACTTGGAATCGTATCCTTTAAAATTGAATATTCATCTACATGGTAGCTTCGTGTAGAGTTCAGATCAACTTCCTGGATCAGTGCGAAATCCGGATCTTTGGAAGCAACCAGTTCTCCGGCACCCTGAATATCAGATTCGACACTCTCCTTACTTTTTGCCCAGGAAGATTTTCCGCCGTCCATAAAGAAGCTGAAGTCCGGCGTGTAGGCTCCGAAACCAACATTGTAGGTCAGAGCGGAATATTCTTTCTCGGTTGTCAGTGTGTCAGCTGCGGCTGTTCCATCGGAAGTTTTCTCGATCTTCAAAGCCTGATTATCCGGAATGCGGTGATAGCTTGCAAAGAGATAGATCAGATATGCAATCAGCGCAACAAGAATGATAAGCAGGAAGATTCCGAGAACTTTTAATATCTTTTTTATGTTCTTTTTCATAATATCCCCTTTTTGTTTGTTAAATTATAGATAAATCTATGTAAAATATAAGTTTACTATAGCATGTCTAAAAGATTATTTCTATAGAATTGAGAAAAGAAAACAGGTATAGTAAACTATAAAATAAAGCGAAAAATCTCATTGAAGTTCTTATTGCATCTCGTTATAATAGGAAATGGAGAAATGAAATCACAATAATATTGGGGAAATAATATGTGATTAGATCCGAGTATTTATTTAATGTTTGGGAGGTTTACCATGAACGAAAAGAATTACAGCAAAGTACCAGTATTTGAGAACGGACTTGCACAGCCGGTATTTCCACTTACAGATGGAAAGACAGGAGAAAAGTATGATCCGGCAACATCCAGTATCGTAAGATATTGTGTTTATGTGGAAACGGATTACGATGTGGACGGAGATGGAAAAAGAGATCTTGTGAAAGCTGTTGTCCAGGTACCAAGAAGTGCAGTAGAGGGGAATTATAAGGCTGCAACTTTATATGAGGCACGTCCATATGCGGCGGGAGTCCAGGAAGATGGATATCCGCATATGAAAGAAGTGGCAGAAAAAGAATATCATCCGGTTAATTTTGCAGATCTTGACAAAAAAGTGGATGCGCATGTTCCGCAGGGATGTATCAGTGCAATGGATCTTTCTTTAAAAGCAGATCCGGCAGACTGGTATTATCCGGATAAAGGAAATAATAACGTTATGGTTTTTGAAAATATCGACACCTTTGATTATTATCTTGTACGTGGATTTGCAGTTGTTTTAAGTGCAGGATTTGGTTCAAAAGGATCTGACGGATTCAACTATGTTGGTTCAGACTATGAAAGAGACGCTTTCAAAGCAATTGTAGAATGGCTGCATGGAGACCGTATCGGATATGCAGACCGCGAAGGAACGGTTGAGACAAAGGCAGACTGGTCCAACGGAAAGGTTGCCATGACAGGAAGATCTTACGCCGGAACCATGCCGTTTGCAGTGGCAACAACAGGAGTAGAAGGACTGGAGACAATCGTACCGATCGCAGGAATCGCGGACTGGTACAGCCAGCAGAACATGCAGGGCGCACAGCGGTACTGGCCGAAAGAAATGCTGAACAGCTTCCTTGCCTATTTTTGTTCCAGCCGTTACAATGATGAGACATTAACCGAGAAGCAGCGGGATGATATGGCAGCATTCCATCATGAGATGAGCCTTCAGCAGATCAAGGGTGGATTTGACTATAATCCGGAATTCTGGGGTATGGGAAATTATCGTCTTCATGCAGACCGGATCAAATGCAGTGCACTCATCGTACAGGGACTGAATGACGAGAACGTGTCTACCAAGCAGTATGAGATGATGTACAAATCTTTCCAGAAGGCAGGAAAGAATGTAAAAGCAATCCTTCATCAGGGTGCACATATTACACCAACGATGCCGAAGCGATATGGAATCCTTGTGGATGGTAAATTCTATGATGATATTATCAATGAATGGATTTCTCATTATTTATACGGAATTGAAAATGGTGCAGAGAACAGACCGGCAATCCTGGTGCAGATGAACTATGACCAGAGAAAATGGGAGACAGCAGATTCCTGGGAGACAGCATATAAGATGAATCTTACATGCGAAGAACAGGGAACAACTGTAATCAATACAGACTGGGAAGCAGCGGGTGTCAGTGCAGAGAACTTCGATGATGTGATGGGTGTGAGATCAAGCAATATGGCACAGCGTTATGTGACGGATCCATTTAAAGAGGCAGTGACATTACAGGGAACAACCTGCGTAAGATTAAGAGCAGCGTTAAAAGATGGAGATGCAGAAGCAGATTTCAATCCGGTAAACAGTAATGATGCAGATACTCTGACGATGAAGCTTGGAATGCATGAAATGTCAGGACGTATGGATGATGTGAAGCTTACTCTTCTTCTTTGTGACGTGTACGATGAAGAATTTGACAGCATTCAGTCTGTAGATCCGCAGAGAAATACAATTCCGGTCAATGTGGTAAAAGAAGGCGGAATTATCAGCGGAGGAGAGGTTCCGGCATGGAATGAAGCGGAGTTTGCTACTGTACATAAGAAATACCGTGTGATCACACGGGCATTTGCAGATCTGTGCAATCCGGAAGCAGGATATGAACCGGAGACAGCACAGAACAGTATCGAACTGAAAAAGGGTGAATACCATGATTACCATATTTATCTGAATGCGACAAGATATACGGTAGAGCCTGGACATAGTCTGGCACTGGTCATCACGACAGAAGATCCGATCAACTGTCTGATCCACAAGACCTATTCTGTGGAAATTGAGAATGCATCAGTGACAGCGGAAGTTCCGATGACTGCAGCGGTAGAAAATCGCGTGATGACGAGAAAATAAATTACATAAAAGGATAGTTATATAAGTATTTCATGAAGGATCACCAATTCCCGGAAACAGGTTTTGGTGGTCCTTTTTTCAAAGTAATGCAGATGTATCCTATGCTGCTTCAGAAAAATTTTTTAAGATATATCGGGATAATTCTTTTTATTTTTTGGTAAATATTTTAAAATAATTAGAAATTAAAATAAAAGGAAAATGAGT
>ENA-UOJP01001909-UOJP01001909.1-human-gut-metagenome-genome-assembly--contig:-C102-NODE-1909-length-20205-cov-5.726650_pt1 | contig 20205 bp, 16 predicted proteins | sample MGYA00242353_ERZ723900 | MGnify/ENA metagenome assembly ERZ723900
ATATGAAAGGCCAAAAAATTAATGGATAAAGCAATAAAGTGATTTTGAATATAATTGTGTAGTATTTTATTTGCTATAATATTCTCGTTTTTGATTTCTGTTTTTAATAGTAGATATACGAGGAAAATGGGTTTATCTTTAAAGCTATGCGGTTGCTGTTCTTCCTTTCGGGGAAATGAAAGAAAATATGTTGAGAATGCACTTGAACAAGGTTGGTTTTATGCTGTAATGGTACAAATATGCCCATACTTACCTCCAAATTAACCTATAATTTTATTCACATAATTTGAAACAGAAACCAGCCAGTCTTTATAATAACCATGCTGTTTCACCTTTATTAAAACAAAACATGTGAATTTATTTTCGATAATATAGAAAATGTATCCACATATACAACATATCGTAATTATTACAATTAGTTGTAAAACTGTACCGGGTACAACTCTATAAACGATACTTGCTGCTCCACATCCATACGATACCATTTGAACGAGAAAAATGTTATATGAGGCCTTTCCAAGTTCTTTGATAATTGGAATATGAATGACGCTTGCTCCATATTGTTTTACAAGAATATACATAATTGGCATAACAAACAAAGATGACAAATAGTTTACCCGAGCCCATGCATAGTTCATAAATGGTGGGATGATCGGCATATAGTTTAAAAAAAATTGCCATACAATGCCTACTACAAATAATGCTCCTAAAAACACTTTATTCAACTTAATCCTGCCAACAGCCATATAACAGCCAAATGCTACAATGCTTACATATCTAAAAATCAATAACGCGTATACCTTATCATTCATCCCCCAAGAATATTGAACTAATTCCCAAACAGCTGTTAAGACAAAACAAATGATTGCTCCGCAAAAATCATATTTCTTCACTATAAAATAAATAATTGGAGCTATAAAAATCAGTTGTATTAGTATTGGGACGTAATAAGAACCTGGCCCTACCCCCCCGAACAAGCGTTTCTATAATGTCAATAAATCATTCTTAATTAAAAAAGCTAACGAAAAAGGAATAAGGAACCGCAATGCTTTGGGGATTACAACTTCCGCAGACCAAGCCTCCGATAAAGTTCTTATATGGTTTTTTTCTATCGATACTGCTGTAAGATACCCTGAAATAATCATAAAAACAGGAACTGCCATATCAATATAAAACACAAAACCATATCTCAGATAATCCTCAGGGTAACTCCACTTGTAATGTGTGGTTATTACGAACAGAATTCCAATCCCTTTCAAAATATCTAATAAACTTGATCTTCTACTCTCATCAACTTGCATAAAACCACCTCTCTACAATTTTATTATCCAATCTGAACTTTTCACAAAGGTTACACTGTGAACTTTTTTGGCAATTAACTCCCGTCACAACACCCGCGTAGCTTGAAAATTAAAAATCACTAATTTTAAAAGTTGCCTGCTACGAAGAGGCATCTGGCTGGCTGAATAGATACCCATTCGCAAAAGTCGATTCAAATGCCAATTCACAAGACCTGTATCCAAGCTCACGCAGGATATAGGCCTTGGCTTTATCAGCGTCAACCCCATCTTCAATATAGACAAGTACTTCGTCCATCTGCTGCAGCCTTTTATCCTGTAAAGGATTCCATTGGATTCCATCAAGATAATAAATATCATCGAATTCCATGAAAGATGGAAACTCACTCCATATTTTCCAATGATATTCATCGGCGCTTATATAAATACAGGAACTGTTTTTTTTCGTATATTCTTTGATGACGGCATTTCTATCGGCAAACCAGTATCTGGACTGTTCCATTTTTTCTCCCGGGCAGGGGAATGACGTTAGGATTCCTCCCAACAGGCAGATAAAACACAGCATATATTTGAAAAAACGGTTACTCAGGTTGTTGATAGTGGCTTTTATAAGAAAGATGAAGCCGATCGCAATAAGGCTGAAAATAATACCATACACCGGCGTTATATACCGATCCACAACGTAAGGCGATATTTTGGTTACCGTTAAAAAATAAAGCGTGGCAGGAGCGGCTAATAAGGCGGAATACAGGATTGCTTTAAACGAAATCTTTTTACACAGCAAAAGAAGAATGGCCCACACGAGCAGTATTAACAGGACAAGACCTAAATGCCGGTTGGCCAGCTGCCTGCTGAGAATAGCCAGCATACCCTGTATATCTTCAAAGATTCCCTGTATTTTAACTAATTTATGGGCAGCTTCTTCTCCGCGATAACCTGAGAAAATATGTCGGATCATAGTCGGGTATAATAGAATACATGCAAGGCCAGATATAGCCATGGTGCAGATATATTGAAGCAGGGCTTTGGTTTTCTTCTGGATTAGCAGGACGATACAAAAAATGAATGCAAGCCAAAAAAGAAAAATCAGGAAATAATATTGTGACAAAGTTCCGGTTATAGTTATAAGTGACAGGACAATAAGTTGCCTGGGCTTCCATTTATCCGCCCCTTTTAAAAGTGAAGAATAAAGATGCAGATGGCAGTAGTACTGCAGGGTGAATAACAGCATCAGCAATACATACATTCGGATGAAAAGCACGTTATTAATAACTCCATAGGTCATGCCTAATAAAAAACAGATGAACAGAGGCAAATAATAACCTCCGACAAAGCTACGCAGTAAAAAGAAAAGGACAGTAAGTGACAACAGAGTTAATAAGATATTAAGGGAAATTCCGTACCACATGGAAAAGCTTTCCGGGAAAAAAGAACAGACTGTGTGCAGAAGCATGTAATAAATAGGAGGGTGGACATCGGTTGACTGGTTCCGGACGGGGATTCCATAGTGAAACTGACAGGAGGAGGAGACGGAAAGAGCGCTGTGGAAATAGCTGGAAGGATACCAGGTGTGATCCTCCAGCGCTGCAAGCTTTTTGTATCCCTGCTCTGCATTTGATGACATGTAAGAGAATACTTCATCTCCGTCATATCCGATTTTTGTTTTCCCGAAATGAATGTAAGTCAAGCAGAGAATTATGGATAATAAAACAGTGGACAGGATAAAAAATACCTTGTTTATCTTGGAGGTACTTAATGTTTTTGTATTCATGGATTTCCTCCGTCTTCATAATAATACGATACTATTATAATCAATATAACTTTCCGCGTCCAGTTCTTATAGTATCTTTCCAATCCCCGGAAGGTATGATAAAATGAATACGGTATTAAATAATAGACAAACGGGGGCAGAATATGAAAATAGTAGTTGCCGGAACTGGGTATGTAGGATTAGTAGCAGGGGTTTGCTTCGCGGAGAAGGGGCGGGAGTTTGACAGTTGAATAAACCAAAATCACCTTGCAGGTCGCATAAAACCTGCACTTTTTTTGTCAAATTTTTTGTTTTATATTATAGCATTTTATGGTATCATATGATATAATAAGGGACATGGAGGTTTTGCCATGAAACTTAATATATCAAAATCCAAGAATTCTGAGTCTTTTTATATCGCCAAATCTTATGTCAATAACAAAGGGGTCAGCACTTCCACTATTGTGCGAAAACTGGGTTCTTTAGAGGAACTGCTCCCAGAACACGGTCCTACCAGAGAGGATGTGATTGCCTGGGCTAAAAATGAGGTAAAACTTGAGACTGAAAAATATAAAAAAGAGCAGGAGACAAAAGCGGTACAGATCACCTTTCATGCCAATAGGAAGCTGGACTACGGACAGCAGAAGCTTTTCCAGGGCGGCTATCTTTTTGCTCAGTACATTTATTATGGGCTCCAGCTTGATAAAACCTGCCGCAAGATTAAATCCAGACACAGGTATCAGTTTGATCTCAACGCTATCCTTTCTGACCTTGTTTATAATCGAATACTGGATCCTCAAAGCAAAGCCTCTGCTTACTCTGCCGCCCAGAAATTTCTGGAGCCTCCAACCTATGGGCTGCACGATGTCTATCGGGCGCTAAGCATACTTGCCAGCGAAAGTGATTTTATTCAATCAGAAGTTTTTAAGAACAGTAACTTTCTGGGAGAACGAAACTCACGGATTTTATACTACGACTGTTCTAATTTCTACTTTGAAATCGAACAGGAAGATGGCATCAAAAAGTACGGGAAAAGCAAAGAACATCGGCCTAATCCCATCGTTCAGATGGGATTGTTCATTGACGGGGACAGAATCCCTTTGGCTTTCTCCCTTTTCCCCGGAAACCAGAATGAGCAGACCTCTTTGAAACCATTGGAGTCAAAAATTCTCCAGCAGTTTGGCTGTGATAAGTTCATTTACTGCAGTGATGCCGGCCTGGCATCCCAGGCCAACCGCAGCTTTAACCATAAGGGAAAACGCGCTTTTATTGTTACTCAGTCCATCAAAAAGCTCCGCGCGGAAGATAAAGCTGCCGCACGGAACAAAGATGGGTTTAAAAGGCTTTCCGATAACAGGAAGGCTACCTTTGAAGATAGCAGTGATGATAATCCTAATGAACTTTACTATAAAGAAATCCCTTATATCAGCGGAAATCTGGAGCAGAAATTGATTGTCACCTACTCTCCTAAATATGCAGCCTACCAGCAGTCTGTCCGCCAGGCGCAGGTGGACAGGGCGAAAGCCATGCTCCAGAATGGTACCTTGAAGAAGAATCGCAAAAATCCAAATGACCCTGCCAGATTTATTGGGAAGGATGCTTCCACAAAGGATGGAGAGGCCGCGGACATTCATTATTACCTTGACGAAGAGAAAGTCGCTGAAGAAGCAAAATATGATGGCCTTTATGCGGTATGTACAGATCTGCTGGATGATGAAGTAAAAGACATTCTGAAAGTCAGTGAGGGCAGATGGCAGATAGAAGAATGTTTCCGGATCATGAAAACAGATTTTTCTGCAAGGCCCGTTTATGTACAGCGTGAAGACCGCATAAAAGCCCACTTCTTAATCTGTTTTCTGGCACTGTTGAGCTATCGTTTATTAGAGAAGCAGCTGGATAACAGGTATACCTGTGAAGAAATCCTTGAAACACTGAAAGCAATGAATTTCATGGATCTTGAAGGTCAGGGATATACGCCGACATATGTGAGGAATAAGATAACGGATGCGCTTCATGAATCCTGTGGGTTCGAAACAGATTTTCAATTCATCAGCAAAAGTAAAATGAAAGAAATAGAAAAGAAAAGTAAACAAAGGTGATATTACTATAGTCCATGAAAAGCAAAAAAATCGCTGCAAGCCTCATTAACAGGGCATTTGCAACGATTTTTTAAGTTCTCAACTGTCAAAGATGGGAATATAACTTTCCGCGTCCAGTTCTTATAGTATCTTTCCAATCCCCGGAAGGTATGATAAAATGAATACGGTATTAAATAATAGACAAACGGGGGCAGAATATGAAAATAGTAGTTGCCGGAACTGGGTATGTGGGATTAGTAGCAGGGGTTTGCTTCGCGGAGAAGGGGCATGAGGTTACCTGTGTGGATTCGGATGATAAAAAAATAAAACTGATGGAAGCAGGTATTTCCCCTATTTACGAGCAGGGGCTTGAAGAACTGATGAGAAGTAATTTTGCGGCGGGCAGGCTGCACTATACAACCGATTATAAGAATGCTTATAAAAATCCGGATGCCATTTTCATCGGAGTAGGGACACCGGAACAGCCGGACGGCTCTGCCAATCTGGGCTATATTGCTACGGTATCCAGGCAGATCGCGGAAAATCTGGAAAAAGACTGTCTTGTTGTGGTTAAATCAACGGTTCCGGTGGGTACAAATGATAAGGTGGAGCAGTTTATACGTGATTTTCTTGTCCATAAAGAGGTGAAAATCGAGGTGGCATCTAATCCGGAATTCCTGGCGCAGGGGTCTGCGGTTTATGATACTTTGCATGCCGCGCGTATTGTAATAGGGACAGAAAGCGGACATGCTGAAAAAATACTGCAGGAGATATATGAGCCCTTTAAGCTTCCTATTGTTTCAGTAAGCAGACGATCCGCAGAAATGATAAAATATGCCTGTAATGATTTCCTGGCATTGAAAATCTCATACATGAATGAAATCGCAAATTTATGTGAACTCGTTGGAGCGGATATTGAGGATATTGCAAAAGGGATGAGTTATGATGCCCGTATTGGATCCAACTTCCTGAAAGCGGGGATTGGATATGGGGGAAGCTGTTTCCCCAAGGACACCAAGGCTTTAAAGTTTATTGCCAGGCAGCATGGGTTTCACTTGAAAACAATAGAGGCGGCTGTGGATGTAAATGCAGAGCAGAAAACCAGGCTTTTTCATAAAGCCTGTGACAGAATGATCACTTTTCAGAATTTAAAGGTGGCAGTGCTGGGACTAGCTTTTAAGCCGGGGACGGATGATTTAAGGGAAGCTCCGTCTGTGGATAATATCCGTCTTTTACTGGAAAGCGGAGCCGATGTTTATGCCTATGATCCGGTTGCGGAAGAAAACAGCAGAAAGCTTTTTCCGGAAGGAAGGATTGGAAAGGGACGTATAAGCTATGTGGATTCTCCGGAGTTGGCATTAAAGGAGGCTAATATTTGTTTTATTTTTACGGAATGGAAACAAATAAAGAGCCTGGAAGCAAAGCAATATAAAGAGCTTATGCAGACTCCGCTGGTATATGACGGAAGAAATCTTTATTCTCCGGCGGATATGGAGCAGGACGGAGTAGAATATTATGGCATAGGCAGACGGAGGAGACAGAAATGAGGGAAGGCTGGAAAAAACCGGATATAAATAAAAAAATACTTATTACAGGTGCCGCAGGTTTTATAGGGTTTCATTTATCTAAACGGCTACTGGAGGAAGGCTGCCCTGTTGTGGGAATGGATAATCTGAATGATTATTATGATGTAAAATTGAAGGAAAGCAGGCTTGGCTGGCTTAAGGAAAATGCAGCGTTCCATTTTATTCTTGGCAATATAGCGGATAAAGAGATTGTTCATAGGGTGTTTTCAGATTGTCGGCCAGATATAGTGGTTAATCTGGCTGCACAGGCCGGAGTGCGGTATTCCATAGAGAATCCTGATTCTTATATAGAAAGCAATATTATCGGATTTTACAATATCCTGGAGGCCTGCAGGCATTCTTGTGATGAAGGCCGCCATCCGGTGGAACATCTGGTTTTTGCTTCTTCCTCTTCTGTCTATGGAAACCAGGTTAAAATTCCTTTTTCAGTATCGGATCCCGTTGACAGGCCTGTAAGTTTATATGCGGCAACAAAAAAAAGCGACGAATTGATGGCTTATACTTACAGCCATTTATATGGTGTCCCGTCTACTGGTCTGCGTTTTTTTACAGTTTATGGCCCTTTTGGCCGGCCGGATATGGCCTATTATGGTTTTAGTGAGAAAATCATGGAAGGAAAACCAATTAAGATATTCAATCAGGGAGATATGTACAGGGATTTCACATATATAGATGATATTGTGGAGGGGGTTATGCGGATACTTAATAATCCGCCCCTTCCTGATGAAGCGGGGGATCGTTACAAGATTTATAACATTGGCAATAATAAACCGGAAAAGCTGATGGATTTTATCCGGATTTTAGAAAATGCATTAGGGAAATCTGCTCAAAAGGAGTATTATCCAATGCAACCGGGAGATGTTTACCAGACATATGCGGATGTTGATGACCTGATAAAGGATTTTGATTATAAACCGGCGACTGGTCTTGAAGAAGGAATAAAAAAATTTGCAGAGTGGTATAAAGACTGGAAAAAAAGGAAAGCGCTGTTATGAGAGCGCTTTCCTTTTAAACAGACTATTTTTTAATTAAGATATATTCGTTTCGATATACAATTTCAAGCCCCTGAAGAATTTCCTGATTTGATTCGTAGGTTTCAGGATCTACGATTAGCAGCGCATCCGTCGAAAGCTGAGTAAATGCAGCAATGCCGCCCTCCTTACAATAAAGATCACCGCTTAATTCCGCCGCCAGTAAACCGGCCTGTTCCCAATAATAACTGTCTTTATACTCGTTGTCATTTTTTTCCACATAAATATCCATCTGATGCAGAGCTGGGTTTTGCTCCATAGACGCCTTTATATCATTCTGGAAACCGGAAACCTCCAGATTATCCAGTTCATTTAAAGTACTGCGGCATTCCAGGGCGACTATAAGCAAAGGAAAAAGCATTAATATGCAGAACAGTCCTTTTTTAATTTCCAGACACTGGTACAATTTGTGTATACATAGGCCGCCGAGTATTATTAATGGAATATATACGGGAAAAATATACCAATAATAATAAACATGAGAAAAGTCATATACCAGTAGCGGAATAAACAGCCATAATAAATAGGTCAAAACCGTATTGCTGTACCGGATTTTCTTCTTAATAAATAAATAGGCCAAAATAAGCAATATAATGGCGGCGATAACTACGACAGGCTTGTAGCTGAGAAGATATCTGGTAAAAAAGGTATAGGACGGGGTGGAGTCTGCGGATTCCGTAATACGTTTTGTGACATCCACCCCGAACATCTGCCCGAGAAAATTCATGCCGTCATATTGGTATCGTACCAGCGCCCACAAAAGGATGGGACCAAAAGCGCTGGCCAGAAATAATAAATAATTTTTAAGCCGCAGTTTTTTCCACAATCCGGAAATAATAAGATAAAGGCCGCCAATTGCAAGTAAAACCAGTGCATGCCAGCTTTTGGCAAGGAAGGCGAGGGAAAACAGGAAACCACAGACATAAATATATTTTTGATGCTTCTGTACCTGCAGCAAAAAGAGCAGCGCCAAGGTGAACAAAAGAATATACAGGGCGTCCGCATCCGCATTTCTTCCGGCATGACGGTAAAATAAATCGGAACAGCTGATGAAAAACAGCATGCTGGAAACAGCGGCAGTTTTGCCATAGTGTTTATGCATATAATAAGAAACCGCAAGGAACGTTAACAGCAGGGACAGCGCCGAATAAAAACGCATGGAAAAAATAGAGACGCCAAACAGTTTGAAGCCCATGATAATTCCCCAATAGCTGAGAGGTGGCTTTAAATTAAAATAATCATTTTCATAATTATAGGTATTAACGATATAATTATGGCTTTTAAACATTTCATATCCGTTTACTCCATGCCGGGCCTCGTCCCAATTCTGGAGAGAAGCGACATCCAGCCTGGCAAAGCAGAGATAAGCGGTTATCAGGGCCAGGCCCAGGTAAATAATGTAGATAGAATATCTTTTTATGAACTGTATGACATGTTCTTTTGACATTTATGGCCTCCGCAATAGATCTTGTTTTTGTACTTCCCCAATTATAGGCGATTATAGCTGAAATGTCCATAATGGAGTAATGCGAAATACGTGTTTCAGCTTGCTTGACTCACAAAACTTCAGATGATATGATTAGTTAGTTAAAAAGTATTATTATTAAAATGGAATAGGATATTATGAAAATGGAAAATACGAGAGCCGGCGGTATTTTATATTTGGTAGTACCATGTTATAACGAAGAGGAAGTGCTTGCGAACACCGCGGAAGTCATGAAGGATAAACTGGAGCGAATGGCTTCTCAGGGTATTATTTCCCCGAAGAGCAAAATCGTTTTTGTGAATGACGGGAGCAGTGATAGCACCTGGAAGATTATCGGCAATTTATGCGGCCAGGATGATATTTATTCGGGATTATGTTTTTCAAGGAATTATGGGCATCAGAGCGCTATACTGGCAGGGATGATGGAGGCAAGGGAGCACGCTGATATGGCTGTCACTATAGATGCCGATTTACAGCAGGATATTGAAGCGTTGGATAAGTTTGTTGGCTGCTATCAAGACGGCTGTGAGATTGTCTATGGAGTGAGGAACGACAGGGATACGGATAACTTTTTTAAAAAGCTCAGCGCGAATATGTTTTATAGCTTTATGCATTTGCTGGGATGTAACGTGATGAGCAACCATGCGGACTATAGGCTGTTATCCAAACGCGCATTAGACGCGCTGGCGGAATACAGGGAAGTAAACCTATTTCTGAGAGGATTGATTCCGACTATGGGGTTCCAGTCTGATATTGTGTATTTTGATGTTAAAAAAAGAGAGGCGGGGCAGTCAAAGTATACCTTAAGGAAAATGGTGGCCCTTGCTACAAACGGGGTTACTTCCATGAGCACCAGGCCGATACAGATCATTACACTATTAGGTTTTCTGGTAAGCCTGTTCAGTTTTGCTATGATTATATACTGTATTATTGACTGGTTTTCAGGCAGAAATGTACCCGGCTATACTACATCTTTAGTGGTGTCACTGCTTATGGGGGGGCTGACTATTTTTTCTTTGGGAATTGTTGGTGAATATATCGGAAAGATATATCTGGAGACAAAAGCTCGTCCCCGTTATATTATTGAATCTGTTATATGGAAGGAAACGAATGAGACTGGGCAGAAGGAAAAAGAGGAGGATAACGCAAAGTGTGCAGACTAGATATTCATGCGGATGACTATGCGTTATCCCCTAATACCTCAGAAGATTTATTGCAGTGCTTGAGGGCTGGTAAATTAAATAGTATCAGTGTTCTTACCAATATGACATGCTACAGAGCATATGCGGAAAAATTTCAGAGGGAGAAGGCGGCATGGCCGCGGCTGCCGCTATTGACGGTGCATCTGAACTTTATAGAGGGGCATTGTGTGGCGGAACCGGAAGAAGTAAGGCATCTGACAGATAAGCAGGGGTATTTCAATATCAGTTGGGGCAATTTATTCCGGTGGAATTACTCCCCCAAAATGTTTATGGTGATAAAGAAGGAGCTGAAAGCGGAGATCAAAGCGCAGACAGAACTGTTCAGGGAAGAGTTTGGAGAGGACATGCCGCTTCGGTTTGATGGGCACCAGCATACGCAGATGCTTCCCATATGCTATTGGGCTCTGCTGGAGGTTATTGTGGAACAGCGCTATAGGACAGAGTATATAAGGATTACTAAAGAACCTATATTACCCTATATAAAGCGACTGTCCTTATGGCAAAGCTATAGGGGGATAAACTGGATTAAGAATCTTCTTTTAAATTTTTATGCGTTGGGAATGGAGAGGACGATTGAAAAGAACAGACCTTCCTGGCAGGCGGAGAATCCGCCGATGTTTCTTTGGGGAGTTGTCATGAGCGGACATATGGATATGGAAAGAATAGAAGTTTTGCTGCCGTATATGAAGAAACGGGCGCAGGACAGAGCTCGCTGTCTTGAAATATTATTTCATCCGGGAAGACTGTTGGCAGATGAAATGGGCGAAGAGTTTGTGAACAGGGACGCCAATAAATTTTATTTGTCGGAAAACAGACAGATCGAATACAGATCAGTCATGTCGCTGCATACAGAGGAGTTAGGATGAACGCTGGCAAATGGAGAAAATGGATTTTTAATTTGGCGGTAATCATTGCTGCCGGAATGATATTTATATTTAATGTTCTGACCCCAGCGATGTCGGATGATTTGTTTTATGGAAAAGAAGTGAGCGCTGCGGGTTCTATCCTGGGGTTAATTCAGCAAGAATACAACCAATACATGACTTGGTCGGGGCGTTCGGTATGCCATTTGATCCTCCGCTGTTTTCTTTCTATGGATAAAATGGTTTTTAATGTATTCAATTCCATAGTCTTTGTTATGCTTACCTTGTGTATTTACTGGAATATTGACCATAAAAAGAAGTATGATACAGGTGTCTTCCTCCTGGTTAATCTGCTTCTGTGGCTGTTCGGAGTGGTTTTCCGGCAGACCGTGCTCTGGGAAACAGGGGCCTGTAATTATTTATGGGGATCGGCAATTATTCTGGGCTTCCTTACCTGCTACAGATATGCGCTTAATCATTCGGATAATCTGCGGCATGAAGCCGTATGGACGGTTTTGCTTCCTGTTTTCGGGATACTGGCGGGATGGTGCAATGAAAACACCTCCGGCGGCGGCTTATTATTCATCCTCATACTATTGGGAATATATTGCTTCGAAAGGAGAGGCCATAAAGGGATTATAAGGCCGTGGATGATTACCGGCCCTGCCGGACAGCTTACCGGGTTCCTGTTTATGATTCTTGCCCCAGGAAATTTTATTCGGGGACAGCTGAAGGAAGAAGAGCACACAGGCATTTTTGCGTTGGTTTCCCGCTTCCAGAAGATTATTCTGGCCGTGCGAGATAATTTCCTGGTTCTCCTGATTATAGGCCTGCTCCTCTTTGTCATCATTAAATGCCAGAAAAAAAGCTGGCTGGCAATCGTAAAAATATGCAGAAACGGTATTCTGTGGATGTTTATTTTCACGGCGACCTGCTTTGCGCTTGTACTGACGCCGGAGCCGATGCCAAGGGCCTATTTTGGGGCAGGGGTTTTTCTCGTTATTGCGGTGGTTCAATTCTTCGTAGACGTGGAGGAGAAGGAAGCCATTTTCCGGAGCTTGAAAAACGGACTGCTTGCGGTACTGTGCCTTATCATGTTTTTCACCTATATCGACAGCGGCGCGGATATGGCGCGGATTTACCGGGAATATCAGGAAAGAGAAGTATATCTGGAGCAAAAGGCGGAGCAAGGGGCAAGGGAAGTGACGGTTCCGCTGCTGCGTCCTGATTTTGAAACAGTGTATAGTGACGGTTACAATTCGGACATACAGGAAGATCCGGGCTATTGGATCAATGTGGCCTATGCGGGCTATTATGGCTTTGACAGCGTATCTGGTGTCCCGAGGGAAGATTGGACGGAATATTAATGACGACAGCATAGAAAATCGGAAAAGGAGCCTGGGATGTTAAAAGAACTGGAGTACCCATTTGACAGTGAACTGATCCTGAAAAAATCAAAAAAGATGAAAAAGCTTCTGTTGTCCGGTGGAAGCGGCAGGATAAAGAAGAACATTGCGGTTTTGGGTGGGAGTACAACGCATGATATTGTCAGAATTCTTGAACTTTTTCTCCTGAACCATGGGATTGAGCCGGTTTTCTACGAATCGGAGTTCGGACAGTATTGGGAAGACGCTGTATTTGGGAATGAGGCGCTGACGGCATTTTCCCCTGATATTATTTACTTTCATACAAGCAACAGAAACATTACCTTCTGGCCTGAAATGGGCTGCAGCGCGCGGGATGCAGGGAAGCTGCTCGACAGACAGTTTGAACATTTCAAAGAAGCGTGGGAAAAGGCCAAGGAGCGTTGGAAATGCCCGATCATACAGAACAATATGGAGTACCCCTTTTACCGGCTGCTTGGAAACCAGGACTGCGTCATGGAAGCGGGAAGAACCGCTTTTGTCAACAGGCTGAACGCAAGGTTTGCGGAGTATGCCGGCGGACATGAGGATTTTTTTATCAATGATATCAATTATCAGTCGGCGGTATTCGGATTGGATGCGTGGTCGGATCCTTTATACTGGCATATGTATAAGTATGCCCTGAACCTGAAAGCGGTGCCCTGGCTGTCGCATAATATCGCCAATATCATAAAATCCATATACGGTAAAAATAAGAAATCGCTGGTTTTGGATCTTGACAACACCCTATGGGGCGGCGTTGTCGGCGATGATGGGGTGGAAAACCTGGAGCTTGGGCCGGAGACTTCCATGGGACAGGTATTTGCTGAATTTCAGAATTATGTAAAGCATTTAAAAGATATCGGGGTTGTATTAAATATAGATTCCAAAAATGAGGAAGAAAATGCATTGGCCGGATTGAATCATCCAGACGGGATCCTCAAACCGGAGGACTTTATTGTCATCAAGGCTAATTGGGAGCCAAAAGATCGAAATATTCTGAAAATTTCCAGTGAAATGAATGTATTGCCAGATAGTTTGGTCTTTGTAGATGATAATCCGGCCGAACGTGAAATAGTCAGCTTAAATGGCCAGGGAGCTTCGGTGCCGGAAATCGGGACTCCTGAGCAGTACATCCGCGTTCTTGATCACAATGGATATTTCGAAGTTACCAGCCTGTCTGAGGATGATCAAAAAAGAAATGAGATGTACAGGGCGAATGCCATGCGGGCACAGCAGCAGGAGTCGTTTGCCGATTATGGGCAGTATCTGGATTCTCTTGATATGCATGCGGTGATTTTGCCTTTTGAATCTTTTTATATGGCAAGGATAGCACAGCTGACAAATAAAAGCAATCAGTTCAACTTGACGACCAGACGGTATACGCAGTCGGAAATTGAGGAAGCGGCCAGGGATAGCAGCAAAATAACCTTATACGGAAAACTGACGGACAAGTTTGGGGATAACGGTGTGGTGTCGGTGGTAATAGGCCATGTAGAAGGGAAAACTCTTCACATAGATCTATGGCTGATGAGTTGCCGTGTATTGAAACGGGATATGGAATATGCTATGATGGATGAGCTGGTAAATGTATGCCGGCTGCGGGGGATACAATATATATATGGTTACTATTACCCTACGGCCAAAAACGGAATGGTGAGAAACTTTTACCATCTGCAGGGCTTTGAAGAAGTAGAGAATAGGAACGGCAATACTATCTGGCGTTTTTCCATAAGTGAAGATTATGAAAAGAAAAATAAGTATATTCGTGTTAACCAATAGTAAGCAGCTGTATGAGAATAGTATGGAGGAGAAAATGACAAGAGAACAGACATTTGAAAAATTAAACGAAGTATTCAGGGATGTATTTGATGATGACAGTATCTGTGTGACGGATACTACCACATCCGATGATATTGAGGACTGGGATTCTCTGGAGCATATTAATCTGATTGCTGCTGTTGAGCAGGAATTTGGTATGAAATTCAATATGGGGCAGGTCGTCACCATGAAGAATGTGGGAGAGATGGCGGATATTATTATGAGCCAGCTCCCGGAATAAGAAGCGGGTAATCATCGGGAAAGGAATAATAATAACCTTGGGGATTACATCATTTTATTTTATCATATTTTATGCCGTTGTCCTGCTTTTATATTATTTGCTTCCAAAGAAATGCCAGTGGATGGTGTTGCTGGCTGCGAGTATCCTATATTATCTTTTATCAGGTAATGCTTTGCTGATATTTTATCCGCTGTCAGCTGTAATGGTATGCTTTATTGGAATCCGTATAATGGCAATGGCAAAGGAAAATGGACAGCGGCTGAGGGAAGCAGGGAAAAATCCGGAGAAGCGGCGTAAAGCGGCGCTTCTTTTTGTGATATTTTCTAATATAGCAATTCTGTTTTTTCTGAAATATATTAATTTTGCAATAAATACGGTAAATGGGATCGCATCCTGGTTTGGCGTTGAAAGCGGTATTTTCTCCGGTTTTAGCTGGCTGGTTCCCCTGGGGATATCCTATTATTCTTTGACTTTAATAGGATATGTGGCGGATGTTTATTTCGGGACGGCACAGCCGCAGTTCAATCCGGGAAAGCTGGCTTTATATGGGCTCTTCTTCCCCACGATGGTATCGGGCCCTATTCTGCGCTACAGGGAAGACGGCGGGCAGTTTTTTGCAGCGCATCCATTTGACTTCAAACAGGTGGCCCAGGGGATGCAGCGTATGCTGTGGGGATTCTTTAAGACGCTTGTCATATCGGAACGTATGGCCCTGGTAGTGGATACTGTTTATGGAGACTATAATAAGTATACCGGCTTCTATATCTGGATAGGGACTGTTGCTTTTGCTTTTCAGCTTTATACGAATTTCTCGGGAGGGATGGATATTGCATTGGGCATTTCCCAGACCTTTGGCCTTAAACTGCCGGAAAATTTTGACAGGCCGTTTTTTTCTAAAAACATTTCGGAATATTGGCGCAGATGGCATATTACCCTAGGCGTTTGGATGAAGGAATATGTTTTTTACCCGATCCTGCGTTCCCCTTTATTTACCGCATTGAGCCAAAAGACGAGAATGAAATTCGGAAAGAAAAGGGGAAAACAGATAACTACCTTTACAGGAATGTTTGTGCTTTGGTTTGCAGTAGGTATCTGGCATGGAGGAGACTGGAAATATATCATCGGCTCAGGTTTACTGCATTGGTTTTACATTGTATCCGGCGAGCTGTTGGAACCATGGTCTATTTGGCTCATGGATAAGCTCCATATAAATGCCAAATCACGCGGGATGGATGTGCTTCGTGTTATCAGGACTTTTTTCCTTGTTAACATCGGCTTTGTGTTTTTCAGGGCAGCCAGTGTTGGGGATGCCTTTAAAATGCTGAGGGGGGCGCTGGAAACAGGAAATATCCAGGAGGTACTGTCGGGCGGTATTTTTGCGTTAGGGCTTGATTGGATTGAATTCACAATTGGGGCGGTTTCGCTGCTGATTCTTTTGTTTGTGTCCTTGCTTCAAAGAAAAGGATCGGTAAGGGAAAAGATCGCTGCAAGAACATTGCCTGTTAGATGGCTGATATGGTACGCACTGTTATTTTATGTTATTTTATTGGGATATTATGGGCCGGGATACAGTGCGGCCGAGTTTATTTATCAGGGCTTTTAAAGGGAGAAGAATATGGATAAAATCGCAGTACTGATTCCTTGCTACAATGAGGAGAAGACAATCGGAAAAGTGGTTGCCGATGCCCGTCAGGCATTACCGGAGGCCGTTATTTATGTTTATGACAACAATTCAAAGGATAAGACGGTGGAATTGGCACAGAAGGCGGGAGCCGTTATCCGGCACGAAAGAAAACAGGGGAAGGGGAATGTGATCCGGCGGATGTTCCGTGAAATAGACGCCCTGTGCTATATCATGATTGACGGAGACGACACGTATCCGCTGGAATATGCGAGAGTAATGGCGGATAAAGTACTTTTGGAAAATTCGGATATGGTGGTGGGAGATCGGTTATCCTCCACATATTACCAGGAAAATAAAAGGCCTTTTCATAATATGGGAAACAGCTTGGTAAAATCCAGCATAAACATGCTGTTTCATTCGGAAATCCAGGATATCATGACAGGATACCGCGCCTTCAGTTATCAATTTGTAAAGAGTTTTCCCGTATTATCAAAGGGCTTTGAGATAGAGACGGAAATGACGATACATGCTGTTTATAATAATATGCAGGTGGATAATGTTATTGTAAATTACCGGGATCGTCCGGAGGGAAGCGAATCGAAGCTTAACACCTATTCCGATGGAATCAGAGTATTGAACACAATCTTAAAAATGTTCCGCCAGTACAAGCCCCTCGTCTATTTTACACTTTTGGCAGTTCTGCTGACCGTGCTTTCCGCTGTTTTTTTTATACCTGTATTATGGGAGTTCTGGAAGACAGGAATGGTAGATAAATTTCCAACGCTGATTGTCTGCGGATTTGTGGAACTGGCGGCTATCCAGTCTATTTTTGCAGGTCTGATCCTGCACAATCTGGGAGTGAAGGAGCGAAGAGATTTTGAACTGCAGCTGAACAATATACAGGAGAGATTGGAACAGAAGAAATAAATAAGGAGGGCTTCTGGTCAATTCTGGTTACCTTAAGATTTTATGAATTTGATTGAACTAAAAGCTCGATTATTTTATACTTATGTTTAACAACGGTTTATGAAGTAGTACATTTGCTTTTTAAAGCAGAAGGAGTTTTTTTATGAAAAAAAGTACGAAAAAATGTAAAGCAATATTGTTGGCGATTGTACTGGCTGTGGTCATGTTATTTTCAGCATGTAGTGATAAAAAAACTGCCAGTTCAGATACGGACAATGTAGATGAACTGAAGAAACAGATTGAATCGCTTATGGCGGAAAATGAAGAGTTAAGGCAGAAACTGGAGCCGGAAGGAGAGGCAACACAGCAGGCCGGGACGGAACAGGCCGCCGTGACAGAGGAAACCTCCCAGACGGAGGCGGAAGTCCAGGAGACAGGACGTTCCCAGGAAGATAAACTTAATATTGTAGTGTTGGGAGACAGTATCTGGGATATGGACAGGAGCGATACGGGTATTGCGGCGCAGGTCGCCCAATACATGGATGCAGATGTATATAATTGTGCAATTGGTGGATCACGGGCGACTTTGAAGGATGGGGAATCCCCTGATGATTTTGAAAGATGGGATTCCTCATCTTTAATGGGGCTGGTTAATGTGCTGGCAGGAAAGGTTCAGCCTGATTTCCTGGAAGGGTATCCGGGCGGGGGCGTTATCCGTAATGTGAATCCTCAGACAGTTGATTATTATATTATAGCCTATGGTTTAAATGATTATTTCTCTAAAGCCCCTATTGCCGTAGAAGATGGTTCCAACTGGGATGCGCATGGATATACCGGCGCGTTAAAAAATGCGATTCTATTGTTAGGACAAATCAGCCCGCAGGCAAAAGTCCTTATCATATCCCCTACCTATTGTCAGTTCTTAAAGGATGGTGTGATGGAAACAGATAGTAATATGCGGGATTACGGACAAGGCACCTTGTCTGACTATGCCAATGCCGCAAGAAATGTGGCGGAAACAAATGGCACTTTGTATATTGATGCTTATAGTACCATGGGAATAAATATATACTCTGCGGAACAATATTTAGAGGATGGTATCCATTTGACCGTTGAAGGAAGGAAATTATATGCCAAAGCTGTTTCCAGCTGTCTGAAATATGGGAAGCCGGGAGAGGTTTCCGGAAACTCCATATATTATTGATGGATATACTTTGAGCCGGGCGATCACATAAATATGATTGCCTGGCTCAAAGTATGTAAGTGCCAAGTGTTGGGGCACCCCAATACTTGGCACTTACCATGGTTTAAAGGATTCCAGGTAAAAAAGACAGAATAAAGTGATACAAACTGAAAGAACACTTTTTATTTTAAAGATTTCATAAATACCTTATCTCAGAATTGCATATAAATGAATTCCGTAGATACTCCTTTTTCAGAAAAAAGCAGAATGACCAATAACAAAAAGATATAGACAGGCCATCTGATAAAGAACCGCTGTTTGGAAATGAAGGCAATGACATCTGTTTTGAGGGATGCCAGATCAAACAGGAACAGCAGGATCATGGGAAGGCAATTGTACATCAGGTGAGTAAAGGTAAGTCCCATCTGCATGGCGCAGTCCTGAACATATGTGGAAAAGTGGGAGATCCCGGCAAACATATTCCGCAGTACATAAATCGCATCCGGAATAGTTGCAGCTCGGAAAAATATCCAGGCAAAACAGACAAGCAGGAAGGTGCAGGGAACCGTGATTAAACTAAGAAAAAAATGGCAGTGCTTATTTCTCTGGAAGGGATTTGTTTTTGCGTTCCAGGGGAAAAATCCTTCTATTACCTGATAGGAGCCATGAATTCCGCCCCATAATATATAATTCCAGCTGGCGCCGTGCCACAGGCCGCTGACCAGGAACGTAATCATAATATTCAGGGCATGACGTACTTTGCCTACCCGATTGCCCCCTAAAGGGATATAAATGTAATCCCTTAACCAGGAAGACAGGGAGATATGCCATCTGCCCCAGAAATCTTTTATGGATGAGGCAAAATAGGGAGCTTTAAAGTTTTGGGTCAAATTGATACCCAATAGCCTGGCGGAACCCAAGGCAATATCCGTATAACCGGAAAAATCACAATAGAGCTGTATGGCAAAGAAAAAGGTTGCCAGCACAAGGGAAAATCCTTTATAAGCCGGCAGATCGTTATAGACCTGATTCACATATACGGATAGGGAATCCGCTAAAACCAGCTTCTTAAAATAGCCCCAGGCCATTAATTTCAGCCCATAGCAAGCCTGTTCCGATTGAAAGGCATGGCGTGCGTGTAATTGGGGCAGGAGTTTTTTGCCCCTTTCAATAGGCCCCTGCATAACCTTAGGGAAAAAAGAAATATAGACGGCATAGATGCCGAAATCTCTTTCGGCGCGTATCTCTCCTCTATAGACATCCGTCAGATAGCTGATAGTCTGGAAAATATAGAAGGATACTCCAATAGGCAAGGCCAGCTTAAGGGTAAAAGGCTGTAGGGGCATGGAAAATTTTTGAAGTAATAACGCTATGTTTTCCGTAAAAAAATTAAAATATTTAAAGAAAAATAAAACGCCTATGCATAATATAAAAGAAAGAATAAGTACTATTTTGGAATACATGCCTCCTTTACGGCGGACATCCATTAATAAGGTTGCGATATAAGAGATGATTGTTGTGATTAAAATTACCGCTACATACTGCGGTCCCCAACTTGCATAGAAATAATAACTGGACATGAGAAGGATTATCCAGCGGAATTTGGAAGGGATTATCCAGTAAAGGATAAATACCGCCGGAAGAAAAAGCGCATAGCTAAAAGAATTAAATAACATAGAGGTCACCTTTCTGTTTATCTGCACGAGTGAGTACTATAAAGTATAATGAAAGTA
>ENA-UOJP01001911-UOJP01001911.1-human-gut-metagenome-genome-assembly--contig:-C102-NODE-1911-length-20199-cov-6.178366_pt1 | contig 20199 bp, 18 predicted proteins | sample MGYA00242353_ERZ723900 | MGnify/ENA metagenome assembly ERZ723900
CGGATAGAAGGGAACCAGGTACGACAGGGGGGAGACCGAGATGAACAATGGATGGACCCGGCGCTATGTGCTGGACTGGTATGTGCTTATGGCGCTGATCGCCCTTGAGCTGCTGATGTCCTTCTCCTTCCTCGGCTATTTTCACATCGCGCCCATTTCGATCACCATAGCCTTTCTGCCGGTGATGCTGGCGGGCGCATTGCTGGGCCCCCTGGAGTCCACTGTGGTGGGCCTGGTCTTTGGCCTTGCCAGCATGTGGAAGGCCTCTGCCAGCTATGTCCTGCCCGCCGACCAGCTCTTCTCGCCGGTGCTCAGCGGGCATCCCCTGGCGAGTCTGTTCCTCAGCGTGGGCAGCCGCGTGCTGTTCGGCCTGCTGATCGGCCTGCTGTACGCGTGGGCGCGCCGGATGCGGCACCCCTATTTCTGGATGGGATTGGTGTCCTATTTGGGCCGGTCGATCCATTCGTTCCTGGTGTACAGCACCATGGCCATCTGCTTTCCGGAGGCCGGCTATGGCCCCTCCGCCGTGTTTGCCAATGTCTTTACCGTGTCCAATCTCGCCATGGACGGCGGTTCCGTTTTGGTTGTGCTGCTCCTCTGGCGGGCGTCGCACACCCGGGCCTGGGTCCAGTTTCAGCAGCGCCTGGCGATCTCCCAATCCCTGCAGAGCGGCGAACGCTACCGCCGGCTGTCCCTGGCGGTGATAACGCTTTTCACGCTTGCCGCCGCGCTTGCCGTCACCTTCTATTTCGGCCACCGGATCGACTATGTGCTGGAGAGCCAGGGGATCACGCTGGGGGAGACGGGCTATGTGGACATCCTCCACCTTCAGATCCAGTTCATGTTCGGCATCATGTCTCTGATGGTGCTGGTGATCCTGTTTGTGGCGCTGAACCGGCAGTACAGCGCCTATATGGCCTATGAGGGAAAGATCGACTCCCTGACCGGCGTGATGACCCGCCGGGCGTTTTTTGCGGTATGCGCCCGGATCTTCCACGCGGGCAATCCCGTTCCTTCCGGCTACTTCATCATGGTGGATCTGGATCAGTTCAAAGAGATCAACGACCGGCATGGCCATCCGGAGGGGGACCGCGCCCTGAAGGAGGTCGTCAAAGCCCTGAAGGACATCTTCGGAGGCCAGGGGACCATCGGGCGGCTGGGGGGCGATGAGTTCGCCGTGCTGCTCTGCACAGAACTGGCGGCCCCGGAGCTGGAGATGGCGCTGAATCATTTTCTGGCGGCCATCCATCGGATCTCCTGGGGCGAGCAGTGCCTGACCTGCAGCATCGGGGGACTGCCCATCCGCAGCGCCTCCTCGCCGGAGGAGCTGTACCGGGCGGCCGACGCGCGTCTGTACCGCGCCACGGAGCAGGGGCGGAACCGGTATGTCCTGGGAGAGGACGGGGGAGCGGACGCGTAAGACCTGATACCGCATGCCCCGGTGAATATGGGATAAAAGAGAGCCATGCCCCGCAATGGGGCATGGCTCTCCTGTTTGGCAGATAGGCGGGCCGGCGCGTTGGGAAGGGCCTCCGCGCCCGGATCCCGCGGCGGCCGGACGGCTCACGCCCGGGGGCGGATTAGCCGCTCCAGCGTCTGCCGCAGAACGGCGGCGTCCAGGGGCTTGGAGATATGCGCGTCGATCCCCGCCGCTGTGGTGGCGGCCACATCCTCCGAGAAGGCGTTGGCGGTGACGGCGAGGATCGGCACCGCCGCGGCATCCGGCCGGTCCATGGCGCGGATCTGCCGCGCCGCCTCACAGCCGTCCATCACCGGCATCTGCATGTCCAGAAGGACCGCGTCAAAGGTAAAGGGCGGGGCCGCCCGGAACGCCTCCACCGCCTCCGCGCCGTTCCACGCCTGGGTGACGGCGGCCTTCATGGCGCGGAGCAGCTCCGCGGCGATCTCCATGTTGATCTCGTTGTCCTCGGCCAGCAGGATCCGCCGGCCCTCCAGGTCGTGGAGGGCGCCGGCCGCCGGGGGCTGCGCCCCCTGTCCGCCGTCCTGACCGGCAGCGGCCAGAGGCAGGATGACCGTGAAGGTGGTGCCGGCTCCGGGAGCGCTCTCCACCTGGATCTCGCCGTCCATCTGGGCCACCAGATGCTTGGTGATGGACATCCCCAGTCCGGTGCCCCCCGCCTGTCGGTCGCTGAACCGCATCTCCCGGGCATAGGGCTCATAGATGTGCTTCAGGAACTCCCGCGACATGCCGATCCCCGTGTCGGAGATTACAAATTTGTAGTTGGCATAGTCTCCGCCGTCCAGCTGCTGGACCGACAGGGAGATCGTCCCGTGGGCCGGGGTGAATTTGAAGGCGTTGGACAGCAGGTTGTTGAGCACCTGCTGGATCCGGAAGTCATCTCCCAGCAGGAGGGTGCGCTCTGCCTGGAAGGCCTCCCGCAGCGTCTTTTCCTCCCGCTCCGCCTGGACGCGGAACGCCCCCAGGCACGCCTCCACGCAAGCCCGCAGGTCGAACTGGCGATGCACCAGCTGTACCTGGCCGTGCTCCATGCGGGCCATCTCCAGGATGTCGTTGATCAGGCCCAGGAGATACCGGCCGGCGCTGTCGATCTTGTCCAGATACCCCGATGTTTTGGCCGGGTCTTTCAGGTGCCGCCGGGCCAGTTCGCTGGAGCCGAGAATGGCGTTGAGGGGCGTGCGCATATCGTGGGACATGCTGCGGAAGAAGGCCTGCCTGGACGCCTCGTTCTGCCGGGCCAGCTGGAGGGACTCCTCCAGCAGACGATGCTCCTGCATCTGCCGCTGCCTCTCCTCCTCCACCTCCCGGAAACAGAGGACCACCTCTCCCGGCGCCAGCGTCTCGTCAAAGAGGACCCGCACGCTGACCCAGCGGTCCTCCGTCCCGAACCGGCGCAGGAATTCCCCGCCGAAGTTCCGGACCCGCTGCCGGACCAGCTCCCGGATGTTCCCGCAGGAGAAGCTCTCCGTAAAGTCCTGGTAGGCGTCCGCCTCGATCACCTCGCCCGCCGTGCGGAGCAGGTCCCCATAGGGGCCTGTGGGCGGGATCCGGTCCCGGACATACGCGGAGCCCTTGATCATCTCATAGGTCTCCCGCTCGTAGTCCACCCGGTACAGGGCGTAGTAGGTGTTGCCCAGCACCTGGGCGGTCTCGTTGGCCCGCCGGACCCGGGACTCCAGGCGGGATTCCCGGAATGCCAGCGCCGTCATGACCAGAAAGGAGATGCCGAACATGAGCAGCAGCGGCCACAGAACACCCTGCAGGCCGCCCAGGATCCTGCTGTAGGGCACGGTGATGATGGCGTACCAGCCGTTGTCCATCCGGGCGTAGTAGACGCCCCGGGAGCGGCCGTCCAGGTCCTGGATCACCGGCTCCCTGTCCAGCTCCCCGGACGAGATCGCTTCCACCAGGCTGGTCAGATACGCCTGCAGCGACTCCTGGGGCAGCTCCAGGCCTGTCTTTTGGTAGATGACCGTCCCGGCGCTGTCGCAGAGGAAGAAGGAGTCCTCACTCGCCAGGCCGGCGGTGTCAAAGTGCAGGTGCTCCGGGAGGATGTCAAACGCCATGACGACGGTTCCGCCGCCGCAGCTCTGGGCGGCGGTGACCACCGGACGGCCGGAGATCGCATCTGTGTAGACCGGCGTGAAGATGACAGCCCCCTCCGCCGCGACTGCCTGCTGATACCAGGGGGTGTCGGCATAGTCGTATTCCGCGTCTCCCTCCCAGGGGTCGGCGGCCCAGATCCCGCCATCCAGCACCACATAGGGGTCCACCGCCCCGGTGCCCAGCACGGCGTCCAGCCGGTCGAAATACATCTCCAGGAACGCGGCGATCTGCGCCGGCTCTTCTCCGTCCTCCAGCCGCTGCTCCAGAGCCGACGTGCCGAAGGAGAGGAGCGTGGCATACACGTTCAGATTCCCCTGCTCTTCCGCGGCACAGCCGCGGGCCAGCGCGGTGGCCGCCTCATAGGTGTTGCGCAGCATGGTGGCCCGGAGGATCCCCCCTCCGGCCAGTGCCAGCACGCCCAGGACCGCCAGTGTGCACAGGGGGAGCCGGATGTGTCCGAAGAGATGACGCCAGCCGGGGCCCCGCCCCTCACGCCTCTTCATCTGGCTGCTCCCGGATGGCCGCCGTCATCCGTTCATAGGCCGGCTTGATCTGCGCCATCAGTCCCCTGGCCCCGGCCAGATCGCCGCCGCGCAGCGCGTCTGTCTGCTGGGTAAACAGGGCGTACAGCTCCTCCATGGAGAGGTTCCCGCACATCCCCTTCAGCGTGTGGGCGGCTGTCACGGCCCGGTCCAGATCCCCGCGCTCCAGTGCGGCGCACAGCGCGGGATACTGGGGATCATCCAGAAATTTCCCCAGAAGCCGCTCCAGGAGAGCCTCGTTGCCCAGCACCCGCTCCAGTGCCTGGGGGACGCGGATCCCGCCGTTCTCCAACTGCCTGTTCCGCGCGGAAGTCATGAAAATTCCTCCTTCTGATAGATCCGGGACAGCTTCTCCTCAACCGTGAAAAAGCACCGGAGAAGTTCCGGGTTAAAGACGCCGCAGGCGCCGTCCCGGATCATCTCCAACACCTGCTCCCTGGGAAAGGCGTCCTTGTAGACCCGCTTGCAGCTCAGCGCGTCGTAGACGTCCGCCAGGGAGACCACCTGGGCCCAGAGGGAGATCTCATCCCCCTTCAGGCCGTCCGGGTACCCGCGGCCGTCCCACCGCTCATGGTGGTGCCGGGCGATGTCCACGGCATAGCGACATGCCCGGTGCCGGCGCAGCTGCGGGATGCGGTTCAGCAGGGCCGCCCCCTGGACGGTGTGGGACTTCATGATCTCGAATTCCTCCGCCGTGAGCCGGCCGGGCTTGTTGAGAATGGCGTCTGGCACCGCGATCTTCCCCACGTCGTGGAGGATGGAGGCCAGGGCGATCTCCTCGACCGCGCGCCGATCCAGACCCCTGCCGAGCTCCGTCTCGGACAGCAGGCACTTTGTGATGTCGTGGATGCGCTGGACATGCGCCCCGGACTCCTCGCTGCGGAACTCGATGGCGGCGGCCAGCGCCTCCACCATGCCCTGATTGAGGTCAATGATCTCCTCCGCCTGGCGGAGCAGGCGCTCCCGCTGGCTCTCCACCGTGCGGCTCAGCCGCCGCCGGGCCTGGAACAGCTCGATGACGGACTTCACCCGCCGGTGTACCACATAGGGGACCACCGGCTTGCTGATCACGTCCATGACGCCCAGGCTGTAGGCCTCCCGGAGCACGCTGTCGCTGGCCTCCGCCGTGATGAGGAATATCGGGAGCCGATCCGGCAGCTGTTCCCGGTACAGCCGCCGGAGGACCTCCAGCCCGTCCATTCCGGGCATGACCACGTCCAGCAGCACGGCGCACAGCTGGTCCGGGGCCTCCAGGATCCTGCGCAGGCCAGACGGCCCGTCCTCTGCCTCCGCAATGGTATAATCCGCTTGGAAAATCTGCTCCAGAATTCCCCGGTTGACCGTGTCGTCGTCCACGATCAGCAGGACATCCCGCTTCTGATTTGACATGGCGTCTCTCCTTGTGTTCCGGTCTCTGACCGCCCAGGGCGCGCCCTTCCTCCGGCTCCACACTGCCGATTCGGGAAGGGGCACCGCGGACGCTGAAATGCGCCGTCCGGCGGCCGAAAGTGAAGGGGGGCCGGCGGGGGCCTTCCCGCCCGCACCGGCTCCGCGGCCCCGACAACAGACAGGGGCCCGCTTTTCAGGAAAATAAAACGGCCTATTGCGCGGCTGCGGGCAAGGACCCTGCCGCCTTCAATAGACCGGTTGCGCGACCCACTCCGTGGTACGGAAGCGCCCAAGCAGTCTCATACCACATCATCGCATACTGTCAGCTGTGTCCAGCGGACACGCTGGTATTATCATATGAAATCCGGCTGGAATTGTCAAGAGCTTTCCCGTTTGCAACCATCGGCCGCATCTGCTACAATAGGACAGAATGGAAAGGGGGGATCGCCGTGTCCGCATACCGGGCGGCGCTCTGCGAGGACGAGGCCGCGGAGCGGGACCAGCTGATCGGCCTGTGCCGGGATATTTTTGATGGCCTTGGCATCGAGCCGGAGATCGTGCCCTTCGCCTCAGCGGATGCGCTGCGTCAGGCGGTGGAGGGGGAGCAAACCGCCTTCGACCTCTTTCTTCTGGACATTGAGATGAAGGAGGGCGCCAGCGGCCTGGAGCTGGCCCGGTGGCTCTATGACCGGGGCATCCGGGACCGCATCCTCTTCCTCACCGGCAACCCGGAGTACGCCCTGGTTGGGTATGACGTCCATCCCCTCCACTACCTGCTCAAGCCGGTGAGCCGGGAGCGGCTGGAGGACGCCCTGGGCCGGGCGCTGGAGAAGCAGGGGGCGCAGGCCGTCCGGTTTCAGCGGGGCGGAAAGGCGGTCCCTCTCCCGCTCCGGGAGATCCGCTATCTGGAGAGCCGGAACCACGGCGTGGTGGTGGATCTGGGAGACGGGGAGCAGGCGTTTTCCATCCCGCTGACGGAGGCGGAGCGGCTGCTGCCCGCCGGGGCCTTCTGCCGCTGCCACAAGAGCTATCTGGTCAATCTGACCTGGGTGAAGCGGGCCACCCACGGCGGCGTGCTGCTGAAGGACGGCAGGCAGCTCCCCATGAGCCGGACATTTTACGCGGGGTTCCCCACTCCCCTCGTGCACCGGCGGAATGACTGAATATCAGGAGAGAGGAGGCCCCGCAGGCCTCCTCTCTCTTTACGATTTCTCCGGAAACTGCGGGGCCGTCTGGACCGTGAACCACGCATCCGTCCAGCTCACGCTCAGGACGCTGTCGTACTTTTCCGCGATGGCCCGCATCTGGGCCAGGCCGAAGCCGTGGGAGGCCGGGTCCGGCTTGGTGGTTTTCACGGCCCCGTCCGGGGCCGTCTCCACGCGGCCGTCAAAGGTGTTTTCACACAGGATGGGAAGGAACGCCCCCTCCACCCGCATCCGGAACCGGATGTGCTTCTCCCGGCCCGCCGGGGTGCGGGCCGCCCCCTCCAGGGCGTTGTCCAGCAGGTTGATCAGCAGGGCACACAGGTCCTCGTCCGGGATGGGAAGGGATTTTGGGACCATCACCGCCGCCTCGAAGGCGATGCCCGCCGCCTTTGCCCGGCCCGCGGCGTCCTGGAGGATGGCGTTGATGGCGATGTGCTCCGTGAACCGGGCCGGTTCCCGGCCGGTGTCCCGCTTCCAGGCGGCCAGACACCGCTCCACCCCCGCCCAGTCCCGGGCCTGGACGGCGGCGTCCAGGGCGGCCACCTGGGCGGAAAAGCCGTGGCGGAGCCGGGCGCTCTCTCGTAATTTTTCCTCTATGGAGCGGTAGTTATCCATGACCAGCTGGTTTTTCAGGGCCAGGGCCCGGGCGGCCCCCTGGGCCCGGACGATGGCACGGGCCAGATCCCAGGCGGAGAGGGCGGCGCACACCAGCACCAGCCACCAGATCAGCCAGTACAGGGTGCCGGACCAGACCCCCGCCCGGAGCTGGCTGGCCAGATACGTCAGATACCGGGCCAGATACCCGCTCCGCAGATGCGAGACCAGCGCCGCCGCCGCCAGGGCCCCGGCACTCCAGGCGGCGATGCTCCCCAGCACCCTCCAGAACGTCTTGTCCCGGTGGCGTATGAGATATGCGACCAGCAGCAGCGCCGCCAGCCACTCCAGCCACGAGCTGGAGAGCGGCCCCTGCAAGGCCTGGGGCAGGAAATAGGCCCCGTATCCAAAGGCCAGCCGGCGGACGGTCAGCAGCCCCGCCGCCAGGGTGGGCAGCAGCAGGGCCCAGCTCCGCCTCCCGTGGGCCAGCGCCAGGAGGAACAGCCCCCACAGCAGCACCGCGGCCAGGGCGGAGGCCCCGGCGGGCAGGCCGTAGTAGTTGGCGTAGGCGATGGTGCCCGCCTGGTCAGTGGGGTCGGCGGAGAGGCGGAGGACGGGCGGCACCAGGGCCGTGTTCGACAGGAGCCGCAGGTCCATGGTCAGGGTCTCTCCGCCGCCGGCGGGCAGGGCGATCTGTGCCTGGCTCTGGTTGGCCGTCTCCGGCGGCTGGCCGGCGGCGGAGTACCACAGCGGCTGCCCGTCCAGAAAGGCGGCGATCTCCAGGTTGGCGGTCTCAAAGATCAGATAGACGCCGTTGGCCCGGTCCGCCGGCAGGGTGAGGGTATAGCGGTAGCGCTCCCCCTCCTCCAGCTCCGGCGGCTGGCCGGCGGGGTCAAGGGGCGTCTCCGCGCCGCTGGCGGACACCACCGCCCCAGTCTCCCAGGCGGGGTAGAGAAAGGCGCCCTCCGACTGGGTGAAGCGGTGGAGAAAGACCATTGCCCCGGCGCACACCGCCAGGAAGGCCAGGACGTATAGAATTTTGCGCAGCCGTTTCATGGGCGGCACCTCCCTGCGTTATTCTCCCAACTGTATCAGAAAATGGGAGGCGGCGCAAGGCCAAGACCCCCGGCTCTTCCTAACTCGACAGGTTTTCTTCCTAACTGACTATACCCCGGTTAAAGAGCACTCTGGTAAAATAAGATAGATGACAAACTGGTTCGGCAAGGGGGTACCCCCTTGCCCCGCTGGGACCCAGCGGGGCAATCCCTCCTGCCGGCGACAAAAAGGAGGAACCATATGAGACGGCTGCAAAAATTTGGAAGCATCCTGCTGGTTCTGGCCCTGTGCCTGACGATGCTGCCCGTGACGGCAGGGGCGGAGGAACCAGAGGCGGCCGACGGCTGGGACAGCAGGGCGGACACCGGCTGGTATGAGGAGGGCGGCGGGGAGGATGGCCGTGAATTCACCATCTCCACCGCGGAGGAGCTGGCCGGGCTGGCGCAGCTGGTGAACGGAGGAACAGATTTCTCCGGCAAGACCATCACCCTGACGGCCGACATCGACCTGACGGGCAGAGAGTGGACGCCGATTGGCAAAGACAGTATCTCCTCCCGTTTCAACGGCACGTTTGACGGCGGCGGGCATACAATCAGCGGGCTGTACATAAACAAGGACGTTACCAGCGACACCGGCAGCGTCTACCTTGGCCTGTTTGGCTATGTCGGAGAAGGCACCGTTAAGAAACTAACCGTCACCGGCTCTGTTATAGGCTGTGATAACCGCACCGGGACATCCGATTATTATGCCGGCGGCATAGTGGGAGCCTGTGGTGGAGACGGTGACATCGTAAATTGTATGGCCGATGTTACTGTAACGGGTAACAGTAATGGAACCCGGACTGTAGTTGGCGGCATTGTTGGGAAAAACAGTGGCGAGGTTACTGGCTGCATCAGCAAAGGCGCCGTCAGTGCCAAAGGCACCGGCACCGGCAACGTCACCGCCAACGCCGGAGGCATAGCGGGAGAAAGCAGCTATGGCAGTATCATAAACTGCTGCAACACTGGCAGCGTCATCGGCGACAGTTGCGCCGGCGGCATTGCTGGAAACAGCAGTTCGTCCGAGGTCACCAACTGCTATAACACCGGCGAGGTCAGCGGCAGCGGCACTGTCGGCGGCGTGGTTGGAGAATGCAGTTTCGGCAACATCAGTAACTGCTATAACACCGGCAGCGTCAGCGGCAGCGGCATTGTCGGCGGTGTGATTGGCTTAAACGATAGTGTACTTTCCACCAGCGTCAGCAACTGCTACTACCTCGCCGGCAGCGAAAGCGAGGACGCCGGAACCGGCGCGGGCAAAACGCAAGCCCAGTTCGCCTCCGGCGAAGTGGCCTGGCTGCTGCAAGGTGAACAGACCTCCCAGGTCTGGGGCCAAACGCGGGGAGTGGACGGAGACCGCTCCCCCGTACTCCTCTGCTTCGATCCCACTGCCAAGCCGGTCTATAAGGCCGTCTTTCTGAACGGCGACGAGGAATTTGCCGCCGCTTACACCAACCCCGGCGGCACAGTGAATTTGCCAGGCGGCGTCCCAACCGGCAGCGACACCTTCCTTGGCTGGTTTGACGCAGAAACCGGCGGTACGGAGGTGACGGGACCGATCACCGTCACAGGGAACGCCACCTACTACGCCCGGTTTGGAGAATCTGCCTCCACTGGCGGCTCCGGTGAGCCCAGCTACTCCCCGGCGCTGGACGTAGGGAACGGCGGCACCGTCCGGGTGAATCCCCGCACCCCCGGCGCGGGGGACGACGTGACCATCACCGTGGAGCTTGACAAGGGCTACGAGGTGGAGGAGGTCACCGTCACCGACCGAAACGGAGACGAGGTGGAGGTCATCGACAACGGCGACGGCACGTTCACCTTTGAACAGCCCAGGGGCCGGGTGACCATCTCCGTCGCCTTCCGGGAGCGCTCCGCGCCGCTGCCCTTCACCGACGTGCCGGAGGACTACTGGGCCGCGGATGCCATCGCCTGGGCGTACACCAACGGCTATATGAACGGCGTCAGTGCCGGCACGTTCCTCCCCGGCGGCACCATCTCCCGCCAGCAGGTGTGGATGATTCTGGCCCGGCTCTCCGGGGAGAATCCCGCCAACATGGCGGCGGCCCGGACCTGGGCCATGGGCAACGGCATCTCCGACGGCACCACCCCCGGCGGCGCGGTGACCCGGCAGCAGCTGGCGGCCCTGCTGTACCGCTTCGCCCGGCTCATGGGCTATGACACCACCCAGGGCGGCATGGCTATCTGGGAGTTCCCGGACGTGGGCGACATCTCCGGCTATGCGGAGGCGGCCATGGACTGGGCGGTCAGTGCCGGCATCATAAACGGCACCAGCCAGGGGACGCTGAATCCCCAGGGGCAGGCCACCCGGGCCCAGTTCGCGGTGATGCTGATGCGGCTTTGCCAGTTGAACAGGGCGTGAACGGCGCAAGGGGCGGAGCAGGAGCTCCGCCCCTTCTGCCTCTGGGCCAGTCTGAGGGGGTAAGAAAAAGACGCGGCCTCATCGGCCTGGCAATCGCCTCGAACGCAATCGAAAGACCGCTCCCAGAGCCGCTTATGGCGGCCCTGGGAGCGTGGCGTGTCATGCAGTTGTTCCAGAGGGGTCCCCCTTAACCTGCCAGATTCACCTCAGCGCCGGCGCCGTCTGTCCCAGCCCCGGTGAGCCGATCCACCGTGTACCAGGCGGAGGTGCTGTTGTGATCTCCCAGGTTTTCGTACACCTGAATCGAGACCGTGCCGTCGTCGTTGGTCTGCGCGGCCGCCGTCAGGCTGCTGTCCTCCTGACCGCTGTTGTGCGCTTTATAGTAGGCGACAGCCAGATCGGACAGCTCTTGGTTGCTGTAGAACCGGAAATCATCAGAGCCCTGGTCGGAGACATAGGTGAGGTGTTCCACGGTACCGTCCTCCCACTCCAGCGCGGCGGCGTCGCTGTCCATGGTCACCGTGCAGACGGAGGCGTTGTCGGCGCCGCCCATGGAGAATGTGCCCTGTGTTCCATCCAGCGTATAGGTAAAGCCCACGCCGGTGCCGTCCTCCAGGCTGGCTGTACGGCCGGAAGCGCCGTCCGCATCAAAGAAGTAATACTGCCCGGCATCGGAGAGCCAGGTGCCGGGGGTGAAAGCAGTCTCCTCAGTGGGGGAGGAGGCCGGGGGTTCGGAGGACGCAGCGCCGTCTTGAACAGTTGGATCATCTGCCGGTGTGGTGGGGCTTGTATCCTTGGGGGTACAGGCCGCCAGCAGCATGGTAAACGAGAGGGCCAAACACAGCACACCCGCCAAATATCGTTTTTTCATCCGAAATCACCTCGCATTGGATTACACATGGAAGAAGCGCCAGACACGCTCTCCCGGATTCTGCCTCCGGGATGGAGCTGGCCGCCTGCTTCCGTGCTGCCCCTTTATAGCATGATCGGATGGCCTTGTCAACCAAACGTCAGCAGCTTTTACAAAACAGAAAAGATTTGTTCACATCATCTGCAATTTGGAGAGACGGCCGGTCCCACCGACCGGGGCTGCTGCCTCCAGCTGTATGGTCAGGGCGCATATTGCCGCAAATCTGCGTTTACTTTTTTCAGCGCATCTGGTAGACTGATATATGCAAAAAGCAACGACTTTTTCCGGGAGGTGGCACGATTTGCTGCTCAGACAGATGAAATACTTTGCCGCCGTGGTGGACTGCAACAGCTTTACAGAGGCCGCAGAGCGGTGCTACATCTCCCAGTCGGCCATCTCCCAGCAGATCCGATCTCTGGAGAAAGAGCTGGGGGTGGAACTGATTCACCGCTCCAACCGAAAGTTTACCCTGACAGCCGCCGGAGAGTATTTCTACGCCCACAGCAAGTCGATCCTGAGCCAGGTGGAGGACCTGACCCGGGAGACGAAACGGTTGGGCGCCGACCAGGAACGCCGGCTGCGCATCGGCTATCTGCGCTGCTACAGCGGGCTGGAACTGCATGAAGCGATTGCCGAATTCTCCCAACTCTATCCGGAGGCGGCCATCAGCATCGTCAACGGGACCCACGAGGAGCTCTATGACCTGCTGCGGTTCGGCGGTGTGGATCTGGTTTTGAGCGACCAGCGCCGGGCCTTCTCCGACCTGTACGTGAACTTGGAACTGATGCAGTGCGGCTGCTACGCGGAACTCTCCCTCCACAATCCCCTCAGCAGGCAGGAGACGGTCAGCCTGGAGGACCTGAAACGGATCCCCTGTATTCTGATCGCATCCCGGGAGCAGCGGAACGCGGAGCAGGAGTATTACCAAAATACCCTGGGCTTTGGGGGCAGCTACTTGTTCGCGGACAATCTGGAGGAGGGGCGGCTGCTGGTGGTCAGCAATCGGGGCTTTCTCCCCGTTGAGAGTGTGGGCACCCTCCCGCCCGCGGGAAGCGCTGTCTGCCGCCTGCCGATCTTCCGGAACGGCCAGCAGCTCACCCGGAATTACTGCGCCTTCTGGCGGAAAGAGCGGAGCGGCTACTATGTGGAAGAATTCGCGGAGCTCCTGCGAAAGCTCTTGCATCAAGCGTCCAGGTAACCGAATAAAACATAGACGTGATTTGGGAAAACCAGGCCGCCATCGGGCGGCCTGTTTTTTTTATCCAATCAGCTGTTGCAGTCCGAGGATTGCGGCAGGTCGCTTCGCATAAGGCATACTTATGAAATCAATTCAAAATCGAAATTGCTGATTTTGGGGCTCCGGCTAAAATAAAACAGCAGAGGAACGAAGGAGGTTTATCCGTGAGCAAGACTTTGATCGTGTATTACTCCCGCAAGGGTGAGAACTATGTGAACGGCAGCATCCGGAATTTGTCCAAGGGCAATACCGAGGTGATCGCGGAGATGATCGCCGATCTCACCGGCGGCGATTTGTTTGAGGTGGAGACCGTCAAGACCTATCCCGCCGACTACTACGCCTGCATCGACGAGGCCAAGGCGGAGCTGCGCCAGGGCGCCCGGCCGGAACTGAAAGCATATCCAGACAGCCTGGATGGATATGACACCATCTTTGTGGGCTATCCCAACTGGTGGGGCACCATGCCCATGGCTATGTTCACCTTCCTGGAGCACTACGACTGGTCCGGCAAGACCATCTGTCCCTTCTGCACCAACGAGGGCAGCGGCATGGGCTCCAGCGAGCGGGACCTGAAAAAGGTCTGCGCCGGTGCCACGGTTGAAAAGAGCCTGTCTATCCACGGCGCCGAGGCGGTCCAGTCCCGGGACAGGGTGGAAACCTGGGTCAAAAGCACAGTTTGAGACGAGAATGGAGGACCACACCATGAATCAGAGAACATTGGGAACAAGCGGCCTGTCGGTCAACCCGGTGGGCCTGGGCTGCATGGGCTTCAGCCACGCCTACGGCGCCCCCACTGACCGGCAGACGGCGGTGCGCACCCTGCGGGAGGCCGTGGACCTGGGGTACGATTTCTTTGACACGGCTGAGTCCTACACCGGCGTCAATCCAGACGGCAGCATCTCCTACAATGAGGAGCTGGTGGGCGAGGCCCTCCGAGACGTGCAGGACAAGGTGGTCATCGCCACCAAGATGGGGGTGGCCCACAATCCGGACCGCTCCCTGCGGCTGGACAGCCAGCCGGAGACCATTCGGAAAAGCGTAGAGGGCAGCCTGAAAAAGCTGGGCACCGACTATATCGACCTCTACTACCAGCACCGCATCAACCCGAATGTGGAGCCGGAAACTGTGGCGGACACCATGGCCCAGCTGATGAAAGAGGGCAAGATCCGGGCCTGGGGCATCTCCGAGGCCACAGAGGACTACCTGCGCCGGGCCCACGCGGTCTGTCCCGTGGCGGCCATCCAGAACCGCTACTCCATGATGGCCCGGGCCCACGAGGCGCTCTTCCCGGTCTGTGAGGAATTGAACGTGGCCTTTGTGGCTTTCTCCCCCATGGCCAACGGCTTCCTCACCGGGGCCTATCGGCCTGGCACCCAGTTCACCGACGGCCAGGACTACCGGGCCGCCATGCCCCAGTACACGGAGGAGGGCTACACAAAGGCCCAGGGTCTGCTGGAGCTGCTGACCCGGATGGCAGAGGAGAAGGACGCCACTATGGGGCAGATTTCCCTGGCTTGGATGCTCTGCAAAAAGCCCTACATCGTGCCGATCCCCGGCTCCCGAAAGCCGGAGCGGCTGCGGGAGAACTTTGCCGCCGGGGAAATCACCCTGACGCCGGAGGAGGTCACCGCCATCGACACCCGGCTGGACACCATGGACTTTGCCGTGTTCGGCGGGCACAGCGGGAAGTAGAGGACCGCGTGGATGCGGCCTATTTCAATCGATAACGGAGGGTTTCAATATGGAAAAAGCAAAGGTCTATTTCACCAAAGAGATCACGCCGGAGAGCCTTGTGAAAATCTATCAGGCCCTGGGTGTGGAGTTGAAGGGCAGGGTGGGGGTGAAGATCTCCACCGGGGAGCCGGGGGGCCACAACTACCTCCACCCGGAGCTGATCGGGGAGCTGGTCCGCCGACTCAATGGTACCATCATCGAGTGCTGCACCGCCTATGCCGGCCGGCGGATGGACCCCAAGGAGCACTGGAAGGCCATCGAGGAGCACGGCTTCAAGGCCATGGCCCCCTGCGACATCATGGACGAGTTCGGCGAGATGGAGCTCCCTGTGAAGGACGGATTCCACCTGGACAAGGACATCGTAGGCGAACACCTGGCCAACTATGATTCCATCCTGGTTCTCTCCCATTTCAAGGGCCACGCTATGGGCGGCTTCGGTGGGGCGCTGAAAAATATCTCCATCGGGATCGGCTCCACCCACGGCAAGACCTATATCCACACCGCCGGCGTGACCACAGAGGCGGCAAAGCTGTTTGACAACCTCCCGCCCCAGGACCACTTTCTGGAGTCTATGGCCGACGCCTGCAAGGCGGTCATTGCCTACAAAGGGGCGGAGAATATGGTCTATATCAATGTGGCAAACCGCCTGAGCGTGGACTGCGACTGCGACTCCCACCCCGCCGAGCCGGAGATGGCGGATCTGGGCATCTTCGCCTCCACCGATCCGGTGGCGGTGGATCAAGCCTGCTACGACGCGGTGGTGAACGCTCCCGACCCCGGCAAGGCCGCACTGATCCAGCGGATGAACTCCCGCCACGGCATCCACACGGTGGAGGCCGCCGCGCGGCACGGCCTGGGCAGCCGGGTATATGAGATCATTTCCCTGGACTGAACAGGCGGAAAGGAGTTTGGAATCCGTATGGAGATCACAGAGGCCGCCAAGGCCTATCACGAGCGGATGTTCCCCGGCTACCACTCCAAATTCCTGGAGACAGACCCGGAGTTCATCGAGCGGTTCGACAACTTTGCCTTTGACGAGGTGGTGAACAGCGACGATCTGGATGACCACACCCGGATGATGGCCATTCTGGCCGCCCTCATCGGCTGCCAGGGCATTGACGAGTTCAAGGCCATGCTGCCCGCTGCCCTGAACTTCGGCGTCACGCCGGTGGAGGCCAAGGAGATCGTCTATCAGGCGGCGGCGTATCTGGGCATCGGCCGGGTGTTTCCCTTCCTCCACGCCCTCAACGACATTCTCACCGCCCGGGGCGTGAAACTCCCTCTGGATGGCCAGGCCACCACGACGATGGAAACCCGCCTGGAGGCGGGCAGCCAGGCCCAGGTGGACATCTTCGGCGAGGGGATGCGGGGCTTCCAGGACAGCGGCCCGGAGGAGAGCCGGCACATCAACAAATGGCTGGCGGACAACTGCTTCGGGGACTACTACACCCGGAAGGGACTGGACTACAGGCAGCGGGAGATGATTACCTTCTGTTTCCTGGCGGCCCAGGGTGGCTGCGAGCCGCAGCTCACCTCCCACGCCGCCGCCAACCTGCGCATCGGCAACGACAAGGCCTTCCTCATCAAGATCATCTCCCAGTGTCTGCCCTATATCGGCTACCCCCGCAGCCTGAACGCTCTGCGCTGCGTCAATGACGCCGCCAAGGAGGACGCCTGATGAAGCGGCGGACCCTGGGGCAGTCCGGCCTGTCTGTATTCCCGGTGGGCCTGGGCTGGATGGAACTGCGCCAGAGCCACCCGCCCTTTCCTGAAAAGAAGAAGTCCATCGCCTTCCTGCGCAAAGCGGTGGAGAGGGGCGAGAACTTCTTTGATACCTCAGAACGCTGATGATTCAAACAGAAAACGGACCGGATCAGAAAGGAGCTATTCCCATGAAAAATGTGATGATTTTGACCGGCGCCGGACAGATCGGCATGGCCATCGCCCGCCGGATGGGCTATGGCATGAAAATCGTCATCGGAGATAAGAAGATGGAGAATGCCCAAAGGATCTCCCGCACCATGAACGAGGCCGGGTTTGACACTGAGCCCATGGAGATGGACCTGTCCTCCCGGGAATCCATCAAAGCCCTGATTGCCGAAGCCCAGGGCTACGGCCCCATCATCATGCTGGTGAACGCCGCCGGTGTCTCCCCCAGCCAGGCCCCCATCGAGGCGATTTTGAAGGTGGATCTGTACGGCACCGCCGTGCTGCTGGAGGAGGTGGGCAAGGTCATCGCTCCCGGCGGCGTGGGCGTCACCATCTCCAGCCAGTCCGGCCACCGGATGCCCGCTCTTACTCCGAAGGAGGACGAGCAGCTGGCCTGCACCCCCACCGAGGAACTGCTGAGCCTGGACATCCTCCAGCCGGAGAACAACCCCGACCCCCTCCCCGCCAATCAGATGGCAAAACGGTGCAACGAGAAGCCTGTCATGGCCGAGTCGGTGAAGTGGGGAGAGAAGGGCGCCCGGGTAAACTCCATCTCCCCGGGCATCATCGTCACCCCTCTGGCCATCGACGAGTTCAACGGGCCTCGGGGCGATTTCTACAAGAATATGTTCGCCAAGTGCCCCGCCGGCCGGCCCGGCACTGCCGACGAGGTGGCCAACGTGGCGGAGCTGCTGATGAGCGACAGAGGTGCCTTCATCACCGGATCGGACTTCCTCGTTGACGGCGGTGCGACGGCATCTTATTTCTACGGCCCCCTGAAGCCGGAGGCCTGATCATCAACCCACACCCTTCCGCCGCATCGCGCAAAAGTCCGGATTTTTTCTTGACGCAGTATGCTAATCCAGCGTATGCAGGTACTGAATATAATCGTTTCCCCAGTCCTCCAGCACAGACAGCACCTTCTTAAACTTTTCTCCGATCTCGCTGAGGCTGTACTCCACCTTGGGCGGAATCTGCTGGTACTCCTTCCGAATAATCAGGCCCTCGTCCTCCAGAGTTTTCAGCTGCCGGGACAAGGTGGTATGGGTCATTTCTTCCGGCATCCGCCGCTGTAATTCATTAAATCGCACTGGCCCTTCGGACAGCAGATACAGGATGTACATCGACCACTTGCCGGTTAAGACCTTTTGGGCTGTTACATAGGGGCATTTTCCGAATAAGCTCTTTTTCTCCACAGGCGCGTTCCTTTCTGATACCAGTCTCAATAAATATCGTACTTGCTATTTTAATCCTACGACATATAATTATACTTGCAAACGGAAAAAACGCAACCTGAACTTTGAAAGGAGTTTTCCCTATGAACAAGGCAACTGAATATTTGAAGTCCTGCGGCACCTTCTATCTGGCCACCGATGAGAACGGTCAGCCCCATGTGCGCCCCTTTGGCGCCGTCTGTGAATTTGAAGGCAAGCTGTACATCGTCACCAACAACCAGAAGAAGGTATACCAGCAGATGAAGGCCAATGGCAAGGTGGAGATCTGCGGGATGCACAAAGGCACCTGGATTCGCGTGGAGGGCGAAGTCAAGGAGGACACCCGCCGGGAGGCACGCGTCGCCATGATGGACGCCAACACCGCTGCCTTGAGCAGTATGTACACGGTGGATGATAACCTGATGACCGTGTTTTATTTCGAGCATGGTACGGCAACCATTTATTCCTTTACGGCCGAGCCGGAAGTGATTGCGCTGTAAGGACATATCCAAGGACAGCGGAAAGGATGGGACAGACGGTAAGGCAATAAAACATGCGGTCCAGATCCCTCCGTGGCCGAAACCGTGGTCAAAACAGGAATTCGTCTGTGGTAATTCTGTGGTCAAACAAAAAATCACCGCCGAATCGGCGGTGATTTTTCTAAAATTGGTGGACTCGAAGGGGATCGAACCCTCGACCTCTGCGATGCGAAAAGGCATTTACGCCTTTTTTGCATGATTTCTAATTATTTGTGGTGATTTCCGCTCGATTTCTCTTCCTTTCCGCCACTCTTTGAAACTCTGATCTCCATGTGCTACGCCGCCGTCTGTGGTATGTCCTGTGGTCAAAAACGCTCCCCGCCTTTTGCCGGAAATGGGTTCCCGGCTTGGATGGGGAGCGTTTTTCGTGCCTCTGACTGCCTACATTGTACCTCTGAGGGCGGAATTAAGCAAGTGATTTCTGTACCGTCCAGGACTCAAAAATTGGGGGGCTGTAAACAAAGAAGTGCGGAAAGATTTTTTGCATGATTTCCGCTTGCTTTGTGCCGTTTCCGCTCCATTCCATTTGCTTTCTGTCACTCTCTAAAGCTGCTATTTCCACGTGTTCCGCACCGCACTGTGGCTGAAAATGTGGTCAAAAACGCTCCCTGTCCTTTGCCGGAGACGGTTCCTCGGCTGAGGTAGGGAGCCTCCTTATATCTCTGTATATCCGTTTTGCCAGTAAGAGCAGGACAAGGCAGGCGATTTCCGTTGTCTGCGGCTCAAGATTTACGCCGCTGTAAACAAAGCAAGAATGTCCCCACGGGTATCATAAAACAGATAGGCTTCCTGATTTCTCATGCAAAAGCGAAAGTTAAATCTAACCGTGTTACCAAGTGCCTCTGGCCCAGGTGATGATCTGTTCCGCTGTCCCCTCGATCCCCATCACAGAACTGTTGATGCAAAAATCGTAGTTCTCCGGCGCACCCCAGTTCCGGCCGGTATAGGTGTCGTAGTATTTCTTCCGCTGCTTATCAATTTTTCGGACAGCGTCCTCCGACTCTTTTTGCCCGATGCCCTCGATCTCCATCCGGCGTCTGACCCGGTCCTCAAAGGGGGCGCAGATGAACAGGCTGACCGTCGGGATGCCGGCGGCGCGGAGAACGACATCGGCGCACCGCCCCACGATGATGCAGGGACCCATCTGGGCCAGTTCCAGAATCACCTGGCTCTGCATCTCAAACAGGATGTCCTCCGCCGGCTGTCCCTTCCGCACCTGCGGGCCGCCCTCATAGACGCCGGTAAACAGCCACGGGTTCGGGGCTTTTTCTTCCTTGCCCGCGAACAGTTCCTCCCGTACTTCCGCCTTCTGTGCCGCCAGCGTGATCAGTTCCCGGTCATAACACCTGACCTGCAATTTCTCCGCCAGATGTTTCCCAATTTCCCGGCCGCCGCTGCCGAACTGGCGGCCCAAAGCGATGATCGGCATTTTCATGTTACGATTCCTCCCTGCAAGTCTGCTCCGTGGCCGGGTGCGTTTCCGCCATGCGCAGGGCCGCGCCGCGAACATGGTCCTTCAAAAGCTGATCGGCAAACCGGATCAGCTCCTCGGGCGTTTCCTGAATGTTTTCCAGAAGCCACTCCTCCATCATGCTTGCCAGCGCCCCTACATAAAACTTCGTCAGCAAATCCACTTCCGTGTCGGATACGCGGCAGTTCAGTTCCGCGACGACCCTTTGGATCGTGCCCTGTATGATCGCGTGCACATCCGTCTGGAAGAATCGCTTCAGATGTTCCCGGCTGATGGAGTGGAGGGCGCACAGGCAGACCGCCCGGTTCTCCTGGAGATACTGGAACAGCTGGAGCAGGCCGTCCTGCCACAGCATGACCCCGTCATGCTCCC
>ENA-UOJP01001914-UOJP01001914.1-human-gut-metagenome-genome-assembly--contig:-C102-NODE-1914-length-20154-cov-7.372009_pt1 | contig 20154 bp, 12 predicted proteins | sample MGYA00242353_ERZ723900 | MGnify/ENA metagenome assembly ERZ723900
TTTGTTACCCCCTTGCAGAGCTATGCGCGCTGTAAAGGGGGTATTTTATTTGGAGGTTGAAACTGCACTGCATTCTGAGATTATCGCAAATCCACAAACACATGATCTGTGCGGCTCGTTGAGGAGCAAGTTGTACAGACAAAGGCACCATCGGTGAAAGCCGGTCTCGCAAAGCCAAGGGCCTAAACGGAAAGTCTCTTTCCGCATGGCAGCCGGTTGCCAGAAATACATTTGCAATCCCTCTCGATCAGCATGCACGCTGACCAAGGAGGTATTCCTATGTTAAAAAAGAATATGCGCAAACGTCTGCTCGCAGGAGCACTTGCGACTATCATGGCGCTGACCATGTGCCCAACCTGGGCGCTGGCCGTCGATGGAGGCATCACCACCCTTCCGGCACCGGAAGACCAGATGCCGGTTGTTGACAGTATTCCCGCAGAAGACACCATTCAAAAAACTCCCGATGCTGAGACCCAAGGACAGCCTGAGGCTCAGGATCCTGCACAGGCACCGTCCGGCGGTACGGACATCGAGGAGACTGGCAATAATAGCAGTTCCAATGAAAATGATTCTCAGAATAATGATGCAGTAAGCAATTCTCCGGCAAATGAAATTGCACCGACGAGCGGTAATAGCACAAACGAAGTTGATGTTTATGCTATGAACCAGCAGATCACGGCTGAGTGCTGGATCACTAACCAGCCTGTAACAAACAGCGAGGGTACTTGGCAGCGGCAGACCATCAGCGCAAGAGATGTTGCTCACAATGATGAGGGTACTGCTGTTACTGAACTTGCAACTGCCACGATCACCAAGAATTCCAAGGAAGCCTATGTTTTCTGGCAGGCTCGTGTACTCAATGGACGGGATAAGCAGACCACAGGTCTTGATGTGGACAGCACCGCCAAGGGTGACGAAATTGACAGCATCCGTTATAGCAATAATGAACTTCAGTATCATGTGAAGAAGGGTGATTGGGCGTCGTTTGACAACAATCAGCTTGTTTTTTACTACCTGAATCGCACTGCTTATACCGAGATGGTTCAGATCGACGTATCTGACTGGACTGTTGATACGGAACCGATTTACTCTGATCGCCGCAGCGTAACCTATCAGATTGTTAAGCGCGAAGACGGTAAAGACGAGGTTCTGGAGTCCAAGAAATTCTGGTATAACAAGACTTTCAAGGTTTCTTCTGTTCGTGTCCGTCAGACCGAATCTGAGAACTATATCATCGACAATGTAGTACTCGACCCGACTGAACTTGGTAATCCCGAGCCGGTAAATGGTGAGTATCAGTTTAGTCTTGATCTTGCTCAGGTTACAAATGAAGCGCGTAATGCTACCGTTAAGATCTATGTTACTCCGAAGGTAAAGCCGCATACACTGAAGTATGTTCTGAACGGCGGCGACATCACAAGCACTGATGGTTACACCAAGGCTGGCGATGTTTATCCCAATGTTACGATCACTACGCCGACCGTTAAGAAGGCAAACAGCACTTTAGAGGGTTGGTATACTGATAAAGCATGCACCAAGAAGTGGAATGGCGGCACGATGCCGGATGCAGACCTGACTCTGTACGCAAAGTGGAAGGAAAATAAGGTTGACCCGGTTGACCCGGAACCCGAAAAATATCCGGCAATGTACTTCATCCTTATGCCGACGCTTGGCACTCCGACGAGCAGTGCAAGCCAGGGCAAGGCTAATTATCTGCCGAATAATTCTTCGGATGGCGGCGTACTGAATGCGAACGGTACTACCGGTTACAAAGGCTATCTGACCGCAGAAGGTAAGAAGGTTGCGGATGAAGGCGGCACGTTTAATGTCAACGGCGTTAATGACAGCTATCTGATCAAGCCGGAAGACCTTGGTTTCTTCACCAAGAAAAACTGGAACGGCACGACTTATCCCGCAGACAAGACCAATACCGCGGCAGACGACATTACCAAGCTGTTCGCTGGTTTTGACCCGCAAAAGATTCAGGTTATTTGGTACACTGTAAAGTATGACAGCACGGACGGCTATCATGTTGATGGCTACGTAGCGGGTGCTCCGGTTAAGGTAACTTACCATTCTAACTATGGTACGATTCCGAACACGACTGAGGGCTCTCACGTAGTTAATGCGTTGAGCGGCGATAAGTATACTGTGCAGGATAACATGTTTGCCGTTCCGACGGGATACACCTTTGGTGGCTGGTATGCTGATTCGACCAAGTATGAAGTCAAGTCTGAGCATACTCTGATCAGTGACTTGCACCTGTATGCAAAGTGGAATCCGAAGCCGTACACGGTAACTTGGAAGAACTCGGATGATGCTGTAGATTCTCTCGATACTCAGGCAGTAAACTACAATGGTTATCCGACTAAGGATCCGAGAGATCAGGCAAGCAAGGCTTCTGACGCACAGTACACTTACGAGTTCAAGGGTTGGAAGCTGAAAGACGATAAGACCGATACAATCGTTGAGCCGAAGGAACGCGCCGTTACTGAGAACGTAACTTACGTTGCAGTATTTACGCCGATCACTCGCCAGTACACGGTAACTTGGAAGAACGCTGATGACGCTGTAGATTCTCTCGATACTCAGGCAGTAAACTACAATGGTTATCCGACTAAGGATCCGAGAGATCAGGCAAGCAAGGCTTCTGACGCACAGTACACTTACGAGTTCAAGGGTTGGAAGCTGAAAGACGATAAGACCGATACAATCGTTGAGCCGAAGGAACGCGCCGTTACTGAGAACGTAACTTACGTTGCAGTATTTACGCCGATCACTCGCCAGTACACGGTAACTTGGAAGAACGCTGATGACGCTGTAGATTCTCTCGATACTCAGGCGGTAAACTACAATGGTTATCCGACTAAGGACCCGAGAGACAAGGCAAGCAAGGCTTCTGACGCGCAGTATACTTACGAGTTTGCAGGTTGGAAGCTGGCAGGCACCGCAGATACTGCACTGGTTGACCCGACTACTATCGCAGTGGTTAAGGACGTAACTTACATCGCAGTATTTAAGCCGATTACCCGCCAGTACACCGTAACCTACTACATTGACGGCAAGAAGCAGGGTGACGAGGAGACTTATAACTACGGCACTCGGGTAAAGATTCGTGACAACGCTGTTAAGGAAGGCCACACCTTCTCTGGCTGGAAGATTGGTAACGAAGCTGCAAAGGAATTCAATATCAAGAGCAACGTTATCATCCAAGGCTTCTTTACACAGAATACGCAGCATTACACCATCAACAAGCACTTCTACAACGAGAAGGACGTTGAGGTTAAGGTAGAGAACGGTAAGACCAAGACCGGCAATGAGTATGCACTGGTTGCTGAGCTTTACAAGAATGATGCGGTAAACCAGACCGTTGACGGCAAGACCTACGTTTATGTTCCGGGTCTGACCAAGGTTACCGATAACCTTGAAAAGCTGATCAAGGACGTTACCATCGACCTGTACTACTACCTTGACGTCAAGGGCGGTGAGAAGCCGGACGAGACCGGCAATGGCACCCCGGACGCATGGGAGTACCGTCTTGCATTCAAGGTTGTAAACGGCGAGTGGAACAACGGCGGCAGCGCTGACATCGTTGTTTACGTTCCGTTCAAGGACTATAAAACCGGCAAAACGCTCAAATACGTTGAGGTTCCGGTCACCCGTATCCCGGACGTTGGTGACAAGCCGAACTCCGGCTACCGTGCTGGTTCTTGGGATACGACTCCTGTCGGTAATGCAAAGGTTGAGAAGGACACCGTATTCACCTACACCTACGCAAGAAGATCTTCTTCCGGCGGCGGTGGCGGCGGCAGCCACAAGCCCACCGTTACCATTCCGGATGATGTACCGACCGGTCTGAACGGCGATGACCACTATGCTTACATCGTAGGCTATCCGGACAGCACCGTTCGTCCGCAGAACGGCATTACCCGTGCTGAGGTAGCAACCATCTTCTTCCGTCTGCTCACCGATGAGACCCGCAATGCAAACTCCACGAAGTCCAACAGCTACTCCGATGTAGCAGCCGGCGCATGGTACAACCACGCGGTTTCTACGCTGAGCGCTATGGGCATCGTAAAGGGTGACAGCCAGGGCAAGTTCAATCCGAATGCGCCGATCACCCGTGCGGAGTTCGCTGCGATCGCAGCTCGTTTTGACGACAAGGCCAACACGACTGCTGTTGACTTCAGTGACATTGCATCCCACTGGGCAAAGGACGAAATCAGCGCCGCTGCCAACAACGGTTGGATCAACGGTTATACCGACGGCACCTTCCGTCCGAATAACAAGATTACCCGCGCCGAGGCGATGACGCTCGTAAACCGCGTCCTCAAGCGCCTTCCGGAGACCGCAGAGGACCTGCACAACGACATGATCAAGTGGAGCGACAACTCCGATACTTCCGCATGGTATTACCTGGCCGTACAGGAGGCTACGAACAGCCACTATTACGACATCAAGGGAAACAAGCACGAGAAGTGGAACAAGCTGCGCGAAACTCGTGATTGGACCGAACTGGAAAAGTAAAAAATCTCCCGGCTTTAAGACAATGCTGCTTAGTTAAAAACAAAAGAGAATAATAGTCCACGGGAAACGACAGCGCACAGCGAAGCGAAAGCAAGCTGTGCGCTGTTTTTCTTATCTCATGCGGGGAAGATGAGGAAGATTTGACGGCTTACCTTTGCATTTCACGGGGGAAATGCTGTATGACAGGCATGTATACTGCTCTATATCCACCCGGCAATATACTGAACGCTCACACAATGCCCGAACGCCGTGCGGCATTCCCGCGCGAAGCTCGAAGTATGTACGGGACACATCTTCTTCACCATCTGACCGCCTACGGAGCCGGCCTGACGGCTGGTCAGATCGCCGTTATAGCCCTGCTTGAGGTTTACGCCGACCTCGGCAGCTGCCTCCATTTTGAAGCGATCCATTGCCGCGCGTGCTTCCGGTACCATGCCCTGATTAGAACCATTTTTCGTGTTAGTCATGTTTGTTCGCTCCTTTTCGATTCGGTTTGGTGTGTTGGGTTTTGCTGATAGTAGGTTGCGCACCAAAGGTCGAAATATGAGATGCAAATGCTGTGACGGAAGCCAGAAAATATGATAAGCAAACGCGTTTTGCCAGCGCAGGAAAACAAGCGTTGAAAATTTGCTTTTGGACAGCGCATAAAACCTGCTCTGCTCACATAATAAAGGAAAGCACAGACATATACAGCCTTATTAGTTACGGTATATACTGCGGATGGGTTAGCTTATTCTAACTTATCGTTTCCGCCCGTCACCCAACCGTCCGGATGTGTTTTTCACTAAATTGTAAGCAAACACATCTTGCAAGGATTTGTGCAATATGCTAATATGATGGTGATATATGTCCGATGCACAAATGTACAATATGCGGACACGGGAACGAATTCCGAGAAAGTCTGACAGCGATCGGAAGCGGCAGTGGAGGTGCCGCTGAAAAAGTCATATTCACTCAAATTAGGATGCTTAACCTTTTGCAAGCACAGATTTACGTGGGAATAAGGCGGCTATGCCGCTTTATCAATAATGGATAGAGAACAGAAAGGACATCATAGTATGAGTCAAAACGAGAAGAGGTTATTCGACAGACACAAGAAACAGGAAGAACCGCCTTTAGAGCAGACGCAGGCAGTGCCTGCGGTACAGAATGAAATCACGGCAGAGCCTGCAGCCGAGGTGTTGCCCAAGCGCAACAAATACGCAGACAAAATGAATCGCAAAAAGCGCAGACTGAGCAAGGGTGCGCGCATCGGCATTACGGCGGCGGCAGTTGCGCTGCTGCTTGGCGGCGGCATCTGGGCTGTGGTGAAATCCCGCGATGCGGGTACGGAGGACGTGACGCAGACCACGGCTATGGTCAGCTGCGGCGATCTGGAGACCTACATAGAGGGAAGCGGCGTTACTGCTGCAAAAAAACGCGAGGAACTTGGCCGGGAGGTTAAGGGCAAGGTAACACAGGTGCTGGTCGCCGAGGGTGACGAGGTACACACCGGCGATCCGCTGCTGGTGATCGACCCGACCGAAACCCGCAAGGAACTTGCGGATGCACAAAAGGAACTGACCGAGGCGGAACGCGGTGTCTCAGACGCGCAGCTGGAGGTCTCCAAGGCACAGTCCGACTTGAGCGCGGCGCAGAGAAAACTGAGCCGTCTGCACATCACGGCGCCGTTTACCGGCAAACTGATTCCGGCCAAGGATTCGGACGACAAGGATGTGTCCTTCCGTGTTGGCGAGCAGGTGAGCGAGGGTCAGGTCATCGGCTACATGGTAAATGACCGCCAGATGAAGCTGACGCTGGCGTTCAGCGCCGAATATGCCCGCAGCATTCGCACCGGACAGTCGGCCACGGTATCCATCGCTTCTGCGATGAGCGAGGTGAGCGGTACGGTATCGTCGGTCGAGACAGCACAGCAGATTTCGAGTGAGGGTGTGCGCGTTATCCGCGTCGGCATTACGGTGAATAACCCCGGTTCGCTGACAAAGGGCATGACAGCCACCGCGACGATCAATACCGGGCGCCTCGGTGCGATCTATCCGGCGAACGCGGGCACACTGGAATACAGCCGCGAGGAAGCCGTCACCGCACAGATGAGCGGCGAGATCATCAAGCTGAACGGCACAAGCTACAGCACCTACAACGGCGGTGCGCTTATTATGTCCCTGTCGAGTGACGCTTCTCAGGATGAGATTGCAGCCGCGCAGAATGGCATTGCGGCGGCAAACCGCACGGTTGACAGTGCAAAGACGGCTGCAAACGAAAAGCGGGCACACATTGCCGAACTGCAGCAGCAGATTCAGAACTCGACCGTTACCTCTCCGATGGACGGCATTGTTGTCAGCCTGAACGCGGTTGAAGGACAGGAGGCGACCGGCTCGGAGACGCTCGTTGTGGTTGCCGATTTGAATGATATTGTCGTCAACGCCGAGGTCTCCTCGATGGATATCGGCTCGGTGCAGCAAGGACAGCAGGCGACTATGACGATGTACGCGTCGGACGGCTCCGAGATTTCGCTGACCGGCGAGGTGCAGTCGGTAGCGCTGGAGCCGACACAGAGCTCCGGTGACGGGCAGGGCAGCATGCCGACCTTCAAGGCGGTCATTTCGGTGGATCCGCTGGAGGGACAGAAAATTTACAGCGGTATGTCGATCGAATATAAAATCACGACGGCCTCGTCCTACGGCTGCCTGATGGTACCGTCGTCGGCTATCGTCAACACGGACAGCGGCACAGCTGTATTCGCCAAGCCGCTGACGGACGAGAACGGAAACGAGATTCCGTTTGAGGAGACCCTGCCGATTCCCGAGGGTACCGAAGGTATTCCGGAGGATTATCAGCTTGTACCGGTCGAGACCGGCATTGCCGATTCGACCAACACGGAAATCCTCGGCGGTTTGGAAGAAGGCACCGAGGTGTTCCTCGCCGGACCGAGCGATCTGTATGCCGATATGTCGGATGACGGCATGTCAGTCGGTTGAGGAGGGCGCGCTTATGTGGGAAAGAAAGGCGCAGACTCCTGACACGGAGCGCCGCGCTGAATTGTTGATTGACGTTCAGCGCATGAGCAAGATTTACAACGAAGGAAGAGAGAACGAAGTGCGTGCACTGGATGATATCTCGCTGCAGGTATCCTGGGGAGAGTTCCTGTGCATTCTCGGACAGTCCGGCTCGGGCAAGTCCACGCTGATGAACATTCTCGGCTGTCTGGATATTCCGACCTACGGCTCCTATCATCTGAACGGGCAGCCGGTCAGCGATATGAAGCCGTCTGTGCTGTCCGGTATCCGCAACAGGGAGATCGGGTTTATCTTTCAGGGCTTTAATCTGATTCCGGCGCTGACGGCGCTCGAAAACGTCGAGCTGCCGCTCATCTACCGCGGTATGCCGCGGGAGGAGCGCCGCCGTCTGGCGCAGGAGGCGTTAGTCTCGGTCGGTCTGGAAAAGCGCATGGATCACCGTCCGGGTGAGATGTCCGGCGGACAGCAGCAGCGTGTTGCGATCGCGCGGGCAGTGGCGGCAAAGCCGCCGATCATCATGGCGGACGAGCCGACCGGCAACCTGGATTCTGCCTCCGGTCTGGATATTATGCGCAAGCTGACTGCACTCAATGAGCAGGGAACCTCCATCATCCTCATCACGCATGACAACCATCTTGCACAGATGGCAAAACGCATCGTGACGATACAGGACGGCAGGATCATTTCGGACACGAAAGGAGGGGCCGTATGAATTGGATGCAGACGGTTCGTATGGCGTTCAAGTCCATTCTGAACAACAAGGTTCGCTCGATTCTGACCATGCTCGGCATCATCATCGGTGTGGCATCGGTTATCGCTATCGTGGCGTCGATTCAGGGCACGAGCAAGCTGCAGCGCCTGCAGTATGAGGCGATGGGTGTCAACCGCATCGACATCTACGGATACGGTGCGAAAAACCGCGACTGGCAGGAGTTTGAGGACTATATGACGAATGATCTGTCCGACAAAATCGCCGCATGGTCGCCGCAGAGCCAGTATTACGACTGGCAGAACAGCGGCATCCAGTACCGGGCCAAAAGGCTGGATAACAACGACAGCAACAGCGGCTACACCTATATGTACTTCGGCAACGAGCATTACGGCGAGGTGACAAGTCATGCGATTTCCGCCGGACGGGATATTTCCGCTGCGGACTGCCGCACGCGCGCCCGCGTCTGTGTGATCGGAGAAACACTGCGCAAGTATTTCTTCGGGGCGATGAGCCCGATCGGGCAGAAGCTGCAGATTGGCGGCAAGGGATTTGAGGTCATCGGCGTGTATGCCGGCAAGTATGACGGTAAGCTGAATACAGACGATCAGATGATTGTGATGCCGTACACGCTGCAGAGCACGATGATGAGTGTATACGGCATGGCAGACCGCCAGTATATCGTGAAGGCGGCGGACAAGGAAGCGATTACCGAGCTGACAGACGAGCTTCTGCCGGGCTTTATGCAGGGCCGCTGCGAGGCGGGAAACGGATACTTTTCTGCTTCGTCGGACAGCCAGTGGCAGGAGCAGAGCGAGTCCTCCAACAACATGCTTGCGCTGCTCGGCGGCGGTGTTGCCGGAATCTCGCTGCTCGTCGGCGGTATCGGCATTATGAATATCATGCTGGTGTCTGTTACCGAGCGCACCCGTGAGATCGGTATCCGTATGGCAATCGGCGCCCGCAAGCGGGATATTATCGGGCAGTTTCTGGTAGAAGCCTCGGTGGTCTCGTGCTGCGGCGGTGTGATCGGCATTGTGCTCGGCTGCTTTCTTTCAGCGGTGCTGGGCAATCTGCTGCTCGCGAAAACGCAGAACAGCTACATGCCGACCGTAGAGCAGTTCACCGTACTGCCCTCTGCGGGACTGGTCATCGGCGCATTTCTGTTTTCTGCGCTGCTGGGTATCATCTTCGGACTGTATCCCGCCAATAAAGCCTCGAACCTGCAGCCGGTAGATGCGCTGCGGACGCAGTAAAAGGAAAGGACAGGTAGGAAAATGAAAAAAAGATTTGTCAGCCTGTGTCTGGCAGGCTTGATCATGGTTGCACCGGCTTCGGCGGTGTTTACCGATATTTCAGACAGCAGGGTATCGCAGACGGCCGCCGTTCTGGATGCACTGGGTATCATGCAGGGCGTAGGCGGCGGCAGCTTCGCGCCGGGCAAGGCGCTGACGCGGGCGCAGTTCTGCAAGCTGGCGGTTACCGCCATGGGTGTGACGGATGTAAGTCCGTATGCCAGCTACACGATTTTTCCGGATGTTAAGCATTCGCACTGGGCAGCGCCGTATATCAACGCGGCAGTACGCCATCCGGAGCTGAAGGAAAAGTCCATCATCCGCGGCTATGCGGACGGCAGCTTCGGCCCGAATAAGATTGTCAGCTACGGTGAGGTCTGCACCATGCTGCTGCGTATGCTGGGCTATAAAGAGGAGGACGTCGGTCCGTTCTGGCCTGCAGACTATATCGCGCAGGCACAGGCCATCGGTCTGACGGACGGTGTCACGATTGCGGATGCGCGTGCCGCGGTCAAGCGCGGAGATGCGGCGGTGCTTCTGCTGAACGCTCTGAATACGGATAAAAAGGGAGAAGAGGGCAGCACACTGCTTGACAAGGTCGCGTCCTCGACGGTCAAGGACTGCATTCTGCTTGAGACCGGAAAAACATACAGCGGCCTTGCTGCAGATGCGGCATTGTTCTATGAGGACGGTGTTGTGGATGCGGGATCTCCCCGCAAGACCGCCGGTACGCTGGACAGCAGCATGATCGGTGTGTACGGCACAATCGTTATCGGCAAGGGCAGCAGCAAGGTTGCGGTCGGTGTGATTCCGAACGGCAACAAGACCGAAGCCTATGAGGTTGTCAATGCGGCAGCAGATCGTATCGTTACCACGAACGGAACACTGCGTCCGGACCGCAAGACCAAGCTGTATATCAGCCGCGACCATGTCATGAATGAGTACGAAAATGCATGGGCGAACCTGCAGTCCGGCGACACGCTGACCCTGTACTACAACGAGTACGGCGTGCTGCAGCTGATGGCAGTCCTGCCGAAAACGACAGCAGGCGCCGCGCACTCGTTTGTTTACGGTCTGGCGACCTCGCGCCGGATTCCGGCGGAGTATACGATCATCAAAAACGGTGCGAAGATCGACGCGAGCAAGCTGAAAAAGTACGATGTTGTGACGCTCGATGCCGCAAACCGTCAGGCGATCGTTTCGGATACCAAGCTGAGCGGAAAATATCAGACCGACTCGACAACGTACAGCCATCCCTCTCAGGTGAAGATTCTGGGAAAGGACTTTGAGGTTTCCTCCGAGGCGGCGGCAACGTTCAAGGATATGAAGCTGAACGATTACATCACGCTGCTGTTTGACGCGGACGGCAATGTTGCGGCTGCGTATCCGAAAAAGGACGTCAGCGCGGAGATGCAGGGCATTGTAACCAAGATTGACGCGGAAAAGGCCACGGTCACGCTGACAAACGGTCTGACGCTGCGCGATATTTCAATCGCCAAGGACGTAAAAACCGATGTGATGGGTCGTCTGGTTACGGTCAGCCAGTCCGGTGAGGGGGCAGACCTGATTCGCCGCACGCTCTCCGGAAAGACCGCCGGAAGCTGGTCTGTTGCGGAGGGCAAGCTGGGCAGTAACGCCGTTTCCTCCAAGGTGCGCGTGTATGAGGAGGTGCTCTCCGGCGCACCGCTGAACGCGATCAACGTCAGCGATATTGACCTGACCTCGGTTCCGGCTTCGCAGATTAAGTATACCGTGCAGGATAATGCAGGTACGGTTACGAATATTGTTCTGGGCGATGTGACCGGAGAAAGCTGGATTTATGGTATTGGCTATGGCAAGCGGATCAAAGGAAATCTTCATATACCCTCTAATTGGAATGATATGTCTGAAGAGAAACAGAAAGAATATGAAAAAGACCCCGATCACTACAACTATACATATACGGTTATTCCTAAATACTGGGAGAACGGAAAAACGGTAGAGGATAAAGAATATCGTGTAGTATCTCTGCCGAGCGGCTTAAACGGCAATCCGATTGACATTCCCAGAGGGTACTCAACCGATGCAAGCATCGTCAATACCTCACTGGATACGCTCAAGCTGACATTGATCGACACGGTAAAGTCGTCGGCATTTGACGGTTCCTCCGGTGTCCGCACCAAGGACGGCTATTACGAGCTGGCAGAGAACATCGGCGTTTACGTCTCGGAGCAGAACCGGTTTGTTTCGCTGCAGACGGCAAAATCCAACTACACGAGCTTCCGCGTATACGCCAATAAAACAGCGGAAAACGGCGGAAAAATCCGTGTGATCGTCGCTTCGTGATTTGCTGTGTGCTGCGGCCATAGTTTTTCGTTAAATAATTGAAATTGCAAAACGGATGCTTCTCTGTGCTTGGAGAGGCATCCGTTTTGTTTCGGCTTGGATTTTAATGCAGCCTGCGAGATTCATAAACGCCACAAAAGCAACAAAAAACCGCCTATTCATTGCGAATAAGCGGTTTTACATGGTCCGAGTGACAGGACTTGAACCTGCGGCCTCTTGACCCCCAGTCAAGCACGCTACCAGCTGCGCTACACCCGGATTTGCAACGGTCTATCAAACCTTGCCTAAATAGGATACCAAATCCGGAGGGAAAAGTCAAGTGTTTTGTGAAAATTCTTGCAGCAAATTTGCTTTGCAGCGCTTGCTTTCGGTGCAGTCGAAACAACCATCGCATACGCTGCACCGTATGCGATACACCGCACTTTTCCCATCATAGCACCTGCTTTCTCCCGATACAAAAAAGAAGCCCGCAGAAGCGGACTCCTTTTCTCATTTGATTACTGAACTTCCGCTGCTTCAACCTCACGCTTTTCCTCCGCGATATGATGCTTATTCGCGTAGCCGGTCAGAATAAGCGTCAGCGCGCCGTCGCCGGTGACGTTGCAGGCGGTGCCGAAGCTGTCCTGCAGGGCAAAGATGGTCAGCATAAGCGCGGTGCCGGTGCCGTCAAACAGCAGGATGCCGGTGATCAGACCGAGCGAAGCCATAACCGTACCGCCCGGCACGCCGGGTGCGCCGATGGCGAAAATGCCGAGCAGCACGCAGAACAGGATCATGGTTCCGACAGACGGAATCTTGCCGTACAGAATCTGCGAGATTGTCATGACGAAGAAAACCTCGGTCAGCACCGAGCCGCACAGATGGATGTTGGCGAACAGCGGAATACCGAAATTAACCATGTCCTTGCGCAGCACTGTGGATTTCTTTGCGCAGCGCAGAGCAACTGCCAAAGTCGCCGCGGAGGACATCGTGCCGACTGCGGTGATATACGCCGGACCGTAGTGCTTCACTACTTCGATCGGGTTCTTGCCCGAGTATGCACCCGCAACTCCATAGAGCAGCGCCATCCAGATATAATGACCGATCATAACGATGATGATGACCTTGATGAACACCGGAAACTGCTTGGTGATCGTGCCCTCATACGCCAGACCGCAGAAGGTGGACGCGATAAAGAACGGCAGAATCGGGATGATGATCTTGGTGACGATGGCGAGGACAATGTTCTGCACCTCGTCAAGCAGGGACTCCATCATCTTGGATTTGGTCCAGGTGATAGCCAGACCGACCATCAGCGACAGCGCCAGTGCGCTCATCACGTTCATGATCGCCGGAATCTCCAGCTGGAACAGTACCTCGGGCAGTTCACGCAGGCCGTCAACCTGCGATACGATCGACAGGTGCGGAATGAGTGCGTAACCGGCTGCCGTGCTCATCAGCGCCGCGCCGACCGACGACACATACGCGATAATGAGCGCAATGCCCAGCATCCGGGATGCGTTGTGGCCCAGTTTGGTGATGGACGGCGCAATAAAGCCGATAACGATCAGCGGCACACAGAACGTGATGATCTGACCGAGCACCTGCTTGATCGTCACGACCACGTTCATCACGGCCTCGTTCGCCACCAGACCGAGCACGATGCCCACCGCAACGCCAAGCAGCAGCTTGAACGGCAGGCTGTTTAGAATTTTTTTCATACCTACATACTCCCTTTGTTTGCGTTGCATCTGGATGACATCGGCGGATTTCTCCTCAGCCTGTCACGCTGCCGCCAAGTTGCCATGTGGACACAATGATATACCTATATGATACAATTTACAGCGCGTTTCGTCAAGGCAAATACGGGAAATGGCTGCGCCAAATAAAAACAGAGCGGTTTTTTCCTGCAATTTATGGTATACTTAAGGCATACCACAATCGCTTCTGTTCAATTATGCGGTATTGCCATAGAAACACCGACAAGGGAGGTAAAACCATGTCACAAACTTTAACCATAACGGCGGAGCAGGTGCTTGCATCGGCAGAGCGCATCCGCGAGGATATTGTCCGCGACCGGCGGACGCTGCACGCTGCACCCGAGGTCGGCACCGACCTGCCGAACACCGTAGCCTGCGTCAAAAAACGCTTGCTTGAGATGGGCTATCAGCCGCGCGAGCTGGCAGGCGGTGTCGTCGCGGAGATAACCGGCACCGAGACCGGCCGATGTCTGCTCCTGCGCGCCGACATGGACGCGCTGTGCGTGACCGAGCAGACCGGACTGGATTTCGCATCCGCGAACGGCTGCATGCACGCCTGCGGCCACGACATGCACGCGGCGATGCTGCTCGGTGCGGCAAAGCTGCTGCGCGAGTACCAAGGTGAGCTGAACGGCACGGTCAAGCTGGTGTTTCAGCCGGACGAGGAAGGCTTTACCGGCGCGAAGGCCATGCTCTCGGCGGGCGTGCTGAAAGACCCGGCACCGCAGGCAGGCTTTGCGCTGCACGTCAATTCGGGCACGCCGTCCGGACTGGTTCTGTGCGGACGCGGCACGTTTATGGCGGGCTGCACGCTGTTCCGCATTACGGTAAACGGCGTTGGATGCCACGGCGCAATGCCGGAAAAGGGCGTGGACCCGCTCAATATCGCAAGCCACATTTACCTGTCGCTGCAGGAGATCATCAGCCGCGAGATCGGCGCAAAAACGCCTGCTGTCGTGACCATCGGCCGTATGACCGGCGGCGAGGCGCCCAACATCATCCCGCAGACTGCGGTGCTCGAGGGCACCATCCGCAGCTTTGACCGCGACCTGTCCGCGCAGATCTTCACCCGTATCGGGGAAATCGCACAGTGCACCGCACAGGCGTTCCGCGGCACAGCCGTCACGGAAGAGATCACGTCCGCGCCGCCGCTCAGGAATGACGCTGTGCTGACCAATCGTATGGCAGACCTTGCCGGCGCGCTGTTCGGTGAAAAGCTGGTCTATCGGATGGACGAGGGCGGCATGGGCTCGGAGGATTTCGCGTCCTACACCTACGATTTACCGTGCGCATACCTGCTCATCGGTGCAGGCACCAAGCAGGAAAATCCTGCGTTCGGTGAGCCGATGCACAACGAAAGAGTCGTGTTCAACGAGGATATCCTGCCGCGCGGTGCAGCGCTGCATACCTGGTGTGCGCTGAACTGGCTGGCAGACGAGGATAACGCATGAAAACCGAACAATTCTTCATCGAAAACACACCGGCGGTGCTGTACGGCGAGCCGTCGGACACGCTGTGGCTGTTCGTTCACGGACAATTCGGCTGCAAGGAAGAAGCCCTGCCGTTTGCCGAAATCGTGGCTCCGGACGCACAGGTTTTGTCCATCGACCTGCCGAATCACGGCACACGCCAAAACCGGGATGAGGAATTTGCACCATGGACAGCCGCACCCGAACTCACCCGCGTGATGGCTTACGCAAGAGCACACTGGCGCGCGACAAACGTGCGCGCGACCAGCATCGGGGCGTATTTTGCGCGGCTGGCGTTTGCCGCACCGGAAAAAGCGCTGTTCGTGTCGCCCATCGTGGATATGGAGCGCTTGATCTGCGACAGAATATGCGCGGCAGGTATTACCGAGCAAATCCTGCGCGAGCGCGGCATGTATCCCGCAAGGGAAGGGGATATGCTCTCGTGGGACTACCTTTGCTGGGTGCGTGCGCATCCGGCAAAGGATTGGCACTGCTCGCAGTACATTCTTTACGGCGAAAATGACAGCATGACTGACTTGGCGACTATCCGCACTTACACGGCAAAATCCGGTGCGGAGCTGATCATCGTGCCGCAAGGCGAGCACTGGTTCCACACACCGGAGCAGCTGGCCGTCATGGCTGCCTGGGAACGCAAACATAAATAAGGAGCACAATATGATTCAGGAAATCTGCAAAGACGAGAAATTTTTAGCGCAGAAGGCCGAGCAGGCCACGCCGGACGATATCCAAACCGCAACCGACCTGCTGGAAACGCTCGAAGCGCACAAGGACGGCTGTGTCGGCATGGCGGCGAACATGATCGGCGTGAACAAGCGCATTATCGCGTTCGATAACGAGGGAACGTATATGGTGATGTTCAACCCGCAAATCGTCAAGCAGTCCGGCGGCTATGAGGCCGAGGAGGGCTGTTTGTCGCTGACCGGCACGCGCAAAACGCGTCGCTGGCAATCCATCAAGGTGCAGTACCAGAACGAAAAGTTCCAGACGAGACTGAAAACCTTCACCGGCTGGACGGCGCAGATCATTCAGCACGAAATCGACCATTGCAACGGCATCATTATTTAAGGAAAAAGCAAAACGTAAACCAACGCATACAAAAAGGCACACCAAACGGTGTGCCTTTTTTCTGCCGTTCGCGCAAGCGCAGGCAGTGGCGTACCGCAGTACGCCGATTCAATTCCCTGAAAAAGTCCGGCTCTGCCGGACTTTTTCTCTACTGCCCGTGCTCCGTTGCACGGTCTCGTCTGCCGTGCAGACGAGAGGGGGATATCCCACAAAGTTTCTACGGAACTTTGTGGGTATCTAAGGGGGACAGCGTCCCCCTTAGAAGAAGGTTTAGCCCGGCGGCCAGGTCATATCCCGTCCGGAAAGGACGTGGAAATGCAGATGGAACACGCTTTGACCCGCCTGCTCTCCGATGTTGGAGACCACGCGGAAGCTGTCCATGCCGCGCTCCTTGGCAATCTTCGCAATGACCTCAAAGCAGTGCGCTACAACCGCGCTGTTGGACGCATCAACGGCGGCAACAGACTGGATGTGCTGCTTGGGGATCACGAGAAAATGCGTGGGCGCCTGCGGGTCGATGTCGTTGAAAGCGTAGCAGAGGTCATCCTCGTACACCTTGCTCGACGGAATATCGCCCGCGATGATTTTACAGAACAGACAATCTTCCATGGAATGATCGCTCCTTTCTGAAAGGGGAGTGCCGCGAGAGCGTTCCCGCGGCTTTCCTCTAAAGTTTATTACAGCATTGCTTCAACGATGTTGTTGACAGCCTCGAGTGCTTCCTCCAGCTTTGCCGGATTCTTGCCGCCTGCGGTTGCGCTGTCCGGACGACCGCCGCCGCCGCCGCCAACGATCTTGGCAACTTCCTTGATGATCTTGCCGGCGTGTGCGCCCTTCTTGACAGCTTCGGCGCCGCAGACACAAAGCAGGCTTACCTTGTCGCCGTTGACTGCGGAGAGAACAGCAACCATGTTCTCCTTCTTGCTCTTGATGTCATCGCCCATGGTGCGGAGCATGTCGGCAGATGCGTCATCCAGCTTGGTGGCAACCACGTCTACGCCCTTGATGTTGCGGGATACGTTGAACAGGTCAACCATCTGCATTGCAGCGACCTTGGCGCCCATCTTCTCGAGCTTCTTGTTGAGGGCACGCATATCGTTTACCTGCTGCTCAATCTTGGCAGACAGCTCGTTCGGGTTGGTCTTGAGTACGGCAGCAGCCTCGTTGAGAACCGCCTGACGGTCGTTCATCAGCTTGAGAACAGCCTTGCCGGTAACGGCCTCGATACGGCGCACGCCTGCTGCAACAGAAGCCTCGCCGATGATCTTGAGCGAACCGGCCTTCGCGGTGTTGTCCAGATGCGTACCGCCGCACAGCTCGATGGAGTCGCCGGCCTGTACCACGCGGACGGTCTGACCGTACTTCTCGCCGAACAGCGCCATAGCGCCCTTCTTCTTGGCATCGTCAATGCTCATTTCCTCGGTGATAACCGGGCTGCCCGCCAGAATCGCATCGTTCACCATATCCTCGACCTTAGCCAGCTCCTCAGCGGTCAGCGCTGCAAAGTGGGTGAAGTCGAAGCGGATATGATCGTTTGCAGTGTAGGAGCCTGCCTGCTCAACATGGTCGCCCAGCACGGTGCGGAGCGCCTTCTGGAGCAGGTGGGTGGAGGTGTGTGCACGGCAGATGGCCTGGCGGTAAGCCGCATCAACGGAAGCGGTGACCTCGTCCTCAACGGACAGCTCGCCATCGGTGACAACGCCGATGTGCATATACTTGCCGTCCTTGGTCTTCTGAACATCGGAAACGGCCATTGCGCCGTTCTTGCCGGTGATAACGCCGTGGTCACCGATCTGACCGCCCATCTCCGCGTAGAACGGGGTGCGGTCGAGCACAACAGTGATCTTCTCACCCTTGGCAGCTGCGCCGGAAACTTCGCCCTCGTTTACGATAGCCAGAATCTTTGCGGACTCCTCAAGGGTGGTGTAGCCATCAAATGCGGTCTTGATGGACTTGTCCAGACCCAGATCCTCGCTCTGCCAGCCGAGGTCGCCCATCTTCTTGCGGTCCTCACGGGCACGCTCGCGCTGCTCGTTCATCAGGCGGTCGAACTCCTCACGGCTGGTGGTCATGCCCTGCTCCTCGAGTACCTCAAGGGTCAGGTCGATCGGGAAGCCGTAGGTGTCGTACAGCTGGAATGCGTCCGCAGCGGACAGCTCCTTGCCGTCAGAAGCGGCGATCTTGTCATTCAGGATAGCCAGACCGCTGTCGATGGTCTTGTTGAAGCTGGCTTCCTCGTTCTCGATAACCTTGTGGATATATTTCTGCTTCTCAACCAGCTCCGGATATGCGCCGCCGGACTCGTTGATAACGGTGGAAGCAACATCGGACATAAACGGCTTGTCAATGCCGAGCAGCTTGCCGTGACGAACGGCGCGGCGCAGCAGGCGGCGCAGCACGTAGCCGCGGCCCTCGTTGGACGGGATAACGCCGTCGCAGATCATCATAACGGTGGAGCGGATGTGGTCGGTGATAACGCGCAGGGAAACATCGGTCTTGTCGCTGTCGCCGTAGTGCTTGCCGGCGATCTCGGAAACCTTGTTGGTGATGTTGCGCACGGTGTCAACGTCGAACAGGGAGCCAACGCCCTGTACCACGCACGCCAGACGCTCCAGACCCATGCCGGTGTCGATGTTCTTCTGCTTCAGCTCAGAGTAGTTGCCGTGGCCGTCGTTGTCGAACTGGGAGAATACGTTGTTCCATACCTCCATGTAGCGGTCACAGTCGCAGCCGACGGTGCAGCCGGGCTTGCCGCAGCCGTACTCGGGGCCGCGGTCGTAGTAGATCTCAGAGCACGGGCCGCACGGACCGGAGCCATGCTCCCAGAAGTTGTCCTCCTTGCCGAAGCGGAAGATACGCTCCGGTGCAATGCCGACCTCCTTGTTCCAGATCTCGAATGCCTCGTCATCGTCAACGTAGATGGACGGATACAGGCGATCCGGGTCAATGCCGACCCACTCCGGACTGGTCAGGAATTCCCAGCTCCAGTGAATGGCCTCGCGCTTGAAGTAGTCGCCGAAGGAGAAGTTGCCCAGCATCTCGAAGAAGGTGCCGTGACGGGCGGTCTTGCCAACGTTCTCGATATCGCCGGTGCGGATGCACTTCTGGCAGGTGGTAACGCGGTGGCGCGGCGGCTCTTGCTCGCCGGTGAAGAACGGCTTCATCGGCGCCATGCCGGAGTTGATGAGCAGAAGCGACGGGTCGTTCTGCGGGATGAGCGAAAAGCTCGGCAGGCGGAGATGACCCTTGGTTTCAAAGAAACTGAGGTACATCTCGCGCAGCTCGTTGAGTCCTCTGTACTGCATATAAATTGATTCCTCCAAAAAAGAATTTACGGAAATAAAACAGAAAATGAAAAAAGCCTCCGCCCGGACTTCAAGGGCGAAAGCATGCTTCCACGGTACCACCTTGATTTGAATATGGGTATGCCATATCCATCTCGGTAATCCGGTATCGGGGATCAGACGGTCTGTTTCAGTTGCAGACTGCTCGGAAGTGGCTGTTTTCCGCACCGGACAAGGACTTGCAGCGAATGTCCTCTCTCTGAAGAACGGCGGATGGAAAACTCGTTTCCTCATCGCATTTTCTGTATTGCGTATCTATTATGCCACTTTTGCGGGCAGTTGTCAACTGAAATCGCGGAAAGTTGCGCTCTGCGGAGTGTGCGGGGGAGTGCCGTACCCACGGCAGGGGCAAAAAGGAAGGGACACCTGCGGTTTCCCTTCCTCTTTGAACTCCTACCTTTCCCTTATTAGATAGTCTGGCGAAAATCGGAGAGCGGCGACCGCTCCGAAATGGGGTACGACAGAGGATTTTTTCTACCGTATCTTTCACAACCTATACGCAGTGTCAGATACCGTTCTGCTACACATGTGATTTCATCTGCGCAGGCGCGGCACGGGTATGCCGCGCTCTGCTGGAAGTAAACCGTCTGTGTAGCAGTACGCTATCTGTGAACTGCGAAAAGGCGGAGAAAGACACGCTGTG
>ENA-UOJP01001915-UOJP01001915.1-human-gut-metagenome-genome-assembly--contig:-C102-NODE-1915-length-20151-cov-132.081210_pt1 | contig 20151 bp, 18 predicted proteins | sample MGYA00242353_ERZ723900 | MGnify/ENA metagenome assembly ERZ723900
GGCGGAGGACAAGACCAAGGCGGCGGAGTGGTATGAGAAGGCCGCCCGGCGGGGGTATGCCCCGGCCCAGTGCAACCTGGGCTTCTTCTATGACCGGGGCGTGGGCGTAGCGGAGGACGCCGCCAAGGCCGTGGAGTGGTACGAGCGGGCGGCGGAGCAGGGCTATCCCCGCGCCCAGTGCAACCTGGGCTACTGCTATGAGAGCGGCAAGGGCGTGAAGGAGGACAAGGCCCGGGCCGTGAAGCTGTACCGCCAGGCCGCCGAACAGGGCAGCTCCGTGGGCCAGTGTAACCTGGGCTACTGCATGCTCAAGGGGATCGGCATACGGCCCGACCCGGCGCAGGCGGTGTATTGGTTCCGAAAGGCCGCCGAAGGCGGCTCCGGCCGGGCCATGTGCCTGCTGGGTGACTGTTACCGGGAGGGCCAGGGCGTGGAGGCCGACGCGGCACAGGCCCGGACGTGCTACCAAAAGGCCATTGACCTGGGCTTCGACGCCAAGGAGGAGCTGGAGGAGCTGGACAAGGCCGCCCCCGCCGGAGCGGCGGAACAGCCGAAGAAAAAGAAGTCCTTCCTGGGCCGGCTGTTTGGAAAATAGGACAAAATCAATCGGGGGCCGCAGGCATTGCCTGCGGCCCCCGATTGTATGATCCCCGGTCGGGCGGGGCGGCCGCCTCCCTCAGCCGATGCGTCCGAAGTCGGAGAAGGGGAAGCAGATGAACTCCGCCTTGCCCAGCAGATAGCGCGTGTCCACGGTGCCCAGGGTCACGTCCCGGCTGTCGTTGGAGTGGTTGCGGTTATCCCCCATGACGAAGACCGACCCCTCCGGCACCGTCACGGAGGTGAGATCCTCATACCAGGGCTCCTCCATGGGCTCGTTCAGATAGGGCTCGTCCAGGGCTTCGCCGTCCACATAGACGGTGCCGGTCTGGTAGTCGATGTCCACCGTCTGGCCCTCCACGGCGATGATCCGCTTGACGATGGGCCCCCTGGCGGCGTCAAACTCCTTGGTGAGCACCACGATGTCCCCCGGCCGGGGATCGGTGTAGCCGATGTCCCGGATCAGCATCACATCCCCCTCGTGGAGGGTGGGCAGCATGGACTCCCCCACCACCGGGGTGATGCGCCCCACGAAGGTGAATACCAGAATGATGGTCACCAGGGCCACAATCAAAATCTGAAGCCACTCGTAGGCCTCCTGAGCGCCGCTGAGGGGCTTTTCTTCTTTTTCCGGTTTTTTCATGGGCAAACTCCCCGCTTTCGACAAAGGAGGGGCTGTCCAGCAGCCCCTCCCGTGCGTATCTTATTTCGCGTACTCGATGACCTTGGTCTCCCGGATCATGTTGACCTTGATCTGGCCGGGATACTCCAGCTCCTCCTCGATCTTCTTGGCGATGTCCCGGGCCAGGAGCACCATCTGATCCTCGCTGACCTTGTCCGGGGCCACCATAATGCGCACCTCGCGGCCGGCCTGAATGGCGAAGGACTTCTCCACGCCGGGGAAGGAGGAGGTGACCTCCTCCAGCTTCTCCAGACGCTTGATATAGTTCTCCAGGTTCTCGCGGCGGGCGCCGGGGCGGGCGGCGGAGATGGCGTCGGCTGCCTGGACGATGCAGGCCACGATGGTGCGGGGCTCCACGTCGTTGTGGTGCGCCTCAATGGCATGCACGATGTCCTCGTTCTCCCGGTACTTCCGGGCCAGCTCCACGCCGATCTGCACGTGGGAGCCCTCCACCTCGTGGTCGATGGACTTGCCCAGGTCGTGGAGCAGGCCGGCCCGCTTGGCCTGGGTCACGTCGGCGCCGATCTCAGCGGCGATCAGCCCCGCCAGGTGGGACACCTCAATGGAGTGGTTGAGCACGTTCTGGCCGTAGCTGGTGCGGTAGCGCATGCGGCCCAGCAGCTTGATGAGCTCGGGGTGCAGGCCGTGGACATTGGTCTCGAACACGGCGCGCTCGCCCTCGGCCTTGATGGTGGCGTCCACCTCCCGCTTGGCCTTCTCCACCATCTCCTCGATGCGGGTGGGATGGATGCGGCCGTCCTGGATGAGCTTCTCCAGGGCGATGCGGGCGATCTCCCGGCGCACCGGGTCGAAGCAGGAGACGGTGATGGCCTCCGGCGTGTCGTCGATGATCAGATCCACGCCGGTCATGGTCTCCAGCGTGCGGATGTTGCGGCCCTCGCGGCCGATGATGCGGCCCTTCATCTCGTCATTGGGCAGGGGAACCACAGAGACGGTGGCTTCGGCCACATGGTCGGCGGCGCAGCGCTGAATGGCCAGGGACAGGATCTCCTTGGCGCGGGTGTCGGCCTCCTCCTTGAACTGGGCCTCGATCTCCCGCACCTTCATGGCCGACTCATGGGTGACCTCCTCGGCAAGCTGGTTGATGAGGTAGTTCTTGGCCTCCTCGGCGGTGAAGCCGGAGATGCGCTCCAGCACCTCCATCTGGGTCTTCTTGACGGTGGCCACCTCGTCCCGGGCCGCGTCCAGCTCGGCCAGCTTGCGCTGCAGGGTGTCCTCCTTCTTCTCGATGTTCTCGGTCTTGCGGTCCAGGTTCTCTTCCTTCTGCTGGAGCCGCCGCTCCTGCTTCTGCAGATCGGCCCGGCGCTCCTTCACCTCGCGCTCATACTCGTTGCGGGCCTGGAGAATCTCCTCCTTGGCCTCCACCAGCGCCTCCCGCTTCTTACTCTCGGCGCTCTTGATGGACTCGTTGATGATGCGCTTGGCCTCCTCCTCCGCACTGTTGATCTCTTTTTCCGCGGTGCGTTTGCGGATTTGAATGCCGATGGGAATGCCTATGATGAGTGCGACCACGGCCGTGATCACACAGGCGATGACAGTCTGCATCAAGGGTTCAACACACCTCCATATCTTGGATTTTCAAAGTTCTTTTTCATGAAACGGATGCACGCGCTCCCGCCCGCTCTTGGGCAGAGCGCACAAAATTTGAAGAGCTTACCCCTCGTTCTTCAAAATATTACACCTTATCTATTTTAAGTCTGCGGCGGCCTTCTGTCAAGAACATTCCTGTTCGGAATCAATTTCTGCGGCCCTGCGCCTCAAGGGGATCGGGGCAGGGAGTCGTCCTCCCGCACCCAGTCGGCCACCTCCACCACCCGGTACTCCGTGCGGGTGTCCCGGATGACCACCCGGGCGATGCCGGCGTTGATGATGAGGCGGCGGCACATGGAGCAGGAGGTGGAGCCGGGAATCAGCGCCCCGCTCTCCGGCTCCACGCAGGCCATGTAGAGGGTGGCGCCCAGGGTTTCGCGGCGGGCGGCGGAGATGATGGCGTTGGCCTCGGCGTGGACGGAGCGGCACAGCTCGTACCGCTCCCCGGAGGGGATGTTCAGCGCCTCGCGGGTGCAGTAGTTCAGATCCACGCAGTTGCGCCGCCCACGGGGGGCGCCGTTGTAGCCGGTGGAGATGATCTCGTCGCTCTTGACGAGAATGGCCCCATAGCACCGGCGCAGGCAGGTGGAGCGCCCGGCCACTGTCTGGGCGATGTCCAGATAGTAATTCTCCTTGTCGATGCGTCCCATAAACGCCCCTCCCATGCTTTTTTACCAGTATACCGGGTTTTCCGCCATCCCGCAAGCCCCGGAATGGCTGCCCCGGGCGGACAATTCACATATTGTTTACGTTTCCTTCCTTGACGAAGAAACAGGGAGGCGCTATCATAAGTTCAGAAAAAATTTATTTTTAACTTCAAAGGAGACGACCGTATTTCATGGTGATGAACTTCATTCGAAAATTGATGTACGGCCGGTATGGAAGCGACCAGCTCTCCTTTTTCCTCCTCGTGGTCTATATCGTCCTCATTCTTCTGTCCGGCCTGCCCCACCTGGAGGCGCTCTCCTGGCTGGCGCTGGCAGTGCTCCTGTGGGATCTGTTCCGCATGTTCTCCCGCCGCATCGACCGCCGCCGGGCGGAGAACGCCCGGTTTCTGGCTCTGGCCGGACCCGCCATACGCTGGCTGCGGATGCGCCGTACCATCCGCCGGGACAAGGAGCACCGCTACTTCAAGTGCCCCAACTGCGGACAGTATCTGCGGGTGCCCCGGGGGAAGGGGAAGATCACCGTCAACTGCCGCAACTGCGGCGCCAGCTTTGAGGAGCGGAGCTGAGCTTTCACCGGCCGGGACCGGCGCGCCTTGCCGCGCCGGTCCCGCTTTGCCTTTACAGGCGGGCGAAAAGCTGGTATCATAGCAAAGAAAGTGGGTGAAGCCATTGAGACAGTGTATGGATGCGGACAACCTCCACCGCAGACTGAAAAAGATCATCGGGCAGTTGGGCGCCATCGACAAGATGGTGGATCAGGACGTGCCCTGTGAGGACATGCTGATGCAGATCAACGCCGCCAAGAGCGCCCTGCACAAGGTGGGACAGGTGGTGCTGGAGGGGCATCTCAACCACTGCGTCCGGGACGGCATCGAGCACGGGGACGCGGACCGGACCATTGCGGAATTCGCCAAAGCCATCGAGCACTTCTCACGTATGAGCTGACGCTGATGCGGCCCGTTTGGGCCGCTTTTTTCTTGACAAATAATACCCGTGGGGGTATAAATATACCTATAGGGGGTATGGGTATATGAAACGGGATATCACATTCCTTGCGCTGGGAGGGGGTTCCCTCCTGTTGAGCTTTTTTGCCCCGGCGGCCCTGCCGGTGAACCCGGCATGGCTGGCTATCCTGCTCTGCGGCGCGCCCATTGTCAGGGAGGCGGCCGTGGGGCTGTTCACCCGCTTTGACATCAAGGCCGACGTGCTGGTCTCTCTGGCGCTGCTCGCCTCGGTGGCCATTGGGGAGATCTTTGCCGCCGGCGAGATCGCCTTCATCATGCAGCTTGGCTCTCTGCTGGAGGAGCGGACGGTGGCCAAGGCCCGGGCGGGCATCGAAAAGCTGGTCCGGCTGACGCCCCGAACCGCCCGGCGGGTGACCGCCGCCGGGGAGGAGAGCATCCCCGCCGAGGCCGTGGCGGTGGGGGACCGGCTGCGGGTGCTCCCCGGAGAGACCATTCCGGTGGACGGGGTGGTGCGGGCCGGACAGACCTCCGTCAACCAGGCGGTGATGACCGGCGAGTCCCTCCCGGTGGACAAGGGGCCGGGAGACGAGGTATTCAGCGGCACCGTCAACCAGTTCGGCTCCTTTGAGATGGAGGCCGCCCGGGTGGGGGAGGACAGCTCCATCCAGCGGATGATCCGCCTGGTGCAGTCGGCGGATGCGGGCAAGGCGAAGATCGTGGGCCTGGCCGACCGCTGGGCCACCTGGATTGTGATCGCCGCCCTCGCTTCCGCAGCCCTCACGTGGCTGTTCAGCGGTCAGGTGATCCGGGCGGTGACCATCCTGGTGGTGTTCTGCCCCTGCGCCCTGGTGCTGGCCACCCCCACCGCTATCATGGCGGCCATCGGCAACGCCACCCGCCACAGCTTCCTGGTGCGGGAGGGGGACGCCCTGGAGCGGCTGGCCCAGGTGGGCAAGGCGGCCTTCGACAAGACGGGCACCCTGACCCGCGGCGTACCCGAGGTGACGGCGGTGCGCAGCCTGTCCCCCGGCGTGACGGAGGAACAGGTCTACGCCTGGCTGGCCCGGGCGGAGCTGGGCTCGGAGCATCCCCTGGGCAAAGCGGTGGTCAGGGGGTGGCAGGCCGCCGGAGGCGGGACGCCCGCCCCGGCGGAGGACTTCGAGGCCCTGCCCGGCCGGGGCCTCCGGGCGGTGCTGGACGGCCATACCGTCCTGGCAGGCAGCGAGGCCCTGCTGGAGGAGGCGGGCGCGGCCCTTCCCCCGGCGGCCAGAGCGGAGGCGGAGGGTTTTCTGGCCCAGGGGTGCACCCTCATCTATCTGGCGGTGGACGGGGCCCCCGCCGGCTTCTGCGCCCTGGCGGACACGGTGCGGGGAGAGGCGGCGGCCATGCTCCGGGCCCTGAGCGCGGAGGGGGTGTCCCCGGTGCTCCTCACCGGCGACAACGAGAACGCCGCCGCCCACATCGCCCGGACACTGTCCATTCGGGAGTACCGGGCGGGGTGTCTGCCGGAGGACAAGCTCAACTGGATCGACCGGGCTCAGCAGGCGGGCGTCCGGATCTGCATGGTGGGCGACGGCATCAACGACGCCCCCGCCCTGAAAAGGGCCTTTGTGGGCATCGCCATGGGGGGCGTGGGCAGTGATATCGCCGTGGACGCCGCCGACATCGTTCTGGTCAATGACCGGGTAGAGGAGCTGCCCCACCTGCTGGCCCTGTCCCGGCGGATGATGACCACCATCCGCCTCAACCTGGCCTTCTCCATGGCCCTCAACCTAGTGGCCATCGTGCTGGCCATGACCGGCGTCCTCAACCCCGTGGTGGGGGCCCTGGTTCACAACGCCGGCTCCGTGCTGGTGATCCTCAACTCCGCCCTGCTGCTGAAATGGAGGAGAAGGAGCTGACGCCGCGGGGAGCATGGAGCATATGGAAAAACAGAGCCGCCGCCCCGACTGGGGCGGCGGCTCTGTGCAGGCTGGCAATAAACCCTTCTGCTAAAGCATTCGGAGGGAAGGATAGTGTGAAAGGGAACCGTCAGGGTTCCCTTTCGCGTTGGATCAAACGACATTTTGAAACTTTTTCAGAGTTTCAAAATGTCCAGCAGCCTGTCGGAAAGACTTTTTCGACAGGCTGAACAGAGCCGCCGCCCCGACTGGGGCGGCGGCTCTGTGCTGCTATCCGACGGTGCCCTGTATGGCGCTCTCGGCCAGGGCCAGATCATCCTTGTGCACATATACCGTGTACTCGAAGGGGGCTGCACCGGCCCCCAGGTGGAGGGCCGGGCCGGAGGTTCCATAGCCGGAGAAGCCGCCCACCGGGCGGCTGTCCTGGGTGATGACAAACTCCACCCCCGCGCCCTGGAGGGCGGCGCGGAGCTGTCCGACCTCCTGGGCGTTGAAGGTGCTGCAGAGCCTGCGGCGGGCAAAGAAGGGGATGCTGGACATAATGGCACACTCCTTTCGGCAAAAAGAGACCGCTTCCAACGGCCGCCTATCGGGCGGCCGCGGGCATTGTTCAGTTGAGAGTGCCCCGCAGGGCGGCCTGGGCCAGCTCAAAATCGTCCTCATGGACATAAATAATGTATTCAACGGAGGGGGGTACCAGCTGCAGGCCGATGCCGAAAAAGGAACCGTTCTGGCGGTCCTGCTGGATGACAAACTCCACCCCCGCGCCCTGGAGGGCGGCGCGGAGCTGTCCGACCTCCTGGGCGTTGAAGGTGCTGCAGAGCCTGCGGCGGGCAAAGAAGGGGATGCTGGACATGACGGCACGCTCCTTTCCACAGAAAAGGCCTTGTTTCCAACCGCCGCCCGCAGGGCGGCCCCCCAACCGCGAGCCCAACAACGTGGGTCGCGGTTGGAGGCGAAGAACCGCCCGGCCCGGCTAAGAGGTTTCGCCATCCCGGCGGAACCTCGTGCCAAAAGGGCGGTTCTGAGCCCGTGGCGGGGGCGGGTGCGAATCGAACACACCAGGACGGGAGCGCCGTCCCCGTCGGTTTTGAAGACCGGGGGGCCCACCAGCGGCCCTTCCGCCCCCATATCCACTCCCATCATAGCTGGTTTTCCACCGCGGGTCAAGCAGATGTGGAAAAAATCCGGCCCTCTCCCTGCCGGCGGGTGACGCCGGAGGCGTCCCAGTGCTCCAGCAGGAGCAGGGCGCACCGGCGGGAACAGCCCAGGGCATCCCTGGCCTCGGCCAGGGAAAAGGGGGCGGGGCCGAAGCGCCCGCGCAGCCGGGCCTCCGCCGCCCGGACGGCCCCGGCGTGGAGCAGATGGCCGGGGGAGAGCTCCAGCAGGACGCCCCGCTCCTTCAGGCGGCGGCAGGCCCGCCGCGCCTCCCTGATCCGCCCGGCAAAGCGGGGCTCCACCCGCGCCCAGGGGGGCGGCTCCAGGCCGTACCCCAGATAGAGGGCCTCCAGCTCCCCCTCCGCCTCCGCCGACGGGGCGGGGGCCGCCGGAGCCGCCGGGGCGGCGGGGGATTCCGCCGCCAGGAGGGGCCGCCCCTCCGCCAGGGCGGCCAGCCGGGCCAGCCGCTCCGGCCGCATGCGGCCCTTGCCGGGGGGCGCCAGATCCACCAGCACGCCGCCTCCCACCGTGGCCAGGGGGGAGAAGAAGCGCGCCACAAACCGGTCGCCGGGGGCGGCGGCGGCGGGCTGGGTGAAGCGGAGCTGGGCCCACCCCGCCTCGCCGGGGCGGAGCACGTCCTGTCCCAGGAGGATGCAGCGGCACACCAGGGCGCGGGCGCCGTGGTGGAAGTGGAGCTGACTTCCGGTGTGCACGGGAAAGGGGGCGTCGGGGAGCACCCGCAGGGATACGTCGGTCCGGTCGGTGAGGGCGAGGGCGCCGGGCGCAGCCAGGGTGTCCCCCCGGCCCACGTCCCGCAGGCGCACCCCCGCCAGGTTCACCGCCGCCCGCACCCCGGCGGGCAGCGCCTCCGCCGGGACGCCGTGGCACTGGAGGCCACGCACCCGGGCGGTCTGCTCTCCCGGATAGAGCTGCACCCTGTCCCCCCGGCGGAGGGGGCCGCCGGTGAGGGTGCCGGTGACCACCGTGCCGCTGCCGTCCACGGAGAACACCCGGTCCACGTGGAGCCGGGGGCTGCCCTCCGGCGGGGGCGGCGTCTGCCGGGCCATGGCCGCCAGGACGGCCCGCAGCGCCTCCAGCCCCTCGCCGGTGACGGCGGAGACGAAGATCCGGGGGGCTCCCTCCAGGAAGGTGCCCGCCGTCAGGGCGCGGGTGCGCGCCTCCGCCTCCGCCCGGGCGGCGGGGGAGGCCAGATCCGCCCGGGTGAGGGCGACCACCCCCCGCTCCAGGCCCAGCAGGGAGAGAATGTCCAGGTGCTCCGCCGTCTGGGGCATAGGGCCCTCGTCGGCGGCCACGGTGAAGAGCGCGCCGTCCAGCCCGCCGCAGCCGGAGAGCATGGTGGGGATGAACTGGGCGTGGCCGGGCACGTCCACCAGGGAGACCCGCCCCACTCCCGGCAGCTCCAGGGGGGCGAACCCCAGCTCGATGGTGAGGCCCCGGCGGCGCTCCTCGGCCAGCCGGTCGGTGTCCACCCCGGTGAGGGCCCGCACCAGGGCGGTCTTGCCGTGGTCCACATGGCCCGCGGTGCAGAAGGTCATGCCCTCTCCTCCCTCCACGCCGCCAGGGCGGCGGCGATCTCCGCCTCGTCGCCGGGCAGGAGGGTGCGCACGTCCAGCAGGAGCTTCCCCCGGTGGATGCGGCCCAGGATGGGCACCCGCCAGGCGCGGAGGTGGGCTTCCAGCGCCTCCGCCGGCTCCAGGGCCGCCGCCCAGGCGGGCAGGCTCTCCCCCGGCCGGGCGCCGCCCCCCACCTCCCCCGCAGTCTCCACCGCCGTGCAGGGGTGGAGGGGGGAGAGGGCTTCGGCCAGGGCCTCCGCCCGCCGCCGCAGCTCCTCCGGCGGGGCGGAGAGCATGGCGGACACCGGCACCGCCGTCCCGTCCCGCCAGTCCAGCAGGGTGGCCTCCAGGGCGGCCAAGGCCAGCTTGCCGGGGCGCAGGGCGCGGGAGAGGGGGTCGGCCCGCAGGCGGCCGAGCGGCTCCGCCTTCCCCAGCAAAATCCCCGCCTGGGGCCCGCCCAGCAGCTTGTCCCCGGAGAAGCAGCACACATCGGCCCATGCCACCGCCTCGGCCAGCTCCGGGGAGCCGGGGGCGGCGGAGCCGAGATCGCAGAACAGGGGTACGCCCCGCTCCCGGGCCAGAGCACCCAGCTCGGGCAGGGAGACCGCCTGGGTGAAGCCCACAACCCGGAAGTTGCTGGGGTGCACCTTGAGCAGCACCTGGGCCTCCCCCGCGTCCAGGGCGGCGGCGTAGTCGGCCGGGCGGGTCTTGTTGGTGGTGCCCACCTCCACCAGCCGGGCCCCGCTGCGGGCCAGGATGTCGGGCACCCGGAAGCCCCCGCCGATCTCCACCAGCTCCCCCCGGGAGATGGCCACCCCCCGCCCTGCCGCCAGGGCGGAGAGGAGGAGAAACACGGCGGCGGCGTTGTTGTTGACCACCAGGGCCGCCTCCGCGCCGGTGAGGGCGCACAGGAGGGACTCGACGGCCGCCCCCCGGCGGCCCCGGCGGCGGGCGGAGAGGTCGTACTCCAGGTTGGAATAGCCCCGGGCGGCCTCTCCCACCGCCGCCGCCGCCCGCGGACTGAGAGGGGCCCGGCCCAGGTTGGTGTGGAGCACCACGCCGGTGGCGTTGATCACCCGCCCCAAGGCGGGCCGGGACAGCTCCGCGCCCCGGCGGAGGACGGACTGCTCCAGCTCATCCAGGCCGGGGACGGCAGACAGCGCCCCGGCGCGCAGGGCGGCGCGGTACTCGTCCAGCACCTGGCGGGCCGCCTGCCGCCGCAGGGCGTAGGGCAGGGGGCTGCCCGCCAGGGCGGGGCGGGCGAGAAGCAGATCCATTTTGGGCAGCGCACGCAGCAGTTCCGGCTTCACAGAGATCCCTCCCGGGTGTCATTTGGCTAGAGTATATCACATTTTTTCAAACGATGGGGTATAAACTGCATGGTTTTCAGAAAAACGGGTACAAAATACGGTAAGACAAGGAAACATTTTCATTGACAGGACACTTACCAAACGGTTATGATTGGAGAGGTCAAAAAGCAACCGATTCCGGCCTGCCCCGCCTCGGGGCCGGGCCGATACAGAAAGGGACAGAGAGCAGATGAGAGGTGTCGAAACCCGTATCCAGGAGATCCGCCACCGGGTGTTCCGGGAGGTGGCCCGCATGGCTTACCACACGGAGTGGCCGGTGGACAAGCGCATTGAGAGCCTGCCTTACAAGATCATCCCGGGCGAGGTGGGCAACTTCCGCAACGACGTGTTTTTGGAGCGGGCCATCGTGGGCGAGCGGCTGCGGCTGGCCATGGGCCTGCCCTGCCGGAGCGCGGCGGAGCACGCCCCGCTCTCGGAGAATATCGAGGCGGCCGACCGGCCGGAGACCTACTACACCCCTCCGCTCATCAACGTCATTAAGTTTGCCTGCAACGGCTGCGCGGAGAAGCGGGTGCTGGTGACCGAGGGCTGCCAGGGCTGCCTGGCCCACCCCTGCGAGGAGGTGTGCCCCAAGGACGCCATCAAGCTGGACCGTTACAACGGCCGCTCCCACATCGACCCCGGCAAGTGCATCAACTGCGGCCGCTGCGCCGACGTGTGCTCCTACAAGGCCATTATCATTCAGGAGCGGCCCTGCGCCGTGGCCTGCGGAATGGACGCCATCGGAACCGACGCCAATGGCAAGGCCGAGATCGACCCGGACAAGTGCGTCTCCTGCGGCATGTGCCTGGTAAACTGCCCCTTCGGCGCCATTGCCGACAAGTCCCAGATCTTCCAGGTCATCCGGGCCATCCAGTCCGGCGAGCGGGTTTACGCCGCGGTGGCCCCCGCCTTCGTGGGCCAGTTCGGCCCCAAGGTGACCCCCGGCAAGCTCCGCGCCGCCGTGAAGCAGCTCGGCTTTGCCGATGTCTTTGAGGTGGCCATCGGCGCCGACCTCTGTGCCACCCAGGAGGCGGAGGACTTCGTCCGGGAGGTGCCGGAGGAGCTACCCTTCATGGGTACGTCCTGCTGCCCGGCGTGGTCGGTCATGGCCAAGAAGCTCCACCCCGACCACGCCCACTGCATCTCCATGGCCCTCACCCCCATGACCCTCACCGCCCGCCTCATCAAGCACGAGCATCCCAACGCCAAGGTGGTGTTCATCGGGCCCTGCGCGGCCAAGAAGCTGGAGGCCATGCGCAAGAGCGTGCGCAGCGAGGTGGACTTCGTGCTCACCTTTGAGGAGATGGCGGGGATCTTTGCGGCCAAGCATGTGGATCTGACCACCATCGAGGAGGATCCGGACGGCGTCAACGATGCCTCTACCGACGGGCGCAGCTTCGCCGTGGGCGGCGGCGTGGCCAAGGCAGTGGTCAACGTTATCCAGCACCGCTACCCCGGCCGGGAGGTCAAGGTGACCAGCTCCCAGGGCCTGCGGGAGTGCCGCAAGATGATGCAGGAGGCGGTGGCAGGCAAGTACCCCGGCTATCTGCTGGAGGGCATGGCCTGTCCCGGCGGCTGCGTGGCCGGCGCCGGTACCATGCAGCCCATCAAGAAGTCCCAGGCCGCCGTTGGCCTTTACGCCCGGCAGGCCAAGCACAAGACCTCCGACGAAACCGAGCATATCAAGGAGCTGGACAAGCTGGTGGACTGAGCAGAGCAAAACGAACCCCCGGAACCGCGTCGGTTCCGGGGGTTCGTTTATTCCTTGCAGGCCAGACGCTTGTGCACATCCCGGCGGAGCAGGGCGTAGAGCACCGAGGCCACGGGCACGCTGAGCAGCACGCCCACCAGGCCGCCCACGCCGCCGCCGATGGTGACGGCGGCCAGCACCCAGATGCCGGGCAGGCCGATGGAGGTGCCCACCACCTTGGGGTAGATGACGTTGCCCTCAATCTGCTGGAGCACCACCAGGAAGACCAGGAAGACCAGGGCTTTGATGGGGGAGACCATCACCAGCAGCAGGGCGGACACAATGGCCCCGATGTAGGCGCCCGCCACCGGGATGATGGCGGAGGCGCCGATGATGACGCCGATAAGAGGGGCGTAGTCGGCCTGGATGAAGAGCATCCCCGCCGCGCACAGCCCGCCCAGGATACAGGCCTCAATGAGCTGCCCGGTGACGAAGCGGGTGAAGGTGTCGGCCGTCAGGTGGACCACATCGGTGAGGGGGTCGGCAAACCGGGCGGGCACATAGGCCCGCAGCACCCGGCGGCACTGGCTCATGAGGGTGTCCCTGCCGGAGAGCATATAGATGGAGAATACCAGGGAGAGCACCCCGGTGACCACCATGGAGACGATGCCGCTGGTGAGCTCCAGCAGGTGGGGGCCCAGGTCGGACAGGAAGCCCAGCACGTAGTTGAACAGGTTTTTGAGCACATCGTTCAGGCCGGACAGGTCCAGCGCCTCCACATCCAGGTGGAAGTAGGAGATGATATCGTTGTACCAGCCCTGGACGTTGGCCAGGTAGCCCCCCAGGTTGAGGGCGAAGGTCTGGATGCTCTCCACCAGCTTGGGCACCACAAAGGAAAAGATGGCGGCGATGGCCAGAATCAGCACCAGATAGGAGGTGACCACCGCCAGGGGGCGGGCCGCCCCCCTGGCCCGGGTGCGGGACAGCCCTCGATCATAGAGGCGGAAAAAGAAGTGGCAGGGCCGGTTGAGGACGAAGGCCAGTGCGAAGCCGATGAGCAGCGGCTTAACCAGCCCCAGCACCCATGCCACCCCGCCGGCGATCAGGCCCAGGCGGCTGAGTACCATCACCAGTACCACCGTATAGGTGATGAGGAGCAGAATGCTTTTAAACAGCTTTTTATCCATGCTATCTCCCAATTTCATATAATCTGCCTCCACTATAGCATTGGCGGGCGGGGCCAGTCAACGGAATCCGGGCGATTTAAGCAAAGTTTAATGAAATGTTCCGCCTCCATAAAAATTTCCTTGACAAAGGGGCCTGGCAGGCCTATAATCATAGTAAACATATAGGAATTAAGAAGTTTTGAAAGGAGCGTCTCTATGTCGCACTTCATTTACGCGGACCATGCGGCCACCACGGCTGTCTCCGATACCGCCCTCCAGGCCATGCTCCCCCACTTCACCACGGCCTACGGCAACCCCTCCAGCCTGTACCGCTTTGCCCAGGAGGGCAAGACCGACCTGGAGCGGGCGCGGGCGGAGATCGCCGCCTGCCTCAACGCCCGGCCGGAGGAGATCTACTTCACCTCCGGCGGTACGGAGGCGGACAACTGGGCCCTGCGGGGGGTGGCCGAGCTCATGGCCCTGAAGGGGCGGAAGGGCGGCCACATCATCACCTCCGCCATCGAGCACCACGCCGTCCTCCACACCGCCCAGTATCTGGAGAAGCAGGGCTATGAGGTCACCTACCTGCCGGTGGACGGGCGGGGGCTGGTGGATCCCGCCGCCCTGGAGGGGGCGATCCGGCCGGACACCATTCTTATCTCCATCATGGCCGCCAACAACGAGATCGGCACCATAGAGCCTGTCGCCGAGCTGGGCCGCATCGCCCGGGCCCACAAGGTGCTCTTTCACACCGACGCGGTGCAGGCCGTGGGCCATATCCCCGTGGACGTGGAAGCGTGGAATGTGGATCTGCTCTCCCTGTCCGCCCACAAGTTCCGCGGCCCCAAGGGAGTGGGCGCCCTGTACGTGAAAAAGCCCCTGCGCCTGCCCGCGCTCATCCAGGGCGGCGGCCAGGAGAAGGGCCGCCGCTCCGGCACCGAGAACGTCCCCGGCGCGGTGGGTATGGCCGCCGCCCTGCGGGAGGCGGTGGACGGCCTGAGCCGGGAGTCCCCCCGCCTGGCCGCCCTGCGGGACAGGCTCATCGACGGCCTGACCGGGCTTCCCTACACCCGCCTCACCGGCGACCCGGTGAACCGCCTGCCCGGCACCGCCTCCTTTGTCTTTGAAGGGGTGGAGGGAGAGGCCCTGCTGCTCCACCTGGACGCCAGGGGCATCTGCGCCTCCTCCGGCTCGGCCTGTTCTTCTGCGTCCCTGGACCCCTCCCACGTGCTGCTGGCCATCGGCCTGCCCCACGCCATTGCCCACGGCTCCCTGCGGCTCTCCCTGGGCGCGGAGAATACCGAGGCGGACGTGGACTACATTTTGAAGGAAGTGCCCCAGGTGGTGGCGTATCTCCGGGAGCTGTCCCCCGTATGGGACCGGGACGCACAGAAGCCCACCTGGGAGCTGTAACTGGAAAGGAGAAACTGCTATGCTGTATTCCGATAAGGTGATGGACCACTTCGAGCACCCCCGCAACGTGGGTGAGATTGCGAACGCCGACGGGGTGGGCCAGGTGGGCAACCCCAAGTGCGGCGACATCATGAAGATGTACCTGAAGATCGACGGGGACGTGATCACCGACGTGAAGTTCAAGACCTTTGGCTGCGGCTCGGCCATCGCCACCTCCTCCATGGCCACCGAGATGATCAAGGGAAAGACCATCGCGGAGGCCATGACCCTGACCAACGCCGCCGTGGCGGAGGCTCTGGACGGCCTGCCCGCCTACAAGATGCACTGCTCCGTTCTGGCGGAGGAGGCCATCAAGGCCGCCCTGGCCGACTACTACCGCCGCCAGGGCCGGGAGGTGCCCGAAGCCCTCCGCCTGCCCTGTGAGGATGAGGAGCACGGCTGCTGCTCCTGCGGCCACTGAGCCAGGACACGCAAGGCCCCGGAATCGAAGCGGTTCCGGGGCTTTTTTCTTGACAGAGGGCGGGGCTTGTCATAAAATAGGACGGAACTTTGTGAGAAATAAGGGAGTATGGGTCCGTGATCGAGTTAAAACACATTTCCAAGACCTTTCCCACGGCCGACGGCGTGTTTCAAGCCCTGGACGACATCAATCTGACCATCCGGGACGGGGACATCTTCGGCATCGTGGGCATGAGCGGCGCGGGCAAGTCCACCCTGGTGCGCTGCATCAACCTGCTGGAGCGCCCCACGGCGGGCCAGGTGGTCATCGACGGACAGGATCTCATGGAGCTGTCCGCCCCCCAACTGCGTGAGAAGCGCCGCTCCATCAGCATGATCTTCCAGCAGTTCAACCTGCTCATGCAGCGCACCTGCCTGGGCAACATCTGCTTCCCCATGGAGATCGCCGGGGTGCCCAAGGGGGAGGCGCGCAAGCGCGCCCTGGAGTATCTGGACATCGTGGGCCTGCCCGACAAGGCCAACGCCTACCCGGCCCAGCTCTCCGGTGGACAGAAGCAGCGCATCGCCATCGCCCGCGCCCTGGCCTCCAATCCCAAGGTGCTGCTGTGCGACGAGGCCACCTCCGCCCTGGACCCTACCACCACCCGCAGCATCCTCAAGCTGATCCAGGACATCAACCGGCGCATGGGCATCACCGCCGTGATCATTACCCACGAGATGGCGGTGGTGGAGGAGATCTGCTCCCACGTGGCCATCCTGGAGCGCGGCCGCATGGTGGAGACCGGCACAGTGGAGGCGGTGTTCTCCAACCCTCAGACCGAGGCAGGCCGCCGGCTGGTGTTCCCGGAGGGGGCCAACATCGACAAGTTTCCCGTGGCGGGCGTGGTGCGGGTGGTGTTCAACGGCGGCTCCTCCTACGAGCCCCTCATCGCCTCCCTGGCCATCGACTGCGGCGTGAAGGTGAACATACTGGGGGCCGACACCCGCAACGTAAACGGCAAGGCCTTCGGCTCCATGCTGCTGGGCCTGCCCGAGGATCATGGCGAGGCCACCCGTGCCATGAGCTATCTGAAGGCCCAGAAGGACGTCACCGTGGAGGAGGTGCCCGACTACCATGGATAAATTTATGCAGCAGATGCGCGAGGCCTTTGCCAACGAGGCCCTGTGGAAGGAGTTCCAGACTGGTATCTGGGACACCATCTACTCCACCGTGGCGGCCACTCTGGTGGCCTGCGTCCTGGGCATTATCCTGGGCATTATCCTGGTGGCGGGGGAGGAGGACGGCGTGCGCCCCCTGCCCGGCCCGGTGATGAAGGTGCTCAACTTTGCCATCAACATCCTGCGCTCGGTGCCTTTCCTGATCCTGATGATCATGGTGCTTCCCCTGAGTGAGCTCCTGGTGGGTACCACCATCGGCACTGTGGCCTCCATCCCTCCCCTGATTATCGCCTCGGCCTCCTTCGTGGCCCGGCTGGTGGAGACCTCCCTGCGGGAGGTGGACAAGGGGGTCATCGAGGCCGCCCAGTCCATGGGCTGCTCCCCCTTCCAGATCATCTGGAAGGTGATTTTGCCGGAGAGCCTGCCCTCCCTGGTGGCCAGCTTCACCACCGCATTTATCACCATTCTGGGCTACGGCGCCATGGCCGGCGCCATCGGCGGCGGCGGCCTGGGCAAGATTGCCATCAACTACGGCTATTATAAATACAACTATGCGGTGATGCTCATCGCCGTGGTCTTTATTGTGATTTTGGTGCAGATTTTCCAGTCACTGGGTACCTCCCTGGCCACCCGGACGGACCACCGCATCACCAACCGGGCTGGGCGAAGAAAGCTCCGCCGGAACGTCAGCCGGCAGATCAACCGGGACAAGCGCAGCCCCGCCGGCATGTGAATTTTGGAGGGGGCGGCAAAGCAGTTGCTTTGCCGCCCCCTCTTTTTTGTGCAGAATATGCAATTGACAGGAGCGCTTTCCGGTTGTAAACTAAGTGCAACCCAAGCGGAACTGAATAACGCCCCTCAAACGCGAGGAAGAGAAGAGTAGCCAGAGAGATACGGCACAGAGAGCCCGGAATGGTGGAAACGGGTACGGAAGGCTTTGGGGAAGATGGTCTCGGAGTGGCGCGGCTGACTGCCACAGGCACAGGCCGCGACGGGAGCGCCCGTCAGCGCGCAGGAGTATGCCAGTACTCCATAAGGCCCCTGTCGTGAGGCAGGGGTGAAGCAAGGTGGTACCACGAAGCCGGAAGGCTCTCGTCCTTGAATTTGGATTCAAGGGCGTTTTTTTGTGCTCTGATTTGGGAATACCACCTCCCTTTGAGGAACAATGAAAAGGAGAAATGCACCATGAAGAAGCTCGCATCCCTGCTCCTGTCCGGCGCCCTGGCCCTCGGCCTGCTGGCCGGCTGCGGCGGCACCCCCGGTACCGCCGACACCCCCGCCGCAAACACCGACCCCCCCGCCGCCCCCACCCAGACCGGCTCCCTGGAGGGCACCACCCTGAAGGTGGGCGCCTCTCCCGCTCCCCACGCCGAGATCCTGGCCGTGGTGAAGGAACTGCTGGCGGAGGAGGGAATCAACCTGGAGATCGTGGAGTTTACCGACTACATCCAGCCCAACACCGCGGTGGAGAACGGCAGCATTGACGCCAACTACTTCCAGCACATCACCTATCTGAACAACTTCAACGCTGAGAATGGCACCCACCTGGTGAGCGTGGCAGATGTGCACTACGAGCCCTTCGGCATCTACGCCGGCAAGACCGCCAGCCTGGAGGAGCTCCAGGACGGCGCGCAGATCGGCGTGCCCAACGACCCCACCAACGGCGGCCGCGCCCTGCTGCTCCTCCAGGAGCAGGGCCTCATCACTTTGAAGGAGGATGTGGGCCTGGAGCCCACCAAGCTGGACATCGCGGAGAACCCCCACAACTATGAGATCGTGGAGATGGAGGCCGCCCAGCTCCCCCGCTCCCTGGGCAGCCTGGACATTGCCGTCATCAACGGCAACTACGCCATCCAGGCCGATCTGAAGGTGGCCGACGCCCTGGCGATTGAGTCCGCCGAGGGCACCGCCGGCACCGCTTATGTCAATGTGCTGGCCGTCAAGGAGGGCCGGGAGAGCGACCCCGCCATCCAGGCTCTGGCAAAGGCCCTGTGCAGCGACGAGGTCAAGGCGTTCATTGACGAGACCTATGCCGGCGCTGTGCAGGCGGTGTTCTAAGGTCCTATTCACACAGACGGCCCGCGAAGCGGGCCGTCTCATTCGACTAAAATCCTATTGATTTTGTAGGAATTTGGTGGTATACTGCTGAATAGAATCTAAATTATGAGGGAGGTATTACCTATGCAGATTGCAAATACACTGCCCGAGCTGATCGGGAACACCCCCCTGCTTCGGCTGGAGCGGTTTGCCCCCGGGGCAGGGGTGCTGGCCAAGCTGGAGAGCTTTAACCCCCTGTCCTCCGCCAAGGACCGGGCAGGCCTTTACATGATTTTGGACGCCGAGGAGAGGGGCCTGCTCCAGCCCGGCGCGGTGATTGTGGAGCCCACCAGCGGCAACACCGGCGTGGCCCTGGCCTACATCGGCCGCCAGCGGGGCTACCGGGTGGTGCTCACCATGCCGGAGACCATGAGCCAGGAGCGGCGCAGCCTGCTGGCCGCTCTGGGGGCGGAGCTGGTGCTCACCGAAGGGGCCCGGGGTATGGGCGGCGCCATTGAGCGGGCGAAGGAGCTGCTGGAGAGCACCCCCGGCGCGTGGATGCCCGACCAGTTCAACAACCCCGCCAACGCCCGGGCCCACTACGAGACCACCGGTCCCGAGCTGTGGCGGGACACCGACGGCGGCGTGGACGTGCTGGTGGCGGGAGTGGGTTCCGGCGGCACCATCACCGGCGCGGGCCGCTATCTGAAGGAGCAGAACCCCGCCATCCGCGTGGTGGCGGTGGAGCCGGCCGAGTCTCCAGTCCTCTCCGGCGGCCGGCCGGGGCCCCATAAGATCCAGGGCATCGGCGCGGGCTTCGTCCCCGGCACCCTGGACATGGGGGTGGTGGACGAGGTGGTGGCCGTCACCGGCGACGAGGCCTATGCCGCCGCCCGAGAGCTGGCCCGTACCGAGGGGGTGCTGGCCGGGGTGTCCTCCGGCGCGGCGGCCCACGCGGCCCGCATCCTGGCCCAGCGGCCGGACATGCGGGGCAAGACCATCGCGGTGGTGCTCCCCGATACTGGCGAGCGCTACCTCTCTACAGGGCTGTTTGCGTAAATAGAGCGCGGTGGACACAATCGGCAGCATGGCTCCGGCCGCAGGCGTTTTGCCTGTGGCCGGAGCCATATTATGTATGGAGCTGGGCCTCCAGGGCGGCACGGTCGGGGAGCAGATAGTGCTGGCGCGTCTTTTTCAGCAGGCCCTCCCGGCTCAGGCTTTGAAAGCACTGGGACACCACCACCCGGGAGATGCCCAGAAAATCGGCCACCTCCTGGTGGGTCAGCCGGATAGTGAGGCGGACCCCCGCCCCCTCCTCTGTACCGTATGGCTCTGACACGGAGAGCAGGAACTGAATGACACGCCCCCGCACGCTTAGAAAGCTGTCGCGGATCAGCATGCGGCCAAGCACCTGGCTCTTCCGGGCGGAGATCTGGAACAGCTTCAGTGCCAGGGCGGGAGAGGCCTCGGCCCGCCGTTTGAACACCTCCGCCGGGATGCGGAAAATCTGACACGCAGTGACTGCGACGGCCCGGTATTCCCGCGGGCCGCCGAACAGGCACTCGTCCTCTCCCACGGGAATCCCTTCAAAGAGCAGGCAGAGCACCCGCTTTTTCCCGCTGCTGTGGATGCACTCCACCCGGATCTGCCCTGTTTGCAGAAAAATCACCTCGCGGGCCGGGTCGCCCTGCTGATAGAACACCGTGCCCGCCGGGACGGT
>ENA-UOJP01001928-UOJP01001928.1-human-gut-metagenome-genome-assembly--contig:-C102-NODE-1928-length-20050-cov-6.513328_pt1 | contig 20050 bp, 20 predicted proteins | sample MGYA00242353_ERZ723900 | MGnify/ENA metagenome assembly ERZ723900
CAGGTGGATAGAGCAACTGCCTTCTAAGCAGTGGGCCAGGGGTTCGAGTCCCTTCTGGCGTACCAGCTCTCTCAAGGAGTGATGGTCAGCGCAATACTCCGCGTCAATGTGGTGGGTGTAGTTCAATTGGCAGAGCACTGGATTGTGGTTCCAGGTGTTGTGGGTTCGAGTCCCATCACCCACCCCAGACAATGGCAGGGGATCGGGGCTGCCCCGATCCCCTGTTTTTTTCCAAGATTGGGGCGTCGCCAAGTGGTAAGGCAAGGGACTTTGACTCCCTCACCCGCTGGTTCGAATCCAGCCGTCCCAGCCACTGACTGTTTCGCCATATTTGGCGTTTCCTGATATCAATACAATGATCCGGTAGCTCAGTCGGCAGAGCAACTGCCTTTTAAGCAGTGGGTCCGGGGTTCGAATCCCCGCCGGGTCACCACGTCGGAGCAAAGACCGCTTTGCTCCGACGTTCTTTTATTCCTGCGGAACAAAAGAACGTCATCTGCCCGCTTCCTTGCACCTCTGTTCCCACTGCGCTGGGCTCACAGTGGACGGACCGCCCTGTGGAAGGCTTTTTTCCGTTATCGGGAAGGTTGCCCTTTTCAGATAAACAGCCTTACCTCTTCCGAACAATTGGTTTATTCTTCGGAAGAGGTAGGGCTATTTTCGGCAAAGCCCCGCTATATCAAGGACTGGCTCCTCCCTTATTTTTGATTGATGCCATTTACAAAATACAAGTAGAACAAAATTGAAGTGCTACAAAATGTGTGGTCGATGTGCTTCGTCCCTCTGGTGTCACTAGTACTTTCCTGGTGCCATTCACGAAAACATCTTCTACCTGACAATGGAATCAAGTCCTTCAATGTGCGATAGATGTGTACGCGTTATAAAACGCGATGTAGGAAGTAATTCCAAGCTTAGAATTTGCTTATGAAATTACCCTATCTGGCAGGATTTCCTCTTTTTAAAGGTAGTAAGGAAAGCATTGCAACGACGTTGTCATGTGTGTGGACTTGCTGAATGGGAGAAGGACTGTATGATAAAGCAGCTGCCTGAAACGATGAGAGGGAGCCTCGGTCACTGTGAAAATGAGTGTTGGAGTTCCCTGTGACCAAGCCATCTTGAAAGTGGAAGTGATGAGTTAGGGCGTTTTTAGACATGTTTGTATGCGGCGATTTTGCGTGGAAACAAGGCTGAGATCACCCAGACATTATCAATAGAGTTCTCCCAGCCTGTGACCATAATATCGCTGCCCCGGATTTGATTGGCCCTATCGCTAGTAGAACATACCATTTCATTTTTGCCTTATGGAGTTTCATATAGTCCTGCCTTGCGGCGTTGCAGACACTGGCCGGCTCCATCTCTTTTATCCGTCTGGCTATTCTGCGTGGACTTGCGGCCACGCTGGACGGAAGGGCGTGCATATCCTTTTGAAACCAGTAACTGACAGCAGTCAAATGCCTCGTGGGATAGACTACAGTCTCCCGCCGATTTTCAAGCCATGCGTTGTTCTATTGCTCCGGAGAATACAGCTTGTTTGCGGAACGGAAACTGTGCTTTTCCATTACGCAACCTGGAGCTCAATCTACCTCTGGTGGTGACAAATACGCATTCAGAAGAGGCGGGGTTGGTACTTAATTGAGATCCTCCTGATTTTTGGCACAAAGCGCACGCTGACGCCGACTTTTGCAACATAGACGCTCCTCCATGAACTTTTGATGCGAGATGTCGATGACCATACCGGTGAGAAGCATGTTCCCTTGCTGTTCAGACAAGGAGCCATTCATCAGCAGCCATACGATCCCACCATCGGGCCGAACCACACGGTATTCCAGGCTGACGGTTTGCTCCCTCTGTTCTACAGCTTTGCGCAGCCGTTGCTCAATCCAAGGGATATCCGCTGGATGGACCAGTTGGATCGTCCTGTTGTTGAATTCATTGCGCAACTTTTCTCTCGTGAAGCCATGTAGAGCATAATAGTGATCGTTTGCATAAATTAAGGTGAAATCCCGATCCATTCTGGCACGGAAAATTCCACCCATAGGACACTGGACGATGGATTCCAATTCAGCCTGCGCCTCCATTTGCCCAGTGATGTCCAAGCATAGGCTGACCAGAACTGATTCTCCATTTGGCAAGACCGTCTGCACCCCGGTCTCTTTTATCCAGATGTAGCCTTTGTCTCTGCACAGCATCCGATAGGTTGTTGTATAACTGTTTCCGCTGAGAAGAGACTGTGTAATTTCAGACTGCAGGCTCTCCCGGTCCTCTGTCCGAATGCAGTTGATCATAGCTCCCTTCGTTGCAGTGATGAGATGTGCCCGACTTGGGTAATTCAGAAAAGACAGCATCCTGTCATCTATGTAATAGAGGGGGAAACCTGGGGTATTATAAGTGATCATAATACCACCAAACACACATTCGTCCAGCAAGTTCAGCATTGCTTTTTCTATACAACGCTCAAGACTCTCGTTCATGTCAGGATTATGATCAGAAAGGTGCAAAGAGACTGGCATTTTTAAATCACTCCTCATTCTCACATAACCATCCTGTTTAGATATTGCTTTACATCGCCATTTTTTGAGATGGGACGTTTGAGGCGGCCTGCCGGAGTTTGGAAGTCAGAGCGTTCATCTCATCAAGAATCTCGTTGTATATCTGTGCACGATATGCTGATATAGTATCATATGAAAATTTTTCAGTCTGACGGGTTTCTTGCTTCCACCGCAGGAACAAGACCTTGAGTTCGTTGGAATTTCGAGTATTGATGGGGTCCAGATAATGCTCCACCGACTCCAGGTTCCCCCTGGTCAGGGCTTCCTCAAAAGCATAGCGTATTGCACGCTCTACTTGCGAAGAATTCGCGCCATTCTGTTTGGCAATCTTTGCGTACAATGCACAGACTTTTCCGGAAAAATAGTAAGAATCTCTATCCATAAGCTCTAAGGCGTCGTGGATATATGTAAATCCTTTTGTACTAGCTGGGATTCCTGCACGCAACAGGATATCCACAATTTCATCTTGCATCATAATCTAAAATATCCTTTCAATGATCAATTGCCCGCCGTGCCTGTATCAGGCTCCACACATTTCTGGGTTGACAGGAGAGGTCTTTTGCTTTAGTATTATCGATATACTGAATATCCACCATTCGTGGTATGTGCGTCCGCGTATCACGAACAACGATGCTTAGCTTACAACAAATATCTTTGAAAGTCAACCACTTTTTACAAATTTCTTGTTAATCTTTTTTTGAGGGCAAGAGATTTGTAAGGCAGGAAATGAGGATTGCAGTGTCAAATAAGGAGGACCTCATATGAGCCTAGGAGATAAATTGCGGCAGAGAAGACAGGAAATGGGCCTCACCAGGCCTCAACTGGCAGCTAAAATCTGCGTGACTCCGTCAGCGATTGCTAACTATGAAAACGGCATCAGCACCCCAAAGCCTGATATCTTAATTTCTTTGATTAATGTGTTGGAAGTGGATGCCAACTATATTTACTCTGATTATCTTGGCAACAATCGAATCAGCAAAATTTATGATCAAGCTCTAAGCACTGAAGAGATTGATTCCATCAAAAAATATAGAGAGCTTTCCGAAGAGGGAAAGCGGCTTGTGCGGCTGATCGTTAATGAGGAATACACCCGAACAGTCGCCCGAAGCCGGATCACCTTTCCCTGCTATCTGCCCGGTGTACGTAAGCTTCATACCGGTTTTCTCATGCAAGAAAAATTGGGCAGCGTGCGTATCAAGCAAAAGGAGTTGCCTGTTGGGACTGACTTCTGCTTTCAGATTCAGGTAGATCAATATCTGCCCGTTTTTCGGAAGTTTGATATTCTGGCTCTCCAGAAAAGGCGGGCGGGACACAATGAGATGGGGCTGTTCTATCTCAATGGTATTTACTATATCCGAACACTTTTCCAGGAGAAGGGAGAATGTCGTCTTCGGGCTCTAAATGTAATTGATGAGGATATTTTAGTGAAAGAAACGGATGAATTCCGTTGTATCGGCACGATTCTTGGCCAGGTAAATGGTGTTTTGGAGACTCCCTGAATGACCTGCCCAATCTGAACAGACGATTGCTCAGATGTGGTGGAGTGGTTTATGCCTGAAATCCTTGCACAGCAAGGATTTCAGGATTTTTTTATATAGAGCACCCTGTGTCACCAACCGAACACAAACAGAACAAAACCAAAGCGCAAAATGCGTGGTTCGCGGGATTCAAGTCACTTCTGATGGCCCCTTTTCCATTCGGACTGATTTAGGGCATAAGCCATTTCCTTTCGTCGAAATAACAAGAGGAGGCATATTTACAGATCACGATGCTCAGATCAAATGGAGTTTGCTTCATTCATAGAATAGACAGGATGAAAGTCATTGACCGGAATCTTTTTATCAGCTCCTTGATTTCTACAATGGAAGGTACACGCTGCCACTCTTTACTCCTTCCCCCAAATATCTCATCATCAAGACTTCCAGTTTATCTTGATGACTTCCTTTGCCACCTTTTTCTGTTTCGACCAATGCACCGTAGTATCTACTAAAGGTACCATCTATCATATTATCTTTGGAATCTGCCATTTTCTTCTGTAGGGGTCTGTTTGCGAGACAAGTAGGATTGAAATGGAATACGATGCGATAGAAAGAGGCGTTCTCTTTGCCCTTTAGGGCTAAAAGAACACCTCTTTTTTGCGCTCAAATGCAGAACGGAGGGATTGCCGCAGGCTTTCATATCCGGCAGGGTCTATAACATTTGAGCGCAGAACATAAGCGCAGTTCTGAGCATTCCAACAGCAGAGAGACTGAGGCAGCTGTAAAACCGGTATTGACCTGTTCTGCACCGTTCAAAAGTGAAGGGAGAGACGGATTTCTGACGTATAGGATCTCACATTGGCGGCAGAACGGGGATGTCGCCGTCCGCACTGTAGATAATATCACCGATGCTCCGGGGATTGCTGAAGCCTGTCCGTTTTGCTTCCAGGAGCGGCATGAGGCTGTGATGGGATTGTGGGGCTGAATAACATGTATCAATGAACCAAGATCGTGAACCGGTCATGGAGGCAAATGCCGGTATCTGAAAATAAATTTTGAATCGTGTACGAAACCGTGCGAATCCATAAGTCTGGTCCACGATTTGTAGGGCGCGCTTCAAAATCGGAGGAGTGAGGTATCGGATATTGCGACGGACATCAATGTCAGAGGTGAAGCAGGCGGAAGGGCCGGTGCAGCCGCCAACTCGGAGGCTATTTAAAATACTTTTGCAGAGATCAGCGTTGTAGTTGGTAGCATCGGCAGCACATCTCAGGTTGAAGTTCACATCATAGCTGCGGGAGCGGATGGATGTGCTGGGGCCAATGGAAACTTGCTTTATGCCTCTCACCTATTTGCTAATCGAGGTGGTTAGTTCTCCCGGAGGCGGATCAAGCGGGAAAACAAGGAGTGGCAATAACACAGATGTATACAGCGGCATCAGCTTCCGCCCCGGTCAGAATGAGCTGGCGGAGGCGGACTTGCGGTCCACCACCGTAGGCTGTTTACCCGGACCAGGCCAACGGTTTCGGTCTGCTGGACACCGGCACCGGTTCCATGGAGAAGGTCCAGATCACGGTCGGCAAGCTGAGGAGTGCCGTGAACCAGGTTCGGGAAGTCGGCGGTACCACCCTGACGGCATATGTCCACATCTGCGGCAAGGTTCATGAAGTATTTGGCGGCACGCTGGGCGAGTTGTAAGAAAAGAGCCGTCCATCCGGGTGGCGAAGATTGACACAAAGCGGCGCATTTGACTGAATAAAGCTGCCTCGTAAGAGGTCCCTGGGTACTGCTACAGTGGCGAACGACCTTGCCCATGAGGGAACAAGGCTAATGGGACACGGGCGCTGGAGGGGAGTTTTGCGGCTCCTGGGGTGTTTACTTATAGTCCTTTGGGTTTACATATCTCCAAAAGCGTGCTGACCACAAGAGAAGGCGCCGTAACGGTCGGCTTTACTGCTCTGGGTGCTTGAGGGCTAGCCGGCCCCTTCATGCTAGACACCCGGGCCGCTTTTATCAAGAACGACAGAGCGACTTTTGCACTGTACGGAAAGGAGAAACATATGGCGCCTTTCTAATGCTGGCCGTGAAGAGTAGCGTATCCATCGTGCTGACAGGGGGATTTGCCGATCTTTCCGTGACCGTTTATGTGACTATGGAGCAATTCCTCACGGTATTCGTGTTGGTAATTCCGTTCTATTTTGGCGCTCGGACAGAGAAGCGTATGAACGAATCCAACGTCACAAAGGGATCGCATATCAAGACGGTTTTCCAGATTTGGGTTCTTTACAAAAGGATTGGATGATAAAAAAATTTTCATGGTCTTTGTGCGTCCTGAGTATGATCCAGTTGACAGGAAGAGCTGGACAGTATCGGTTAAAATGGGTGATATAGAATCTCCAGGCAAAGGATAGGGAAACGTTAGCAGCGTGAAAAGAAGCCGTGGAGATGACCCGATACGCACCTGAAGTTCACAGACGGAAAACGGTGAACCTGAATATTGTGTGGCGGAATATCATGATAGGGGGGAGTCCCCAGTCAATGAACCGATTTTGTTATAGGGAAGCACAGAGCATAAGGAGAGTGAGACGCCTGTGAGTGAAATGAAAAAGGTCTGTCTGGACCCGGGGCATGATGCCGGAAATCTGGCCAACAAGAGTCCGGATGGGACCTATTATGAGCATGAATTTTGCCTGGATATGGGTAAACGTATTCAAGCGCTCCTAGAGCGTCATGGCGTGGCTGTGACCATGACCCGGACTGACGGCAAGGAGGTCAGTCTGGCAAAACGATGTGAGATTGCTAACGGGATTCCAGGGCTGAATCTGTTTGTCAGCCTTCACAGCAATGCTGCAGGAAGCAGCGGCTGGTCCTCTGCCTCCGGATGGAGCGAGTATATTTATGGCCCCGGAGGCGACCGTGAAAAGGCAGCCCAGGATATTTTGGCAGCAGTGAAGGCGGCAGGAATTACCGTGCGCTCCACCACCATTGTATACGATCCTGGCCTGTATGTTCTTAAGCATACAGTGGCTCCTGCCGTATTGCTGGAACAGGGGTTCCACACCAATCAGGGGGATGTGGCGAACCTCAAGGATGCCGCGTACCGCCAGAGATTGGCGGAAGCAGAGGCAAAGGGGATTTTGACTTATCTGGGAATCCCATGGAAGGAGGACACTGCAAATACGGATTTTGAAAGAGCTATCCAATGGGTGCGGGAAAACGGTATTATGTTAGGAAATACAGATGGCGACATGATGCTTGACCAGCCTGTTACCCGAAAACAGTTTGCCGTCATGCTGTATCGCTATCACGAGAAATTCGGCAGGTGAGCAAGCTGCCCTTTGGAAACGGTCAACAGATGACCCGCATGAGCTTGAGGCCGGCTGGACATTTTGTCCAGCCGGCCTGATATTGCGCCAGACGGCGCGTATAGACAAAAAGGTAAGAGGAAGCTGACCCACTGTCATGCGCTATGCGCGGCTGCACCGTAAAGAATATCCGGCACCAATGCGGGAAGCCGTAGCCGAGGTTGGCAGTATTGGGCTTTCGCTGTGGCTGGTGGATGCCGAAAAAATCCTTCCAGCTGTTTTTGTGATTTGGTCACAGAAAGCGGACGCATAACGGGGTATACTACATCAAAACAAAAGAAAGGGGTCAAGCAATATGACAACTCAGAATATAAACAAGGAACAATTTGAAAAGGAGATTCAGGGCCGCAGGCCTGTTCTGGTGGAGTTCTGGGCCCCCTGGTGTGTTTACTGCCGGCGTTTGGGTCCAGCTTATGACCAAATTGGACAACAGCGTGGAAGCGAACTGGCTGTTGTCAAGATTAACATTGACGAAGAGCCGGATATTGCAAGCCGGGAGGGTGTGGAAGTGGTGCCGACTCTAGTACTGTATCAGGAGGGAAAGACTCTGGGGACGCTGGTAGCTCCGGAATCTAAAGCGGCGATTGATGTGTTCCTGCAGGAACATTTGGGACAGTAAGGGCCGGATGATGGGGCGGATTTATGACGTGGTGATCGTCGGCGGTGGACCAGGCGGGTATACAGCTGCTCTCTATGCAGCCAGAGCGGGACTTGATACCTTAGTACTGGAAAAGCTGTCCGCAGGGGGACAGATGGCACTGAGCGAGCAGATTGACAATTACCCCGGCTTTGAAGAGGGCATTGATGGCTTTACTCTGGGCGAGCGGATGCGGCGAGGAGCGGAAAAATTTGGCGCGCAGACAAAGATTGCAGAGGTCCTCGGCGCATCGCTCGGCGGTCGGGTGAAAGAACTTGAGACCAGCGAGGGACGGTATCTTGCCCGGACCGTTGTGATTGCGACCGGCGCGACTGCCAGACCTCTTGGCGCCGCAGGAGAAGCTGATCTGGTTGGCCGGGGCATCCACTACTGCGCAGCGTGTGATGGAATGGCCTACCGGGGAAAGACGGTGGCCGTTGTTGGCGGCGGTAACTCTGCGGCTGCCGATGCCCTGCAGCTCTCCCGAATTGCGAAAAAGGTGATTTTGATCCACCGCAGGGATCATCTGCGGGCCACCAAGATTTATCATGAGCCGTTGATGAATGCCGCCAATGTGGAATTCCGTTGGAATTGTGTTGTTTCAGAGTTGCTGCATGGAGACCGGCTCACCGGCCTGCGTCTGCGGGATGTTCACACAGGTGCGGAGACAGAACTTCTTTGTGATGGGGCGTTTATCAGTGTCGGCAGAATACCAGCCACAGGACTGTTTCAAGAGGAACTAAATCTGAATGATGCGGGCTATCTCCAGGCGGACGAGTCTACCCGGACGAACCTGCGCGGCGTGTTTGCGGTGGGTGATGTCCGGGCAAAAGCCCTACACCAGATTGTGACCGCTGTTGCCGACGGGGCCGTTGCGATTCACTACGCGGAGGAGGTGCTTGCAGAGGATTCACGGCCTGAAAGTTTATGAGTCTTTTTTGAAAATGCAGATGCGGGTATTCCTCAATAGACCGTTCTCTTGGTGACACAGACAGAGGCTGCCCTGCTGCCGAGCCAGAAAACCGCCACCCGCTGGTAACGAGAAATGCTGGCGAGCAACATGGCCGAGCAATTGAGAGCACGGCACAAAAGAGTCCTGGGGAGATTGGCCTCCCCAGGACTTTTCTTGTTGGCGAGTCCATGCTAGAGCCCGAAAGCGCTGGAAGGCGAACGGTGTGCAAAGAGCCCGAAAGGGAGCTGTGTTATAGAGGGACTTCTACAAAAAGACTGAACATTTTTCCAATTTGCTGAAAGACTATTTGAAATTGTTGGCCCCTGAGGTGATCAAGCACCTTGGGGGCTTTCGGCGTTTTATGGGACTGGTTCTGATCAAATGGTGCTTGGGGGTATGTATCGAGGCGTCAGAAGAAAAAGAGTTAGCACCGGCCGCTCAACGGGTATCATGCGGCGGTTCCGGCAGGGGGGCTTGCTGTAGCTGAGCCGCAGTCTCCTTGCAAATCCGGACAAATTCCTTGATCACAGGAGGTGCGTGGCGGAGGGACTTGATGGCAATTCCAAGGCTTCGGCCATAGGCGCCCTGAAAGGGCCTGGATATCACGTCATCCGGTAGCAGTCCCACCTGCAGACTGCTGATCACAGAGATCCCAAGGTCATTGGCTACCATGGAAATCGCGGCCACGTCACTGGCGGTATAGTATTTGATCTTAGGGAAAAAGGGGGACTTTTGGAGAACCGTGTTTACAACATCGTCATAACCAGGCACTGGCATGATGAAGTTACAGCCATTGAGCAGGGTGGGGGAGATTGCTTCATAGGGGGCGAACGGGTGGTCTCTGCGCATAATGACACAGGCCGAGTCTCGCAGAAGGGGAATAAAAGAAAACCCCTTTGGGATGCTGTCCACCATGAAGCCGAGGTCCAGTTCTCCCCGCGGCAAAAGCTCATGAAATTCCCCGCAGGCTACCTCCCTGAGATGAAGCTCAATATTGGGATAGACATTGGAGAAGTTGCGAACTGCGTGGGGGAGAAATCCCACCATCAGGCTGTTGTAGGCGCCCATGCTGATGGTACCTTCCAAAAGACCGTTGATAGCAGAAACAGTCTCTTGCAGATAAGTTTCATTTTTAATGATTTGATAGCAATAGTACAAAACCTTTTTTCCATTTTCCGTAGGCACGATTTTGTCCTTGTTCCGGATCAGGAGGGGAAAGCCCATCTCCGTTTCCAGGGAGTCCACCATATGGCTGATTCCAGGCTGAGAATAGCCAAGCTGCTTGGCGGCTTTTGTCAGACTGCCGGATTCTGCGACCTTAATGAAAGCGCGATATTTTGAGATACTCAATGTTCTACTCAACTCCTGTACAGCCCTAGATCCCCTCAGATGCCTTGAGCTTTCTCTTGTCAAAATTATGAACTAAAAAACGAAAAGAATCAATAAATTGTTGCGCTTTTAACAAAAAATGGTCATTCTACTTTGGAATTCATATGATAGGAAAACGAAATGTATGCCAGTTAAAACCGCCTGAAAACAAGGCGGGGGTTCCAGCTTTTGGAGGGCGCTCCCGGGAAATTCGGATTTGGAATGATGCCCATCGGATATGAACATTTTACTTTTTCCACCTCCGCCCAATAACATAAAAGTAACGAAGCGGCGACCATGCTTCCGCACAGTGACATGAAAGGGGGAGAAGGGAAATAGAACTGTACGGGAGAAAATCATCAACAAATTAAGGAGGAAAAGACATGAAAGCGCTGCCTAAGGGGATGTTTACCGCACTGATTACACCGTTTAACGAGGACGAGAGCATCAATTTTGATGCGTTGCGCGGCCTGATTGATTTCCAGGTGGAGAGCGGTATCCACGGGTTGCTGATTGGCGGGAGCACCGGCGAATATCACACCATGAGCATGGAGGAGAGGAAGGCGGTGATTCAGGCCGCCTGTGAGCATGCGGCAGGCAGGATTCCCATCATGGCGGGCATTGGCTGCTCCCGCCCCTGCGACACGATCGAACTGGGCAGGTTCTCCGCCGGCTGCGGCGCAAAATGGGGGCTGGCCACTGCACCTTACTATCACCGTACCACCCGCCAGGGCGTGATGGACTACTTCAAAGAGGTGGCTGCCGGTTGCGAGGTGGGGCTGTGCCTTTATAACTATCCCTCTGGCGTGGGCTTTGAGCTGGAACCGGAGATGATTGCGGAACTGGCACAGGAACCCAACATCGTGGCGCTGAAGGACACGGCCGACATGGAGCATACCGCTGAGACTCTGGCGGCCACCCACGGCATGGATTTTGCTGTCTTGCAGGGCTTCGAGCATCTGATGCTGCCCTGCTTCGCCCTGGGCGGCGCGGGTGCGTTCGGCATCGTTCACAACTTGGTTCCCAGGGAGATGGTGGAGCTGTATGAGACGTTCATGGCTGGGAACTGGAAGAGGGCAAACGAGTTGAATGCCCGGCTGACAAACCTGTATCAATACATGGAGCTGGAGCCTTTCCCCGGTCCGGTGAAGGTGGCGCTGGGGCAGATGGGATACTTCGGCGGTGTGCTGCGTAAGCCGCTGACAATGCCAAGCCAGGAGCTATCTGATAAGGTGACTGCGGAACTAAAAAAGCTGGGAGCAATTTCGTAACTACACGTTCAGATGGAACTCCATCAATACTGAATTTAGGAGGAGAAAGGGATGTTACAGCAAGTAGAAAAAAGAGAGAACTGGGCAAGCAGATTTGGTCTGCTGATGTCCCTGGCCGGCATGGCGATCGGCCTTGGAAATGTCTGGAGATTTCCCTATCTGGTTGGCTACTGGGGCGGCGGTGCCTTTGTGCTGGCATACCTGGTGTGCCTGATGGTCATTGTGGTTCCCTTGGGCATCATCGAAGCAGGCTTCGGCAAGGGCATTCAGGGCGGTACGCTGGACGCATGGACCGTCATCCTGAAAAATTCTAAGGCCGGAAAATTGATCGGCAGTGTCTTCTGCGTGGGTTATACCACAATGAACTTCTATTTCATGACGGTTCTAGCAGGTACGATCTGGTTTTCCTACGCCTTTGCAACCGACATGAAGTCCCGGGTCGACCCTGCCACCATGTATCAGTATATGAACACGGAGCAGACAACCGTACTTACGGTGATTGCGGCGCTGATCCTGGCCTTTGTGGTGTTCGTACTCTACAAGGGCATCCAGAGTGGAATTGAAGCGGTCAGCAAGGTGATGATCCCCGGCCTTTTCGTAATCTTCGCCATCATTATTGTGTTTGCCCTGTTCTTTGTGCCCAATATCGCAGAAGGCTATAACTTCTATCTGAACCCTGACTTTTCCGTACTGGCCCAGCCCAGAATGTGGAAGGAAGCTGCCGGCCAGGCGCTGTTTTCCGTGGGCGTCGGACCAGGGTGCATCCTGGTATACGGCTCTCACATCAAGAAAGATGCGGACTCCAACATCAGCTTTGTCACTGTGGCGCTGATCGACACCTGCGCGGCCCTGATTGCCGGCTTTGCCATGATTCCCACCGCCGCCGCACTGGGCCTTGATATGCAGTCCGGCGCGGGCCTCATTTTCATCGTGTTGCCCGCAGCGTTGGCGCAGATTCCTCTTGGCAACATCCTGGGAATTTTGGCCATGTTCGCCGTGTTTTTCGCAGGCATTACCTCTGCGTTCGCCCAGATGGAAGTTTGCGTGACCTCTTTTGTGGACGGTTTCCGCATGAACCGCAAGCGTGTAATTCTTGCCGTTGGCGCCGTCACCATGGTCTTTGTCATCTGGAGCTCTCTGAGCACAGCCTCCTTTGATTTTTGGAATAACTTCTCCGGCAACTATGTATTCATTGTGACCGCAGGGCTTGGCGCCATCGGCAACAACTACATCTTCGGCACCCGCCGCGTTCTGGACGAGTATGCCAACCCTGGCAGCGAGGTCAAGCTCGGCAGCTGGTTTGTGCCTTTGGTCAAGTACATATCCGTGCCGCTGATGATCATCGTCATGGTCGATTCGCTATTCCCATTCCTGCCCTGATTGGAAGAGAGTACCCATCGCTCACGTACAGAAGTTATGAAAGATAGGAGCCATATAAAGGAGGATTATCTATGTTGCCCGGAACCATTATTATGCTGATCGTCATTGTGGTCGGTTTCTTCGGCGGAACTGCGATGCTGGTTCGGAGAAATCTCAGAAACGAACAGAATGAGACCCATGACGAGACATCCAAGCAGTGATCCCCTGTTAGAACGCAGTCGGATGTGGTTTTTTGACCGGGGAGACGCAGGCTGATGGGGCTTCCCCGAACCAAGCGGCACCTGCGGCCGTCAGGCCGGATACGCCGGGAGCGAAGATGGTCTCCCCCTGCTTTGCGCCGGCGGCCGCAGGCGTCCCAGATTCACACGGCAGACATCTTTGGAAGAGGTGATGAAAAAAGATGCAAAGAGAATACGGCTACATAGGCCCGGAGGAGCAGGAGAGCCAGCCGATTGTCATGCGGAAGGGACAGAATGTAGCTGGCTACTCCGTTGGTATTCTTTACCTGGACAATGTCTGGTATCCCCTGGTGCCGGGCAATGTGGTGAATGCCTGTACCTATGATTTTCCTGTGCGGATGAAGGCGGTGCCCGGGCTGGACACCCCTAAGCTCCACAGCGGAGACCCGGCAATCTTTGGGACGCTGTTGGAAGCAGCGAAGGCATTGGAGCAGGAAGGCGTTCGGGCGATTTCAGCGGCCTGCGGCTTTTTCGGCCACTTTCACACACAGCTGGCGGAGGCGATGGATCTGCCCGTGGCGCTCTCCTCTTTGGTGCAGGTGCCCTGGATTCTCACCACGCTCAAGCGCACGCAGAAGATAGGCGTGCTGACTGCCAACGCCTCGGCCATTTCGCCGGGATTGCTGAAGAGCTGCTGTATTCAGGACCCGGGCCGGCTGGTGATCCGGGACCTGCGGCATGAGCCTCACTTTTCCGCTATCATGGAGGACCGGGGAAGCTTTGACAATGCCGGTGTCCGTCGGGAGGTGGTGAATGCGGCTGCGGAGCTTCAAAGGGAGTACCCGGAGATCGGCGCGTTTCTTTTGGAGTGCAGCGACACGCCGCCCTACGCCTATGCGGTGCAAAGGCAGACAGGCCTCCCGGTGTTTGATTTTATCACCATGATTCGGTGGCTCCACAACGCCACCACCCAGCGGCCGTACAGCGGCTGGATTTAAGCGCATGCTTTTGTAAAGAAGGGGAAGAGACGTGAAAGAGATCTTGAAGTGTATGGATAAGATCCCACAGGGCGTGTTCTTGGTGGGGACGAAGAAGGGCGAGGGCTATAACCTGATGACGGCCGCGTTTGTAACACAGGTGTCATTCAACCCGGCAAGCATTGCGGTGTCGGTGGCGAACAACCACTACACGGCGGAGCTGATCCGGGAGCAGGAGCGATTCTCCCTGTCGGTGCTGGCGGAAGGGCAGGAGGCGGCGGCGAAGGCCTGCGGCTTTGAGTCCGGCCGGAAGACAGACAAGAGCAAGCGGGTGCAGACCCATCTGATGGCGCCGGGCCTCCCGGTGCTGGACGGCGCGGCTGCAGCGATGGTGTGCCGAGTGCGCCAGGTGGTGAAATATGAGGACCACACGGTATTTTTCGCGGAGATTGAGGTAGCGGAGGAGACGGAGGCAAAGCCGCTGCCGTATGTGTCAGGGGATTACTTCCCGGCAGGCTGAGGAAAGGAGAGCAGAGGGATGAGAGTGATATCGCACCCCATTCTGGGGGAAGAGAAGGAAACGGAGTGGGTGACAATCTATGTCAACGGCAAGCCCATTCAGGCGAAGAAGGGAGAGATGATCCTGGCGGCGCTGCACGCAGAGGGAATCATCGTGAACCGGTATACGGCAAAGAAGCATGAGCCCCGCGGTATCTTCTGCGGCATTGGCCAATGCACGGACTGTATGATGGTGGTCAACGGCATTCCCAATGTGCGTACCTGCATCACACCGGTAGAGGATGGGATGACCGTGGAGACCCAGGAAGGCCTCGGGGAATGGAGGGAGCAGACATGAAGCAGTGTGAAGTGCTGGTGATCGGCGGCGGCCCGGCGGGCTTGTCGGCCGCGATCTCGGCGGCAAAGGCCGGGGCGCAGGTGACGGTGGTGGAGACGAACGCGAAGGCGGGCGGGCAGCTGGTGAAGCAGACCCACAAGTTTTTCGGCTCCAAGGAGCACCGGGCGGGCATCCGGGGGATTGACATCGTCAAGCAGCTGATCGAGGAGTGCGGGGAACTGGGGGTTGAGATGATGCTCAACTCCACGGTGGCAGGTATTTATCAGGGAAAGACGGTGGCGGTGGACGTACAGAAGAGCCTGACGGAGCACGAGCTTGTACGGATTCAGGCACAGCGGATCGTTATCTCTACCGGCGCGGCGGAAAACGCCATTCGCTTCCCGGGCTGGACGCTCCCAGGCGTGATGGGCGCGGGGGCCATCCAGACGATGTGCAACTACCACCGGGTAATGCCGGGAAAGAAGCTTCTCATGATCGGCTCGGGCAGCGTGGGACTTATCGTGTGCTACCAGCTGATGCAGGCGGGGGCGGAGATTGTTGGCATCGTGGAGGCGCTGCCGCAGATCAACGGCTATGCGGTGCATGCCTCGAAGCTGGCCCGGGAGGGCGTGCCCATCTATACAGGCTACACGATTACCCAGGCGCTGGGCGACGACCATGTAACAGGCGCTGTGATTGCAAAGGTAAACCCGGACTGGTCCACAGTGCCGGGGAGCGAGATCACACTGGACACGGACATGATCGCCTGCGGCGTGGGGCTCAAGCCCCTGATCGGCATGGCGCACATGGCCGGCTGCGAGCTGGTGTTCGACAAGGCGCTGGGCGGCTGGGCGCCGTGCCACAACCGGCACATGGAGTCTACAGTGCCGGGGATTTACGTGGCGGGTGACACCACGGGCCTGGAGGAGGCCAGCACCGCCATCGAAGAGGGGACGCTCTGCGGCATTGCGGCGGCGGAGAGTCTGGGCCATCTGGATGCCGGGACGGCGGAGAAATGGATTGACGAGGCCTGGGGGCGCCTGGGACGCCTGCGGACGGGGCATAAAGGCGAGGACCGCGTGAACGCGAAGAACAAGCAGCTGGCGCGGTATGCGGAATACACGGAGGGGAGGAACTAGAGATGTATCTGGAACATGGAATTATGACCACGGAGGAGCTGCGGGCCATCGGCCACTACCCCTCCGAGGAGCGGATGAGGAAGGGGCCGGTTGCGGTGTGCGAGTGTCTGCAGCGGATTCCCTGCAACCCGTGTGAGAGCTCCTGCCCCTTCCACGCCATCACGATTGGTGAGGACATCTCAAACCTGCCGGAGCTGGATGCAGACAAGTGCGTTGGGTGCGGGAGCTGCATCACCCACTGTTCGGGACTTGCGTGCTTTGTGCTGGATAAATCCTATTCCGACACGGTAGGCAGCGTGAGTTTTCCCTACGAGTACCTGCATGATTTTAAAAAGGGAGATACCGTGAAGGCAGCGGACCGAGGCGGCAACTATGTGTGCGATGGCGTGGTGCTCAAGGAGATCACCACGACCAAGTCGGATCGGACAACGGTGGTGACGCTGGAAGTACCGATTGCGTATGTAGACGAGGTGCGCAGCGTGTACCGCGCCCATGAGTACGAGCGCCCGGAGTGGATGAAAGGAGCGAGAGAAGATGTCTGAGCGGCTGGATGACGATGTGCTGGTATGCCGGTGCGAAGAGGTGACAGCGGGCGATATTCGCAGAGCGATCCGCGCGGGCGCAACGGATGTGACGCAGGTGAAGCTGCGGACGAGAGCGGGTATGGGGCTTTGCCAGGGGCGGACCTGCGAGCTGCTGGTGCAGCAGATTCTCTCTCAGGAGCTGGGTGTCCGGCAGGAGGAGACGGGGTATTCCACGCCCCGGACGCCTCAGCGCCCCATGACGTTTGGAACTTTGGGAGGTGACGGCTTTGACGACTAACAAGACCTATGATGTGGCCGTGATCGGCGCGGGTGTCATCGGCACAAGCTGCGCCTATCACCTGGTGAAAAAGGGACTTTCCGTGGCTCTGGTCGACCGGAACAACGTGGCCCGGGGCACCTCCAGCCACTGCGACGCGGTGGCGCTGATCGTGGATAAGCAGCCGGGGGTGGACGCGGCTATGGGCTACGCCAGCATTCAGCGCTTTTTGGAGCTGCAAAACGAGCTGGACTCCGACTTTGAGCTGCACCAGAGAGGATGCCTGTACGCCTGCGACACGGAGCAGGAGATGGAGGTGGCGGCTCAGTACGCCCGGGATATGCAGGCGGATGGTTACAACGTCAACGCTCTGAGCCCGAAAGAGCTTTTGGAGCACGAGCCCTTCCTGGCCAAAGACCTGATAGGCGGCCTCTTCAGCGACATCGACCTGGGGCTGAACCCCTATAAGCTGTGCTTTGCCTTTGTGGACACGGTGCTGGGGAAGGGGCTGGATCTCTATACCTACACCAATGTCACCGGCGTGCGTCTGGACGGCGAGAAGCGGGTCCAGGGCGTGGATACGGACAAAGGCTTCATCCCCTGCGGCAAGGTGGTAAACGCCTGCGGCGTATGGTCTCCGGAGATCGGCAGGATGGCGGGGCTGGAGATTCCCGTGGAGCCCCGCAAGGGTGTGATCCTGGTCTCGGCCCCCTCGTTCAAGTTCTGTAATCAGAAGGTGCAGGAGTTCGGCTACATGATCTCCAAGTTCTCTAATCACGAGTGCAAGCGGGACCCGGAGCTGGAGAAGTACGAGGTGTCCTTCGTGATTGAGCCCACGGACGCGAACAACGTGCTGATCGGCAGCAGCCGGAACTTCGCGGGCTATGACATCAGCACAGAGATGGAGATCATCCACGTGATCGCTAAGCGGGCCATCCGGTTTTACCCGATTTTGAAGGACCTGAACTGCATCCGCACCTACGCGGGCCTGCGGCCCTTCCTGGCGGACCACCTGCCCCTCATCACCCAGGTAGACGAGGTGCCGGGATACTATATTGCTACCGGACACGAGGGCGACGGCATCTCCATGGCGCCTACGACAGGGCGGCTGATCTCCGAGCTGATTGCCGGCGAGGAGCCGTATCTGGACCTCACGCCGTTCAGCTTTAACCGCTATAAGCGGCGGGCATAAACGGATACATCTAATATTTATAAATGGAGGAAAAGAAAATGAGCGGCAAAGCGCCTAAGGGTTTGTTCGTGCCTCTGGTCACTCCGTTCCACGCGGACGAGAGCATCGACTATGAGGGCTACAAGAGAGTCATCGACTATGTGATTGAGGGCGGCATGGACGGCGTGCTGGTAGGCGGCACCACCGGCGAGTACCACATGATGAGCGTAGAGGAGCGCAAGGAGCTCATCAAGAAGGGCTGTGAGATCGTGGGCGGCCGGGTCCATGTGATGGCGGGCACCGGCATGAACACGGCAAAGGCCACCATAGAACTGACCAACTATGCCGCGGAGTGCGGGGCGGAATACGCGCTGGTGCTGCCTCCCTACTACCACCAGACCACAGAGGAGGGCATCTATGAGTTCTTCCGGGAGATCGCGGCAGGGTCCAAGATCGGAATTGTGATCTATCACACCCCGGGAGCCACCAATGTGGAGCTGTCTGTGCCCCTGATCCGGCGGCTGGCACAGATTGAGAACATCGTGGCGGTGAAGGAGACCATTGACGAGACCCACACCAGCCAGACTTACATGCACACGAAGGACATCCCGGGCTTCTGCGTGATGGAGGCCAACGAGCCGCTGCTGCTGCCATCCTATGCCATCGGCATTGATGCGGCATTCTCCATCATCTTCAACCTGCTGCCCCGGGAGATGCGGGAGCTATACGACTTGGTCTTTCAGAAGAACGACCTGGCTGCGGCCCGGGCGCTGAACGAGAAGCTCTCCCCCATCTTCGACCTGATGGAGGAGGAGCCATACCCCGGCCCGGTGAAGGCGGGTCTGGACGCCATCGGGATGCCCGGTGGCATCGTGAGAAAGCCTCTGACCCAGCCCAGCGACGAGATGCGCCGCAAGATGCGCGAAGAGCTCAAAAAGCTGGGCTACGACGTGAAGTAATCCGGACGGTGCGTCTGGGAATCCCCCGGGTGCACCAGCCGCAGAAGTCTGGAGCAGGAATCAGAAAGAGCGATTTTCCGCAGAGAAAGGTGGTTTCCAGTGAGCAGATATCTGGAGGGCCGGAGGTATGGCTTTCTAACACCGGAAAATTCCGGAGATTTTTACAAGGGCATTCAGCACCAGCAGGTGGCTGGATATCCGGTGGGGATTGTGTATATTGAGCAAGTCAATTACCCATTGCTGCCGGGAAATGTGGTCAATGCGTGCACGTATGACTTCCCCGTCCGGATGAAAGCGGTGCCAAATCTGACCAACGACCGTCTTTTCAACAACGATCCCACGATTGTGGATGACATTATCGAAGCAGCCCGCTCTATGGTGGAGAATGACGGCGTGCGGGCAGTGTGCAGCGCCTGCGGCTTTTTTGGGAACTACCAGCAGCAGGTGCGGCGGGCCCTGGATGTGCCGGTGGCCATGTCCAGTCTGGTGCAGATCCCCTGGATTGAGTCGCTGATCCGGCCGGATCAGCGGATCGGCATCCTGACGGCCAACAAGGGCTCCATGACAAAGGAGTTGCTTGCAAGCTGTGGTGTGGAGCACCCGGACCGATTGGTGATCAAGGATGCTCTGGCGACAGAGGAGTTTGCGGCGGTGGTGGATATGCGGGGCCACTTCAACAACACCGTTGCTGCCCAGGAGATCACAGACCTCGCGGAAGAACTGATAGCGGAGAACAACGATCTGGGCGCCATCCTGCTGGAGTGCAGCGACATGCCGCCCTATGCGGCGGCGGTCCAGGAGGCAACGCAGCTGCCGGTATTTGACTTTATCACGCTGATCCGGTGGCTGCGCAGCGGTGTTGCCCAGCGGCCTTACAGCGGCTGGATTTGAAGAAGGAGGAAGAAAGATGACAATTCAGGAATATGTGGAGAGAGGCCGGAAGGCCGTAGAAGCGATCAAGGATTACGACCAGGCGCAGACCGACAAAC